>Ga0308168_1001003_pt1 | contig 28141 bp, 14 predicted proteins | sample PhyCR2_FD_202133 | JGI IMG/M metagenome (GOLD analysis project Ga0308168, IMG submission 202133) | Phyllosphere microbial communities from UC Gill Tract Community Farm, Albany, California, United States - DLSLRC.R2 | ecosystem: Host-associated > Plants > Phyllosphere > Unclassified | place: USA...
TGCTGATCGAGAAGCCGGACCGCGAGGCCAAGCCGGCCTTCGAGCCGCGCGAGCGCGAGCCGCGTGCGGAAGGCCGCGAGCGTTCGTTCGAGCGCGACGAGCGCCCGGCGCGCGCTGGCCGCGAAGGTTTTGCGCCGCGCGAAGGCTTCAAGAAGGAACGCGTGGCGCGTGCGCCGGAACCGGGCATGGCCACCTACCGCATCGAAGTCGGCCACGCGCACGGCGTCAAGCCGGGCAACATCGTCGGCGCCATCGCCAACGAAGGCGGCATCGCGTCCAAGGAGATCGGCCGCATCGAGATCTACGATGACTTCAGCACGCTGGACATGCCGGCCGACCTGCCGCAGGACCTGGTCGACCACCTGAAGAAGGTGTGGGTGGCGGGGCAGCAGCTGGGCATCACGCGCGACGGCGAGGAACCGCCGGAAAAGAAGCCGGCCGCCAAGCGCAAGTTCGCGGACAAGAAGCCGCACCGCAAGGGCTGACCACGCCCCTCACACGCTATCAATGTCCCCGCGCAGGCGTCAAATAGTGACGCCTGCGTCATGTTGGCCCCCTTCGATCGCGGCCAACACGACGCGACCGTCACGCGTGGACGGCGCATCTTGCAACGATATGCAGACGTAGCGGTGGAGCCGTCCACCCTACGTTCGTAGTCCTGTTGTTTGACTACATAATTTCATCGTCCTCTGGGTGTTGTGTGAATTGACACTCATCAATCCCCATGTTATTTTGCTACATCAGGTAGTCTGGCATACGTCCGGGCACCATCAGGGGACAAAGATGGACATGCAACTTCACTCGCTCAAACCGCGCCTGTCGTTCTGGCAGCTGTGGAACATGAGCTTCGGCTTCTTCGGCATCCAGTTCGGTTTCGCACTGCAGAACGCCAACACCAGCCGCATCTTTGCCACCCTCGGCGCCAACATGGACGACCTGTCCCTGTACTGGCTGGCCGCACCCGTCACCGGTCTGCTGGTGCAGCCCATCATCGGCTACCTCAGCGACAACACCTGGCACCCGACCTGGGGCCGCCGCCGTCCCTTCTTCTTCCTCGGTGCGATCTTCGCTACCATCGCGCTGTTCCTGATGCCGAATTCCGCCGCCGTCTGGATGGCGGTGGCCGTGCTGTGGATGCTGGATGCGGCGATCAACGTCTCGATGGAGCCGTTCCGCGCCTTTGTCGGCGACAAGCTCGATCCGTCGCAGCAGACCGCCGGCTTCGCGATGCAGACCTTCTTCATCGGCTGCGGCGCGGTGATCGCGTCGCTGCTGCCGACCTTCTTCTCCGAGGTGATGCATGTCTCGAACACGCCGGTAGCCGGCGCGATTCCCGACACGGTGCGCTACTCGTTCTACCTCGGCGGCCTGGTATTCCTGGTGGCCGTCAGCTGGACCGTGTTCACCGCCACCGAACTGCCGCCGCCGGACATGGAGCGCTTCCAGGCCCAGCGCCGCGCATCGCGCGGTTTCGGCGTGGCCCTGCGCGAGATCGTCGGCGGCTTTGCCCAGATGCCGAAGACCATGGTGCAGCTGGCCTTCGTCCAGTTCTTCACCTGGATCGCCCTGTTCTCGCTGTGGATCTATACCGGCACCGCGATCGCCGACAGCGTCTACGGCACCACCGATGCGCAATCGAGCGCCTACCAGGATGCCGCCAACTATGTCGGCGTCATGTTCGCGGTCTACAACGGCATCTCGGCGCTGGCCGCCTTCGTGCTGCCGGTGCTGGCGCGCGCCACCAGCCGCAAGGCCTGCCACGCGGTCTGCCTGGCGATCGGCGGCCTGTCGCTCGCCAGCCTGTTCTTCATCCACGACCGCCAGGTGCTGGCGCACGTGTTCGGCATCGACATCACGATGCTGATGCTGCCGATGATCGGCGTCGGCCTGGCCTGGGCCAGCATCCTGACCATGCCGTACGCGATCCTGGCCGGTGCGCTGCCGGCCAGCCGCATGGGTTACTACATGGGCCTGTTCAACTTCTTCGTCGTGATCCCGCAGATCGTCAGCGGCCTGCTGCTCGGCTTCTTCACCAAGCACCTGTTCGGCGGCCATGCGATCTTCACGCTGGTGCTGGGCGGTGCCTGCATGGTGCTGGCGGCGCTATTGACGCTGTTCGTCACCGACAACGCCAAGCAGGCCACGCGATAATTGCGACGTGTTTTGCATTCCTGTCGTATTGTAATGGTTTGACAACAAACCCATGCATCAACAGGAGCGCAACATGACGATTCAAACGATAGCCACCCAACCCTTCGCCGGACAGCGTCCCGGTACCTCGGGCCTGCGCAAGAAGGTGACCGAGTTCCAGCAACCCGGCTATCTCGAAAACTTCGTCGAGGCGATTTTCCTGACCCTGGGCGACTGCAGCGGCCGTACCCTGGTGCTCGGCGGCGATGGCCGCTTCTTCAACCGCGAGGCGATCCAGACGATCCTGCGCATGGCCGCCGCCCACGGCGTGGCCAAGGTGCTGGTCGGCCGCGGCGGCATCCTGTCGACGCCGGCCGTCAGCTGCGTGATCCGCAAGCACGGCGCCTACGGCGGCATCGTGCTCTCCGCCAGCCACAATCCGGGCGGCCCGGACGGCGACTTCGGCATCAAGTACAACATCGAGAACGGCGGCCCGGCCCCGGAAAAGATCACCGAGGCGATCTTCGCGCATACCCAGTCCCTGCACCAATACCTGATCAGCGACGCCGGCCTGGTCGACCTCGACCAGCCTGGCACCACGCAGCTGGAAGCGATGCAGGTCGAGGTGATCGACTCGGTCGCCGACTATGCAGAACTCATGGAAAGCCTGTTCGACTTCGATGCCATCCGCGCGATGTTCGCGAAAGGCTTCACGATGAAATTCGACGGCATGGGCGCCGTCTCCGGCCCGTACGCGAAGGCGATCATCGAAGGCATCCTGGGGGCGCCAGCCGGCACCGTCATCAACGGCGAGCCGCTCGAGGACTTCGGCGGCCACCACCCCGACCCGAACCCGGTCAACGCCGCCGAGCTGGTAGCGCTGATGAACGGCCCGGACGCGCCCGAATTCGGCGCCGCCTCGGACGGCGACGGCGACCGCAACATGATCGTCGGCCGCAACCTGGCGGTGTCGCCGTCGGACAGCCTGGCCATCATCGCCGCCAATGCGACGCTGGCGCCGGGCTACCGCGCCGGCATCAAGGGCATCGCGCGTTCGATGCCGACCTCCATGGCGGCCGACCGCGTGGCCGAGGCGCTCGGCATCGCCTGCTTCGAGACCCCGACCGGCTGGAAGTACTTCGGCAACCTGCTCGACGCCGGCCTGGCCACGCTGTGCGGCGAAGAGAGCTACGGCACCGGTTCCGACCACATCCGCGAAAAGGATGGCCTGTGGGCCGTGCTGTTCTGGCTCAACCTAGTGGCCGCGACCGGCAAGTCGGTGAACCAGCTGGTGGAAGAACACTGGGCGCGCTTCGGCCGCAATTATTATTCGCGCCACGACTACGAGGCGGTCGATGCCGGCGCCGCCGATGCCATGATGGAAGCGCTGCGTGGTCAGCTGGAAGGCCTGGCCGGCCAGACGCTGGGCGCGGCAAACGCGTTCCGCGTGCAGCAGGCCGACGACTTCGTCTACACCGACCCGATCGACCAGTCCGTCGCCACGCGCCAGGGCGTGCGCATCATCATGACCGATGGCTCGCGCATCGTGTTCCGCCTGTCGGGCACCGGCACCGAGGGCGCGACCGTGCGCCTCTACCTCGAGCGCTACGAAGCCGACCCGGCACGCCACCAGCTCGACACCCAGGAAGCGCTGGCGCCGCTGATCGCGATTGCCGAGCAGGTGTCGGGGCTCAAGCAGCGTACTGGGCGCGAGCAGCCTACCGTTGTCACATGATTCACCGCCACTGCGTCATTCCCGCGCAGGCGGGAATCCAAGTTTGTATCCGAATTCGCAAAACTTGGGTTCCCGCCTGCGCGGGAACGACGAGGTGGCTGTTCCTCCACCTACTACAGGACCCTGAATGAAACTCTCCGCCCTTGCCGTTTCCCTGATGCTCGCCCTCGGCACCGCCTCGGCCGCCACCCCGGCCCCGGTCCCGCAAGGCAAACCCTTCACCTGGGAAAACGCGACCGTCTACTTCCTGCTGACGGACCGCTTCAACAACGGCAACCCGGCCAACGACCTCGCCTACGGCCGCAAGGCTGATGCCGCCACCGCGCGCGGCTACATGGGCGGCGACCTGGCCGGCGTCACGGCGAAGATCAAGGCGGGTTATTTCACGGACCTGGGCGTGGATGCGATCTGGATCACGCCGCCGGTGGAGCAGATCCACGGTGCTACCGACGAAGGCACCGGCAAGTCCTACGGCTTCCACGGTTACTGGGCCAGCGACTTTACCGCGGTCGATGCCAACCTTGGTACCCAGCAGGACCTGCACGACCTGGTCGATGCCGCCCACGCGCGCGGCATCCGCGTGCTGCTGGACGTGGTGATGAACCACACCGGCCCGGTCACGGCACAGGACCCGGCCTGGCCGGCCGACTGGGTGCGCACCGAGCCGGTATGCGGCTTCAAGACCATGCGCACCACCATCGAGTGCACGCTGGTGAAGAACCTGCCCGACATCCGCACCGACAGCAACGCGAAGGTCGAGCTGCCCCCAAGTCTGGTGGCCAAGTGGACGCGGGAAGGGCGCTACGAGCGCGAGGTCAAGGAGCTGGACGACTTCTTCAAGCGCACCGGCTACCCGCGCGCGCCGCGCTACTACCTGATGAAGTGGCATGCCGACTGGGTCCGCAAGTACGGCTTCGACGGCTTCCGCGCCGACACCGTCAAGCACACCGAGCCGGGCGTCTGGAAAGACCTCAAGGCCGTCGCCAGTGCCGCCTACGAGGACTGGAAGCGCGCCAATCCAGCCAAGAAGGTCGCCGGCGACCTGCCGTTCTTCATGACGGCGGAGGTGTACGGCTACTCGGTCAAGTCCGGCCGCGAATTCGCCTACGATGACGGTACCAAGGTCGACTACTTCGCCAACGGCTTCGACAGCATGATCAACTTCAGCATGGCGGGCGATGCGGCCAAGGGTTACGAGCAGCTGTTCTCCGGGTATTCGGCGCAGCTGAATGGCCCCTTGAAAGGCGTGTCCGTCCTGAACTACCTCGACTCGCACGACGACGGCAACCCGTTCGACGCCATGCGCCAGTACCCGCTGGAAGCCGCCAACAAGCTGCTGCTGGCGCCGGGCGCGGCGCAGATCTACTATGGCGACGAAAGCGCGCGCGTGCTCAAGATCGAGGGCGCGCAGGGCGACGCCAACCTGCGCTCCTTCATGAACTGGGACCAACTGAAGTCGAATGCGCGTGTCGGCCTGTACGGCGTGGCCGACGTGCAGGCGCACTGGGCGCGCCTGGGCCGCTTCCGCCACGCCCACCCGGCGGTCGGCGCCGGCGTGCACCAGATGATCGCCTCGATGCCGTACACCTTCAAGCGTACCTACGACAAGAACGGCGTGCGCGACCGCGTCGTGGTCGCGCTGAACCTGCCGCTGGACCGCGACCTGCCGATTTCGGTGGCGGGCGTGTTCAACGACGGCCAGACCGTGCGCGATGCGTATTCGGGCAAGAGCGCGGTGGTTGCAAACGGCAAGGTGCAATTCAATGCGCGCGCGCCGGTGGCCCTGATCTCCCAGGATTGATGGTCATCCACGTCGTCCCCGCCTGCGCGGGGACGACGCTGAAGCAGCGGATCGGCTAGACTTTCAGGCACCGCAATCCACCAAGGAAGCACCATGCCTGTACCAGCACGATTGTCCGCACTTGTCGGCGCACTCCTCACCGTCGCCACGTGCGGCGCCCATGCCGCCATGCCCGCCGCCGAACCCGCCTACGGCCCCGAACTGGAAGGCTTCGACTACCCGCACCCGGTGCAGCAATACCGCTTCACCTCGCAGGGTGAGCAGCTGCACATGGCCTACATGGACGTCAAGCCGGCCCAGCCGAACGGCCGCACCGTCGTCCTCCTGCACGGCAAGAACTTCTGCGCCGCGACCTGGGAAGGATCGATCGACGCGCTCACCAAGGCCGGCTACCGCGTGGTGGCGCCGGACCAGATCGGCTTCTGCAAGTCGAGCAAGCCGGCGCACTATCAATACAGCTTCCAGCAGCTGGCGGCCAACACCCGCGGCCTGCTGGAATCGATCGGCGTGAAGCAGGCCACCATCATGGGCCACTCCACCGGCGGCATGCTGGCGGTGCGCTACGGCCTGCTGTATCCCGAGCAGACCGAGCAGCTGGTGCTGGCCAACCCGATCGGCCTGGAAGACTGGAAGGCGCTCGGCGTGCCCTCGCTCGGCGTCGACAAGTGGTACGAGCGCGAGCAGGGGCAGAGCGCCGACAAGATCCGCAACTACGAAAAATCGACGTATTACGTCAACCAGTGGAAGCCCGAGTACGAACCCTGGGTGCAGATGCTGGCCGGGATGTATCGCGGACCTGGCAAGCAGGCGGTGGCCTGGAATTCGGCCCTGCTGTACGACATGATCTATACGCAGCCGGTGGTGTACGAATTCCCGTTATTGAAAATGCCGGTGCTGCTGCTGATCGGGACTAGGGACACCACCGCCATCGGCAAGGATGCCGCCCCGGCCGAGCTGCGTCCCAAGCTGGGCAATTACGCCGAGCTGGGCAAGCGCGCGGCCAAGGCGATTCCCCAGGCGACGCTGGTCGAATTCGGCAACATGGGCCATGCGCCGCAGATGCAGGATCCGGCGGCCTTCCATGCGGCGCTGCTGAAGGGTCTCGCCGCCAAGTGACACCCGCGTCACGGCGCCGCCCGGCTAGCGGCGTTGCCGCGGGCCGCCGGCGTCGTTCTTGCGCAAGGCCTTGACGAAGGCATCGTTGATGTCGCTGGCCGTGAATGGCTTGCGCACGAACTGCACGTCGAGCGCCTGCAGCCGTTCCGGCGACAGCATGTAGCCGCTGGTCAGTACCACCGGCAGGTGCGGATGGCGCTCGGCCAGCCAGCGCGCCAGGTCGATGCCGTCCATCGTGCCGGGCATCATGACGTCGGAAAACACGATGTCGATGTCCCGTAGATCCGCCTGGATGGCGGCGTCGGCGCTGTCGACCACGCGTACGCCGGCCTCGATCGACTGCAGCAGGCCGACCGTGGCGTCGGCGACCGCGGGATCGTCTTCGACGTACAGCACGCGCAGCCCCGCCAGGCCGTCCGCTCGCAGTGCGGACGGATCGACGGTCGCCGCCTGCACCTGTTCGCGGCTGCGCGGCAGCAGGATGCCGATGGTGGTGCCGACCGGCTCGTGCCGGATGAAGGCCAGGCCATGGCTCTGGATGGCGAATCCGTACACCTGGGACAGGCCAAGCCCGGTGCCCTTGCCGATCGGCTTGGTCGTGAAGAAGGGCTCGAACGCCTGCTGCGCGGTGGCTTCGGACATGCCTTCGCCTTCATCCGTGATGAATATGCCGACGAAGTCGCCGCTGAGGCGGTCCGCTTGCGGCAGCGCCGGATCGGGCAATACCCAGTTACGTACCTGCAGGGTGAGGGCGCCGCCATCCGGCATGGCATCGCGCGCGTTGCCGGCGATGTTCAGCAGCGCGGCGTCGAGCTGCGCCGGGTCGGCCAGCACTGCCCACAGGGACGATGCCAGCTCCATGTGAAAGTGCACCTCCGGCCCCAGGGTACGCAGGATCATCTCGGCGGTCGCGCGCAGGTGGCGCCGCATGTCGATGGCGACGCTGGCCAGCGGCTGGCGGCGCGCGTAGGCCAGCAACTGCTGGGTCAGCGAAGCGCCATGGCCGGACGAGCGGCGGATCGCGTCGAGCGCGCGCGTCACGCGCGGATCGTCGGTCTTCGCCAGCAGCATGCGCAGCAGGATTTCGCTGCCTGCAACCACTTGCAGGATATTGTTGAAATCATGGGCGATGCCGCCGGTCAGCTGCCCCAGCGATTCCAGGCGGCGCGCCTCGGCCAGCGATTGTTCGGCCCGCTGACGCTCCTGCACTTCGCGTTCCAGCAGGCGCGTGCGCTCCTCGACGGTCGATTCCAGCCGGCCCGCATGTTGCGACAATTCGTCCAGCTGGTCGCGCACCGCGAATTGCAGGCGGCGCGTACGCAGCGCCGAACGCAGCGCCATCGTCAATGCCAGGCGGGTGGTGGGGCGCGTCAGCAGGATCACGTTGCCGATGCCAGCCAGCCGGGTGTAACGGTCGGTGTCGATGTCGCGGCCTTCGCCGCTGGCCAGCACCACGATCGGCAGGTCGGACCACGCCGGCTGATAGCGCAGTCTTGCACTCAGGTCCTGCAGGGAACAACGGGCCAGCCCTTCCTCGGTAATGACGAGGGCCAGGGCACTGTCGTCCGCCGCCGCATAGAATGCGAGCGCATCGGCGCACACGCAGGCCCGGACGCCTTCGTGCTCGGCGAGCGCACGCAGGGTCATGGCGTCGCCCGCAACCGGGGCAAACACCACCAGCGCCTGGCGCGGCTCAGGCATCGAGAGGGCCCGCTCCGAACTCGTCATCATTTCCCCGGATACGTTCGCCGATGCTCAAACCTGCGTCGGTCAGTTCGAGCGCGTGGATGTCATGCGCATGCGGCCCCTGGCGCTTCTTGAGCACGCATACCGCCTTGCAGACGGTGTTATCCCTTTCATAGTAGCGCATGGAAATGATGTTGTCCGTGATAATGCTGAGCGCGTCCGGTTCCTTCGACGTATCCAGCTGCGCCGAATGGGCGCCGACCACGATCGCCGTTACATTCATGTTATTCAGGTAGGAAAACAGTTCATTCATCTGGAGCAGCAACGATTTTTCCTCGCGAATCACGTCCAGATAGGAATTGATGCTGTCGATGATGACCAGTTTCACATCCTTGTCTTCCACCAGGCGCCGTACGTTCCAGATGAATTCGCCCGGCGAAATGCGCGAGGGATTGACGCGGCGCAGGAAGAAACGGTGAGCCTCGGTGTCCGCATCCGGCTCCTGGCTGCCGGTATCGCCCTGCTTGGCCTCGCCTGCCGGCATGCCTGCCACCATGCGCGAACGCAGCGTCGTCTCCGACTCGTCGAAGTTGAAATAGGCGACCTTGTACCCGCTCTTCAGGGCCGACGATGCGTACTGCAAGGCGAGCGTGGATTTTCCGGTGCCGGAAGGACCCAGGATCATGGTCGAACTGCTGGCCGTCAACGGGCCGCCGAACAAGGTGTCGAAGGCTTCGACGCCACTCGGTATGCTGAACTCTTCAGGGGGGCGATGATGTTCTTGCGCAATCAGGCTCGGGAACACCAGGATCTCGCCGGTGACGATCGAGTAGTCGTGCCACCCGGTTTGAAAACTACCACCGCGCATCTTGACGACGTGCAGCCGACGTCGTGCCGCCCCGAAGCTGCGCTCCATGTACTCGAGCGAAATGACGCTGTGGACCGCGCTCTGCAACTCGTATTCGCGGCCATCCGTGGTGATATCGTCGAGCAGCAGCACGGTCGCCCCGATCTCGGTCAGGCGCTGGCGCAGGGCGATGATCTGGCGCCGGTAATGGGCACTGTCGCGCGCCAGCAGGCGGATCTCGACCATCGAATCGATCACGACGCGCACCGCGCCGGCCTGGGCCACAAAGTCGGCAATGCGGTTCACCAGCGTGGCGAGCTCGGTGTCGGTCGGCAGCAGGATAGTCTGCGGCGACGTTTCCTCGGGCAAGGGGATCATTTCCACGACGTCGATGCCGTCGAGCGACCAGCCGTGGTTGTTCGCGCTTTCGCGCAGTTCGTCCTCGGCTTCCGACAGGCTCAGGTAGAGCCCTGGCGTGCCCATTTTTGCACCTTCGAGCAGGTAGCGCAGGCCGAGCGTGGTCTTGCCGGTGCCCGGCCGTCCCTCGATCAGGTGGATGCGGCGTGGTACCAGGCCGCCATGCAAGACCGCGTCGAACTCCGGGATCCCTGTCGGGATTCTTTCTGTATGAATAGTCATGGTGCCTTGCCAGTAAATTGGTGAGTCGATCCACACGCTGAACCGATTGTTGGCGCAATGATAATTTAGTTGACGAATTAGTGTCGCGAGGGGCATTTAAAGAGTGCAATTCAATCAATGGTATCCTTGGTGCAATAAGGGAACTTCACCCCAATCGAGACATCATGACCACCCAGCCTCAGCCCGATAGCCAACCCGCACCCGAACCAAAACACCCGCGCGCCGCCTACAGCGACGGCCCGCGCCTGCTGGCCGACATCGGCGCCACCCACGCGCGCTTTGCGCTGGAAACGGCGCCGGGCGTGCTGCGCGACGTCGCGGTGCTGCTGTGCGACGACTACCCGGGCATCGAACCTCTGCTGCAGGCTTACCTGGCGCAGGCTCATCCCGGCCGCATCAGCCACGCCGCCTTCGCGCTGGCCAATCCGATCAGCGGCGATTTCATCCGCATGACCAACCGCGACTGGCAGTTCTCCACCGACGAGGTAAGGCGCACGCTCGGCCTGAACACGCTCCTGATCGTGAACGACTTTACTGCATTGGCGATGGCGCTGCCAGGCTTCCGGCCGGAAGACCTGATGCAGGTGGGCGGCGGCAAGCCGCAGGCGAACGCGGTGGCCGGCGTGCTCGGCCCCGGCACTGGCCTGGGCGTGTCGGGCGTGATCCCGACCGTCGACGGCTTCGTCACCCTCGGCAGCGAAGGCGGCCACGTCAACTTCGCGCCGAGCGACGAGCGCGAGTTCGCGATCCTGCAGTACGCCTGGCGCGAGTGGCGCCACGTCTCGAACGAGCGCCTGATTTCCGGCCCCGGCATGGAAATCATCTACCGCGCGCTGGCGCAGCGCAATGGCGCGTATGTAGCCAATGAGGTGAAGATGCGCAGCTCGGCCGAGATCATCAGCGGCGCGCTGGACCAGCACGACCCGCTGTGCCTGGAGGTGCTGGAATGCTTCTCGGGCATGCTGGGCGGCGCGGCGGCCAACCTCGGCGTCACGCTCGGTGCTTTCGGCGGCATCTTCATCGGCGGCGGCATCGTGCCGCGCATGGGCGAATGGTTCAAGACCTCGCCGTTCCGCGCGCGCTTCGAAGCCAAGGGCCGCTTCACCGACTACGTGGCTCAGATCCCGACCTACGTGATCATGACGCCGAATCCGGCGCTGAACGGCGTGTCGGCGATCCTGTCCGAGCACCTGCGCAACCGCAGCGGCGCCAACACCCTGATGGAGCGCGTGCAGAACCTGCAGCACGAACTGTCGCCGGCCGAACAGCGCGTCGCCAGCCTGGTCATCGAGCATCCGCGCAAGGTATTGTCCGAGCCGATCGCCGAGATCGCGAAGCTGGCCGACGTCAGCCAGCCGACCGTGATCCGCTTCTGCCGCTCGCTCGGGTTTACCGGCCTGGCCGACTTCAAGCTGAAATTCGCGGGGAGCCTGACCGGCACCATCCCGGTGCGCCACAGCCAGGTGCGCATGACCGACAGCACCCACGATTTGTCGGCCAAGGTCATCGACAACACGGTGTCGGCGATCCTGAAATTCCGCGACCAGCTCGACGTGCACTCGATCGACCGCGCGATCGAGATCCTGCGCAAGGCAAAACGCATCGAGTTCTACGCGATGGGCAATTCACGCGTGGTGGCGCTCGACGGCCAGCACAAGTTCTTCCGCTTCCGCATCCCGACCGCCTCGTACGGCGATTCGCACCTGTTCTCGATGGCGGCCGAGCTGCTCGGCCCCGGCGACGTCGTGATCGCGATCTCGACCGCCGGCCAGTTGTCCGAGCTCCTGGGCGCGGTCGATACCGCGCGCGCCGCCGGCGCCGACGTCATCGCCATCACCAGCAGCAAGTCGGCACTGGCGCGCAAGGCCAGCATCTGCCTGGCGGTCGACCACGCCGAGGATTCGACGACCTTCCTGTCGATGATTTCGCGCATCCTGCAGCTGCTGCTCATCGACATCATGGCGGTGGGGATCTCGCTGGGGCCGCAGGGAGAGGCGGCGGGCGAGGGCGACAGCGAGCGCCGCCGCCTGCTGATCTCGCACCTGGACAGCTGAGCGGCAGCGTCCTCAGAAGGCCTTGCCGGCGGTCAGCCAGCCGCGCACCGACGACTGGGCGCCGGCCAGCGCCGGCAGGGCGCCGAGGCGCCTGGCCACCGACGCGCTGGCGCGCCAGCCGCCCGCACCTTCCCAATTTAGACCGATACCGGCACCCGACAGCGTGGCCCGGTTTTGCGCGGGCGTCCACGGGTCGCGGTTGATGCGGACGCGCGCGCTTTCGGCAAAGGCGAGCGCCTGCCAGCGGCCCGCCAGGTTGCCGAGTTCGTGGCGCAATTCGGCCGAGCCGACGTAGCCGGTGTCGGCCGACAGCGCGCCGACGTCGTAGGCGCGCACCGTGTAGGGCCCGCCGACCGTCATCTTTTCGGCCGAATCCAGGTTGCCGTTGGCCCACTGCCCGGCGAGGTTCAGGTACAGGGTGTCGCGTGCGCCCAGGCTCTGCACGCGCGACAGGTTGGCATTCCACTTCGAGAAGCGTCCGCGCGTGCGGGTCGACAGGGCGTCGGCCTGCTCGGCGGCGGCATCGTCGAAGCGGGTGCGGCCGTGCGTCCACGCCACGCTCCAGGCGCTGACGCCGCCGCCCAGGAAGCCGTCGCGCGCATCGCCGTTCAGGCTCAGGACCCAGTTGTCCAGGTGGCGGTCGGTGCGCGTGGCGGTCACGTCGATGCGGTCGCGCAGGCGCTTGTCGTCGTATTCGAGCTGGGCGTACAGGTTGGCGTGGCGGCCGCGCACCAGCGGGTGCTTGATCCAGGCGCTGGCCACGTCGGCCGAGCCGTAGGCGTCGAGTTGCGCGATATCCTGGCCCAGGCTGTAATGCACCCGCGAATAAGCGGCGCCGGCGCGGGTGCCGGCGCCGTTCAGCAGGGTGTCATAGCCGATACGGCCGTAGTCCATGTCCTCGCTGGCAGCGACCACGGACAGGTCCAGGAGGTCGCCGTGGCGCAGCGGATTGACGATGCTGGCCGACGCGCTCAGGCGCACGCGCCCGGTGTAGCGGTTGCCGTAATTGTCCAGCGCCAGGTTGGCGAAGGGGACCGGGTTGCGGCTGGCGACGATGTCGAGGTCGGCGCTGCCGACCTGCGCGCCCGGCTTCAACACCGCGTTGACGCCGACGCCGGGAATGTCCGACAGCAGCAGCAGGGTGCGGTCCAGGTCGCGCTCGGTGATGGCTGGTCCGCCCTGCAGCGGCGCCGCAGTGGCGGCCAGCAGCGCATCGCCGACGCGGCTGTCGTTCTGCACCCGCACCGCGCCATAGCGCGCTTCCAGCACCTGGATGGCGACGGCGCCGCCGGTGATCTTCTGGGCCGGGACGATTGCCCGGCTCAAGGGGAAGCCATGCGCCTGGTAATAGGCCGTGATGCGGCCGGCAACCGCCTCGAGCTGGGGCAGGGTGACGGTCTTGCCTTCGGCGTCCGCTACCAGCGCGTGCAGGACATCGGCGCCGAACGACGTGTTGCCGGTGACGCGGATGGTACTCACCGTGAAGGGCGCCGATGCCGGCAGGCTTGCGGCATCGGCCGGATTGATGCGCAGCGCCGGCTGGCTGGGCAGGGGCGCGGGCGGCAGCGCCGGCTGCACCTGCTGCAGGATGGCACCCGAATTCGGCACGCCGGCCTGGTAGGCATGCGCGTTCAGGGCGGCCAGCATCAGGGCGGCGGCGAGGGGTTTCAGGATAAAACGCGGTGTCGATGCGGATTTCATGGGGACTTTCATTCGGTAGTGGCGGTGGCCATGGCGGGCAGGCGCATGCCGCCGTTCTGGATGCGCAGCGTCGGTGCGCCGGGACCGAAGCCGATCGCGGTGTTGACCGCGCCTTTGCCGGCGCCGCGGCGCTCTTCCGTGGACGCCTGGCCGGTGCCGGACTCGGACACCAGCAGCGTGGACGACAGGTCGAGCGGCTGCGCCCTGGCGCTGGCCTGGGCCGGCAGCGCCGCCGACTGGACTTGCGTCACGACGCTGCGGACCTGGTCCAGGTTCGCCGCCGGCGTGATGCTGGCAAGCGCCGCGTCCTGGTCGACGATGGTGTAGTTGGCGAGATCGGCACCGCCGAAGGTGTTGCTCAGTTTGACGGCCTTGGCGTTGCCTACGATGGCGTCGCTGAACGACCCGGTGGACGCCACGGTGATGCTGTCCGCGCCGGCTTTGCCGGCCAGGACCACGCCCGAGGTATCGATCGTGGCGGCGGTGCCGCCGTCGAAGACCTTGTCCCTGGCCACCAGGCCGCTGACGCTCAGGCGTGCCGGCGTGATGCTGGCGCTGAGCGGCGCTGGGGCCAGCAGCGTGTAGTTGCCGGCGTCGGCACCGCCCAGCGCATAACCGCTGACGCTCACCGCCTTGCCGGCGCCGGCGTTCTTGTCGGCGAAGCTGCCGACGCCCTTGCCGATGATGCTGACCGCGTCGCCGGCCAGCGGCGCGACCGTGGCGCTGCCGTTCAGGACTGCGGCGGTGCTGCCGTCGTAGACCTTGTCGGCGGCGCGCAGGCCCGACAGCGTCAGCTGGGCCCGGGCGATGCCGGCGGTGAGGCCGGACGGCTGGAGCAGGTTGTAGTTGCCGGCATCGGCGCCGCCGAGGGTGTAGCCGCTGACGCTGACCGTCTTGCCGGCGCCGGCGTTCCTGTCGGCGAAGCTGGCCGTACCGGTGCCGCGCACCGACACCGCGTCGTTGCCGATGGCGGTGACGCTGGCGCTGCCGATCAGAGTGGCGGCGACGGAGCCGTCATAGACCTTGTCGCTGGCCGCCACGCCGTCCAGGGCCAGGTTGGCCTTGCCGATCGATGCCGTCAGGCCGGCCGGCTGCACGAGGTCGTAGTTGCCGGCGTCGGTACCGGCCAGCGTGAAGCCGGTGGCGGTGACCGCCTTGTTGGCGCCGGCGTTCTTGTCGGCGAAGGTGGCGCTGCCGTTGCCGGCGACCGTGACCACGTCGTTGCCGATCGCGGCCACGGTGGCGTTGCCGGCCAGGGCCGCTGCGCGGGTGCCGTCGTAGGTCTTGTCGACCGCGCCGACGCCGGACACGGCGAGCGTGGCCTTGCCGATGTCGGCGCGCAGGCCGGTCGGCTGGACCGCGTTGTAGTTGCCGGCATCGGCGCCGCTCAAGGTATAGCCGCTAACGGTGACCTGCTTGCCGCTGCCCACGTTCTTGTCGGCGAAGGTGCCGCTGCCACTGCCACTCACCGTGACCACGTCGTTGCCGATGGCGCTGACGCCGGCAACGCCGTTCAGGGTCGCGGCGCTGGTGCCGTCGTAGGTCTTGCCGCTGGCGGTGATGCCCGAGATGGTCAGGTCGGCCCTGGCGATGGTGGCAGTCAGCCCGCCCAGCTGGAGCAGGTTGTAGTTAGCCGCATCGGCGCCGCCGAGGGTGTAGCCGCTGACGTTGACTGCCTTGCCGGCGCCGGCGTTCCTGTCGGCGAAGCTGGCCGTGCCGCTACCACTGACCGTCACCGCATCGCCGCCGATGGCAGCCACGCTGGCGGTCCCCAGCAGGGTGGCGGCGGTGGTGCCGTCGTACACCTTGTCGCTGACCGCCACGCCCTGCAGGGCCAGGTCGGCCTTGCCGATCGACGCCGTCATGCCGCTCGGCTGCACGATGTCGTAGTTGCCGGCATCGGTACCGGCCAGCGTGAAGCCGGTGGCGGTGACCGCCTTGCTGGCGCCGGCGTTCTTGTCGGCGAAGACCGCGCTGCCATTGCCGACGACCGTGACCACGTCGCTGCCGAAGGCGGTTACGGTGGCGCTGCCCGCCAGGCTCGCTGCGCGGGTGCCGTCGTAGGTCTTGTCGACGGCGCTGACGCCGGAGACGGCCAGCGCCGCCTTGCCGATGTCGGCGCGCAGGCCGGTCGGCTGGACCGCGTTGTAGTTGCCGGCATCGGCGCCGGTCAGCGTGTAGCCGGTCACGGTGACCTGCTTGCCGCTGCCGGCGTTCTTGTCGGCGAAGGTGCCGCTGCCCGTGCCGCTCACCGACACCACGTCGCTGCCGATGGCGCTGACGCCGGCCACGCCGTTCAGGGTCGCGGCACGGGTGCCGTCGTAGGTCTTGCCGCTGGCGGTGATGCCCGAGATAGCCAGGTCGGCCCTGGCGATGCTGGCAGTCAGGCCGCCCAGTTGGAGCAGGTTGTAGTTGCCCGCATCGGCGCCGCTGAGGGTGTAGCCGCCGACGTTGACCGCCTTGCCGAAACCGGCATTCTTGTCGGCGAAGCTGGCCGTGCCGGTACCACTGACCGTCACCGCATCGCCGCCGATGGCAGCCACGCTGGCGGCCCCTAGCAGCGTGGCGGCAGTGGTGCCCTCGTACACCTTGTCGCTGACCGCCACGCCGTTCAAGGCGATGTTGGCCTTGCCGATCGACGCCGTCAGGCCGCTCGGCTGCACGAGCTCGTAGTTGTCGGCGTCGGTGCCGGCCAGTGTGAAGCCGGTGGCGGTGACGGCCTTGTTGGCGCCGGCGTTCTTGTCGGCGAAGACCGCACTGCCGTTGCCGGCGACCGTGACCACGTCGCTGCCGAAGGCGCCCACGGTGGCGCTGCCCGCCAGGGTCGCTGCGCGGGTGCCGTCGTAGGTCTTGTCAACCGCGCTGACGCCGGAGACGGCCAGCGTGGCCTTGCCGATGTCGGCGCTCAGGCCGGTCGGCTGGACGACGCGGTAGTTGCCGGCATCGGTACCGGTCAAGGTGAAGCCGCTCACGATGACCTGCTTGCCGCTGCCCGCATTCTTGTCGGCGAAGGTGCCGCTAGCGCTGCCGGTCAGCATCACCACGTCGGCGCCGATAGCGCTGACGCTGGCAACGCCGGACAGGGTCGCGGCGGTGGTGCCGTCGTAGGTTTTTCCGGCAGCGCTCAGGCCCGAAATCGCCAGGTCGGCCCTGGCGATGCCGGCAGTCAGCCCGCCCAGCTGGACCAGGTTATAGTTATTTGCGTCAGCGCCGCTGAGCGTATAGCCGCTGACGTTGACCGCCTTGCCGAAACCGGCGTTCTTGTCGGCGAAGCTGGCCGTGCCGGTACCGCTGACCGCCACCGCGTCGCCGCCGAAGGCAGCCACGCTGGCGGCCCCTTGCAGGGTGGCGGCAGTGGTGCCGTCGTAGACCTTGTCGCTGACCGCCACGCCCCCCAAGGCCAGGTTGGCCTTGCCGATCGACGCGGTCAGGCCGGACGGCTGCACGAGGTCGTAGTTGCCCGCATCGCTACCTGCCAGCGTGAAGCCGGTAGCGGTGACGGCCTTGTTGGCGCCGGCGTTCTTGTCGGTGAAGCTGGCGGTACCGTTGCCGGCGACCGTGACCACGTCGCTGCCGAAGGCAGCCACGGAGGCGTAGCCGCTCAGCGTCGTCGCCGTGCCGCCATCATAGATCTTGTTGTTGGCGCCGACGCCGGACACCGCCAGCGTCGCCTTGCCGATATCGGCAAACACCCCGCTCGGCTGGACCGCGTTGTAGTTGCCGGCGTCGGCCCCGCTCAAGGTGAAGCCGTTCACGGTAACGGCTTTGCCGCTGCCGGCATTCTTGTCGGCGAAGGTGCCGCTGGCGCTGCCGTTCACCGCCACCACGTCGGCGCCGATGGGGGTGACGCTGGCAAAGCCGGACAGGGTAGCGGCGGTGGTGCCGTCGTAGGTCTTGTTGTTGGCAGTGACGCCGGAGATGGCCAGGTCGGCCTTGCCGATCGACGCCGTCAAGCCGGATGGCTGCACCGCGTTGTAGTTGCCGGCATCGGCGCCGGTAAGCGTATAGCCGCTGACCGTCACGGACTTGTTCGTCCCCGCGTTCTTGTCCCCGAAGGTCGCGCTGCCGCTGCCGGCGACCGCCACCGCGTCGCCGCCGAACGCGGAGACGGCCGCGCTGCCGACGAGCGTTGCAGTGCTGGTGCCGTCATAGGTCTTGTTAGCGGCGGCGATGCCGCCGATCGCCACGTTGGCCTTGCCGATGGTGGCGCTCAGGCCGGTGGGCTGCACCAGGTTGTAGTTGCCGGCATCGGCGCCGCTCAGGGTGTAGCCCGACACGGTCACCGCCTTGCCGGCGCCGGCGTTCTTGTCGGCGAACGTCGCGCTGCCGCTGCCGCTCACCGATACCGCGTCGCTGCCGAATGCGTTCACGGCGGCGACGCCGGACAGGGTGGCGGCGGCGGTGCCGTCGTAGGTCTTGTTGGCGGCACCGACGCCGCTGACGTTCAGGTTGGCCTTGGCGACGTTGGCCGTCAGATTGAGCGGCACGACCAGGTTGTAGTTGCCGGCATCGGCACCCGTGAGCGTGTAGCCGCTCACCGTGACCGCCTTGCCGCTGCCCGCGTTCTTGGTCGCGAAGGTGCTGCCGGCGCCGCTGCCGGCCACCGATACCACGTCGCCGCCAATGGCGCTGACGGCGGCGCTGCCGGACAGGGTGGCGGCGGTGGTGGCGTCGTAGGTCTTGTTGTTGGCGGTGATGCCTGACAGGGCCAGGTCGGCCTTGGCGATGCTCGCGGTCTTGCTGTCCAGGCCATTCAGCGCGTACTTGCCTGCATCGGTGCCGCTCATGGTCACGCCGCTGATGGTCACGGCCTTGTCGATGCCCGCCCTCTTGTCGACGAAGGCGGCGCTGGCGGCGCTGATGTCGATGGTGATGCCCGCAGGCGCGGCGCCGTTCAAACTCAGGCCGTTCACGACCGCCGCGGTGCTGCCGTCATAGGTCTTGTTCGCCACGTTCGCCGCAAGGTTGACGAACATGTAGGTGCCCAGGTTGTTCGAGCGGATGATGGGGTTGTCTTCGTAATCGAGCTGGGTCGCGTAGTCGGTCGGCGTGCTGTAGCTGGTCGGGTTGTAATAGATCTCGACCCGGCCGGTGTCGTTGCCGTAGATGCTGGCACCGCTGCTGAACAGGACCGTACCGATACCGCGCGCGGTATTGTCGGTCTTCAGGATGATGTTGCCGGTGCTCATATTGCCGTCGAGGCTGCCGGTGCCGAGGAACTCGATGTTGCGGTAGGCGCTCAGCGTCAGCGTGGTGCCGGAAGTCCAGTCGTTACCGCCGATCATGGAGCCATGGGCCAGGATGATGTCGCCGTTGCCGGACTGGCCGGCACTGCAGCTCGGGGTGCCGCTGCAGGTCACGCCCGGCCCGGTCTTGATCGTGACGTTGTTGTTCTGCAGGGCAGCCGAGATGATGGCGCCGTCGATGTCGCCGTCGCCCGGCTCGAAGCCGCCGATGGTCAAGTCCTGCGGGTCGAGCAGCCAGCTGCCGGCCGTCCCGCGCGTGGCTTGCGTCGTGACCGCGGCGCCGCGCCCGACCTTCAGCACGTGACCCGAGGTCTCGACCTGGCCGCCGTCGCCGCCGCCGGCACCGCCGCGTGCGCTGATGCTGCCGTCGAACTGCGTGGTCCCGTCCGACCACACCGCGACCGCGCCGCCCTGGCCGGCGGCGATGGCGTCGGCGCGCACGGTGCTGCCGGCCGCCACGCTGGTGCTCCGCGCGTTGCGCTCCGGACCCGCGCCCAGGAAGTTGCCGCCGATGAGGGCAGTGCCGCCGCCGGCATCGCCCGACACGTCGATCGCGCCGGTGGCCGCCAGGCCGACCCGGTCGCCCAGCACCTTGACGCTGCCGCCGGTTGCGCCCGCATCCTTGCCCGAGGCGTCGAGCGTGCCGCTGTTGCTCGTCACGCTCCGTGCGCCGCCGTCGAGCACGATGCTGCCGCCGACGTTGCGTACGCTGCGCGCCTCGATGACACCGGTGTTGTTGACGACGCTGGCCAGTACCGCATCCCTGGCGCCGGCCGACAGCAGCACGGCGCCGCCGTCGGCGCGCACCAGGCCGCCGTTCTCGGCGAGGTTGTCGAGGGTGCTCCCGTCGACCTTCAGGTTCACCAGGCTGTTGCCGGCGAAGGACAGCGTCACGTCGCTGCCCGCGCCCAGGGCCACGGTGCCCTTGGGGGCGCTGATGCTGCCCTGGTTGCTCACGCTGTTGCCGAGGAAGGCGACGTAGCCGCCTTCCGCCGCGTTGATGCTGCCCTGGTTGACGATGCGGCCGTTGCCCTGGCCGCTGAACTGGCGCGTGGCATCCTTCAGGCTGGCGTCCTTGACGTCCAGCGTCGACGCCACCAGGCCGCCCACGTTGACTTGCGAACCGGTGCCGAACAGGACGCCGTTCGGGTTGATCAGGTACACCTGGCCGTTGGCGCTGAGTTTGCCCATGAACTGCGTCGCATTGGTATCGGTGATGCGATTCACGGCAATGGCCTGGGCCGACGGCTGCACGAAGTTCACGGTCTCGGCCGCGCCGGTGTTGAAGCTGCTCCACAGCAGCGACAGGTTCTGGCTGGACTGGTTGATCGTGGTGGTGCCGGCGCTTTGCCCGATGGTGGCGCTGCCGGCCGTGACCTGTCCCCCTGTCGGCCCGGCCTGGGCGAGGTGGGCGGCGGCGAGGGCCGAGGTGGCCAGCAGGAGCTTGCGGCTGGCGCGCTTGCCGCGCCCGCGCGCGGTCTCCGAAACGACGACCCATGTCCGATGAACATGGCTCCAGACCAGACGATAGACTCTGTTGAGCGAGGCGTGGCGGTGCATGTGGTTTCCTGATTGATTAATTGGGGTGCAGGGTCTGCGAGGGTTGCGGCAGGGGGTAGCGGGCAAGGTGGTCGGCCACCTTGCGGTCCAGTTCGGGTTTCCATTGCGCGGGCATCACGGCCAGCACCACCGTCTCGATGCGTGCGATCTCGGCGCGTTGCGCCGGATCCGTGGTGCGGGCCTTGGCGGCGCTGTTCCACATGTAGATCCTGGCCAGGTTGTCCGGGGTCAGCGCGCCGGTGTCCGGGTCGGGCCTGGCATTCGCATACAGGATCGCCGTCGGCAGGTAGGCGGGCGCGTAGCCCTCCCTGGCGGCATGCTCGAGCCAGAACAGCGCCCGTGCAGGATCGGCGTCGCCGCCCTGGCCTTCGCCGAGCATGACGCCCAGCTGGAACTGGGCGGCGTGCTGGTGGCGCTGCGCGGCCTGGTCGTACCAGTAGCGCGCCAGCGCCAGGTTCTGCCGCACCGCGCCGCCTTCGCGGTAATGGTCCGCCAGCCATAGCATGGCGGACGGCGATTCCGCTTGCGCCGCCGCGGTACACAGCGCCAGGCCCTGGCGGACGTCGCGGGGCACGATGGTGCCGGCGATGTACAGGTCGCCGGCGGCGCACAAGGCATCGTGGATGCCGGCGGCACCCGCCTTGCGGTACCACTGCAGCGCAGCCTGGCCGTCGACGGCGCGACCCGTGCCGCGTGCCAGGCAGTCGCCCAGGAATTGCTGGGCAGCCGGGACACCCCGCTGCGCCGCCTTGTCGAACCAGGCGCAGGCCGCGGCCGGATTCGCTGGGCGGCCCCAGCCCTGGCGCTCGAACAGGCCGAGCGTGAACTGGGCCAGCGGCGCGCTGTCGGCATGGCGTACGAATTCACGGTAGGCCAGGGTGTAGTTTCCGGCAGCCAGGGCGTGCTGGGCCGGTTCCAGCACCTTGTCCTGACCTTGGGGCAAAGCTTGTGCCGGCGCCTGCGCTGCGAGCAGCGCGGCGGCAATGAATGCGGCGATACGCACGATGATCGGATTCAGTCGGAGGACGGGTACAGGCCGTTGACGGCGATGTAATAGGGAAGGACGAGATAGGGCGGCATGACCGGCACGTCGGCACCGCCGCCGATCACCCCGGTGGTGCCGTTCGCGGAAGCGTTGCCCGACAGGCTGGTGGTGGCGTAACCGCCGATGGCCACCGGTGCGTTCACGCCCGCGCCCACGGTCAGCGACAGGTTGCCGCCGACCGAGTCGGGCGCCAGGGTGACGTCCGGGGCAGTGGCGGTGTACAGGTTGCCCGCCGCGCCGGCGGATTTGCCGAGGTACTTGCCCGCCGGGCTGTTCGAACCGTTGGCGGTCGACGATGCCTTGATCGTCAGGCCGCTCGCCGCGCCCGTGATCACCAGCCCGGACAGGTTTGCCGTGGCGCTCAGGGTGCTCGTGGTGGTGGTGGCGGCCACGCCGGTCATGGACACCGGCAGGTTCGTGATCGCCAGGCTGTGGGGCGGCAACTGGGCGACGCTCAAGCGAATGCCGGCATTGCCGCCGGTCTGGCCGAACTGGTAGTTGGCCGGATCGTAGCCGACGATGACCTTGCCGCGCATGTCGGGCAGCTTGAAGTTGCTCGTGCCGTCACCACCGAAGGTCACGCCCATCAGCGAAAACAGCGCGGCGTACTGGTTGATCGGCAGGGTCTGGCCCTGGGCCAGCAGAAAGGTGGAGCTGATGCCCTGGAAGCGGCTGGGCGATATGGCCATGGCGCAGACGCTGCCGATAAAGGGCTCGGAATCGCATGCATGGCTGGGCGCGCTCAGCGTGGCCATCCCCAGGCCGGAAACGGCAAGCGCGATGGAAAGTACTGCTTTGGACTTGATCGTCATTGTTTGCCTTATGAGCTGTGTCGAAGACACAGTTACCTAGAAAGTAATTGTTTGAAGCAATTGCTTTGTGGGAACAAATTACTCAGGCAAGGATAGGCATGTCTGTAATCACGGTCTACGCAAAATCGGCAAATACAGAATAAAACTTTACGGAAAATCAAAGTGTGTTGCGGAAACTTCACAAGCACTATGGACTTGAAATCAATACGGCAATAGCTATGGCATTTTTACTATCTGGGATGCTCGCTAATTAACTACCTTTACATTTAACACCTTGAAACGTCTCTTACAGGCCGGAGAACAGCTTTCTTCGGCACTTGGCGGCACACTGTGAGCGTCCGTACAGAACGCACTCAAAGTTGCGCGGTAGCATTTGTCATCGATATAGAGAAGGAAAAATTATGAAATTCGCCAAGCCAACCATCATGCGTATCGCAGCCGCCCTGGCGCTGACCGCCGCAGCCACTTCCTCATTTGCCCAAGTCCAGGAAGCGCGCCGTGGTTTCGACGCCGGCTACGAAGCCGGCCAGCGCGACGCCCAATACGACCGTAACGACCGCGGTGAGCGCGGCGGCCCGCGCGGCCCGCGCTGGGACCGCGTACGCATCCTGGAAGCCGAATATGGCGCGCGCGGCCGCATGTGCGATGCGCGCCGCGCAGTGCAGCGCGACGTCGTGCGCAACCGCGGCGCGATCCAGGTCGATAACGGTCTGTGCGGCGATCCGGCAGGCGGCATCCCGAAACGCCTGCGCGTGGTCTACCGCTGCCACGATACCGCCCCGGGCCGGGTGGTCGCACGCGAGGGCGAGACCCTGCGCCTGACCTGCCGCTGGTAAGTCAGTCCTCGACGAAGACCACCGCGGTGCGCGGCGGGATCTCGTAGCTGCCGGTGGCGCTGTCGAAGCGCGCCTGCGTGGCCCGCTTGTCGGCGGCGCCGGCGGCCATGAACACCGGATGCAGGCGCATGCGCTTGCCCACCGCCTGCGGGTCGGTGACCGTGTGGCCGATCTTGTCGACGTTGATGAAGTAGGCGAGGCCGTTGAAGCCCGCGCCCCCGTAGCCGCGGCCGTCCAGCCAGGCCGCCGCCACGGTCGGGATCTGCTGTGCACCGGTGTTGAAGAAACGCAGGCGGCGCTTGATCTCGGCAGCCGTCGGCAGGCGGAACAGCGTCGAGCTGGCGCGCACGGCCAGCAGGTCGCGGAAGGCGTCGCGGGTCCAGGCGATATCGCTTGGCGCCGGCTTGAACGCGGCGTTGGCCAGCAGCGGCTTGATCAGCGCATAGTCCTTGCCGTTGTCGGCTTCGGGCGGCAGGCCGGTGCCGAAATAATTGTCGCGGTAGCGCCAGTCGAGGCGGTTGAACCAGTCGCCCGAATTGAAGCTGTTGCGGTCGAGTGACTTCGAGCGCAGCACGTCGATCCCGGCGTGGTAGTAGGCGATGCCCTGGCTGAAGGCATCCACCGCCATGCCCAGCACCTGCACGCGCGCGCGGTCCTGGCTCGACGTGCCCGCGGGCAGCTTGAACACGTCGATGTCGAACAGCGTCTGGTTGTCGTGGTTCTCGACGTAGTTGACCACTTCGCTCGGCTCCGCTGCGTAGCCGGCCGGTTGGCCGTTGTAGTCGATCGACTCCAGCGTTTTTACCTGGCCGTCGTAGGTCTGCAGCGGATACGAACGGATCGAGCCCGCCAGGCCGGCGCGCACCAGGTCGGCCGCCCTCGGGAGTTCGGCCGCCGGCACCGGCCCTGCATGCGCGTTCGGGTCGTACACCAGGCCGTTGATCCATCCCTGGCGCTTGAACAGCGCTTCGCCGGCATCGCCCGCCGAACCGCCGCGCACCGCATCGCGGGTACGGTCGTTGAAGGTGCCGATCGCGCTGCCATTCAAGGATAATTGCGACGCCTGCACGAAGCGCGCGCCGTCCGCCACTTCGCCGAAATTCCAGCCTTCACCGAGCAGCTGCACCTGGCGGCCGGCGGCAGCGTTCACCTTTTGCTGCAGTTGCTCCATCACCGCGCGCGGCTGGTGCCCCATCAGGTCGAAGCGGAAGGAATCGATCTTGTACTCGGTCGCCCACAGCGCCACCGAGTCGATCATCAGCTTGCCCATCATGAGGTTTTCGGTGGCGGTGTTGTCGCAGCAGGTCGACTGCTCGACGGCCCCTTTCGCATCCAGGCGGTGGTAGTAGCCGGGCACGATGCGGTCCAGCACCGATTTCTCGTCCTGGCCGGCCTTGAAGGTGTGGTTGTACACCACGTCCATGCCGACCCGCAGCCCGGCCTTGTGCAGGCTGTCGACCATCTTGCGGAACTCGAGCACGCGCACTTCGGCGCGCGCCGGATCGGTGGCATAGCTGCCTTCCGGCGCGTTGTAATGATACGGGTCGTAACCCCAGTTGAAGCAGTCGGTCTGGGCGGTCTTCTTCACCAGCGCCTGCTGGGCAAGGCCGTCGGCCGGGCCGAAGGGGGCCGGCACGGCGCAGCCGGTTTCGGGCACGCTGCCGATGTCGTACACCGGCAGCAGGTGGACGTCGGTCAGGCCGGCTCTGGCCAGCGCCGCCAGGTGCTGCATGCCCTTGCTGCCGGTATCGGTGAAGGCGAGGTATTTGCCGCGGTGCTCGGATGGGACGCTGTCGTCGTTGATCGAGAAGTCGCGCACGTGCAGTTCGTAGACCACCATGTCGGTCGGATTCTTCACCGTCTGCGGCGCGGGAGCGGCATCCCAGCCGGCCGGCTTCAGGCGCGGCGCATCCAGGCGCCCGATGTAGCTGCGCTTCGAGTCCGCGCTCAGGCTGACCGAATACGGGTCGGTCACCATGTTGCGCACGATGCCGGCGCCGTCGACCGGCACGTCGACCGCATATTTGTAGTACTTGCCGGAGAGGTCGCCCGGCAGCGCCATGCTCCAGGTCCCGGTCTTGTCGTCGAAGCGCATCTGGTACACCGCGCCGGTCGGCTTGGCCGGTCCGTTGTAGATGCAGACCGCGGCCTGCTGGGCGGTCGGCGCCCACAGCGTGAAGGCGGTGCGGTTGGCGGCGACGCTCGCGCCCAGCTTGTCGAGGCCCGCTGCCGCCGCGTACAGGTCGTCCAGCGCACCGGCCACCTGGATGCGGGTGGCGGCGCGCACGGTGCCCTGTGCGTCTTCCTGCACCAGCACCAGCTGCTGGCGCAGCAGGCCGCGCACCTCGTCGGCATCGCTGTCGCGCACCTGCAGGACCGGACCGTCGGCCAGGTACTTGAAGCGCGCGGCGGCGGCGGCCGGCACCGCGCCGGTGAAGCGCTCGAGCGTGACGAAGCCGCTCGCGCCGCCGGCCTTGCCACCGGCCGGCGCCGTGATCGTGCCATTCGCTGCGTAGTACAGCTTGAAGACGGCGCCGGCGTCGGCGCCCGGCCATTTGACCAGGCGTTTATCGAGCCAGACGGCGCGCGCATCGAAGCTGGCGGCGCCCGGGTGCTGGTTGATCTGGAAGGCGCTGCTTTCGCAAGCCTCGGGGGTGACGGCGGCATGCGCGCCGCCGGCCAGCAGTGCCATCGACATGATCGATGCGGCGCCGGCGGTGGGGAAGGTTCTATTCATGAATCGGCAATCTTGAAACGAAAAGCGGGACCGCTTGTCGGACTGACTAAGCGGCTTCATTACGGTAGTTGTTTACCATGCGGTAGCGCGTCGCATACCAGCCGAAGGCCAATGCGGCGATGAAGGCGAATGCGGCAAAGAAGTACATCTGGAAGGCCATCACGCCCAGGCCGGTGCTGGCGATGTGGCCCAGCACGGTCTCGTTGCGCACGCTGGCGTTCACGATCAGCACCCACAGGCTGCCGACCGTCACCGCCAGCGACCAGAAGGCCATGATCGCGCCCTTCATCGAACGCGGCGCCTGGCTGTAGGCGAATTCGAGGCCGGTGGCCGAGACCAGCACCTCGCCCATGGTCAGCAGCGCGTAGGGCAGGACCTGCCAGGCCATCGACAGCGCCGTGCCGCCATCCATCACCACCTGGATGGTGCCGATCGCGACCCACGACAGCGCGGACAATGCGATCCCGGCGGTCATGCGGCGCAGCGCGGTCGGCTCCCAGCCGAGGCGGCGCAGTGCGGGGAACACGGCGAGGTTGTTGATCGGGATGAGCAGCATCACCAGCAGCGGATTCAGCGCCTGCATCTGGGCCGGCTCGAAGCGGAACTCGCTGCCGAACAGATGCAGCGTCGGGCGCAGCATGCCGCCCGCCTGCACGATCCAGGTCGAGGCCTTCTGGTCGAACAGCGACCAGAACGGCGTGACCAGCGCGAACACGACCAGGACGCGCAGCACGCCGCGCACGCCGTCGACCGCTTCGTCGGGGTGGATCCCGCGCGCGCGTTCCAGCTGCATGGCGACGCCGATGCCGCCAAAGGCGAGCAGCAGCACCAGGGCCGTGCAGGCGGCGATCACGAAGCCCCAGGACGGGCTCATGGCCAGCGAGGCGATGGCACCCGCTGCGCCGATGCAGGCGACCGCCAGCCCGGGCCGGCCGGCGCCGGCCTTTTGCGCCAGCAGGGCGGTGCGCGCCACGCGTGTGAACGCATGCGGATCGGCCGCGCTCGGCGGCACGTGCACATACTTTTTGCGGCCGCTCCAGAACACCAGCGTCGCGATCAGCATCAGGATGCCGGGGATGCCGAAGGCCACCGCCGATCCGTAGTCGCGCAGGAAGACCGGCATCAGCAGCGACGCGAAGAAGGAGCCGAAGTTGATGATCCAGTAGAAGGCGTCGAACACCACCTTGGCGCGGTCCTTGTTGGTGTGGTCGAACTGGTCGCCCACGAACGAGGATACCAGCGGCTTGATGCCGCCCGAGCCGAGCGCGATCAGGAACAGGCCGAGGTAGAAGCCGCGCACGTTGTCCTCGAACGCGGCCAGGCAGGCGTGGCCGGCGCAGTACACGAGGCTGAGCCAGAACACGGTGTTGTACTTGCCGAAGAAGCGGTCGGCCAGCCAGCCGCCCAGCAGCGGGAAGAAGTAGACGCCGATGACGAAGGTGTGGAACACGTCCTTGGCTTCGCCGGCGCGCTGGGCTTCGGGCAGGAACAGCAGCAGCGACGAGATCAGGAAGGGCGTCAGGATGTTGCGCATGCCGTAGAAGCTGAAGCGCTCGCAGCCTTCGTTGGCGATGATGTAGGGGATCTGGCGCGGCATGCGGCCGGTGCTGGCGGGGGCTGCTACCGATGGCGGGGTCTGGGTCATCGGGGTCTCCTGGGCTGACGGTGTATTGCCACGACCGTTATCTTCAAAACCGTCATTCCCGCGAAGGCGGGAATCCAAGTTCAGCTAGCGTATTGCGAACAACTTGGGTTCCCGCCTGCGCGGGAACGACGCACATGTTGCCGCGATCCTATGCAACCCTGCTCATCTTGGCAACAAGAACTTGTTCGGAAAGCTCATCCATGTGACATTGAATGTGTAGTTTGACTACTGCCGTGCTTGATATTGTTCGGTGTCTATGAGGCTAATCCAATGATTTTTAAGGAAATTTATCAGAAAATACCAGATTGGCGCCGATTGTCATCGAAGAACCTATCCTGTATATTGCGTAAAAATTACCAAACTCTACACAGCCATGACCCCTTCATCGAACGACAAAGCGCCGTGGTGGCAGGAAGCCATCATTTACCAGGTCTATCCGCGCAGCTACCTCGACACCAACGGTGACGGCGTCGGCGACCTGCCGGGCATTACCGCCAAACTCGATTACATCGCCAGCCTGGGCGTGGACATCGTCTGGCTGTCGCCGTTCT
>Ga0308168_1001005_pt1 | contig 28039 bp, 21 predicted proteins | sample PhyCR2_FD_202133 | JGI IMG/M metagenome (GOLD analysis project Ga0308168, IMG submission 202133) | Phyllosphere microbial communities from UC Gill Tract Community Farm, Albany, California, United States - DLSLRC.R2 | ecosystem: Host-associated > Plants > Phyllosphere > Unclassified | place: USA...
CCGAACTCAGCAGTGAAACGATGCATCGCCGATGGTAGTGTGGGGTTTCCCCATGTGAGAGTAGGTCATCGCCAAGATTCATTTCGCAAAACCCCTATCTGCGCATGCAGGTAGGGGTTTTGTCTTTCTCTACGCCCGAAACCTCGAGCGCACCTCGCCTTGACGCCGTGAGCAAAAGCGCAGGGCGTTTACGTCTGTCTTTCAATAGGCCGACTCGCGCTTGACTAATTGAGGTTTCCCGCGTCCGTGTCAGAAGCGTCTGACTGTCACCCCCCAGGCTTTGCCCGCTTAACTGTGACCTTCTTACCGTGAAGGATATGCAGATGGATAATGCCCTCCCTCCTTTTCGCCAGAGCGTCTATTCACATGGACTGATCTGCCTGGCAATTTCCCTGTTCACCGTCTTGTTCATCGAGATCGTCAGCGGCCGTGCACAGGCCTGGCTGGGCGTGTGGCCGGATTACCAGGACATGCTGCTGCATATTGGCGAACCCCTGGGCCGACTGCGCTGGTTCCTGGGCGACATGAGCGAGGCCACCTTCTACAAGCACGAACTGGCCTCGCTGGGGCTGTTATGGGGCGGCTGGTTCGCCCATCAGGCTTGCCGACGCGCAACGGGTTGGCAAGGCTTCGCCATCTGCCACGGCAATGGAGATTGGGGATGGGTGGTCGGCAGTTCGCTCGTCAGCCTGCTGCTGAGCAATGCCCTCTGGGGATGGACGCTGCAATGGGGCAATTGGCAACCTACCTATGTGGCTTTCGTGTCCGTTCCGGCCTTGCTGGTGATGGCCTACGGCGGTGGGTGGCGGGTGCTGTGCAGTGGTGCCGTACTGGGCGCTCTGCTGGTCACGCCCATCAGCCTGCTGCTCTTCAATTTCATGTGTCGGCCCCTGAATTGGCCGAGCGTCACAGGCAATATGCTCGGCGTGGCGATCGCGTGTGCCTTGGCCTCACGCCTGTGTACGCATTACTCCCACTGGCTGGGCAGTCGTCAGTGCGCTTTTGCAAAAAGGCCGGTGAAGGTCCACACAGGGCACGGCCCCGCGTGGATCCTGCGGCGCGTGCTGGCTGACTTCAGCGAAGTGATGTTTTTCGGCAACGAGTGGGCCAGCCTGGGGCTGTTGGGCGGCGTGTTGCTGGCCTATCTGCTGTCGCCTGTCAGCCCTGCCTACGGTTCAGACCTCGTCCCCGAGCTGATCGCTGGCCAAGCCCTGGCCTCATTGCTGGGCATCCTGATCTGGCGGCGGCATTGGATCAGCCTGGGCTGGTACCCCACCTACCTGCCTATCGTCTCGATCGTGCCTGTCGCCTTGATGACCTATGGAGGCCAGCTCAGCGTCATCCTCTGGAGCGCTCTGCTCGGGGCTACCATCCTGCCGCCCCTGGCCATTGCCATCACGCTGCGCTTGCCGGACGACCTGCACGTGCACATCGGCTGTGCCCTGGCCATGGCGTTGGGCACCTTGGTGCTGAATCCACTCATCGGCCTGCTCATCGGCCCCTCGACGTTTTGAGGTCGTGACCCAGAGGTGTTTGTTGCTGCTCGGGCAATAAAGCCTGGACGCCGTCAGTCATGCACGGCACCCTTGTCACCGATTGCGACAGGAACGTGATCGCACGTGACTTTCGCGTGCTGACGTTGCGTCAAGACCTTGTTCGCGATCCACAGACAGGCTCGCGGACCGACCGATGCAGCGCTGTGCGCTGAAACATGCCCGGATTCACCACCGCACTATCACTTGAGGTAAGAAGCAAGATGGCCAAGGCCGCCGATGTCGTTGTGCAATGCCTGGAAAACGAAGGTGTCGAGTTTGTATTCGGCATCCCAGGTGAGGAAAACCTCGACCTGCTCGAGTCCCTGCGCAAATCCAAGATCAAGCTGGTACTGACTCGCCACGAACAGTCCGCAGGCTTCATGGCGGCGACCTATGGCCGTCTGACCGGCAAGACCGGCGTCAGCCTGTCGACCCTCGGCCCAGGCGCCACCAACCTGGTGACCGCCAGCGCCTACGCTTATCTCGGCGGCATGCCGATGATGATGATCACCGGCCAAAAGCCGATCAAGAAGTCCAAGCAGGGTCGCTTCCAGATCATCGACGTGTGCGGCATGATGGACCCTATCACCAAGTACACCCACCAGTTCGCCTCGGCCGACAACATCCCGGCCCGCATGCGCGAAGCCTTCCGCCTGGCCGAAGAAGAAAAGCCCGGTGCCGTGCACCTGGAGCTGCCGGAAGACATCGCTGCCGAGCAGACCGATGCGCTGCCGATCCCGCGCAGCCTGCACCGTCGCCCGCTGGCCGAGCACAAGGCCATCGAAGCCGCCGTGCAGAAGCTGCAGAACGCCCGCAGCCCGATCCTGGTGATCGGCGCCGGCGCCAACCGCAAGATGACCGCCAAGGTCCTCAAGCAGCTGATCGACAAGACCGGCATCCCGTTCATCACCACCCAGATGGGCAAGGGCGTGGTCGACGAGCGTCACCCGCGCTTCCTCGGTAACGCCGCCCTGTCGTCCGGTGACTTCGTGCACCGCGCCGTCGAGGCCGCCGACCTGATCATCAACATCGGCCACGACGTGATCGAGAAGCCGCCGTTCTTCATGGTCCGTGGCGGTACCGAAGTCATTCACATCAGCTTCCGCAGCGCCGAAGTCGATGCCGTGTACTTCCCGCAGGTCGAAGTGATCGGCGACATCGCCAACACCGTCTGGCAGATCGGCGAAGCCCTGAGCGACACCAGCCACTGGGACTTCACCCGCCTGATGGCGATCCGTGAGGCCAACGAAGCGCAGATCGCCGAAGGCGCCGACGACGACCGCTTCCCGGTCTACCCGCAGCGCCTGGTCGCCGACATCCGTCGCGTGCTGCCGTCCGAAGGCATCGTGGCGCTGGACAACGGCATCTACAAGATCTGGTTCGCCCGCAACTACAAGGCGCACAAGCCCAACACCGTGCTGCTGGACAACGCCCTGGCGACCATGGGCGCTGGCCTGCCGTCGGCCATGGCCGCGCACCTGGTCTACCCGGAGCGCCCGGTGATCTCGGTCTGCGGCGACGGCGGCTTCATGATGAACAGCCAGGAGCTGGAGACGGCCGTGCGTCTGGGCATGCACATCACCGTGGTGATCCTGCGTGACGATGGCTACGGCATGATCCGCTGGAAGCAGGCCAACATGGGCTTCACCGATTTCGGCCTCGACTACGGCAACCCGGACTTCGTCAAGTACGCCGAAGCCTACGGCGCCAACGGCCACCGCGTGGAAAGCGCCGACGGCCTGTTGCCACTGCTCGAGCACTGCGTGAAGACCCCAGGCGTGCACGTGATCGACTGCCCGGTCGATTACAGCGAGAACGACCGCATCCTCAACAGCGAACTGCGTGAGCGTGCGCTGGCGGTATAAGCGTTGAATACAGCCTGCGTTGCCAATCCCAGGCAATGCAGGCTGCACGCCTGTCGCTACGCATGACCCCCAAAGCGTTGTACTCTTGATTGCCTCCCTTCCTGGCCTCATTCGCTGGCCAAATCGCCTTACTCGATCCTGCGCCTGTCATCCCGAGTGGCCCCTCTTTCTCTCACCTGCATTCATGTACTTAAGTCATGACATCGACATCATTCATTGATCGTCTTTGCCGCAGTAGCAGTTATTGGGACTATTGAAAGGGCAGTTGTGTCATGGTCGTTGCTCACCCTTTAGGAAAGAACGGTGAAGTAGTGGCAATTGGCTAACTTTTCTGAGCACTGCTGTCATGTTGATGGCTAGGGCAAATGTGCCATGTTGTTCACTCGACGAACCTGCCCAGCGTGTTCCTGTAGACACGACAAAGGCTCATGCGCGCGATCAACGAAGTCGCCTTCTTCCAGGCTATGGGCAGGATAAAACAGGCCCCGTCGAAGGGCGACCAAGGTCGTATTGACGAGAATGCCGCTGCTTTTCTGATGGAAATAACCTGTTCGATCAATGGCTTGGAGTCGTCATCATAAATTAACAAGGAAAACTTGGAATATTAGGGGCCGTGTGCTATTTCTATCCCTGTCTTCGACGACCACGTTGCATGGTCACGTAGTGACCTCTAAAAAAGCCCGCTGGCAAGTGGGTCCTGCAGTTTGGGACTCCAGCGCGACTTGGTGCGTTCGTTGACGGCAGCCTACGACAGCGCTGCCTGGAAAAATCACAATGTTGGATATTCTCGAATCGCTCTAACTCTAGGGAAGGGATCTCTGTGCGTGCGCATCTCGAACAACGTCATACTCCACGATGGAGTGCGGCATCTGAATTTGTGAAGTCGCGTTATAAAAAAGCCTACGACGCGGTCATCGACCCGCGCCCCGACTATTTCCTGGTCATTGTCGACGACCACGATGCCATCCAATCGTGTGCAGGCATTTCATTTGCCAGCGGTCAGGCCCTGTTCTCGGAACATTATCTGGGCGAACACTGCGAACAGCTGATTTCGCGCCTCGAAAAGCACCCCGTCCACCGTGACGATATCGCCGAGGTCGGCTGTGTCGCGTCCACCCATACCGCTGCTGGCCGGGGATTGTTCAACATGCTCTCGGTCATGGGATGGTGCCTGGGTGCACGTTATTTGCTGTGCACCTCCAACCCACGCTCGATTCAAGTGATGATGCAATGCAAGGTGCGTTTCAATCCTGTCTGCGCCGCGCGGCTCGAGCAGGTACCGCAGCGTCCGGGCATCGACTGGGGACGCTATTACGAGGACAGGCCGCTGACCGGGTACATCAAGCTCAACGACATGACCGCGCACTATCGCGATACCCTGCTCAACACCGCCTTCGATCTTCAAGGCACGCGCCGGAGCCTGGCTTCATGAACTTCGTCAGCGTGATTCTGGAAGGGCTTAAAGGCGCGCCTGACGCACCGCGAGTGATCGATGCTGCGGATGGGCAAAGCCGCATTCTGGACGGCAGAGCGGTGTATCAGCGCGTCATGGCCCTGGGGGCGTACTTGCAGGCTCATGGGATCGCCCGTGATGCGACCGTCGGCATCGTCATGGGTAACAGTGCCGACTGGGTCGTGGCCGACCTGGCCTGCCTGGTGTTCGGGTATACCACGCTGCCCTTGCCGCTGGGCTTCAGCCGTTACCAGGCCGAATTCCTCGCCGAACAATGCGATGCCTTTCTGGTGGATGCGGCAGGGCAGGCGACCCTACGGGACAAATGGGCACTGGATACCCGCGCCTTGGACATCATCGTCGTCAACGCGGCCACGGGAATCGACCTGCCAGCGGTCGAACCGCCTGCGGGGCGTGGCGAAGCGTGGGTTTGCAAGGTCATTCACACATCGGGCACCACCAGCCGCCCGAAGGGCGTCAAGCAAAGCTTGCGCGGGCTGGACATCATGCTCCGATCACTGTTGGAGCGGGTGCCGGCTCCGCATCACCACCACTACCTGTCCCTGGTGCCGATGAGCTTGCTGATCGAACAGGTGACCGCCGTCTACCTGCCCTTGCTCAGTGGCGGCACGGTGCGCTTCCTGCCCCAGGGCACGCCCTTGATCGGTGAACCAGGGTGCGACCTGTCCAGCCTGTTGGACAGCGTGCGTGCGTGCAACGCCACCGCCATGACCGTACCGCCTGCCATGCTCGAGGTCATCGAGGCGCGCATCGCACGCGATACCGGCTTGCTGGAGCATCTGCGCAAGCACGTGCATATCACCACCGGGGGCGCGCCGGTCGATGCCCGGCGATTACAACGTCTGCAAGACAAGGGCCTGAGCGTCTACGAGGGTTACGGTCTGAGCGAGAACGGCTCGGTCATCTGCGTGAGCACGCCTCAGGCACGCCGGATCGGCAGCGTCGGACGACCACTGGCGCATGTTCAGGTGCGGATCAATGACCAACAGCATATCGAGATCACCAGCCCTTCGCTGTTTCTCGGTTATTCCTGGGTGGACCCCAGCGCCTGCACGGTCGGTGACGATGGTTGGCTGGACACGGGCGATATCGGCCGGCTCGATGACGAGGGCTACCTGTACATCAGTGGCCGCGCCAAGAACCTTCTGTGCCTGCCCAATGGACGCAACGTATCGCCCGAGCCTGCCGAACTGGCATTTCGTGCCCAACCGGGTGTAGCCGACGCCGTGTTGTTGCTGGACAGCCATCACGTACTGACCGTTGTGTTGGCGGTTGGCAATGACTTCGATCCGATAGCCACGCGCCAGTGGGCCGGTCAGTGGTTCTCCGACGTCGAGGCGCCGCAGGCGATCGTTGCCTGGACACAGGATGATGCGCGCTGGCAGCGCATGCGCGGCGAGCCACCCCTGCAGCGTCGGTGCCTGCTGCAAGAAGCCCTGGACATGGATAGTTGATGCGTTCTGCAAAAGGACTCTGCTATGAACACTGCTGTATATGACGCTGCTGTCATTACCGATCGAAACCTGGCCTTGCACGTCGAGACAGGGCCGCTCTATGAACACCTGCGTGACCGCGGCGTCGTGGTCTTGCGCCGCTGCCTGGTAACGCTGGACGAGTTTTCCGCTTTCGTCAAACGCCACAGCTCGCGCCTCAGCCTCGACCCCGGACGTACGCTCTCGGGGGGCGTGGCGCAGTTGGTCGATGCCGGCACGGACGCCGTCGGACTGCACTGCGAGAACGGCAACGCACCCATCTGGCCCGACCTTACCTGGTTCTATTGCACCCTGGCCCCACGCCAGGGCTCCCAGACAACGCTGTGCGATGGCGCCGCGGTCCTGAATGACCTGTCGCCTACCACCGTGCAGCGCTTTTCCGAGCAGCGCATTCGTTACCGGCGAACGGTCCCCGGTGACAAGTGGCGGCGCATCGTCTGTCACTACCTGCCCGAGGTCGAGTCGTTGGAGGAGGCCACGTTCGAGCAGTTGCAGGCGATCGTCGGTGCCGACCGCAATACCCGAATGCACTATGCGAAAGCGCAGGACACCGTGGCCTACGCATACTCGGTCTCGGCCATCCAGCAGTCGTCCTTCCATGGCGGCATTGCGTTCGCCAACAGCATTCTCGGCCCCTCGTTCAACTACGAAAAGCCCGTCATCGATTTCGAGAGCGGCGAGCCGTTCGATCCGGCGTTGCTGGACGAAGTCGAGCGCGTGACGGCGCGGCATACGCACATCGTGGGTTGGCAAGACGGTGACATGGTGATGATCGACAACCGACGGGTCATGCACGGCCGTCAACCGATCGTCGATACGTCGCGCGAAATCTTCAACGCTTTGAGCTACCGGTGAACGTCATGGAAGAACGATGGATAACCCAGGCCAGTCACGACACCTTCACGTGGAACGATGGCCAACGCATGATCGACCTGTCCGGCGGCTTCGGTCACCAGGTGCCGGACGTGGTGCAACCGGTGGTGCAGCAGTTGCATACGGTTGGCCTGTCGAGCCGCGTCCTGATCAGCGCGCCCTTGATTGCCCTGTGCGAGCGACTGTCCGAGTGGCTCGGACAAGGCTACGAGAACAGTTATGTCTGCAACAGCGGCGATGAGGCCTTCGAGGGCGCGCTGAAGCTGGCGCGTGCCCTTCACCCCACGCGCAAGACACTGTTGATGGTCGCCGGAAACGACTATGGCGACATGAGTCACGGCGCGTTGTCTCGCGCCGGGGAGGGGCAGGGCAACCTGATCACTTATCTGGGCGTGCGCGTGCACCGGGTCGAGCGTATGGAGCAGTTGCAGGGCTTCGAACACTGGGACGATTGCTTTGCCTTGTGCTACGGGCCTTTCGTGACCGTCGACAGCGTACGCCAGTGGATACCGTCGGCACTGATCGACGCGCTCGAAGCCGGCGCCAGGCGCCACGGCATTCCCACGCTCTATAGCGACATCGACACCTGCCTGGGCAGCCTGGGCCATCGGCTGTCCTTCCAGCACTGCGGCGCGCAGCCCGACATCGTCGTGATGGGCAACAGCCTGGGCGGCGGGTGCGTGCCGATCGGCACCTACAGCACCTCCCATGCACTGGCCGCCAGCATCTATGGCAAGAGCAGCCCTGCGAAGCACGGCAGTACCACGGCGGGTAACCCACCTGCCTGCATTGCCGCGTTGTCCGCCCTTCAGGCGGCCACTCGCCAGGCACTCTGGATGCGCATGGACCCGTACGGGCAGCAGCTCGTGGCCGCGTTGGCCCATCCCGATGCTCGGCAGTTCGGCGGCTGGGTGTCGCTGCGCCTCGACGATGTCGAGCAAGCCCAGGCATTCGCTGCCCGGCTGGCCGATCAAGGTGTGCACATTCGTACGCCGCACAGCCCAGAAGTGCTGCTGCGCTGCCCCCTGACCGCACGCTCGGACGTGATCGCCGAAGCGGCTCATACACTGAAAAGGATTTTGGTCGATGTTCGCCAGCAAGCCGCGTAGAGAATGGATCGAAAAGTGCTACCGGCACTGGACACCTTCAGCCGCCAAACTGTACAGGGTCGCCAATACGGGCATCGAGCGAGACGCCAGCGACTGTCAGGTAACCGACCACCGCGGGCGCTCGTTCATCGATTGCGCCTGCAGCTATGGCATCTTCCTGGTCGGTCACGCCAACCCTCGGGTCAGGCACGCCAGTCTGCACCAGGTGCAAGACCTTGCCTGCATCCCGGGTGGGCTGCCCAGCCAGGCCAGTGTCGAGCTGAGCCGCCGTCTGCGTGAGCGCGTGCCCGGCCGCTGGGGCGAAGTGCGCTATACCATGACCGGGGCCGAAGCGATCGAGCAGGTATTGAGCTACGTGCTGCGACGTCAGGCCCCCCGGCAACGCATCGTGGTGATGCAGCATGGCTACCATGGCAAGACCCTGGCCACCATGAACATCCTGGGTCAACAGCACGGGCGCAACGAGCATGGGCTCAACCGCGACGTCATCGACTTCATTCCCTATGGCGACATGGCGGCCCTGGACCGGGCGATCACCGACCAGACCGCTGCGGTCTTCGTCGAGCCCATCCTGGGTGGCGCCTACCTGCGCGTACCGCCCAAGGGCTATGTACGACGGATCCGCGAGCGGTGCGATGCCACCGGCGCGATCATGGTTGCCGACGAGATCCAGACGGCGTTCGGTCGCTGCGGCAAGTGGTTTGCGGTGGAATATGACGACGTAGTGCCGGACATCATGGTGCTATCCAAGGGATTGACCGGTGGTTATGCGGCCATCGCCGCAGTGCTGTACGCCAGCCATTTCGATCAGGGTGAACGCGCCCACGTACGCCCGGGCACCTCGCGCAACGGTGGCCAACCGTTCGCCTGCGCCACGGCGCTGGCGGCGCTCGATGCCCTGGTCGAGGACGACCTGATCGAGCGCTCGGCACCCGCTGCCGAGCGTCTGGGCAAAGGGTTGCAACGGCTGGCGGCCAGCTACCCCGAGATCATCGAGGACGCGCCGGCCATCGGTCTGATGACCGGCATTCGCTTGCGGGGTGCCGTGTTCGAGGCCCTGATCAGCACCGAACTGATGCGCAGGGGCGTGCACGCCGGGCATTCGATGGACGAGCGTGCCGTCAGCCCGGTCCTGAGATTCTACCCACCCCTGACCATCACCCTGGCACAGGTCGATCAGGTCCTGCAGGCCCTGGCAGAAGCCTTGGCGGTGGTCTCGCGTCTGCCGCGTTGGAAACAGCGATTGCTGCGTCCCGTCATCGGCAACCTGTACAAGCTGCCTTTCGCACTTCTGCCCAAGGGGGCCGCTGATGATTGATCGAATGAGCCTGGCACGTCAGGCCGAATGTGTGCGCACGGGCGTGCTTTCCAGCGTGGATCTCGTCAACCACTACCTGACGGCCATCCGCCAGTTCAACCCTGCGATCAACGCCATCATTCAGATGCCAGACGAAGCCGAGCTGCTGCGTCAGGCGGCCGAGGCGGACGCCGACGTCGTCCGCGGCAAGCCCCTGGGGCCGTTGCATGGCGTGCCGATTACCCTGAAAGATGTGCTGCACGTGCGTGGCTTTCGCCTGTCGCGTGGCGTTTCGCAGTTTCTCGGCGGCGTCAGCGAGCAGGATGCCACCGCTGTACGCAGGTTGCGCGAGGCCGGCGCGCTGTTCCTCGGGCTGACCAATGTGCCTGAGTTGTGCATGTCCTTCGAGACGGACAACCTGATCTACGGCCGGACCAACAACCCGCACGATGTGCAGCGTACGCCCGGCGGCAGCAGCGGTGGAGAGGCCGCGGCGATCGCCGCTGGGCTATCCCCGGCAGGCCTGGCATCGGACGCCGGCGGCAGCGTGCGGCTACCAGCGCATTTTTCCGGTATCTGCGGGCTGAAGTTGACCCAGGGACGCGTCCCCCTGACAGGCCAATTTCCGCGCGAGCGCGCCGGGCTGTTCCACCACACTTCCAGCTTCGGTGTCATGGGCCGTTACGTGAGCGATGTGGAAACGCTGGGTCGCCTCATCGCAGGCCCTGACGGCCATGACCCGGATACCGTCGCTGCGCCTTGGGACGATGCCGGGCAACCCTGCGACCTGCAGCAGTTGCGCGTGGCATTCACCTATGAAACGGCTCGGGTCGCGCCCAGCGCTTCGGTACGACGCGTCCTCGACCAGGTGCGCGAGCACGCCACGCACCTGGTCGGTGAAACCCTGCTGGCCACACCTCCCAGGCTGGAGGACGCCAACGAGCTGATGTGGCGCCTGTTCATCACCGGCAACGATGGTGGCGCCGGCTGGCGGCAATTGCTCGACGGCATCGGCAAGCGACGTTCCACGCCGCAGCTCGAAGGTCTGGTGCGCATGAGCGAAGAGGTGCGACCCACGGTGCTGGAGGTCAAGCAGGACTGGACCGACATGGATCAGTTTCGCTACCAGCTGGCGGCCTTCTTCCGCGCCCATGACCTGCTGATCACGCCCGTGCACCCGGACGTCGCTTTTGCCCATGGCCAGTCGCTGCTCGACCGCCAGGCCTATGGCTATGTGTTCCCGTTCAGCCTGTCCGGGTCGCCCGCCCTGGTCATGAACGCCGGGCATGATCCTGTCACCGGGTTGCCCATTGGCATACAGATCGTCGCGCCACATTGGCAAGAGCATCGTCTGCTGAGCTTTGCTCGCGCTCTGGAAGCACGCCTGCCGGCCTGGACGCCGGCGCGTCCTTCGACCCACACACCTGTTCGAACCCCCTGCAATGGAGTTGCCTCATGAATGCAATGTATGACCAGATTGGTGAGCTTTTCGATTTCTCGGTCGATGAAGCCAGCGAGCGCTTGGTGGAAATCAACAGTTTTCGCCAGATGGTCGGGAACGTGAAGGACAAGCGCGTCATGGACCTGGCCTGCGGGTCGGGCTTTTTCTCGCGCCTGTTGGTGGATCTGGGTGCTTCGAGCGTTCTGGGCGTGGACATTTCCCAGCAGATGATCGATGTCGCGCAGGCGAAGAACGATCGCCAGGACGTGCTCGCGTTCGAGGTGCACGACGTCTTGCAGATGCCGACCCGCGACGCCTTCGACCTGGTGACTGCCGTCTGGCTGCTGTGTTATGCCCGTGACGAAGCCGAACTGACGGCCATGCTCGGCAAGATCCACGATCAGCTCAAGCCAGGCGGCGCACTGGTGGCCTATACGTCCAACCCTGCGTTCGACCTGCAGGTCTCCAACTTCACGCGTTACGGCCTGACCATCCTCGCTGAATACCCGGTGCCCGGTGGTCGACGCTGCGCCGCGGAATTCGTGGCCAGCCCACCGGTGCCCTTCGAGTTTTTCCGGCTGGACCGGGCCGTCTACGAGCGTGCGATTCGCCAGGCCGGCTTCAGCCGTTTCGAGTGGGTCACACCGGCGATTCCATCACAGGCCCTCGAGCGCTTCGGCGAGGCGTACTGGCACGATTTCCGTGAGAACTGCGATCAGATCGGACTGATCTGTCACCGCTGACGGGGACCAGGTCCGCGCTTCAGCGCGGGCTGATCGTGTAGCAGCAGCGGCGGGCCTGGGCCAGGATGTGTTCGGTTCTTTCTACCCGGGCGTCGAGGATCCGCTCGAAGATGTCCAGTTCGGAGCGGCAGAAACCTTGGCAGGACGTCGCTGCCGAACAGATCGGGCAGTGGTTCTCGATGAACGTCAGGGTGCCGTCCTCCTCGGCGACATACTCGGCCATGTAGCCTTCCCGGCAGCGGATGTCAGTCAGACGCTTGACCTTCTCCAGCAACGAGTCCGCATCGCCGATGGCTGCCAGGTAATTGTCGATGTTTTGCCGCTCACGGATCGAGATCAGCGTGTCGATGGCCGCTTCGCCGAACGTCTGGCGCACCGAATCGAGCAACTGCACGGTGAGGTCCGAATGAGTGTCCGGGAAACGGCCATGCCCTTTGCCGGTCAGCTGCCAGAACTGCGCCGGTCTGCCGACGCCCCGCGCTTCCGAATAAGCCTCGACCAAACCATTGGCCGCCAGTTTCGTGAACTGCTGTCGGGCGGCTTCGGCCGTCATGCCCAGTACATGACCGGCATCGGCCGCCTGTTGAGCGCCACGCGTCTTGAGCAGATGAAGAAGGCGATCAGCGGTAGATTGCGGCTGCCCCTCATTTTCCAAGTATTTGCTTGACAATCGCCCGATCCCTCTCAAAAATAAAAAAAGAAATTGCTTGTTTAATTAAGCGTAGCGCAACTCGCGAATCTAGACAATTCGCGTGAGGATAGCCAGGAGGCTGTATGGATACCATGAACGCAAGCTGGGGAAGTCTGCTGTCGGGCAGCAATGGAGCGCGTTCGCTCGCGTTGTCGGGGGGCGTGGCCCTGCATGCCATCAACATCTATATCGCGACCACCGTGTTGCCTTCCGTCGTCGCCGAGATCGGCGGGTTGAGCCTGTATGCGTGGAACATGACGTTGTTCGTCGTGGCGTCGATCATCGGCTCTGCATTGACGACGCGTCTGCTGGCGCGCCGTGGATCGCGAGGCGCCTACGCGGTGGCCGCGGTGTTCTTCATGCTCGGCAGCCTGACCTGCGCCAGTGCACCCAGCATGACCGTGATGCTGATCGGACGGACGTTGCAAGGACTGGGCGGTGGTTTCCTGTTCGCGCTGAGCTACTCGATGATCCAGAGCGTCTTCAACGAACAGCTGTGGCCACGGGCCATGGCGCTGATCTCGGCCATGTGGGGCGTCGCGACCCTGCTGGGCCCCGCGATCGGCGGTATCTTCGCCGAGTACGACGCCTGGCGTCTCGCCTTCGGCATTTTGGTGCCCATCACGCTGCTCTACACTGCATTCGTCTGGTGGGTGCTGCCGGCCAAGGAACGCGAAAGCGACGGCGGTGCATTGGCCATGCCGCAGCTCACGGCACTGACCGCGGCGGTGCTGGCGGTCAGTGCCGGTAGCGTTTCGAGCATGCCGGCGCTGAACGTGCTGGGTGTGGTCGTGGCCTTGTTGCTGGTGGTCTGGATCGCGCGCATGGAGCGTGTGAGCGAAGTCCGCTTGCTGCCGCAAGGCGCACTGCGACTGTCTTCGCCCTTGTGCGCTCTCTACCTGACCATGGGACTGCTGGTGGTCGGCATGACCAGCGAGACCTTCGTGCCGTACTTCCTGCAGAAGCTGCAGGGCCAGACGCCGCTGGTCTCCGGCTACATTGCCGCGCTGATGGCCGCCGGCTGGACGGTCTCGGAGGTGATGAGTTCGAGCTGGCAGGCACGGGGTGCGCGTCTGGCGATCATCAACGGGCCGATTTGCGTGTTCGTCGGCATGGTCATGCTGGCGGCCGCCAGCCCCATCGCCTCGCTGGGCGATGGCTGGGTCATGGCCGGGATCTGTGCAGGGCTTGGCCTGGTCGGCTTCGGCATCGGCCTGGGCTGGCCACATCTGTTGACCCAGGTGCTGGTCGTCACGCCTGAGCAGGACCAGGACTGCGCCGGCGCTTCGATCACCACCGTGCAATTGTTCGCCACGGCATTGGGCGCCGCCTTGGCCGGCATGATCGTCAACCTGGCCGGCCTCGGCGATGGCAGCACCGACAGCGCCAGCATCAGCAACGCCGCGTTCTGGCTGTTCGCACTGCTGGCGCTGGCACCACTGCTCGGCATCCTCAGCGCCATCAAGGCGGCTCGCACCTTCACTTCATGAGGAACGCGTCGTCGTGCCTGTCGCGACGACGCCTTTCAGCGGCCTGCGCTGGCCTGCAAAAGGAATTGTCCATGAAAGCTCTATTTTGTCTGTCCGCCCTGGTCGTCTCGGGTGCGGCGCTTGTGGCATGGCAGCACACATCGGTCGCGCAGGAGCCTGAACCCGTCGCGGTCAGTCGCACCAAGGTGGCGCTGGCTGAGGTGCAACGTGCGCCGGATCAGTTGTTCTTCACCGGCGTCGGTGAACTCGAGGCTGCTCGACAAGTGTTGATTCCCGCCGAGATCGGCGGACGCATTGCCCGCATCCGTTTCACCTCCGGGCAACAGGTCCGCCGTGGTGACGTGCTGGTGTCGTTGAACGATGCGCCCGAACGCGCCGAAAGAACACGCTTGCAGGCACAGCTGACCAACGCTCGCATCAATCACCGGCGCCTGCAGCAGTTACAACAGGAAAACGCCGCCACCCAGGAGCAGGTCGACAACGCCCTGGCCGCTCGTGACATGGCGGCCGGCGAGCTGGCACACAACGAGGCGCTGCTGGAGCAGAAGACCATTCGTGCGCCATTCGATGGGCGTCTGGGCATCCGTCAGGTGCATGAAGGCCAGTACCTCAACGTGGGTGACACCCTCACCAGCCTGACCGACACCGGCACGCTCTACGTCAACTTCTCGCTCGACGAACAGTCCAGTGCGCACCTGGTCCCAGGGCTGCCCGTGCAGGTGCGCGTCGATGCGACCGCGCAGCGTCTCCAGGCCCGGATCACCGCCGTGGATCCCCTGATCGGGCGAGCGCGAACCGTGCAGGTCCAAGCGATGCTGGACGCCCCGCATGCGTCTCTCAAGGCTGGTATGCACGCCAAGGTCGAAGTGCAGGGGCCGGTGGTCGGCAGCACGTTGAGCGTACCGGAAACGGCCATCACCTATACCCCCTATGGGGACATGGTGTTCGTGGCCTCCCATGATGAACCTGAGGGCGAATGGACCGTAAAGCGGGTACCGGTCACGGTAGGCCAGCGGCGCGACGGACGTGCCGTGCTCGAAAAGGGCGTTGCCGAGCATGACCAGGTGGTGGTGTCGGGCCAGCTGAAACTGGCCGACGGCATGGTCGTGGAAGCCACCGATGACAGCCTGCAGGCCGAGATGCCACGTGTCTCGATGCGAGAAACGCCATGAAATTCACCGATGTCTTCGTGCGCCGACCCGTACTGTCGCTGGTGGTCAGCATTCTGATCCTGCTGGCAGGCGCGGTGTCCTTGCTGCAATTGCCGATTCGACAGTATCCCTTGCTGGAGAGCTCCACGCTCACCATCACCACCCAATACCCGGGCGCGTCCTCGCAACTGATGCAGGGTTTCATCACCCAGCCCATCGCCCAGGCCGTGTCCTCGGTCGAGGGCATCGACTACCTGTCTTCGACATCGGTGTCGGGCCGTAGCGTCATCACCGTGCGTCTGGGGTTGGGAGAAGACTCCACGCGAGCCCTGAGCGAGGTCATGACCAAGGTCAGCCAGGTGCGCTATCGACTGCCGGAGCAGGCGTACGACCCGGTGATCGAACGTTCGTCCGGCGAGTCGGCGGTGGCCTACATCGGTTTCGCCAGCGCCAGCCTGCCGACGCCTTACCTGACCGACTACCTCACCCGCGTGGTGGAGCCTCTGCTGTCGACCCTCGACGGTGTCGCCAAAGTCGAAGTCTTCGGTGGTCAGACCCTGTCCATGCGCCTGTGGATCGATCCCGACCTGCTGGCCGCCCGTGGCCTGACCGCGACCGATGTGGCCGACGCCGTGCGGCGCAACAACTACCAGTCGGCGCCCGGCAAGGTCGAAGGGCAGTACGTGATCTCCAACATCCAGGTCAACACGGACTTGACCAGCGTCGAGGAATTTCGCGACCTGGTGGTGCGCAACGACGGCAACGGCCTGGTCCGGATCAAGGACATCGGCACGGTCGAGCTGGGCGCGGCTTCGTCCGACACCAGCGCGACCATGGATGGCGTCCCCGCCGTCCATGTCGGCCTGGTACCGACTCCAGGCGGCAACCCTCTGGTGATCATCGAGGGTATCCGCCAGCTGCTGCCGCAGATCCGACAGACCTTGCCCCCGGATGTGCACGCCGAGCTGGCCTTCGAGACCGCACGGTTCATCCAGGCCTCCATCGACGAGGTCAGCACGACGCTGGTCGAAGCGCTGCTGATCGTGATCGTCGTCATCTACCTGTGCCTCGGGTCGCTTCGTACGGTGCTGATCCCGGTGGTGACTATTCCGCTGTCGATGCTCGGCGCGGCGGCCCTGATGCTGGCATTCGGTTTCAGCCTGAACCTGCTGACCCTGCTGGCGATGGTGCTGGCCGTAGGGTTGGTGGTCGATGACGCCATCGTGGTGGTGGAGAACGTGCACCGACATATCGAGCATGGCCATACCCCAGTGGCTGCCGCGCTCATCGGCGCGCGCGAAGTGGCAGGCCCGGTGATCGCCATGACCGTCACGCTGGCCGCGGTGTATACACCGATCGCCCTGATGGGAGGGTTGACCGGGGGGCTGTTCCGCGAATTCGCCCTGACCCTGGCTGGCGCGGTTCTGGTGTCCGGCGTGGTGGCATTGACCCTGTCGCCCATGATGAGCTCGTTCCTGCTGCCGGCCGAACCTGCGCAAGGGCGCATGGCGCGGCTGTCGAACCAGGTGTTCGACTGGCTGAACGGACACTACGGTCGTCTGCTGGCCGTATCGCTGCGTCACCGCTGGGTCAGCGTGCTGTTCGCCCTGCTCGTGCTGGCCGGGCTGCCGCTGCTGTACCAGTGGCCGCAGCGTGAGCTGGCGCCCAACGAGGACCAGGCCGGGTTGCTGACCGAAATCAAGGCACCGCAACACGCCAACCTGGCTTATGTGGAACGCTTCTCGCGCAAGCTCGACGAGGCCTATACCCAGTTGCCGGAAACCATCGGCACCTGGATCATCAACGGCAGTGACGGTATCGCCACGAGCATCGGGGGCATCAACCTGTCGCTGTGGGATCAGCGCGACCGGACGGCAGCCGAGATCCAGGAGGAGCTGCAAGCGCGGGTCGACGAGATCGAGGGCACCAGCATCTTCGCCTTCCAGTACCCGGCCTTGCCTGGCTCGACGGGCGGATTGCCGGTGCAGATGGTGGTGTATGGCGCCCTGCCTTATTCGGATGTCTACGGGGCGATGGAGGAAGTCAAGCGCAAGGCGCGCGAGAGCGGACTGTTCGCCGTGGTCGACAGCGACCTGGAGTTCAACAACCCGGTGGTACAGGTTCGCGTCGACCGGGCCAAGGCCAGCAGCCTGGGGATCGCCATGCAGGATATCGGCGACTCGCTGGCCGTCCTGGTGGGCGAAAACTACCTCAACCGCTTCGAGCGTGAAGGGCGTTCCTACGACGTGATCGCACAGGGTCCGCGGGATACGCGGATCAACGGCGCGGCCTTGACGCGTCAGTACGTACGCAGCCAGGACGGCACCTTGATTCCGTTGTCCACGGTGGTCAGTGTCCAGGAGCGGGTCGAACCCAATCGTCTGGGCCAGTTCAACCAGCAGAACGCCGCGGTCTTCCAGGGCATCCCGGCCCCAGGCGTCAGTCTCGGACAGACCGTCGCCTTCCTCGAACGAACGGCGGCGAGCCTGCCGGCAGAGTTCAGCCACGACTGGCAATCGGACGCGCGGCAGTACGTCCAGGAGGGCAATGCGCTGCTGCTGGCCTTCCTGGCGGCGGTCGTGGTGATCTACCTGGTCCTGGCGGCCCAGTACGAAAGCCTGGTCGATCCGCTGATCATCCTGATCACGGTGCCGCTGTCGATCGTCGGCGCGCTGCTGCCCCTGGCGCTGGGCCTGGCCACGGTCAACATCTACACGCAGATCGGTCTGGTTACCCTGATCGGGCTGATCAGCAAGCACGGCATCCTCATGGTCGAGTTCGCCAACGTGCTCCAGGCCCAGGAAGGGCTCAGCCGTGCGGCGGCCATCGCCAAGGCGGCGCAGATTCGCCTGCGCCCGGTGCTGATGACCACCGCGGCCATGGTCGTGGGCCTGGTGCCCCTGCTGTTCGCCCAGGGCGCCGGTGCCAACAGCCGCTTCGGTCTAGGCGTGGTGATCGTCTGTGGCATGTTGGTCGGCACGCTCTTCACCTTGTTCGTCTTGCCGACGCTCTACAGCGTGCTGGCCAGGAATCACGCCCACGCGGCGCAGTCACGCAGAGCCACTGGACTGGCTCAGGCCATGGAGGCTTCAGTATGAAGGTGGTGTCATGGACGCTGCTGGCGTCATTCGCGCTCGCCGGTTGCTCGACCGCTCAACGCACCGAGCCGCCTCACCTGGCGACCGGTCCGTTGGCCAGTCCGGAGCGCGTGGCATTTTCCGCGACCGCCGGCGCCGATGCGCGCTGGTGGACCTTTTTCGCCGACCCCGCCCTCGATGCGTTGATCGAACAGGCGTTGGCGCACAACCACGACATTCGTTCGGCCAAGGCCAGCCTGCTCGAGGCCCGGGCGATCTTCGACGATCGTGACCTTGATCGGTTGCCCTGGGTCACGGCCAGCGCCGGTTACCAGCGTGGCAGTCGCCAGGAGCAGTACAGCGACGACGCCTCGCCGCGCCGCCAGTTGACCGAGTCCTATCAGACGGGGCTGAACGTGCAGTGGGAGGTCGACCTGTTCGGGCGCCTGGCGCACCTGAGCGCTGCGGCCCAGGCACGTGCCGGTTCGGCGGCGGCGGATCTGCAACTGGCGCGTCTGCTCATTGCCGCCGACGTGGCCAGCGCCTACTTCGAACGCGCGGGCCAGCAACGAAGCCTGGAGGTGGCCCGTGAGCAGGTGCAGGCCTGGAAGGAGACCCTCACGCTCACCAGTGCCCAGTCCCGGTTGGGCGTCGGGCACCCGGAAGATGAGAAGAATGCCCAGGCCAACGTGTTTTCCAGCGAGGCGACCCTGGCGTCCCTGGAGCTGTCGATTCGCACGGCCGAGCATCGGCTCGATGTACTCACCGGGCGCAACCCCGGTCACGGAGCGCGACCGGCCACCCCTGCGTTTCGCCCTCCACAGGCGAGTCGACTGCCCTTGGGCGATGTCAGCGCGCTGATAGCCCGACGCCCGGATGTGCGCGCGGCGCATTATCGCCTCGACGCTTCGGACGAAGAGGTGCAGGCGGCGACGGCCGACCTGTATCCACGCGTCGATCTGGGCGGGTTCATCGGGTTCTTCTCCTTGGGGTCGGCGGATTTCGACAGCGCCGCCCGCGCCTGGCAGGTGATGCCGAGCATCAGCTGGCCGGCCCTGCGCCTGGGCAACGTGCGCGCACGGATCCGTGCCAGTGACGCCCGTGCACAGCGCAGCCTGGTCGAATACGAACAGGTCACCCTGCTCGCGCGCGAAGAAGTGGAAAACGCCGTGTCCCGCCTGGTGATGGAGCAGCGACGACTGCAATCGCTGATGAATGCGGCCACCTATGGCACCCAGGCCGTCGATATCGCGGCGCGGCGCTACCGGGGCGGGACCGGTACCTACCTGAGCGTGCTGGAAAACCAGCGGGCATTCTTCCAGATCAAGCGCGACGTAGCGGCGGCGGAGACGGCTTCGTACCTGAATGCCATTGCGCTCTACAAGGCGCTGGGGTGGGGTGGGGATAGCATCGGGCTTTGAGTGGCGAACGAGGGCAGCCTCGAGAGATCGGTACAGTCGGGGCGCTGTCGTCGCATCGTCGACAGCGAACGGCGTAGGCGCATGCCAGCCGCTTGAGTACAGTTGCCACCTCAGCCTCGACGGCGAGGGCACCTTGGTCGTTCGCCCGTCCATAACCCATGCTTGGCACTAGCTATCTATCGTTTGACGCTGCCCGATGTCGATGACACTGCACGTCCACTTACCTGGACGAACTGACGACATGACGATCGGATCGACACACAACCATCCTGCCGACCTGCGCATTACGCCTGACATGGATCCCTTGCCATGGAGCGCGCGTTTTCCCAATCCGCCTGACCTCTGTTTCGACTATCGACGACTCGTCGAGCAGGCAGGTGGCATTGCGCAGGCGACGAAGGCCACTCATCGAATCTGCATCGTCGGTGCTGGGGTCACGGGCCTCGTCGCCGCCCGCGAGCTTCTGCGTTGCGGCTTTACTGAAATCACGTTGATCGAAAAGGCCAAGCGCGTTGGCGGGCGGCATTTCACGGTCGTGGATGGGCCTGAAGACTACAAGAAGCCGTCCACACCGTTTGAACTGGGCGCCATGCGCATGCCGTTTTTCAACAGGACAGGCGAGCCGCCCGAAGCGGGCCGGTCACTCATGGCGTATTACAGCCAGCTCTTTGGTTTGAGAACGTCGGACTTTCCGAACCCCGGCACACCGTGGGTCAATGCGACCGGTATCTACATGAGGGAAGGCCAACTGGAGGGGCAGGGTGAACCAACGCTCCTGATCTGGCAAAACCCCGACGGTAGCACGCCGCCTCCTGGCGCAGCGCTGCAACGCGTCCATGACAAGTGGGAACGCTTTGCGCAGCGGTTTGCAGAGAAAGTGGCCGCTTCATATGGCACACGCATGTGGGAGACGCTGTGGCGACAGATCGTCGAACGTTATCAGTCACTGTCATTCCGTCAGTTGGTCGCGCTGCCGTTTCTAGACGTTCTCGATCCTGATCGCCCAGGCGATTTCGGCGGTCTTGGCATGACCGAGGACGAGTCGTCCATCTTCTATGCCATCGGCATCGGCGACGGAAGCTGGGGCGCCTTTTATGACGTGTGCTGTCTTTACCCATTGCGTACCGCGCTGTTCGGATTCAGCAGTCACCTTCAGCTCATTCACGGCCGCGTTGACGAGCAGGGCGTGCCCTATGCCGCCCCCTACCTGGATCACAGTGAAGTGCCGGACAGTGCCGGCTCGATGTTCAAGGCACCTGACTAGCTGGGTATCGGCGCGTTGGATGAGTGCTTGCTGTTCCTGGAGATACCCGAAGTCAAGCGGTCACTCTACGTACATTGCCTGGCACGCCCCGATGGTCTTCTGACCAACACCTCCGTGGTTCGCCTGCAACGCTTGGATAATGGAAAAATCGTCGTGCATCACCGGCGCAGCGATGAACCGATGTCCAGCACGACCGCCAGCGAAGCTTTCGACACCGTCATCCTGACCTTGCCCTCCTGGCTCATCGAGACGACTGTCCGTCTGGAGGGTTTCGGCCGCGACGTTCTACCCTGTTCGATCGTCGACGCCTGGAAGCATGCGCATTGGGAGACCAGTTGCAAGGTCTATGCACGGTTGAGCAAGGCGTTTCTCGACGATCATCCCCAGCTGCCTCAGATCCTGATCACCGACAGCTTCGTGCACGATGTCTACGCCTATCGCTATACGGCGCATCATGCCTACGACTGCATCCTGCTCAGTTACACGTGGGAAGACGATGCCACCAAGTTGGGGTTTCTATCGGACGCGGAGCTGGTCGATGCCTGCACGCAGGAGCTCGATCGCATCCTGCTTCGGTGCAGCAACATCAAACAGGCCATTTCACCGTTCATCGATACGCGACACAGCGTCGTCCAACGCTGGATGACGGACAAGCACGCACTGGGCTGCGCGAAACTCTACAGGGCAGGGACGTACCACGCGGCCATCAGCCTCATGCGCTACAACCGGGACTTTGGCGGCATGTCGGGTCTCTACCTGGCAGGCGAGTCCTTCTCCGTGGACGCAGGCTGGACCGAGCCCTGTCTGCGCACGGCGGTGGATGCGGTGATCAACCTGTGCGACCGAACCCAAGCCGTCTTCAACGGAGGATTCACCCTGGCGGACTATCCGCATTACCAGGCGTAGCGCTAGGGCCACGCCTGAGTATCAGCCCATTCAGTCGATACGGTCGGAAATTTCGCCAGATCTATGGGAAATAGCTGACTGATCAACCCTGGGACGAACGGGGTTAACTGGCGCCTTCCATAACGATAAGAAGGAAGCCGCCATGAACGAGCCATCCGTTCCCGTCAGCCCTGCGCACGTGGCCGTCATCCAGTTCGATCCCCAGGTGGGGATCGAACGTCGGACCGCGAATGTCAGCAAAGGCCTAGCGCTCGCCCGGCGCGCTGTGCAGCAAGGCGCCAACCTCATCGTCCTGCCAGAGCTGGCCAATACCGGTTATACCTTCCAATCGCGTGTCGAGGCCTATCAACACGCCGAGACTCTCGAAGACGGTCCTACCGTCACTGCCTGGTCGGAGTTTGCGCGGGACCACCAGGTCTATCTCGTCGCAGGCTTCGCCGAGCGCGAGGGGCTCAACCTGTACGACAGCGCGGTATTGTTCGGGCCGCAAGGCCTGCTGGGTCATTACCGCAAAGCGCATCTCTGGAATCAGGAAAAGCTCTGGTTCACACCCGGCAATCTGGGATTCCCAGTCTTCGAAACCCCCATCGGGCGAATCGGTCTGCTCGTGTGCTGGGACATCTGGTTCCCCGAAGTGCCGCGTCTGCTCGCTCAACAAGGCGCCGACATCATCTGCAGCGTCAACAACTGGGTCTGGACACCACCGCCGTTGTTCGATGTGGCCGGCCGCTGCATGGCGTCGTACCTGACCATGACGGCCGCCCACGTCAACAACGTGTATATCGCGGCGGCCAATCGCATCGGCTGTGAACGTGGCAGTCGCTTTCTGGGCTGTTCGCTCATTGCCGGGATCAACGGCTGGCCGATCGGCGAAGTTGCCAGTGCCGAGCAGGAATGCATCCTGTACGCCGAGATCGACCTCAGCCTGGCACGCAGCGCGCCCATCTGGAACAGCCTCAACGACCTGCCGCGTGACCGTCGCGGCGACCTCTACGACGCCATGCTCGGCTATCGCCTGCATGCGCCCCTGCCACGTTGAGGAGTCGCGATGAACACGACGTTCACGATGCCGCGTCACTGGCGCGTGGCACTGCTCGCGGGTCTCTCGGTCGCCATAGCGCTGGCGTGCCTGTCGGGCCATCAGCCCGAGTATGCTCAGCTAACCGCCACCCTCGATCAGCCCTTGAGTCGACTGCGCTGGATCATTGGCGATATCAGCGAAGTGGCCTTCTACAAGCATGAGCTGCCCGCGCTCGGTCTACTGCTGGGCGCAGGCCTCGGGCATTGGGCACACCGTTCCGGCAAGCGCTGGCAGGGGTTCGCCATCTGCTATGGCAGCGGGCTTTGGCCATGGTTGTTGGCCAGTTCGCTGGGTGGCCTGTTGTTGAGCCATGCCCTGTGGGGCTGGACCTTGAACAGCGGAGTCTGGCAACCGACCTTCGTCGCCTTCGTCTCGCTGCCGGCGGCCATGGTGCTGCTGTTCGGCGGTGGCTGGCGCGTCACCCTCACGGGCGCCGTACTGGGTGCCGTGCTGGTCACGCCGGCGTCGCTGTTGCTGGTCAATTACCTGTGCTACCCCCTGGGATTGCCCGTGGTCATCGGCAACGTTGCAGGCATGGCGCTTGCCAGTCTGGTTGCCTTCGCGCTGTGCAAGCAGTTCCCTCTGCTGGTAAAGCCAGAGCAACCTACCTCCGTCGAAATCGAGTCGGTAAGCCCGCAGGCACCGGACTACGGCCCGCTCTGGGTCATGCGCCGTGTGCTGGCAGATTTCAGCGAAGCGCCGTTTCTCGGCAACGAATGGGCCAGTCTCGGCCTGGTACTCGGGGCCTTGCTGGCCTACGCGCTGTCGCCCGGCGCTCCGGCCTATGGTTCTGGCCTGGTGCTGGAGTTGATCACCGGTCAGGCGCTGGCCTCGTTGATCGGCGTCTTGCTGTGGCGCCATCAGTGGCGACAGCGCGGCTGGTACCCGACCTACATTCCAATCGTTTCCATCGTACCGGCGGCCGTACTGACGCTCGGCGGCGGGTGGCCAGTGCTCGTGCTCAGTGCGCTGTGGGGCGCCCTGATTGCGCCGCCCCTGGCAGTGGCCATCAGTGATCGCTTGCCGGCCTACATGCACGGCTACATCGGCAACGTGTGCGCCATGGCGATCTGCACCGCCGTGATCGTCCCATTCATTGGCATCATCGTTGGAGGTCATCCATGACGACGTGTACGCCATTGCCCAGCCTTTCGATCGGCAGCCTGGGCGGCACCATTTGCATGCAGTCCAGCGAAGGCGACCTCGGTATCACGCCTCGCCTGGGATGTACCGAACTGCTCGCCCAGTTACCCAGCCTTGCCACGCTGGCGCGTCTGCACAGCACGGATTTGTGTCTTGTGCCCAGTGCCTCGCTCGATCTCGGTGATTTGATCGATGTCTTCGAGTGGGCCAGGTCGCGCGTCGAAAACGGCGCCTGTGGCATCGTCCTCACCCAAGGCACCGACACGCTGGAAGAGACGGCCTACTGGCTCGACCTGCTCTGGCCTTTCGCGGCACCACTGGTTCTCACGGGTGCCATGTGCCCTGCGACCCAGCCAGGCAGCGACGGGCCAGGCAACCTGCTGGCGGCCGCCCAGGTGGCATTGTCTGCCCACAGCCGTGGGCACGGCGTGCTGGTGGTGATGAACGGGGAGATCCACGCCGCCAGTCGTGTACGCAAGACCGCCAGTCTGGCGCTTGCCGCGTTCGAGTCGCCTGGCTTCGGCCCACTCGGTTGGCTGTACGAAGGCACGACACGCTACCGTCATCCACCCGTGTCTCGCGTGACGCTGCCCGCACCTCGACAGCCATGTCCTCCTGTCGCCTTGCTCGAAGCCAGTCTGGGGGCCGATACCGCCTTGTTGGACGCACTGCCCGAGCTGGGCTATCAAGGTGCAGTGATCGCCGGTTTCGGTGCCGGCCATGTCTCGGCCAGATGGTCGCGGTCGCTCGAACGCCTGGCTGCCCAGATGCCCGTCGTGGTCGCCAGCCGTACGGGCAATGGGCCGACCGCACACGCCACGTACGGGTTCGAAGGCGCGGAAATCGACCTGCAGGCCAAGGGCATACAGATGGCAAGGACGCTGTGTCCTCGTAAGAGCCGTCTTTTGCTGTGCCTGCTGCTGGCCAACGGCATGGCCTCATCGTTCACGCGGTTCTTGCCGGACTGAGCGCGACGACGTCAGTCACCGACCACGGGTCAACCTGTGGCCTGCTGTGCTAGGGTGCAGGCATTCACCCAAGGACACCTGCTTTCATGCTGCCTGCACTCTCCGAAAAAGAACTCAACCGCCTCGAAGACCTGCTGATCACCTACGGCAACGACTTCTCCGTCATCAACCTGGCCGAGCTCAACGGCTTCTTCACCGCCCTGGCCAGCTCGCCGGGCCGGGTCAACGCTGAGCGCTGGCTGCCTGCCGTCAGCGGCGGCAAGGTGCCCAAGTTCAAGAGCGCCGCCCATGGCGAGGCCTACACCGCCCTGATGCTGCGCTACTGCGACCAGATCGACCAGGCACTGGTGTCGGACCTGGACGGTTTCGAGCCATTGTTCGAGGAAGGCGAGGGCGAGGAGGGGCCGGTCACCATCCTGGAAGAGTGGTGCTTTGGCTACATGCGCGGTACCCAGGTTGCCGAATGGGCGGACTTGCCTGCCGAGCAGGACGCATTGCTCAAGACGATTTCCCTGCATGGCCTGGAAGACAACGTCGAGCTGCTCGATGCCATGAGCGAGGCGCAGCGGCAGGCCTGCGTGCCCGAGGTCGTCGAGGCCGTGCGTGGGCTCTACCGCCATCAGCAGCAGGTCGCTGCCGGTACCCGACACTGAGTGACGCAGTCGAGCTTCAGGCACGTGTCGGCACCTGATCGCTGGCGGGCCTACTCGCTCCAACTGCATGTGCGAGCCTGTGTCGGTGAAGTCACCGTCGCCGAGTACCTGCAAGCGATCGATGAGCCGCAGCATCTCGAGTTGAGCGTACGGTTCAGCGAGCGGCAGGTTCGGTAGACGATCCTGCCGCCAGCAGGCGTCCCTTCTAGATCCAGACGTCATTCATCGCCGTTCGCTCGCCGCCTTCGTGGCCAGTGTTCAGGACACCTTGCGGCTCGATCATCAGCAGGGTGGTTTCAGTCTGCGCTGCTGTCCTGTGGGGCACGCCACGTGGCACGACATACAGCTCGCCTGGTTTCACCTGCACGCACCCTTCAGGAAGATCGATGCGCAACAGGCCTTCGAGCACCAGAAAGGCCTCATCGGTTTCGGGATGTGAGTGCCAGATGAACTCGCCTTCGATGCGCACGACCTTGAACTGGTAGTCATTCATCTGCGCGACGACCCGTGGACTCCACTGCTGGTCGATCAGCGACGCTTTTTGAATCAGGTTCACCGGTTGTGCTGCGAAGGGGTGATGTAAGTCGGACATGACGGATCCTCTCTGAGTGAGCGATCAGCCTATCGGGTGAGCAGGGGCCCGTTCTTGTACGATCCTGCACCTTGGCGCATGACCTGCAGGCGATCCAGCCAACGCAGAGGTGACACGCCATAGGCGCGTGTGAAATGCCGGGTCATGTGGCTCTGATCGTGAAAACCTGCCGCCAGTGCGGCATCGACCAGTGTGAAGCCATCCACGATCAGCCTGCGAAAGACATCCAGGCGCCGCAGCGTGACGAAGCGGTAGGGACTGGTGCCGTAGAGCGCCCGGAAATCCCGCGACAGGCTCCATTGTTCGCGGCCGCTGGCCTGTTCGAGCATCTCCAGGGTGATGCCCACGTGAAGGTGCTCCAGGATGAAGGCCCGAGCGCGTTCGGCAGCACGGTAGTCCAGACGCTTGCGGCCGCGTGGCTTGCCGGCCACGGCCCGCAATGCCATTGCCAGGTCGTACACGGCGTCCTGTTCTTCCAGGGTGTCCAGAGGATGATCCAGGGCCTGGACGAAGACCTCGCTGGCACGCTGCAAGCGCGGGTCGCAGGACAGGCCTCCCGCGATGAAGGGCAATGGCTCGCCGCCGAGCACGTGCTGGATCAGCGACGGGTCGATGTAGGCCATCCGATAGCGAAAGCCCACCTCCGTGCCCGCCATGCCGTCATGCACCTCGTCCGGGTGCAGCACGAGCGTGTTGCCGGGCAGGCCATGGCACAGGGTGCCCTTGTAGTGAAAGCTCTGAATGCCGGTGAGGGTGCGACCGATCGAATAGGTGTCGTGACGGTGCGGGTCGTAGCCGTGACCACCGAACCACGCTTCGATGCGCTCCACATTGCCCGGTGTCGTGCTGCGCAGGACCCAATCGGACGTAGAGGGTGGGGGTGTCTTTCGTTCCATGAACAGACCCGTGCTGAAAGGTTTCTTGAACGCCAGTGTCTCCTAACCGACCAGCGTAGTGGAGCTTGCGTAATGCCGTCCCATGCAAAAAAGCCACCCTTGCCTTTGCGGCTCAGGTGGCTTTTTCGTGTCAGGCGTCAGGCAGGCGAACCGTCCTGGACGTCTGAAAGACTTCGCGGCTTACGCCTGGGAGATCCTACCTCAATCCCAGCTCAACGCCCCACCGGTCTGATACTCGATCACGCGGGTCTCGAAGAAGTTCTTCTCTTTCTTCAAGTCCATGATCTCGCTCATCCACGGGAACGGGTTGGTGGTCCCTGGGTACTCTTCCTTCAGGCCGATCTGGGTCAGGCGACGGTTGGCGATGAACTTGAGGTAGTCCTCCATCATCGCCGCGTTCATGCCCAGCACGCCGCGCGGCATGGTGTCGCGTGCGTATTCGATCTCCAGCTGGGTGCCCTGCAGGATCATCTGGGTCGCTTCTTCCTTCATCTCGGCGTCCCACAGGTGCGGGTTCTCGATCTTGATCTGGTTGATCACGTCGATGCCGAAGTTCAGGTGCATGGACTCGTCACGCAGGATGTACTGGAACTGCTCGGCGACGCCGGTCATCTTGTTGCGGCGACCCATGGACAGGATCTGGGTGAAGCCGCAGTAGAAGAAGATGCCTTCGAGCACGCAGTAGTAGGCGATCAGGTTGCGCAGCAGCTCCTTGTCGGTCTCGACGGTACCGGTGTCGAATTCCGGGTCGGAGATGGCGCGGGTGTACTTCAGGCCCCAGGCGGCTTTCTTCGCCACCGACGGGATCTCGTGGTACATGTTGAAGATCTCGCCTTCGTCCATGCCCAGCGATTCGATGCAGTACTGGTAGGCGTG
>Ga0308168_1001012_pt1 | contig 27950 bp, 25 predicted proteins | sample PhyCR2_FD_202133 | JGI IMG/M metagenome (GOLD analysis project Ga0308168, IMG submission 202133) | Phyllosphere microbial communities from UC Gill Tract Community Farm, Albany, California, United States - DLSLRC.R2 | ecosystem: Host-associated > Plants > Phyllosphere > Unclassified | place: USA...
GCGTAAACTTGTTTGACGTGTACCGTGGTAAGGGCGTAAATGATGGTTTTAAGAGCCTCGCTATCAGCCTGATTTTGCAAGATACCAGCCGGACACTCGAAGAAGAGGAGATTGCCGCTACCGTTGCGAAATGCGTAGAGGCACTGAAAGAGCGATTCCAAGCATCCTTGAGGGATTGAACCTATGGCGCTTACAAAAGCTGAAATGTCTGAATACCTGTTTGAGAAGCTTGGTCTTAGCAAACGGGATGCCAAAGAGCTGGTTGAACTGTTTTTTGAAGAAGTGCGTCGTGCTTTGGAAAATGGTGAGCAGGTTAAACTGTCAGGATTTGGCAACTTCGACCTTCGCGACAAGAATCAACGTCCGGGACGTAACCCTAAAACGGGTGAAGACATTCCCATCACGGCTCGCCGGGTTGTGACGTTTCGACCGGGCCAGAAACTAAAAAGCCGGGTTGAGAACGCTTCACCAAAAGAAGACTGATTTCAGCCAATCAAAAAGGCCGCGCAAGCGGCCTTTTTCATGTCCATCGTCAATGTCTCTGTTTAAAAAAACCTTATCTCTGCAGTGTTTAATGACCCGAGCGTATTCAAATATCGTGGCAGCGAGCGGGCAATATCACGATTGCTTACAGCAGCGGTGTGGCTGGCACTTTCTTTTTGCTAATTTCCCTCTACAATTAACCCTCTGTTTTCTCTGAAAAACACTTGTGATGACTGTGCTCTCCCAACAGATTTCTTCTGTTCAACGGCGATCGGGCTTCTGGCTTTGTGGGCTGTTGATCTTTTGCCTGTCACTGTTGCTGGTGAGTCTTTGCGCGGGCGATCGTTGGCTATCTCCGACCGAGTGGTTCACTCCCGATGCTCAACTCTTTGTCTGGCAGCTGCGTCTGCCCCGTAGCCTGGCCGTCATGTTGGTGGGCGCGTCACTGGCGGTTGCAGGAGCAGCTATGCAGGCATTGTTCAGCAATCCCCTGGCTGAACCCGGGCTCCTGGGTGTATCTGGAGGCGCGGGCGTAGGGCTGGTGCTGTGTATTTTCGCGGGTACCAGTAATCCCTGGCTGATGAGCCTGAGTGCTATTCTCGGGGCGCTACTGGTGACGCTGATCCTACTGCGCTTTGCGCGCCAGCATCTGTCCAGCAGCCGCTTGCTGCTGGCGGGTGTGGCGCTGGGCATTATTTGTAGTGCCGGGATGACGTGGGCTGTCTACTTCAGCAGCAGTATGGACTTGCGTCAGCTCATGTACTGGATGATGGGGGGGTTTAGTGGACTCGACTGGCGCTATAGCTGGCTGATGCTGGCGTTGATCCCGGTTCTGCTCTGGTTGAGTTGCCAGTCCAGGGTGCTTAATCTGCTGGCGTTGGGGGAGATCTCCGCGCAACAGCTGGGCCTGCCACTGGTACTGTGGCGTAATCTTCTGGTGATCGCTATCGGCTGGCTGGTGGGTGTCAGTGTTGCGCTGGCGGGCGCAATAGGATTTGTGGGGCTGGTCGTGCCGCATCTTCTGCGTCTGAAGGGGCTGAGCGACCATCGTATCCTGCTTCCCGGTTGTGCGCTGGCGGGAGCCGGTGTACTGCTGGCCGCTGACATTATAGCCCGTGTCACATTAACTTCTGCAGAACTGCCTGTCGGGGTGGTCACGGCAACGCTGGGCGCGCCGGTCTTTATCTGGTTATTATTGAGCAACCGCTGACAGCCTTGAGGCTGTTTATATCCCTACGTTAAAACAGGAAAAAACGATGAGTATTTTCGATACAGAACTGGTGACGCTGGATGGTGAAAAAACAACCCTTGCTCAGTGGCAGGGCGATGTGTTGCTGGTCGTCAATGTGGCTTCAAAGTGTGGACTGACACCCCAGTATGAAGAACTGGAAAAATTGCAAAAAGAGTTGCATGGACAGGGGCTGACGGTGCTGGGGTTCCCATGTAATGCGTTTCTGGAACAAGAGCCCGGCAGTGAGGCTGAAATTAAAACTTTCTGCAGCACTACTTATGGTGTCACTTTCCCCATGTTCAGCAAGACAGAAGTTAACGGCCCGCAGCGTCATCCGCTTTATGAAAAGCTGGTGGCGGCACAGCCTCAGGCGACAGCGCCCGAGGGGAGTGGCTTCCTGGCGCGTATGAGCAGTAAAGGACGTGCGCCGAAGCAGCCAGGAGATATCCTGTGGAATTTTGAAAAGTTTATTATTGGGCGTGATGGTACGGTGCTGCAGCGTTTCTCGCCAGATACCGCACCCAACGACCCGCAACTGGTCGCGCTTATCCACAAGGCGCTGGCATAACGTATGCTGCTGGAATTAACAGGCGTTGCGCTGGAAGGGCGCTTGTTTCCTTTCAGCGCTCGCGTCGGAGCCGGGCAGGTTATTCATCTGGTGGGGCCTAATGGCGCGGGCAAAAGCTCACTCCTGACCGCTATAGCCGGACTGCTCCCCTGTGAGGGGAACGTGACGTTGGCGGGGCTCCCGGTGGGGGCATGGCCTGGACGGCATCTGGCTCGCCAGCGCGCTTATCTGCCACAACAGCAGCAGCCTCCGGGGCAGATGCCGGTCTGGCATTACCTTATGATGCATGTGCAGCAACAGGGTATTGAATCGCAACAGATGCTGCAGTCACTGGCTAAGGCGTTACTGCTGGACGATAAACTTGCCCGGCCACTCACTCAACTCTCCGGGGGTGAATGGCAGCGCGTACGGCTGGCCGCTGTCTTTTTACAGATTAGCCAACCGGAAGGTAAACTGTTGCTGCTCGATGAGCCGTTAACCGGGCTGGATATAGCCCAGCAGGTGGCCTTCGACACTCTTCTTCCGGCGATAACGGCAAAAGGTGTGAGTGTCATTATGAGCAGCCACGATATCAATCACTCCCTGCGTTATGCCGACAGCATCTGGCTGATGCGGCCTGGGCAGAGTGCATTACAGGGGCATCCGGGCCAGGTACTGACGCCTGAACATCTCAGCGCGCTGTATGGCGTGTCGTTTCGTTTGCTGAAGAGTGAAGGCCAGTCGTTGTTGACCACGCTGTGCTGAACAGCCTTATCTGAAGACTGCCGTCAGGTTACTGATGTTGCTACTGAGGGATGTGTTATGCGTTACTGGTTTCTGCTGTTAGTGATCATGCTGGCAGGTTGTAGTAGCCGTGCTCCGGCGCCGGATGGCCGGCTTTCTGATTCAATCACCGTCATAGCGCAGCTTAACGATCAGCTGGGGCAGTGGCGCGGTGCCCCGTATCGTTATGGCGGCATGAGTCGCGGTGGTGTTGACTGCTCAGGTTTTGTTTATCTGACCTTTCGCGATCGTTTTAATATGCAGCTACCCCGCACCACTTCTGCGCAGACCGATATCGGGACCCGCATCGACAAATCACAGTTATTACCTGGCGATCTGGTTTTCTTCAAAACGGGCAGTGGAGAAAATGGTCTGCACGTGGGAATTTACGACACAGACAATCAGTTTATCCATGCTTCCACCAGTCAGGGCGTGACGCGTTCGTCACTGGATAATGTTTACTGGCGAAAAGTATTCTGGCAGGCAAGGCGTATTTAATCAGCCCCGGAGACAACGTTTTTTTGCCTGTAAATAGTGGAAGGAAGCTTTAAAATCATGAAATGGATTTAAAATACATCTTTACTGATAATTGTCCTTAAGTCGCTTTTCAGGTGACATCTGACCACTTTTTAGTAAAAAAGAGCTAAAAAGAAACCACAGAATTTATTTCTCCTGCCAGATGAGTGATAGCGAAAAGCAACGTTTATGTCAGTTTTGTGTTAGCTTAACGTTCTGGATTAGAAGCAAAAGCACACTGCAATTGAATTTCCGCAAAGTGACGGTCTCTTTACACTGTTGCTTGTCCTATTTTGTTGATATAGGATGCGGTGAGTGCCGCTTAATAATGGCGAAATAAGATGAACATCTTTCTGGAAGCAGATTGTCAAACTTACACAGCATTCTGCCCGGTATACACTCCTGGCGGGCGATTATCGTCTGTTGAAATGTTAACTCACTTTACCCATGCAAGCGCTAATGTTGCCATGCCACAGGAGATCCTGACGGTATTATTAAATGACCGGCAGCGTGTCCTGTTGTTGCAGCAACAAATTAATGTGCTGGAAAAACATTACGAATTTTTCAGTAACCATGGCATTAAAGTGGCTATTAATATTGATATGCCACTTGCCGAGACTATCCTCGGCAGTGAGTTTCTTCTGAAAAGGATGTGCCAGATTGATTGCATTGAGCTGGAAATCAGCGAAAGCTTTCCTGGTTTAAATGCAGGCAGAGATAATAATACTCTGCAGGCACTGAGTGAGAAATTTAGCTTAAGTCTGAGTAATTATGGTGCGGGAAAGTCGACGTCAAAGGCGGTTTTTGACGATCTCTTTTATCGTATTAAACTGGATAGGGTCTTTATCCAGCATAATATTAAACGGTTATCTTTCCATCCCTTTATCAGCGCTATCCTCGATCATATCAAACCCCACTGCCAGGAAGTTGTGGTGCAGGGGGTGGATGACTTAAACGGACTGCAAACGATCCGTGACTATGCTTTTGATGGTATTCAAAGTGCACTCTTCCCCTCCGTCTGTGAAGACGAGTTGATTCTCCTGACGGCCCCTCCCGAGCCACTTTGGGAACGCGTGTTGCAATAACCCTGAAAAATCTCTGTGTTTGCCAGCCTCGCCGCGCACTACACTGTATGCGTCAGCGGGGATGTTCCCAATGGCACTGATGGAGGCGCCATGCAATTCAATAACACCTGGTATCAGGAGCTGAGTGGTTTTTACACCGCTGTAGAGCCAACGCCGTTAAAAAATCCCCGACTGCTGTATCACAGTGCGCCGCTGGCGCAGGAGCTGGGCCTTGATGACAGCCTGTTCAGCGCGGAGCATGTCGGCCTGTGGAGCGGTGAGACGCGTCTGGCGGGTATGCAACCGCTGGCCCAGGTTTACAGTGGGCATCAGTTTGGCGTTTGGGCGGGGCAGCTGGGTGACGGTCGTGGCCTGTTACTGGGGGAGCAACAGCTCTCTGATGGCCGTAAAGTTGACTGGCACCTGAAAGGCGCCGGACTGACCCCCTATTCGCGAATGGGGGATGGTCGGGCTGTACTGCGCTCCACGCTGCGTGAGTTCCTCGCCTCTGAAGCGATGCATGCGCTGGGCATTGCCACTTCGCGTGCGCTAACGGTGGTCACCAGCGATGAGCCGGTTTACCGCGAAACGGCCGAACCTGGTGCCATGCTGCTGCGCGTGGCAGAGAGCCACGTGCGTTTCGGCCACTTTGAACACTTCTATTATCTCGGCCAGCAGGACAATGTTACCCGACTGGCCGACTACGTTATCCGTCACCACTGGCCGCAGTGGCAGCAGGAACCGGATAAGTATCTGCTGTGGTTTAGCGACGTGGTGAAACGCACCGCCCGTTTGATTGCGGGCTGGCAGAGCGTGGGATTTGCGCACGGCGTAATGAACACTGACAACATGTCGATTCTGGGTCTGACCCTGGACTATGGTCCTTATGGCTTCCTGGATGACTATCAGCCGGGCTTTATCTGTAACCACTCCGATCACCAGGGGCGTTACAGCTTTGAAAATCAGCCGATGATCGGTCTGTGGAACCTTAATCGTCTGGCACACGCGCTGTCGGGCCTGATGAGCACCGAACAGTTAAAACAGGCGCTTTCAGGATACGAAACAGAGCTGATGCGCTGCTGGGGTGAAAAAATGCGCGCGAAGCTGGGCCTGCTGACGGCCGGTAAAGACGATAATCATATTCTGACAGGCCTGTTGTCGCTGATGACGAAAGAGGGCAGTGACTATACCCGCACGTTCCGGCAGTTGAGCCAGACGGAACAGCAGGCGTCCCGCTCGCCGCTGCGCGATGAGTTTATCGATCGGGAGGCGTTTGACGACTGGTACAATGTCTACCGTCAGCGCCTGTTACAGGAGGAGCGCAGCGACGATGAACGGCAGCAGGCGATGAGGCTGGCCAATCCGGCGCTGGTTCTGCGCAATTACCTGGCGCAGCAGGCGATAGAACAGGCAGAACAGGAGGATATCAGCGCACTGACCCGACTGCATCAGGCGCTGTTGCGTCCGTTTGATGACCTGCCAGAGTTTGCTGATCTGACGCGTCGCCCGCCGGAATGGGGTAAAAAGCTGGAAGTGAGCTGCTCCAGCTAGCGACGCAGCGCGATTTGGGGTACCCCCTCGGTCAGATGGGGGTGCACCAGCACATCAGCGTGATACCAGCGCTTCAGTGTGGCTTCATTCAGCACCTCCTCTGGCCGGCCCTGCGCCACCAGCCGGCTCTCAGCCAGCAGCATCACCCGGTCGGACCATAGCGAAGCGAGGTTCAGATCGTGCAGAACACAGCAGACGTTGAGTGCATATCGCTGCGTCAGCTGCGACAGCAAACGCAACAGGTGCTGCTGATGATAAAGATCCAGTGCTGATGTCGGTTCATCCAGGAACAGCCAGCCATAAGGCCCATCCTGCCGCCATAGCTGGGCCAGCGCCCTGGCAAGCTGCACCCGCTGCTGTTCTCCGCCGGAAAGTTGCAGATAGTCGCGTCGGGCCAGCCCGTCGCAGCCGGTTAATGCCATCACCGCTTCCACGACCGGCTGCACCGGGCCATGCCAGGGCGCGCGGCCCATTGCCACCACATCAAACACACTGAGTGGAAAAGCCATGCTGCTTTGCTGGCGCATAACCGCGCGCTGCCGTGAAAGTCGTGCTGCCGACCACTGCGCCAGCGGCTCGCCGTTTAACAGACACTGACCCCGGTGAGGGGGGATAAACCCGGTCAGCAGGCGTAACAGCGTTGACTTCCCCGCACCGTTTGGGCCAATCAGTGAAACCAGCTCACCGGGTTTAAGGGTGAGGGATACATCGTCAATCAGCCAGCGCTGGTCCCGCTGGTAACTCAGCCCGCTGGCACGCAGTTCATCAGCCATTAAGACCTCCACGGCGGCGCAGGATTAGCCACAGGAACCAGGGGCCGCCGATCAGGCTGGTCAGCAGACCCACCGGCATTTCCGCCGGGGCGACGAGGGTACGCGCCAGAGTATCGGCCAGAAGCAGCAGGATCGCACCGCTCATCAGTGATGAAGGCAGCAGCCAGCGGTGATCGCCGCCCAGCCAGAAACGCATCAGATGCGGCACGACCAGGCCAATAAAACCGATCACGCCGCTGACGGCAACGGCAGAGGCCACCAGAAAGGCGCTCAATACCAGCAAATAGCGCTGGGTGCGCGCCACGTCCACCCCCAGATAGTGCGCCTCTTCTTCACCCAACTGGAGCAGATTGAGACGGATTGCCAGCCGCTGAACCAGCACCATGCAGGGCACGACGACCGAGGCGCACACCAGAACGGTAGGCCACTGCGCCTGACCCAGGCTGCCCATCCCCCACAGTGACAACTGTCGCAGCTGCTGGTCGGTACTCAGCCAGGAAAGTACCCCCACCGCCGCGCCGCAAAGCGCGTTAATGGCAATGCCCACCAGCAGCAGACGGCTCAGACCGGTCAGACCCTGTCGACTCAGCAGAAAGATCACCAGCGTAACGGCCAGACTGCCGAGAAAGGCCGCCAGTAAGGGCAGGTAAAGCATCAGCACGCCGGGTAATGACAGCGAAAGGACGATAGAAATCGCGACGGCCAGTGCTGCGCCGCTGCTGATGCCGAGCAGACCGGGATCGGCCAGGGGGTTGCGAAACAGCCCCTGCATGACACATCCGGACAGGGCCAGCGCGCCGCCTACAATCACCGCCAGCAAAACCCGGGGCAGACGGATGGTAAACCAGATTTGCCAGAGACTGCCATCAAACCCGGACCGCCATAGTGCGGGGAGGGTCAGCGACATCGCCCCGGTGTTAGCCGCACTGAAGGCCAGGACAACTAACAGCATAAAGAGGACGCCCAGCCAGCGCAGCATTCTTACCGGCATCACGGCAGGGCTTCCGCCGCCTGACGCAGTTTCAGGATCGCACCCGGGGTATCGATACCGAAGCCGAGCAGCGCCATATCATCCACCACCAGCAACTGCTGATGCTGGCCTGCCGGCGTCAGTGCGATACCCGGCAGTTTCCAGAGATTCGCTTCACCGCCCAATGTTTTAATACCGTCGCGCGTTGCCACAATTAACTGCGGGGCGCTGGCGATCACGCCCTCCTGCGACAGCGGCTGATAGCGACGGATACTGGCCATCGCATTCTGCAAACCGGCAGCCTTGATCGCCGCATCGGCGGAGGTCTCGCTGCCGGCTGCCATGGTGCCCATTCCCTGGTGAGCGAGGATAAACAGCACCTTGACCGGCAGCGGTTTAGCCGGGATGCTGGCCAGCTGTTTTTTTACCCGGGCCTGTAAAGCGCTTCCGGCCTCTTCACGATGCAGGGTGGCGGCAACTGTCGCAATCTTTTCACTGATGGCGGCGATATCGGCTCTTCCCGTGACATCCACCACTTTCACACCATTTTGCGCGACCTGCTGCAGGGCCAGTGTCGGTTTGGCCAGTTCGCTGGCGATCACCAGTGTGGGTTTCAGCGCCAGAATACCTTCAGCATTTAACTGGCGCATATAGCCGACGTCAGGCAGTTTTTTGACCACGGCCGGATGCAGACTGGTACTGTCGCGTGCGACCAGTTCCTGCTGGGCATCAAGGGCATAGATGATTTGAGTGACATCGCCACCGATACTGACAATGCGCTCTGTCGCGGCGGCGGTGAACGCCAGCGGCAGGGCGAACAGGGCGAACAGGGCGGCTTTCACAGATTATCTCCTTTCACGCTGAGAGCCGCCAGCTGCTCACGCCAGCGCGGTTGTTCCGGCTGGCCTTCGCTGCGCTGACCGTAGATCTGGGCAATCTGTGTCCCGTCGGCGGCAAACAGCTCCAGGCTGGTGACCATCCCATCGGCAGTCGGCTTGCGGGTGATCCAGCTTTCAGCAATCTGCTCCTCCTGAAGATGCAGGGTGAAGGCCGGATTAAAGATGTTCAGCCAGTTACGCATCGGCATGACTTTTTCAATCGTACCGGTAAAGATCTGTACGCAGGCACGGTTTCCGACAAATATCATGATCTCATTGCCATCCTGACAGACCTGGTCCAGTAACCTGGCCAGCGACGGATTGCTGACCTGCCAGGCCAGATCGTCGCTGACGGCACGGAAGGCCTGCTGCCGTGAGACATCATGCTTTTTCAGCAGGCGGAAAAACTGGTGCACATCCGTCATCGCCCGCCATTCAGACTCAATTCGTGCCGCGTCAATCTCACCGGCAAAGGTGGGGGGGATGGCGGTGGTCACGCTGAAAGACGCTGGCGATTCTGACCGGTAGCCGGCAATCAGCTGCTGCCAGGCATCCATGTGGGTATTTTCGGTGGTATACACTTTCAGCACTGCATCACCGTGCAGGTCAAAAAACTGAATACTCTGACGTTCGCCGTGGCCGGTCATCTCCTGCAGATGGAAAACGCTGGCCCACTGATTAACAAATACCCGCAGATCCAGCGCACGCGGATTCAGCACGATACCTGCGTGGTCGTTAAGATGAATATTGCTGAATACGCCGAGGTGCTCGTGCACAGCATAGTCGTTGCGGGTGATGCATTTGGTTTCTCCCACCGCTTCCAGCGCATGCAGCAACTCACGCATAGCAGGGCGCAGCATCCGGGCCTGATGTCCGATACGGGCGAATGTCAGTTCCGCCTCACTGATCCCCATCATTGCGGCCAGGTCGCGGGCGTATTTTTCCGGGTGCTGTTGTTTTAATTCGCAGTAGTGCGGGTAGTGTGCCGTCAATGCTGTGTCCTCAAGGAAGTTGCTAAAAGGAAAAGGGATTCATTATCATAATGATAATCATTATCAATGAAAGGCGGCGGTGTGCAAGCAAAAATTAACGTTGAGGAAACAGTTTGCGCAAAAGGGGGGATGAAGCGGAAAAAGCCGACCCGCAAGGGGCCGGCTCAGGCAATCAGAAGCGGCTGTCGACAGCGTCTGCCAACTGCTGCAGGACACTGGCCGTGTCGTCCCAGCCCAGACAGGGGTCGGTAATCGACTGGCCATAGACCAGCGGAGTGTCGCGGATCACTTTCTGCGTCCCTTCCTGCAGAAAACTTTCGATCATCACACCGGCAATGGCCGTCGATCCGCTGCGGATCTGCTGTGCGATGCTGTCGGATACTGCTTTTTGCAGGCGGTGCTGTTTAAGACAGTTGCCGTGGCTGAAATCGACCACCAGTTGCTCAGGCAGGTGAAATTCACGCAGATGGGCGACGGCATCCGCAATATCCTGCGCATGGTAATTGGGGGTTTTACCACCACGCATGATGATATGCCCTGACGGATTCCCGCTGGTCTGATAAATGGTCATCTGACCGTGCTTATCCGGCGACAGAAACATATGGCTGACGCGCGCTGCCCGGATAGCATCGACGGCAATGCGTGTATTGCCATCGGTACCGTTTTTAAAACCGACCGGACAGGAGAGGGCGGAGGCCATTTCGCGATGGATCTGGCTTTCCGTGGTGCGGGCACCAATGGCTCCCCAGCTAATCAGATCGGCAATAAACTGCCCGATCACCATATCCAGAAACTCGGTGGCAGTGGGCATGCCCAGCGCATTAATATCCAGCAGTAGCTTTCTCGCCACTGCCAGCCCGTGATTGAGCCTGAAGCTGCCGTCCAGGTCAGGGTCGGAAATCAATCCCTTCCAGCCCACCACCGTGCGCGGTTTTTCGAAATAGGCACGCATAACGATTTCCAGACGGGAATGATACTTATCCCGCAGGGCATTAAGACGCTCTGCATACTCCAGTGCGGCGGCAGGATCGTGAAGCGAGCAGGGGCCAACCACCACCAGCAGGCGCTTATCTTCACCGTTCAGGATGCGGGAGATCTTTTGACGTGATGTGGTGACGTTCTCGACGATGGCTGGCGTGATCGGCAGGCGATCCTGCAGTTCAGCAGGCGTCACCAGGCTGTCGATGCGCGCGGTCCGCAGTTCATCTGTTTTGTTCATGGCGGTCTCTAAAATTTGTCTTCGCAACGGCAGGAATACCGGGAAGTAATGGCGTTCACCTTAAACCAAACCGCGATGATTTCAACCGCAAAACAGCAGGGTTATCGCATTTCCGGCGCCAGTGAGCCGCGCCGGAGGTGGGAAAATCAGTACATACGTCTTGTAAGACCCATGATATCGAGGATTTTAGTGGCGATCTCCTCAACCGAATAATTGGTACTGTTAAGGTAACGGATCTGATGGGTGCGGAACAGGGCTTCCACTTCCCCCACCTCAAGCCGGCACTGGCGCATTGATGCATACCGGGTGTTTTCTGCCCTTTCCTGGCGAATAGCCGCAAGGCGTTCCGGATCAATGGTCAGTCCGAACAGTTTATTCTGGAAGGGCTTAAGCGCCGGGGGAAGCTTCAGGTTATCCATATCGTCAGCGATAAAGGGATAATTCGCCGCGCGGATGCCGAACTGCATTGCCAGGTAGAGGCTGGTCGGAGTTTTGCCACAGCGCGATACGCCTAACAGGATCACCTGAGCCGCTTCCAGCCCGCGTAACGAGATCCCGTCGTCGTGCGCCAGGGTATAGTCAATGGCGGCAATACGGGCATCGTACTTGCCGAGATTTCCGGCCGTCAGTCCGTGCGTACGGTTAGCGATAGGATCCGGTTCAACCCCGAGTTCCTGCTGGAGTGGGGCCACCAGAGACTGAACAATATCCTGGCAGAAGCCATCGCTCTCTAAGATGATGTCGCGGATTTCTGGCGTGACAATCGAAATAAATACCAGTGGCCGCACGCCACTCTGCTGATACAGCGCATTGATTTGTGCTTTCACGGCCTGAGCACGCTGCACATTTTCGACAAAAGGCAGGGTGACGCTCTGGGTAGCAACAGGAAACTGAGACAGTACGGCATGGCCCAGCACCTCGGCCGTAATCGCCGTGCCGTCGGAAATATAAAAAACACTGCGTTCAGCGTTCACGTCCATTTTCTCTCCGCTTACGAGGGGGCATAGCAGACTAAATTAATCTGCATCAATAAAGCAAATCGTGATTTCGCCTGCAAAATAAAACAAAAAAACCATTAACTAATGATATGAACTTTTTATTTTTATAAAATAAGACGAATCGCAGATTGTGACTTAAAATGAAATCACGTTTCTGTTTACTATTCATCTTTACCGCCCTTTCATTTTAAAACATTCGCGCAGGGAATCCTTTTTTGTTGCGCAAGTTATATTAACCCGACGATAATGATTTTATCGTATCTACTTGAAAATTAAGGGTGGTTAATCATCTTCTATGTTGCGCAACGCGGTTTTTAAGGCGGAGTATTCTTAAAAAATAAATTTAGCCGTTGCTTGAACGATTCAACACTTTATCAATCCTGCCTATATGTGCGAGTCTCAGAAAGCAATGCTGTGTCCCTAATATTCTTAATTAAATCTTACAAGGATTGCTTCAATGTCCAATAAAGGCGAATTGCCGCTTGTGCTCTGGTATAACCAGCTTGGCATGAACGATGTAGATCGGGTGGGGGGGAAAAATGCCTCTCTGGGTGAAATGATTACTAACTTGTCGTCACTGGGCGTTTCCGTGCCTAACGGCTTTGCGACAACCTCAGAAGCGTTCAACCTGTTTCTCGATCAAAGCGGCGTCAACCAGCGTATCTATGCGCTGCTGGATAAGACCAATATTGATGATGTTGATGAACTGGCAAAAGCGGGTAAACAGATCCGTCAGTGGATAGTTGAAACGCCATTCACGCCTGAGCTGGAAAAAGCGATTCACGAAGCCTATAACCAGCTCTCTGCTGATGATGCCGAGGCGTCGTTCGCGGTTCGCTCTTCTGCCACGGCCGAAGATATGCCCGATGCTTCCTTCGCCGGACAGCAGGAGACCTTCCTGAATGTTCAGGGGTATGATGCAGTGCTGGTGGCGGTGAAGCATGTCTATGCCTCGTTATTTAACGATCGTGCCATCTCTTATCGCGTCCATCAGGGCTATGACCATCGCGGCGTAGCGCTCTCCGCCGGGGTTCAGCGGATGGTGCGTTCTGACCTCGCCTCCTCTGGCGTGATGTTCACCATTGATACCGAGTCAGGGTTCGACCAGGTGGTCTTTATCACCTCTGCGCTGGGGTTAGGAGAAATGGTGGTGCAGGGGGCTGTAAACCCGGATGAATTTTATGTGCATAAGCCGACTCTGGCCGCAGGCCGTCCGGCGATCGTGCGTCGTAACATGGGATCGAAAAAAATCCGCATGGTTTACGCCGATTCCAGGGAACATGGTGAGCAGGTCAGAATTGAAGATGTGCCTGAAGCCGATCGTGACAGATTCTCCCTGACTGACAGCGAAGTAGAAGCGCTGGCGGCACAGGCGGTGCAGATTGAAAAACACTATCAGCGGCCGATGGATATTGAGTGGGCTAAAGACGGGCATACCGGAAAACTGTTTATCGTGCAGGCGCGCCCGGAGACGGTCCGTTCTAACGGGTCGGTGATGGAGCGTTACACGCTGCAGGGTAAAGGCAGTGTAGTGGTCGAAGGACGCGCTATTGGCCATCGTATCGGTGCCGGTGAGGTGAAAGTTATTCACGATATCAGCGAAATGAACCGCATTGAAAAAGGGGATGTGCTGGTCACCGACATGACCGATCCGGACTGGGAACCGATCATGAAAAAGGCTTCTGCCATTGTCACCAATCGTGGGGGACGTACCTGCCATGCTGCCATTATCGCGCGCGAGCTGGGTATTCCGGCGGTGGTAGGCTGTGGGAATGCTACCGATATCCTGAAAGACGGGCATCAGGTGACGGTTTCCTGTGCCGAAGGGGACACCGGTTACGTTTACAATGAACTGCTCGACTTTGAGGTCAAAAGTTCGCAGGTAGACGAAATGCCGTCGTTGCCGCTGAAGATCATGATGAACGTCGGCAACCCTGACCGTGCTTTTGACTTTGCCTGTTTGCCCAATGAGGGCGTGGGGCTGGCGCGTCTGGAGTTCATCATTAACCGTATGATCGGGGTGCATCCGAAAGCACTACTGGAGTTCGATAAGCAGACCCCGGAACTGCAGCAGCAGATCCGTTCGTTGATGAAAGGTTTTGATGACCCTGTGGAATTTTACGTGGGCCGACTGACGGAAGGGATCGCCACTCTGGGTGCGGCTTTTGCCCCTAAGCGTGTGATTGTGCGTCTGTCTGATTTCAAAACTAACGAATATGCTAACCTGGTGGGCGGCGAGCACTACGAGCCTGAAGAGGAGAACCCGATGCTGGGCTTCCGCGGGGCCGGGCGCTATGTGGCCGACAGCTTCCGCGACTGTTTCGCGCTGGAGTGTGCAGCGGTGAAGCGGGTACGTAATGAGATGGGGCTGACCAACGTTGAGATCATGGTGCCGTTTGTCCGCACCGTGGCTCAGGCGAAGGCAGTCGTTGAAGAGCTGGAACGTCAGGGGCTCAAGCGCGGTGAAAACGGGCTGAAAATCATCATGATGTGCGAAATCCCGTCAAACGCTCTGCTGGCGGAAGCGTTCCTGCACTATTTTGATGGTTTCTCCATCGGCTCAAATGATATGACTCAGCTGACGCTGGGCCTTGACCGCGACTCCGGCGTGGTTTCAGAACTGTTCGACGAGCGTAATGATGCGGTGAAAGCACTGCTGTCGATGGCGATCCGCGCCGCGAAGAAGCAGGGCAAGTACGTAGGTATTTGCGGGCAGGGCCCATCCGATCACGAGGATTTTGCCGCATGGCTGATGGAGGAGGGGATTGACAGTCTGTCCCTGAACCCGGATACCGTCGTGCAAACCTGGTTGAGTCTGGCAGAACTGAAAAAGTAAGCTGCAACGCTGTCAGAAAACGCGATCTTCTCTTACAGACGTCCTCTCAGGGGGCGTCTTTTTTTGGTCAAATATCAGGCAAAAAAAAGCCCATCACAGTGGATGGGCAAAGACTACACACAGCAATTCTTTACTCAGGGGAATACTTTGTTCAGAAACCGTTGGTCTGGTTTCAAACTTGATAGCCATACTATGCAACCGCGTTCCTGACGTCTTTAAGAATCATCTCATTAGTTTAAAACTCATAATACTTTTTCACGCAGAAGGGAGTTTTTAACGACGGAAGGCGAACAAAACATCAGCAATGAAGCGAAGTGTGGCCTTGAAAGGCTAAAAATAGCGCTTTAGTGATAAATTCTACTAATAGGAATCCGATGTTCAGCAAACGAAATATTCCAGATATTAATGTTTGCAGCCGGAAAGCCGGCTGCAAACGACAGGACACTATGACTTAGAATGGTACGATTCGGCTTCAATTTCCGCCAGCTCTTCCACGACTGCCAGGGGATCCTCATCGGGGGCGGGCGCTTCATGCACCCAGACGGAAACCAGACGGTAAGACACAGCCAGTACCACCGGCCCGATAAACAATCCAATCATGCCAAAAGCGATTAAACCCCCGATGACACCAGAGAGGATCAGGATCAGCGGCAGGTCTGCCCCCATACGGATCAGCATCGGCCGCAACACGTTGTCCAGCGTGCCAACGACGCAGCTCCAGACCAGCAGTACGGTGCCCCAGGTGGTGTCGCCACTCCAGTACAACCAGATAATGGCCGGAACCAGGACAATCAAGGGTCCTAACTGAACCAGGCAGGAAAGAATCATCAGTACCGTCAGGATGGCGGCATAAGGAATACCGGAGATGGCGAGACCAATCCCCCCCAGGACACCCTGAACCAACGCCGTGACCACCACTCCGAGAGCGACAGCACGAATCGCCTGTCCCGCCAGTAACACGGCAGCGTCACCCCGACGTGACGCCAGACGAAAAGCGAAGTGGCGGATGCCGTGACCGACCTGTTCACCGCGCCAGTACAGCAGCACACTGAACAGCAACATCAGGCCGATATGCATCATAAAACGGCCAAAATGACCGGCCTGGGCGAAGAAGAATCCGGTTGTGCGGCCTATATAAGGCTGTATCTGTGCAATCAGCGCCGAGCCCCCTCCCGCCACCAGGTTGTGGTAAGCCGAATAGAGTTTTCTGCCTACCAGCGGGGTGCTTCTCAGCCAGTGTAACTCCGGCATCTGTACGTGACCGGAACTGAGCCAGGCAAAAAGCGGAGCACTGTTCTCTATCAGGCTGTTGACCAGCAGGGCGACAGGGATAATAAACACCAGAATCAGCAGCAGGGTCATCACCAGTACCGCCAGTCCGCGGCGGCCCCAGAGCCAGCCCTGAATTTTAATCATCAGGGGCCAGGTGGCGATCGCCACCATGCTGGCCCAGGCAAATCCCAGAATAAAGGGTTGTACAACCCAGAAACACGCCACGATCGTCAGGCTGATAAACAGCAGTAAAAACACGATTTGCGGTAGATCCCAACCAGTTTGCGGGTTCTTCATCGACTAATAATGACCTCAGGTAAAATACGATTTCACGCTTAAAAGCAGCGCAGACGCTTTGATTCGGCTGACCCTGACGTTTTCATCATGACGCATGAAACGCTTTGGTGACAGAGACAACAGGTTATTCTTTTGCTTCGTTTTTTGAAATAACGGCAGGTCATAAAAAAATGTGATAAAACGGATAACTGCGCAGTATAAGCAACGCAAACGATTCACCTAACATTTTGGTCACCCGATAATGATCCCACAGATTTCCCAGGCGCCGGGTCTCGTTCCGCTGGTGCTGAGTTTTTTGGATGCCTTAAAACAGGATGGTTTTACTGGCGATACGGCGACAAGCTATGCTGACCGCCTGATCATGTCCACCGACAACAGCATCTATCAGCTGCTGCCGGACGCGGTCATTTTTCCCCGCTCCACTGCTGACGTGGCGCTGATTGCGCGCCTGGCCGCGGAGACCCGCTTCGCCTCGCTGGTTTTCGCACCGCGCGGCGGCGGCACCGGCACCAATGGCCAGTCTCTGAACCAGGGCATTGTGGTGGATATGTCACGCCATATGAAGCGGATTCTGGAGATTAATATTGAAGAGGGCTGGGTGAGGGTTGAAGCTGGCGTGATCAAAGATCAGCTCAATGCTTACCTCAAGCCTTTCGGCTATTTTTTCTCGCCCGAACTGTCTACCAGTAACCGTGCCACCCTGGGGGGGATGATCAACACCGATGCATCCGGTCAGGGGTCGCTGGTCTATGGTAAGACCTCTGATCATGTGCTGGGGCTGAAAGCGGTCCTGCTGGGTGGGGAGGTGCTGGATACCTGCGCGATACCGGTCAGCGAAGCAGAAAAACGGGCAGAGCAGCCGGGTAAAGAGGGGCAGATTTATCGCGTCGTGCTGGACCGTTGCCGTCTGCAGCGCGACCTGATTATCGAAAAATTTCCCAAACTTAACCGTTTCCTCACCGGCTACGATCTGCGCCATGTCCTGAGCGATGATCTGCAGCAGGTCGATCTGACGCGCATTTTGTGCGGTGCAGAAGGGACGCTGGCGTTTATCGCTGAAGCCACGCTGGATATCACCCCGATACCGAAAGTACGGCGGCTGGTGAATATCAAATATGACTCCTTTGATTCAGCGCTGCGCAATGCCCCCTTCATGGTGGCAGCCAATGCCCTGTCGGTCGAAACTGTGGACTCAAAGGTGTTGAACCTGGCGCGGGAAGATATCGTCTGGCATTCCGTCAGCGAGCTGATCACAGATATCCCTGATAAAGAGATGCTCGGCCTGAATATGGTTGAGTTTGCTGGGAACGATAAAACGCTGATCGACAGTCAGGTGGATGCGCTGTGCCAGCGTCTGGACGCCCTGATGGTGCAGCAGGAGGGTGGGGTCATCGGTTACCAGCTGTGTAACGATGTCGCCGGAATTGAACGTATCTATGGCATGCGTAAAAAAGCGGTGGGCCTGCTGGGTAACGCCAAAGGGCGTGCCAAGCCGATTCCTTTTGTTGAAGACACCTGTGTACCGCCGCAGAACCTCGCTGACTATATTGTGGAATTCCGCGCACTACTCGACGGACATAACCTGAGCTACGGCATGTTCGGCCACGTCGATGCCGGCGTGCTGCACGTGCGTCCGGCGCTGGACATGTGTGACCCGCAGCAGGAGAGCCTGATGAAGCAGATCTCCGATGAGGTGGTGGCCCTGACGGCACGCTACGGCGGCCTGCTGTGGGGGGAGCATGGTAAGGGCTTCCGGGCTGAATACAGCCCGTCGTTCTTCGGCGATGCGCTTTACGGCGAACTTCGCCGTATTAAGGCTGCTTTCGACCCGGCTAACCGGCTTAATCCTGGCAAAATCTGTGCGCCCCTTGGGGTTGAAGACCCGATGCTGAAAGTCGATGCAGACAAACGCGGAACCTGGGATCGCCAGATCCCGGTTAACGTTCGCACCGACTGGCGGGGGGCGATGGAGTGTAACGGCAATGGTTTGTGCTTTAACTTTGACGTGAAAAGCCCCATGTGTCCGTCGATGAAAATCACCAGTAACCGGATGCACTCGCCAAAAGGACGTGCCACGCTCACGCGTGAATGGTTGCGCCTGCTGGCAGAGCAGGGCGTCGATCCGCAGGTGCTGGAGCAGCAACTGCCGTCGAAAGGGATCAGCCTGCGTGGGATGATCCAGCGAACCCGCAACAGCTGGCAGGCAAAACGCGGCCAGTATGATTTTTCACATGAGGTCAAAGAGGCGATGTCGGGCTGTCTGGCGTGTAAAGCCTGTTCGACACAGTGCCCGATTAAAATTGATGTTCCGGGCTTCCGCTCACGCTTCCTGCAGTTGTACCACACCCGTTATTTGCGACCCGCCAGCGATTACCTTGTCGCAACAGTAGAAAGTTATGCACCGCTGATGGCGAAGGCGCCGAAAACCTTTAACTTCTTCCTGCGTCAGCCGTGGGTGAAATCGCTCAGTCAGCGGCATATCGGTATGGTTGACCTGCCGCTGCTATCGTCTCCGACGCTGAAGCAGCAGCTGGCGGGGCACCGTGCGCTGGGCACCACGCTGGACGATCTGGAACTGATGAGTGCGGAACAGCGCGCGCAGTGCGTGCTGGTGGTGCAGGATCCCTTTACCAGTTACTACGAAGCCCAGCTGATTGCAGACTTTGTCCGGCTGATTGAAAAGCTGGGCTATACGGCGGTGGTACTGCCGTTCTCACCCAACGGAAAAGCACAGCATATTAAGGGCTTCCTGCAGCAGTTTGCCCGCACGGCGCGGAAGACTTCAGAATTCCTCAACCGCGTGGCCAGACTGGGTATTCCGCTGGTGGGCGTCGATCCGGCGCTGGTGTTGTGCTATCGCGATGAATACCAGCAGGTGCTGGGCGAAAAACGTGGTGATTTCCATGTTCAGCTGGTTCATGAGTGGTTGCAGACGGTTGTGTCCGCCCGAACGCCGTCGCCGGCAGAAGGGGAGGCCTGGTATCTGTTTGGTCACTGTACGGAAGTGACCGCACTGCCCGGGTCGGTCAAACAGTGGGAAACTATCTTTGCCCGCTTCGGTGCAACACTTGAAAACATCAGCGTGGGGTGCTGCGGCATGGCCGGAACCTACGGGCACGAAGCCAAAAATCTGGATAATTCGCTGGGAATTTATGCTCTGTCCTGGCAGCAGGCATTACAAAAACTGCCCCGTCAGCGCTGTCTGTCGACAGGCTATTCCTGCCGAAGTCAGGTGAAGCGTGTTGAAGGGAGCGGGATACGCCATCCTCTGCAGGCACTACTGGAGATCATCTGATGTCTATCTGGCAACGTCAGGCAACGCTTGAACAGCTTAATCAGGGCAGTAAAGAAACCCTGGTTGAGCATATCGGCATATGTTTTACCGTACTGGCGGAAGACAGGATTGAGGCGGTGATGCCGGTTGACCGGCGCACGAAGCAGCCGTTTGGCCTGCTGCACGGCGGCGCCTCGGTGGTACTGGCAGAAACTCTGGGCTCGATGGCAGGCTACCTCTGTACCGCAGGCGAACAGCAGGTGGTCGGGCTGGAAATTAATGCTAATCATCTGCGTGCCGCCCGGGAAGGAGAAGTGCGTGGGGTCTGTCGGGCGGTGCACATTGGCCGGCGGCATCAGGTGTGGCAAATAGAAATTTTCGATGATCAGAACCGCCTGTGCTGTACGTCCCGTCTCACTACTGCGGTAATCTGAGCGATAACCCTGTTTTTTACGGGGTTTTTCGTATCCGTAGCACGCGGTATAATCCCCTCAGGATCACATAATCCACGACGCGTGCTTAACGAATTCGCTTTGCAACACGGTGGCTTTATCCCATTCGCCGTTCATTGCCAGTTGATGACATAAGCGACTGAGGGAATGGCGCGCCAGTTGCCAGGCCTGCATCCGGTACAGCCGTTCGCGGGAGGTGTTGCTCAACTCAACAATCAGACGTTGATGAAGTTTACCCAGAGCGTGCAGATAACTCTGATCGTCGCCGTTTAACTGGCAGAGCTCGGCCATATCCAGGCAGGTGTCATTGAACTTACGCAGTTGTTCAATAGAACATTCAGGCCGGTTTAATTTGGCCTGAGCCATATAGAAATCGACGGTGATATCACGGACGGAAAACTTATATTCATCAATTTTATGTTGCAGCCATGCACTCATCGACAGATTCATGACGGGTTCCACTCGCGCTAATGATAATCATTATCATATTATAACTGCGTTAATATTCAATCACTGAGAGGGAATTTTTATCGATACATGCCACCTCTCAGAAAAATTGGTGATACCGATAAATGCGGCATGAGAAAAAGCTAAAATTACAGAACGGATGATTTAGTTGCAGATAACAAAATATAAACATTTTGTTTTCAACCGTTTATCTTTTCATGTCGGGCTGCTTTTCGCCAACGCGCAATCTGTTTTACAGGGTCTAAACTTAGAAAAGCGTCTCTAAAATGGACCTGAAGCCTTTATCCCTGCAAAACAAGAGGTTGAAGTGGTTCAGGTTATCACTAACATAGGGACACTAGCCCGAAGGGCTATCGTATCGTGAGGTAAATTATGCAATCAGCAAATCCTGCCACTTTTTCTCCAGAGGACTTTATCTGGAAAGGGCTGACGCTCACTGACAGCGCAGCAAAACAAATCATCAGCCTGGCTGCAGGTGACCCGGAGATTAAGGGCCTGAAGCTGGGAGTGAAGACTTCCGGCTGTGCCGGCTTTGGTTACACCATGGATATGGCGAAAGAATCAGCGGCGGATGATTTGGTGTTCAGCCATAACGGCGCGGTATTAATCGTGCCCCTCCAGGCGATGCCCTACATCGACGGCACGGAAGTTGATTTCGTGCGCGAAGGCCTGAATCAGATTTTCAAATTTAATAACCCTAAAGCTCAACACGCCTGCGGCTGTGGTGAGAGCTTTGGCGTTGAGTGAACTTTATGCCTAGTAATACTGACACATCTGATGATGTACAGGTTTGGGAAGGCAGCCCTCAGAACTATAAAGAGGGCTTCTTTACCCAACTGCAAACCGAAGAATTTGAGCACGGCATCAACGAAGATGTGGTGCGCGCCATTTCGGCCAAACGTAACGAACCTCAGTGGATGCTCGACTTCCGCCTGAAGGCATTTGCCGCGTGGCTTGAAATGGAAGAACCACACTGGCTGAAGGCGAACTACAAAAAGCTCGATTATCAGGATTACAGCTACTATTCCGCCCCATCCTGCGGTAACTGTGATGACAGTTGCGCTTCTGAGCCGGGTGCCACGCAGGCTTCTGGCACCGACGCGCCGAACTATCTGACCCAGGAAGTGGAAGACGCCTTCAAACAGCTGGGTGTACCGGTACGCGAAGGGCAGGAAGTGGCTGTTGATGCCATTTTTGACTCGGTGTCAGTGTCCACCACTTACCGCGATAAGCTGGCGAAAGAGGGCATTATCTTCTGCTCCTTCGGCGAGGCTATTCACGAACATCCGGAGCTGGTGCAACAGTATCTGGGCACGGTTGTGCCGGCAAACGACAACTTCTTTGCGGCGCTGAACTCTGCCGTCGCATCGGACGGCACCTTCGTTTATATCCCAAAAGGCGTGCGCTGCCCGATGGAGCTGTCGACCTACTTCCGCATCAATGCGGCGAAGACCGGCCAGTTCGAGCGTACCATCCTGATCGCCGATGAAGGAAGCTACGTCAGCTACATCGAAGGCTGTTCCGCACCCGTGCGTGACACCTACCAGCTTCATGCGGCGGTAGTGGAAGTGATCATCCACAAAGATGCTGAAGTGAAATACTCTACGGTGCAGAACTGGTTCTCAGGCGGTGATTCAGAAGGCGGTATTCTCAACTTCGTGACGAAACGCGCGCTGTGCGAAGGCGAGAACAGCAAGATGTCATGGACCCAGTCTGAAACCGGTTCAGCGATTACCTGGAAATACCCCAGCGTCATCCTGCGCGGTGATAACTCCATTGGTGAGTTCTTCTCCGTGGCGCTGACCAGCGGCCGTCAGCAGGCAGATACCGGCACCAAGATGATCCACATTGGTAAAAACACCAAGTCGACCATTATCTCGAAAGGGATCTCTGCCGGCACCAGCCAGAACACCTATCGTGGTCTGGTCAAAATCATGCCAACTGCCACCAACGCCCGTAACTTTACCCAGTGTGATTCCATGCTGATTGGCGCTGAATGTGGGGCACATACTTTCCCGTATGTGGAAGTGCGCAACAACACTGCGCAGCTGGAGCATGAAGCGACGACATCGCGTATTGGTGAAGATCAGCTGTTCTACTGCCTGCAGCGCGGGATCAGTGAAGACGATGCCATTTCCATGATCGTTAATGGTTTCTGCAAGGATGTCTTCTCAGAGCTGCCGCTGGAATTCGCCGTGGAAGCGCAGAAACTGCTGGCCATCAGCCTTGAACATAGCGTGGGTTAACCCACGCAAAGAATTGACATGGTGCCGGAATGCACTGCGAAGGAAACATTATGTTAAGCATCAAAGATTTACAGGTAAGCGTTGAAGACAAAGCTATCCTGCGTGGATTGAATCTGGAGATCAAACCCGGAGAAGTGCATGCCATCATGGGGCCAAACGGTTCAGGGAAAAGTACCCTTTCTGCCACACTGGCAGGGCGTGAAGATTATGAAGTGACCGGCGGTAGCGTTGAGTTCAAAGGCAAAGATCTGCTGGAACTGTCCCCGGAAGATCGTGCTGGTGAAGGCATCTTTATGGCTTTCCAGTATCCGGTTGAGATCCCAGGGGTCAGCAACCAGTTTTTCCTGCAAACGTCGGTGAATGCGGTGCGTAAATACCGTGAGCAGGAAGCGCTGGACCGCTTTGATTTCCAGGACTTTATCGAAGATAAAATCCAGATGCTGAAAATGCCTGAAGATCTGCTGACCCGCTCCGTCAACGTCGGTTTCTCCGGCGGTGAGAAAAAGCGTAATGATATTCTGCAGATGGCCGCCCTGGAGCCGGATCTGTGTATCCTCGATGAGACGGATTCGGGTCTGGATATTGATGCCCTGAAAATTGTGGCCAACGGCGTGAATAATCTGCGCGATGGCAAACGTTCATTCATCATCGTCACGCACTACCAGCGTATTCTTGACTACATCAAGCCGGACTTTGTCCACGTGCTGTATCAGGGCAAAATTGTGAAATCAGGTGATTTCTCACTGGTTAAACAGTTAGAGGAGCAAGGCTATGGCTGGCTTACCGACCAAGAGTGATAATGCACTGCAGCAGTGGCATCACCTGTTTGAAACACGGGGTGACAGCCGTTCGCTGCAGGCCCAACAGCACTGGCAGCAGCTGCTGCGCTTAGGTCTGCCGACGCGCAAGCAGGAAAACTGGAAGTACACGCCGCTGGATACCCTGTTGGGTCAGCAGTTTGTCCTGCCGCAGCCTGCGGTTCTTGACCGTGCCGCGATCGACAATCTTGCACTGGCCATTGATGCCGTACGTCTGGTGTTCGTCGATGGCCGCTTTGTGTCTTCACTGAGCGACACCGATCACGATCTGTTCAGTATTCAGGTCACGCAGGCTGCAGAACGTCGCGAACTGGGTGCCCCTATTCAGCCCGAGGTTTTCCTGCACCTGACGGAAAGTCTGGCGGAAGAAGTGACGACCATCCAGCTGCCGCGTGGCAAAGCCGCCGCGCGCCCACTGTACCTGCTGCATATCAGCAGTGGCAGTGCGACCGGCGAGATGAATACCTCTCACTATCGTCATCATCTGCAACTGGATGAAGCGGCGGAAGCCACGGTTATTGAGCATTACCTCACCCTGAATGGCGCCACGCACTTTACCGGGGCACGCTTCACGGCGGACGTCGGGAATAACGCCGCGCTGACCCATTACAATCTCTGTTTTGAAGATCAGAGCAGCTACCACTTTTCACACAATGACCTGACGCTGGGTCGGGATGTGCGTGTTCAGAGCCACAGCTTCCTGCTGGGTGCGGGTCTGACCCGCCACAATACCAGCAGCGTGCTGGAAGGCGAGGGCAGCGATCTGGTGATTAACAGCCTGATGCTTCCGCTGGATAAAGAAGTCTGCGACAGCCGCACTTATCTTGAGCACAACAAAGGTTACTGTCAGAGTCGTCAGCGGCATAAAACCATTGTCCGCGATCGCGCCCGTGCGGTGTTTAACGGTCATATCAAAGTCGCGAAATATGCCCTGAAGACCGATGGTCAGATGAGCAATAACAACCTGTTGCTGGGACGTCTGGCGGAAGTGGATACGAAGCCACAGCTGGAAATCTACGCAGATGACGTGAAGTGCGGTCACGGTGCAACCATCGGTCGTATCGATGAAGAGCAGATGTTCTATCTGCGCTCACGCGGTATTGACGAAGCGGCCGCGCAGCGAATGATTATTTATGCGTTTGCAGCAGAGTTAACCGAAGCTATTACCGATGAAACGCTGAAAGAAGCCGTAATGCAGCGTATTGCACAGCGTTTCCCAGGAGGCCTGCAATGACATTTGACCTGGCCCGCGTTCGGGCGGAGTTCCCGCTGCTGGCGCGTGAGGTCAACGGGCAACCGCTGGCCTACCTCGACAGTGCGGCCAGCGCGCAAAAGCCACAGGCGGTCATTGACGCAGAAAGTCGTTTCTATGAGCACGGTTATGCGGCCGTACACCGTGGGATCCATACGCTGAGTGCGGAAGCCACCACAGAAATGGAAAATGTGCGCATTCAGGCTGCCCATTTCATCAATGCCGCCTCCGCTGAAGAGATTGTTTTCGTCAAAGGCACCACTGAGGCGATAAACCTGGTCGCCAACAGCTGGGGCGGCAGTCAGCTGCAGCCGGGCGATAACATCATCATCACGGAGATGGAGCATCATGCCAATATCGTACCGTGGCAGATGGTGGCGCAGCGTACCGGGGCAGAGGTGCGTTTTATTCCGCTGACCGACGACGGTGAGCTGGATCTCGCTCAGTTGCCAGCGCTGATCGACAGCCGGACCCGTCTGCTGGCCGTCACCCACGTTTCCAACGTGCTGGGGACGGAAAATCCGGTTAAGGCGCTGGTGGCACAGGCGAAAGCTGCGGGCGTCATCACCTTGATCGACGGTGCTCAGGCTGTCATGCATCACACCGTTGATGTGCAGGACCTGGACTGTGATTTCTATGTCTTCTCCGGGCACAAGCTTTACGGGCCCACCGGTATCGGCATCCTTTACGGCCGCAAGGCGTTACTGGATAACATGCCACCCTGGGAAGGCGGCGGCGCGATGATCTCCACCGTCAGCCTTACAGAAGTTACTACCTATGCTGCGGCACCGTGGCGCTTTGAGGCTGGCTCACCCAATACCGGTGCCATTGTCGGGCTGGGCGCAGCTATCCAATGGATCAGCGAGCTTGGTCTGGATGTGATTGCAGAGCGTGAGCAGCAGCTGATGCGCTATGCGCTGGACAAGCTGGCAGCCGTACCGGATATGGTGATTTACGGGCCGCAGCAGCGCGCAGGGGTTATTGCGTTCAATCTGGGTAAGCACCATGCGTTTGATGTGGGCAGCTTCCTTGACCAATATGGCATCGCCATTCGTACCGGTCACCACTGCGCAATGCCGCTGATGCATCGATATCAGGTGCCGGCCATGTGTCGGGCCTCGTTTGTTCTGTATAATAGTGAAGAAGAGGTTGATCGCCTGGCGGCTGGCCTCACCCGTATTCACCGTTTGCTGGGCTGACGCTGACCGCGTTTTAAGCAATACAGCCCTGAGGGCGAGGCTTGCCTCGCCCTTGTCACATTTCAGGCAATGTCGTCTCAGAAACAGATTCATAGTGAGGAAGCAATGGCAACTCTGCCAGACAAAGACAAACTGGTACGTAACTTTAATCGTTGCGCTAATCAGGAAGAGAAGTATCTTTACATTATTGAGCTTGGCGCACGCCTGGACGATGCCGGTGGCGCGTTACAGCAGCCGGAAAACATCATTCCAGGCTGTCAGAGCCAGGTATGGATTGTCGTCGGCACTGATGATGAGAACCGGATCACCCTGCAGGGCGACAGCGATGCTGCGCTGGTGAAAGGGCTGATTGCCATCGTCTTTGCGCTTTACCAAAATATGACGCCGCAGGAGATTGTTGATTTCGACGTGCGTCCCTGGTTTGCCGATCTCTCTCTGACGCAACAGCTGACCCCCTCGCGTTCGCAGGGTCTGGAAGCGATGATACGTGCTATACGTAAGAAAGCGCTGATTCTCATCCAGGCGTGAGTTGCTACACTTCCCGGTAAGTACCCCGCTGCGCTAAGGTGGGGTGTTATTCACTCAAACCGAGAAATGTGCATGAAACTTTTTTACCGCATAGCCGGGATTTCTGCTCTTACTTTTCTTGCCGGAATGCAGGCTGCCAGTGCAACCGAGTATCCCCTTCCCCCCGATAACAGCCGCCTGATTGGCGAAAATACCACCTGGGTTGTCCCTAATGATGGCAACCCGCTGGAGGCTGTGGCGGTAAAGTATCAGGTGGGCCTGTTGGGACTACTTGAAGCCAACCCTGGCACGGATCCCTGGCTACCGAAGGCAGGCACGCAACTGACCATCCCAACCCAGATGCTGCTGCCTGATACTAAGCGCGAAGGGATTGTGGTCAACGTGGCCGAGTTGCGGCTCTATTACTATCCGAAAGGCGAGAACAAGGTGATTGTCTATCCTATCGGTATTGGTCAGCTTGGTGCCAACACCCCGGCGATGGTCACCAGCATCAGCCAGAAAATCCCGAATCCCACCTGGACGCCCACACCCAATATTCGCAAGCGCTATGCCGCAGAGGGGAAAACCCTGCCGGGAACGGTGCCTGCCGGGCCGGATAACCCAATGGGACTGTATGCGCTGCGCCTGGCCTACGGTCAGCAGCATTATCTGATCCACGGTACTAACGCTGATTTCGGTATCGGCATGCGCGTCAGCTCGGGCTGCATACGCCTGCGGCCGGATGATATTGAGGCGCTGTTCAACAGCGTGCCCAAAGGCACCCGCGTACAAATCATCAATCAGCCGATCAAGTATGCGGTCGAACCGGACGGCAAGCGCTATCTGGAAGTTCATCAGCCCTTATCCCACAGTGAAAAGGATGACCCACAAACCCTGCCGATTGCGCTGACTGCTGCTGCGAAGAAGTTTATCCGCAGTGATAAGAGTGACCATGCGGTGATTAAAGCGGCGATTGAACGGCGCTCGGGAATGCCGGTGCTGGTTAACGAAGGGGAAAAGGTGGGGCAGGATGGGGCAGTGCCCGCCAGCGTGCTTCAGCAGTCCGCAGAGGCGGTGGAGAATAAACCTGCCTCCTAGCCTGTTTCAGGGTTCGGCGTCGCTGGAAGAGGGTTCTGGCGCGTTCAGGAAGGGGGTTAGCCCCTGAGTGGATTAAAGACAAAAAAAATGGCGCACAATGTGCGCCATTTTTAAAACCAGAACTCTTACTTACGGTAAGAGTGAGCCTGGTTGTCCAGACGCTGGTTAGCGCGTGCTGCGTCATCTTTAGCAGCCTGAACGTCAGAACGGATTGCGTTCACGTCGT
>Ga0308168_1001022_pt1 | contig 27817 bp, 30 predicted proteins | sample PhyCR2_FD_202133 | JGI IMG/M metagenome (GOLD analysis project Ga0308168, IMG submission 202133) | Phyllosphere microbial communities from UC Gill Tract Community Farm, Albany, California, United States - DLSLRC.R2 | ecosystem: Host-associated > Plants > Phyllosphere > Unclassified | place: USA...
GCGGGTCCTGTATCGACCTGGTGATTTATCGCCAAGGCTGCAGCGCATCGGAAGCGATGAAGTTTCTGCATGAGGAATACCAGATCCCCTACGACAAGCCCGACCAGGCCAACAAGCCCGAAGCCGAGAAAAAGGGCATGCTCGACTACATCGCAGACCGCTGCATCGGCGCACGCGAGAAGGCCCGCGACTACCTGGTGGGCCGCAAGATCGGCACGGCCGCGATCGAGGCGGCGATCCGCGCCAAGACCCTGGGATTCAACGACTGGACCAGCTCGACCAAGCCGGCCGGCACCGTAGGGCACGGCGGCGCCGCGGTGGCCTTCATCGTCCGCGCACCTGGCACCGCCCAGGTGGCGGCCGTCGACCTGCGCTTCCTGGACCCGGCTATCAATGGCGACGTCAAGACCCAGACCCAGGGCGAAAAGGACGGGTTCTACTGGACGGCCGACCCCCGCAAGCTGCAGCAGGCGCGCCGCGTGGTCATTGTAGAAAGCTCGATCAATGCGTTGTCCGTCGATACCTGCAGTATTCCAGGCACCGCGGCGATCGCCATCCGAGGGATCAACAACGCGGAAACGCTCGACCTCACCTTCCTGCGCGGCAAACAGGTGGTGGTCTGCATGGACAACGACGAGCCGCTGCCGGACGGCCACCCGCGCGCCGGCCGCCGCCCTGGTCCCGAAGCCGCGTGGGTCCTGTATGAGCGCCTGACCGCCTTGAATATCAGCGCAGTGCTGGTCGACCAGGCCGACTGGAAGGACGGCGAGGGCAAGACGATCAATGACGTGAACGATTACCTGCAGGCGCACGACCCGCACGCGCTGCGCCTGGCCCTGGAAAACTACGAATCCTGGCTGATCGCCGGGATGCCGGGCGACGCCTCGAGGCAGGGCCGGCCGCGCGTGTACCTGCCGGCGCACGACTACGCGCAGTACTGGCGATTCCGGCCGCGCCTGGACTTCACCAGCTACATCGCCAGGACGGAAAAAAACAGCGACACCGGCGAGGACACCCCGACCTATCACGACCTGTGCGGTTTCCGCGTCGCCTCCCTCAGCCGCGTTTCCGTCGCCAGCTCGACCGCCACCATGACCGGCGATCCGGACCACTCCCCCACCGTCTATTTCTCCGTGACGGTGCAGACCCCGCGCCACGGCGCGCGGCTCACGCGCAAGGTCCTGATGGACGACCAGCTGCACAACACCAACCAGTGGACCAAGTTCGGCCCGATCTGGAAGCCGGCCGAGTTCTCGCGCATGGTCAATATCCTGGAGCGCACCGCCGACCTGGGCGCACGCAACGCAGCCAACTTCGTGGGCCTGGCCTGGCGCGACGGCCAGCTGGCCGTCAACGAAGGCCCGGACTGCTACTTCACCGAGGCCGAGAAGCAATGCACCTACCACAACCTGACGTTCCCATCCGGCCCGCGCGCGAACGCGCGCAAGGTCATCAAGGCGTACCAGGAGACGTTCACCCATAACGCGGCCGCGATCGCGCTCACCTGGGCACTCGGCGGCCACCTCAAGGCCCTGCTCGGCTTCTGGCCCCACATGACCCTGCAGGCCGACAAGGGCGCCGGTAAATCCACCCTGGTGAAGCGCCTCGAGCGCACCCTGGCATTTACCATGTTCTCCGGCCAGAGCCTGCAGACCGAATTCCGCCTGCTGACCAGTATCAGCTACACGAGCCACCCCGTTGGCTGGGAAGAACTGAGCGCACGGCGCCAGGACGTGATCGACAAGGCCGTGGCGATCCTGCAGGAGTGCTACCAGTACACCACCACCAAGCGCGGCGCCGAAATGACCGAGTACCTGATGTGCGCCCCGGTGATGCTGGCCGGCGAGGACGTGCCCGTGCGCAGCCTGCTGGGCAAGATCGTACGCACCAGCCTGACCGGCCGCCGCGGCCCGATGATGCCCGACGACCTGCCGCAGTTCCCGGTACGCGAATGGATTCAGTTCCTGACCAAGCTCGACAAAATGGACGTGCTCGAGAAGTACCGCGAGCTGCACGACTACTGCCTCAAGCACAGCCGGACTGGTGGCGACGATGACGGCGCCAAGCGCATGGCCGGCAACTACGCGGCCGTGCTGCTGGCCTGGCGATACCTGGCCGAGTTCGCCGGCGTCGATTACACCGAGGGCAACTTCGGCAGGGACCTGCTGGCGGAAATGAACGGCCACATTGCCGAGACGAGCAGCGACCGCTCGCCGTGGGTCTGGATCATGGAAACGGTTCTGTCGGAAATCGACGCCGGCCACTTCAAGCACCCGTACAAGTTCGATCACTTCGAAAACAAGGAAGTGCTGCTGGTGCGGCCGCAGCACATCATGGACCACCTCTCCAGCTCCCCGAGCCTGCGCGAGAAGTGGAACGCCCTTCCTGTGAAAACCGCGACGGTGTTCAAGCGACAGATGCACGCGGCGGGCGTGCTCCTCGAGGGCGACAAGGAGATTGAAAAAACCATCATGATGAAGCGGGTTCGCCACCTGTCCGCCGTCTCGATCGAGGGCCTGAACAAGTTCGGCCTGTCGGTAGGCTGGAACCCGAAGGAATGACCTGACGCCGGCGCCGAGTAGTGCGCCGGCTACAAGCAGAGAAATTTATTGCATCGCCGCAGACGCGTGCATGCAAATCTTGGAGATAATACGCGGGCCGCTTCGCGCGGTCTTTCTTCCCGGATATCGCCACCAGGTCCCTGGTGGCTCCCAGACACTCGCTGACATAGGCGAGTGGATCACGTTTGTGGCCGCCTTGCGCGGCCACTTTTTTTTACCCGAGCTGCCCCGCCTTGTACTGGCTCACCAGCATGGCGATGAAGTTCGGCCGACTCATCCCGCCCAGCTTTGCGCAGGCCTGGTCGATGTCGTCCACAACCAGCTGGGGCAGCGTCAAGTACATGGGCGTCTTGCGACCACGGCGCGCGATCGCCGGCGCCGGCTCCCCCGCTGCCGGCGCTGCAGCTGCAGGCGTAGCACCTGCAGGAGCCGCCGGCGCCGGCGGCCGCGCATCCGGCGCACCATTCACAAACTTGTCCAGGTCGGCGTCACTCGCACGCTGTGCCACCTGGGCAGCAAGCGACGGCTTCGACACGATTTTGCTATTTCCATTCATCCTAATATCTCTCTAATATTCGTTTGACGGCATCTTAATATTAACTTGCCGTTAAGCTACTGGAACAGCAGCAGCAACAGAGGTAATGAATTCCTGCAGCGCGTTGACCTCGGCGCGCAGCTTCGGGTCGGCGCCTTCGAACTCAGTGACGTGCAGGCCGCGCGCGCTGGCGTGCGACAGGGCCTTGCGATCGCCAAGCGACATAGGCGCAATCAGGTAGCCGTAGGCCGAAATATCCTGAATGGCTTGCTTGTTGTCGGCGTCCTGGTTGGCCGGATCGGCCTTGTTCAGAAATGCCACCACCTTGAAGTCGCGCATGGCCTGAATTTCCGTCACCAGGTTATGCATGTTCTCGAATGCCCACACGTCGAAGGTCCGCGGCGCGAACGGGATCACCAGGACGTCGGCCACGGTCAACGCGGCGCGCAGCGCGCCGTTGTCCTTCGCGCCCACGTCGATGACCACATCGTCGTACAGCTCGGCCTGCAGCTTGACCTGCTGCCGCAGCGTCGCCCCTTCGGACAACTCGCATGCGGCGATGCCAGGGAAACCCGAGTTGGCCCGAACCGTGAGAGCCAGCAGCATGGACGTTTGATCGCCGTCGCCATCGACCGCCCAGACGCGGCGCCCCTTGAGCGAAAGGCCAGTGGCCAGCTGGACCGCCTTCGTGCTCTTGCCGATACCACCCTTTTTGTTCGCCACAACATAGATCGTCATATTAGTGCCCTAGTAATTTAATGTTGACTTAATCGTATTTTACTATTCAGTTGATATTAACTGAATATTTACCGCTGTCGATCGCCGCGCGCTCCTGCAGCTGCTCGAGCAGTTCGCGGGTGACACGCAGCTCCTGGGCCACAGCGTCGCGCACATGCACGATCTCGCCGGCAGCATCGGCACCGTTGCGCACCGTGCCGGCGATCGTGTTCGCGTCCGACCTGGTGAAGCGGGTCGCCATCTGAGGCCGAGCCGGCCGCGGGTTCGTCACCAGGCCGGCGCCGTCGATATCGAAGGCCAAGTAGACGCCCTGGCACCGCACCACGAAACCCTGGCCCAGGATCACGCCGTCCAGCTGCTCGGCCGCCAGTTCATAGCCCGTGATGGCCGTCCGCAGGTTCTGCATCATCTCTTGCACGCTCATTGTCATCTCCAAAGGTCTGAATCCACTATGTTAGTATCACCCTCATACTAGGTTAATATTAACTTCGTATCAGGTTGAAAGCATTATGCCATCAACTTAATATGAATATCAAGTTAATATTAAGATGATTTTCAGGCCTACTGCGGGCCAATCGGCAGCTGGTCGACGGCCGGCTGCACTCGAGGACCAGGGCAGAACGGCGCCGGCGGCCGCCGCAACTCTTTCGCCGCCAGCAAGGCACAGGGAACGCAAAAAACATGGGGATTGGTGTTGCTTTTTCGCCTAAGTACTTGATTCTTTAGAAAACACCGTCCCCAACGAATAGCGAAAAATCCCCGTAAACGCTGAGTTTGTCCCCACCAGCCTGTTTTCAGTCCCAGCCGGCCGCCGCCCGCCGTCCCCTGTACTCCTCTCTCTCAAAACAAGAAAAAGAGAGAGACATAACGAGGAAAAAGGGCAGTCGCGCGCATCCCCAGGTAAAACACGGTTTTCCCCGACTTTTCCCCCCTGCCTATCTTTTCATCCCCGGATTCCCCACCTCATCCCCGGCCTTTTTGGGGATGGTGGGGATGCATAAAGGCTATTGAAATCAATCACTTACACCACGTAAAGACTGAATCCCCTAATCCCCGGCGTGCGCTGCCTGTGTTCCTATCCCGGACAAGACTCGCCCTTTCTCACGGTCAATGCCTCGCATCGCTCCAGGACCGCACGAAAACGGCCTGCAGGCGCATCAAAGCGCATCACATGCCGCAACCGGCAAACGCCTGGAAAGCCGCGCCACGGCGGTTTTCGGCCGACTGGCGGCGATGCATCAAAAGGAGGAGGCTAAGGCGAGCATCGGAGGCGGGAGGGGCCTCCGAAAGCCGGGGCACGGCCACCCAGGGCGGCCCGGCGGGGGGAGGGAGGGGCAGGACAGGGCCGGCAGGGGCACCAGGGCGGCCGTGGCGCCGCGCGCGCGGCGCGGAGGCATCGTCGGGGCGGCGCGCCTGCGCGCGTCATGGCGGGCCTTCTGATGCATCCTGCAGGGCGGGGGACCTGCTAGAGCAGGCGACCAGGTGGCCGACCTCGAGCAGCTGGACGTCGACCAGGTGGGCGGACGCGATCGCGCCCAGCTCGAGCAGCTGGGCGAACACACAAACAGGGACACAAACACAAACAGGACACGGCAGCGGAGCGACGCCAGCGGCGATCGCGTGCAGCAGCTGGTCGACCAGGTGCGCGGCCAGCACGCCGGCGCCGGCCAGCAACGCCAGTAGTTGACCAGGGCGGCGCCAGACCTGCAGGCAACCAGCTATCGGACAGGCCAACGGGACACCTGCCCGCGCTCCCGCTTGGGTTGCGCACCGATTCCCTACGGGAACCGGCACGCCCGGTTACGCGGGTAAACCCGTAGAACCAAAACCCGGAAACCCCGATTTGCAACTAACCCATGTCTCGGCCAGCGCCGGCGGAAGGCCACCAGGTTGGAGACCGGGGTTTGCGAACGGTGGTGGATCGAGGCGAGCGGCCGCCGCGTCCCGAGAGGGCGCGGGGTTTCGGCCAGCGTCAACGGAGAGGCAGGTGCCCGAAGCCCTGGGCGCGCAGCGGCCAGGGTGAGCCGGTAGGGCCGGTCCGGTAGGACTTGACCGCGCTTGGGCGCGGGCAACCCGTAGCCCGGCGAAGGTCTGCCGAACAGTCCCGCGGCCGGTGCATGCTGGGGTTGAGTCTACAAGGGAGGCCCTGGCCTCCCGTACCTTGTGCGCCGCGAAGCGGGGCAGTCTCTTTTTCTTCCCAGCTCGCAGTAAGGTGGATGATGAGCAGCAACAATCTAATAGGGCAAAAGATGAGCTGAAAACGGCTGGAACCCGCACCGTTGCTAGGTTTGCATGGGTTTCGGGGTTACGCACCACCGTGCGCAGTATTACGCACCGTGGTGCGTAGTCTTGCGCACCTACGTGCGTAAGGTCGGCATCCTTTCGACGTGGCGGCACCTGCGCATCCTGGTGCGTAGTGCCTTGCACATTGGCGGTGAACCCATACAGTCCGCACGTCAAACCTATGCACCAAGATGCCGAACCTATGTAGTTTTATGGCACAACCCATGTTATTATGCCGGAAAACAACGCACCACTGAGGAACCATGAACACCACCGCCAAGAACATTACTCTGCCGGCTGCCGACGATATCCAAGACGGCCGCGGCAACAAGTCCCAGGGCTGGCTGCAGTCCGACAAGGCAGCGCACCAGGCAATGTGGAAGCTGGGCGTCAAGCATCCCATGGCCTTGGCCGTGCTGCATTTCATGGTTTCCAAGCTGTCGAGGGGCACCAACGGCGTGGTGATTAGCGCGGCCGCGCTGTCCAAGCAGATGGGCATCGCGCCCAGGACGGTGCAGAACACGATTGCGATCCTGCGCGACTGCAAGTTCGTCCAGGTGCTGAAATCGGGCAACGTCAACGTGTACATCATTAACTCGCGCGTGGCCTGGCAGGGCGACCGCGGCGCGCGCTTCGCTTCGTTCAACGCTCAAATCCTGGTGGATGAATCCGAGCAGCTGCAGCCGGTCGACCAGCTGATCGAGGAGGCGGACCAGCTGCTGCAGGTCCCGGTGATGACCTTCAACGAAGAAATACAGCTGGACGCGATCGACCCGCCGGCGCCGGCCAAGGGCGACACCCAGGGCAGCCTGCTGCCGCACGACTGACCAGGCGCCGGCATGCCCGATAGCGTCACGCTGCTGTTTGAGGATCAAGGCCGGCCGCTGCCGCTGCACCGGCTCGCCTTCCCGCAACAGGCCTACAGCGGCGCATTCTCGTTCAAGGAATCACACGTGGCGAAGTTCAAGCGGACATTGCCCGTGGCGCGCCTGGTGGGCGACGTGGGCCAAGACGTGGTCGCCCCGCTCTACGATGCGAAGCTGTTGTGGATGGAAGGCGGGGAAGCACGCGTGACCGGCATCGAGGTTGACGAGCTGTCGCAGCGTCGCACGGTGCAGACCTGGAACGTGCGCTTTGAAGGATGGAAAGACGCCGGCGCCGAGGCGGGCCAGCGTCAGGAGGACTAGGCGGCCTTGCCCGCCAGGTCGAGCGTGTACGGGTTGAACCTGACCACCTCGTCCCCGAACCACTCATTGAGCTGCAGGAACTTCGCCTGCAGCGGCTCCAGTTCGTTGCGGCCGAACACCTTCGCGGCCGTGTCCGCGGCACCGAAACCGCCTGTGTTGCTCGGCACGATGCCCAGCAGCTGGGGCGGCACGCGGTGCGCCGCCAGCATGTCGTCCCGCGTCACATTCTTGATGTTGAAAAACTCGTCCTTTGCGGCGACCTCGGACACCGGGATAAGCTGAATTCCGTCCTTCTTGCCCTGGGGCGCGTACATGAACAGGTTCCGGAAGTTGCCCGGCCCCTTGCTGTTTTTCAGGGCCTGGCGCAGCGCGTCGACGTCCTCCTCGCGCTGGGCCGGATCGGTCATGTACAGGATGAAGCCGGCGTGGCTGCCGTTTTCGTAGTACTTGCGCCGGAACAGGGTTGCGGACTCGTTCAGCCAAGCCGCGTGCAGCGCGCCCAGGTATTCGGGCAGGCCGTACACCTCCTGGTTGATGTCCGGATCGCGCAGGTGGAAGATGGTCCCTTCCTGGAACTCGTGGGTTTTCTGCCAGCCGTTGACCTGGACGAAGCGGCGCAGGTCGATGGTGCGCCTGATGTACTTCGCCAGGGGCGGTACCAGCTGGAGCGTGCCACCCAGGCGGTTTCTCTGGTCCTCGAGATAGCCGTTGCCGAACGTGAGGAAGTCCTGGGCCAGGGACGTGAACGACGCACGGGAAAGCAGCTTGTGCGGGATGAAGGTCGAGGCCAGGACGTTACGCTTGAAAAACAGGGCCGAGGCGTGGTGCGTGCCGGCGCGGAAGCTCTTGGCAAGGCCAGTCCAGCTGATCGGCGGTTCGTACCATTCGCCATTGGTCCAGGCCTCCGTGTAGTCCAGGATATCGGCCCGGTTCAGGACCGGGATCGGATCGCCAAAACTGAAAGCCTGGGCGCGCGCCGGCGCCGCGGCCGGTGCGGCCGGCGCCGCGGCCGGTGCGGCCGGCGCCGCGGCGTCGCCGCGGTGGTGTTTCTTCTTCATGAATAAATCTCCAGGATGCTTGTGTTGCTCGAGGTTGTGCCCTCGAGAGGTTCGTTGCCGAGTGCGTGCAAGGTGGCCCAGGCCAGGTCGGCGTGGCCTGTCTCCTGGCTGTATCCGGCGGTGTAGGTGATCTGGCGGCCGCTGGCCGTGACGGTCTTTTTGATGGCCATGAACGATTGCGCGAGGTCGGTCCAGCCGGCGTCGAATTCCAGGCGCGCGCCGCGCACCACGGACAGGCCCTTGAGGACCAGGCGGCCCTTGACCTCGGGCGAGTAGTGCAAGCCGACCGCGGACGGATAGAACACCTTCACCAGCTGGTAAACGCCCTGGCCGATGCCGGTCTGGTCGATCGCCATATAGGTGACGTTGTAGCGTTCCGTGATCTGTTTGATGCTGCGCGCCTGCGCTTCAAAGTCCATGCCGCGCCACTGGTGTTTTTCCAGCACGCGGAATTTGCCACCAGGGACCGCCGGCGGCGCGATCACCACGCAGCTGGCCTGGTCGCCCGACATCGCCGGGTCATAGCCGACCCACACTTGGCGATGCCCGAACGGGCGCGCGGCGAAGGGTTTGTAATCGTCCGCCCACTCCACCCAGGAATCGACCATGCACCGCTGCAGATCGGCCAGCGGGAAGATGGACTTGCTATCGTCCACAAACTGGCACATGAGCAGGTTCGCGTATTCCTCGGGACTGTATTCGCGCCGCAGCTCCTCGAGGTCGAACAGGTCGCACCCGGAGGCGGCCGCGTCCTCGACCGTGACCATTTGCCGCCACTGGCCGTCTGCGCATGCGCGCCCGGCCGCCAGCGCGGCGTGGCTGACGTCCAGCTGGATATGCTCGGCCTTCGCGCGGCCGCGGTTGGCATGCTCCCCGGTCCAGAACGGGTAGGCCTCATGGGACATGCTGGACGGCGTGGAAAAGTAGGTCTTGCGCCAGTGCTTGTGCATCGCCATGCCAGAGGCGACCTTGTTCAGGTTCTTGAAGCCTGGCACCCAGAAATATTCATCGAAGTAGAAATTGCCGTGGTAGCTCTGGGCCGTGCGCGCGTTCGTGCTCAAGAAAATCAGCTCGGCCGCGTTCGGCAGCACGATGGTTTCGCCGGACAGCTCGACGTCGGCCGCCTCGCGCGCGAACTGGCAGATGTACTGCCGGAATACGTTCGCCTGGGCCTTGCTGGCGGATAGGAAAATTTGGTTGCGGCCGGTCTCGAGCGCGTCGACCAGGGCTTCGCGCGAGAAGTACCAGGTGGCGCCGATTTGGCGACTTTTCAGCAGGTTGCGCGTGCGGTGCTGGCCGTTCCGGTACCAGACCTTCTGGTAGTTGAACAGGGAATCATGGAAGGCCTGCAGGATGCGCGCCTGCTGATCCTCGCTCACCCCGTTGCGCTCGGCCTTTTTCTTCGGGGCGGCATTGCGGGCGTGGATATTCGGGTTGAGGTCCGATTCCTTCCCGGTTTCGCCGTATTTCGTCACGCGCGCGGTGCGCTCCAGCTGGCGGCCCAGCAGGTCAATTTCCTTGAAGTCCTGGCCGTCCTTCTTGTCCTTTGCGATGAGGATCGCCAGGCGTGCCTCGAGCGCCGCCTCCACCTTTTCCACGGGCGTGGCCTTGTCCCACTCGTCGCGCTGTTTCCAGGCCTCGACGGTGGCCCGCTTGAGGTTCAGTTCACGGGCGATAGACGACACCCGCCAGCCCTGCCAGTACAGGGTGCGGGCCGCGCGGCGCGGGTCAATTTCCGGCGCCGCGGTGGTGGTGGTGGTGGTGGTGGTTTCGAGCATGGAGCCAAGCGTACCCGCCACGCGCGCGCGGAATAACCCCCAAGCAATTGTGCCCAGCGTCAACACACACCCTGCTGGTTGAGCACGCGCGTGCGCGACGGCAACATGATCCTCGTCCCCCCTGTACTGGATCACCGGAGAAAAACCACACCATGAGCACTGCAGCCCACGCAAAAACGAAGTCGTTCCGCGTCGCCGTCGAAGGCGCGACCACGGACGGCCGCAACATCGCCCGCGACTGGATCACCCAGATGGCGAAGAACTACAACCCGACCGTGTACGGCGCCCGCGTCAACCTGGAGCACTACCGCGGCATCGACCCGGCCGGCCTGTTCAAGGCCTACGGCGACGTGATCGCCCTGGAAGCGCGCGAGGAATCGGGCGAGTTCGCCGGCAAGCTGGGCCTGTACGCCCAGATTCAGCCGACCGACGACCTGGTGGCCCTGACCAAGGCAGGCCAGAAAATCTACACCTCGATCGAAATCGATCCGTCCTTCGCTGACACCAAGCAGGCCTACCTGGTTGGCCTGGCCGTCACGGACAACCCGGCCAGCCTGGGCACCGAGGTGCTGTCTTTCGCCGCCAAGAATCCGGCAGCAAGCCCGTTCGCCCACAAAAAGCAGAAGGCCGACAACCTGTTCACCGCGGCCGACGAGGTGGCGATCGAGCTGGAAGAAACCGAGCCGCCGGCGCCGACCGTGTTCAAGCGCGTCACCGACCTGCTGGCGAAGTTCCGCAAGAAGGAAGCGAGCGACGACGCCCGCTTTACCGACATCGGCCAGGCCGTCGAGGCCCTGGCGAACCACGGCGCCGATACCGACAAGACCGTCGCCAAGCTGTCCGCCGACCTGGCGGCCGCGATCGAAGCGGCCGGCAAGGACCGCACCGCGGCCGAGCAGACCCGTACCGAGCTGGCAAGCCTGAAACAGGAACTGTCGAACACCCCGGCCCAGCAGCAGCGCCCGCCGGCGACTGGCGGCGACGGCACCAAAGTGACCGACTGCTGATAGACCCCTCACCCTCAAGGAGTAACACAAGCATGAAAAACCCAACCCGCGCGCTCTACAACGCGTACCTGTCCCAGGTGGCAAAGCTGAACGGCGTCGATGACGCAACGACGAAATTCACCGTGTCGCCGGCCGTCCAGCAGACCCTGGAAACCCGCATGCAGGAATCGAGTCAGTTCCTGACCAGCATCAACGTGAACCTGGTCACCGACCAGGAAGGCGAGAAGGTGGGCCTGGGCATCGGCGGCACCATCGCCGGCCGCACCGACACCAACGCCAAGGACCGCGAAACCCGCGACGTGGGCAGCCTGGACAGCAACAAGTACCGCGCCGAGAAAACCGATTCCGACACCCATGTGCGCTACGCCACCCTGGACGCCTGGGCACGCTTCGCGGACTTCCAGACCCGCCTGCGCGATGCCATCCTGAAGCGCCAAGCCCTGGACCGTATCACGATCGGTTTCAACGGCACCAGCGTGGCCGCGACCACCGACCGCGCCGCCAACCCGCTGCTGCAGGACGTGAACATCGGCTGGCTGGAGCAGTACCGCCGCCAGGCCGCGCAGCGCGTCATGAGCCACGGCGCCGCTGTCGGCAGCAAGATCAAGGTCGGCGCCGCCGGCGATTACGAGAACCTGGACGCCCTGGTGTTCGACATGGTCAACAACCTGCTCGACCCGTGGCACCAGGAAGATACCGAGCTGGTGGCGATCTGCGGCCGCGGCATGCTGCATGACAAGTACTTCCCGCTGCTGAACAAGGCACAGGACCCCACCGAGCAGATCGCGGCCGACCTGATCGTCAGCCAGAAGCGCATCGGCGGCCTGGCTGCCGTCCGCGTGCCCTACTTCCCGGCCAACGCCGTGATGGTCACGCGCCTGGACAACCTGTCGATCTACGTGCAGGAAGGCAGCCGCCGCCGCTCCGTGATCGACAACCCGAAGCGCGATCGCATCGAGAACTTCGAAAGCAGCAACGAAGCCTATGTGGTCGAGGACTTCGGTTGCGGCGCCGTCGCGGAAAACATCGAAATCGTCCAGGCCTAAGCCATGCCATCCCTCGCCCAACGTCATTACATGCGCGTGACCGCGGCCCAGGCCTCGGCCACGGGCGAGCCGGGCCAGTCCCTGGCCGGCGCAACCGGTTACGAGCTGATGCTGGCCAAGCTGGCGACCGACCGGCGCCGCCTCAAGGAGGTGCAGTCGATCGAGCGCAAGCGCCTGGTCAAGCTCGAGGTACTGCCCGAGTACGCGGACTACGTGGCCGGCGCCCTCGAGGGCGGCCGCGGCGCCCAGGACGACGTGCTGGTCACGGTGATGGTCTGGCGCATCGACGTGGGCGACTACGCCGGCGCGCTGGCGATCGCCGCCTATGCGCTGACGCATGGCCTGACCCTGCCCGACCAGTACGAGCGCACCCTGGCCACCGCGGTGGCCGAGGAGTTCGCGGAAGCTGCCCTGGCCGGCCTCAAGGCTGAAAAGCAGTTCGACGTCGAGCAGCTGTACAAGGTAGCCGACCTGACCGACAAGCACGACATGCCGGACGTGGTGCGCGCCAAGCTGTACAAGGCGATCGGCTACGCCCTGGACGCTTATCCGTCCCTGGCCCTGTCGTACCTGCGCCGCGCGCTCGAGCTGCACGACAAGATCGGCGTCAAACAAGACATCACCCGCCTGGAAAAGGCGGTCAACGCGGCAATCGAGGCGGCCCAAGGCACTCCTGCAGGCGGCAACGCCAGCACGGGTACCGAAGGCGCCGAGACCGCCGCAGCTGCAGGAGGCGCGCAGGCGCCCGCCAGCAGCACGTAAAGAGCCCCTCTGGCATGGCGGCGCCGGCTGACGATCGCAAGACCACCAGGTCGCCCCGATCCGACGCCGGCCCACCGCCACCTATCGAAAGCCCAAGATCATGAGTTTCATCGCCACCGCCCCCTCGAGTACGCCGGCACCGGCCGCCGCGATCGTGACCAATGACGGATTTTTCCCGGACATCGACCTCGAGCAGCTGCGCGAGCAGATGCGCCTGGACGGCACCGTGACCCTGGCCCGCCTGCGCGGCGCCGTGGTCGACGCGGTTATCTCCGTCAACCACGAGCTGGCCGCCTGGAAGGCCGGCAAGGTGGCGGCCGGCGTCACCAGTCTGGCCGACACGCTGCCCAAGGTCGGCGGCGCCAGTGTGTACGTCACGCTGTACCTGTCGGCGGTCCATCGCACGGCCAAGGCGGACCTCACGGAACGCTACCGCGACTACGACACCACCAAGAGCGGCGAAGCGAAGGCCGAGCAGCTGGTGGACACCGTGGGCGACGATCGCCGCCAGGCGCGGTGGGCTATCCGGGACATCCTGGGCAAACCGCGTTCCACCGTTGAGCTGATCTGATGAAAGTCACGGCGCAACAGGGCGACACCGTGGACGAGCTGTGCTGGCGGCAGTACGGCCGCACGGCCGGCATGGTGGAAAAGGTGCTGGAGATGAACCCAGGCCTTGCCGACCACGGGCCGACGCTTCCCAGCGGCCTGGAAGTAGAAATGCCGGCAGCGCCGGCGACAACCCCAACCACCCCGCTGCTGCAGCTGTGGGATTGAAATTCAAGGAACCCATCATGGCAGAACCTAGCACTACCACCACGGCGATCGTAGCGGGGATTGGCTTTGCGAGCCTGGCACCAGGCATCGACGGTAACGCGCTCATCGGCGCATTCGCCGGCGCCGCCCTCCTGGTTGTCAGCTCCAAGGACCTGAACCTCGGGAAGCGATTCGCCTACCTGGTCATTTCGGTGATCGCCGGCTACATGGCCGCGCCCGAAATGGTCCGGCTGACCCCTATCCACTCCACCGGCGTGGCCGGCTTCTTCGGCGCGGCCCTGGCGATCACCGTCACGCTGCAGCTGCTGGACCGGCTCAAGACGCTGGACCTGCTCGCCTTTCTGAACCGGGGGAAGTGACCATGACGCACCTGTACGCGTTTATCGCCTTCATCGCCTACGCCGGCGCCGCGCTGCGCCTGGTGGCGTACCGCCGCGACGGCGCCCGGCACCGGCACCACGTGTCCTGGCTCGCCTGGTTCCTCCTGGTGATCCTGGCCGGGTCCGCCGTCGACGTGCTGCTGCACGTCCACGCGCTCGACTTCTTCGAGGTGGCGCGCGCCGTCATCCTCGCCCTGTTTATTTTCTGCAGCCGCGGCAACGTGGCGCGCCTTCTTCGGAGTGAATGACCATGATTGCCAAACCTGGTGATATGGGCGAGACCGTCGCCCTGCTGCAGCGCCGCCTGGCGCGCGCTGGCTACCCTGTAGCCGAGACCCACATTTACGATCGCGTCACGGAAAATGCGGTCAAGTCCCTGCAGGCTGCCACCGGCCTGGTGGTCGATGGCATCGCCGGCCCCAAGACCATGACGGCCCTGAGCGGCATCGTGCCGGCCCACTTCCTGACGGCCGCCGACCTGGTGAAGGCCGCGGCCACCCTGGGCGTGGAACTCGCCGCGGTGCGCGCCGTCAACGAGGTCGAGTCGCGCGGCCACGGCATGCTGCCCGAGAACGGCAAGCCGGTGATCCTGTTCGAACGCCACGTGTTCTGGAAGCAGCTCGAGGCGCACGGGATCGACCCAGCGCCGGCGGCCGCCAAGTGGCCGTCCATCGTGTCCCAGGACCGCGGCGGCTACCGCGGCGGCGCCGCCGAGTACCAACGCCTGGCGTCCGCGATCATGATCGACCGCGCCGCGGCCCTGGAGTCCTGCAGCTGGGGCCTGTTCCAGATCATGGGCTATCACTGGAAAGCCCTCGGATACGACAGCGTCGACCAGTTCGTGGCGTGCATGGAAGCAAGCGAGGGCGAGCAGCTGGACGCCTTCGTGCGATTCGTCGCCCTCGAGGACAACAAGGCCCTGCTGGCCGCGCTCAAGGCCCGGAAGTGGAGCGCGTTCGCGCGCGGCTACAACGGCGCGGCCTACGCGGAGAACCTGTACGACGTCAAGCTGGCCCGCGCCTATGCCAAGTACGCCGAGGCCGACAAGGTGGCCGCATGAAGGACCTAGCCGGCCAGCTGGTGGCCCTGGTCCTGGTGATCCTGCTGGGCGTCGCCGGCTTTTTCTACGTTCACGCCCTGCACGCTGACCTGGACAAGGCCAGGACCGACCTGACCGACGCCCAGGGCAAGACGGCCGAGCGCGACGCCACTATTCGCCAGCTGCTCGAGCGCGATCGCCAGAACGCGAAGGCGCTGCAGCAGCTGGAAACAACCCGTGACGGCATCCAGGCCACCCTGGCCGTGCGCGAAACCACCATAAGGAACCTGGAACGTGAAAATGCTGAAATGCGCAGCTGGGCCGCTGCTCCTCTCCCTGACCCTGTTGTCCGGCTGCTCGACCACGGGCAAATTACCGGCGCCGCTGCCTACCGTGAACGAATGTCCGCGGGTGCAGCGGTGCAGCCTGCCGGCCGTGTCGGCCAGCAGTAACGGCGACCTCCTCGGCGCCGTCGATCGCGCTGAGGCGGCATGGGCCGCGTGCGCGGCCGTGGTCGACGTGATCGTGGATTGCCAGGCCGCCGGCGACCAGGTGAAGGCCAAGCCATGAAGAAACCCGCGTCCCTGCGCGCCGCGATCGTCGCGGCCGTCCCTGGTCTGGCCGACAACCCGGACCGCTTCCTGGTGTTCGCGGACGCCGGCGCCGTCGCCGCGACCAATACCAAGACACTATCATTTGAATATCAATATACCCTCAACTTAATATTACTTGACTATGCCGGCGACGCCGATCCGGTGATGCTGGCCCTGCTGCAGTGGGTTCGCCTGAATCAACCGGACCTCCTGGACAACGCCGACAAGCGCCGCGAGGGCATCGCGTTCGAAGTGGACCACCTCAACAACCTGACCTTCGACCTGTCGATCAAGCTGCCGCTGTCCGAAGCGGTGAAGGTGGGGGCGGACTACCTGGGCGCGCCTACTTTCACGCACCTGGACGAGCCGGTACCGGAATGGACCCAGAAAGGCCTGGCATAAATGGACGACTTGACCGCGCTCGAGGAGTGGGCCGGCGCCCTGCTGGCGAAGCTGGACCCGAAGGCGCGCCGCAGGGTCGCCATCGACGTGGGCCGCGAGCTGCGCCGCAGTCAGCAAAAGCGCATCGCGGACCAGCGGAACCCGGACGGCAGCGCGTACGTGCCGCGCAAGCCGCGCGTGGTGATGCGCAACGCCAGGTTGAGGGAGAAGGAAGGACGGATCAAACGGCGCGTGAAGATGTTCGCCAAGCTGCGCCTGGCTCGCTTTTTCAAAGTCGAGGCGAATAGCGATGGCCTGGCGGTCGGCTTCATGGGCCGCGCCGCGCGCCTGGCGCGTGTCCACCAGGACGGCGAAACCTCCGAGGTGGAACGTGGCGGCCGGTCATATCGGTATCCGGTCCGCCAGCTGCTGGGCCTGACCCAGGCAGAGCGCGAAATGATCCATGAAAAGCTGATGGAAAGTCTGACCAGGTAGCGCACCTGGTCGCCGGCCAGCTGCTCGAGCTGGCCGGCACCGCGTCACGCGGCCAGGCGATCTGGCGCCGCGGCCAGGCGCGCCGACGCATCGGCGTAGATGCGCGGATTCATCTCGCACCCGACCCAATTCAAGCCGGCCTCCTTCGCCGCCAACAGGAACGTGCCCGAGCCGGCGAACAGGTCGAGCACGGTCCCACCCTCGGGCACCAGGCGCACGACCTCGCGCGCCAGGTCGACCGGCTTTTCCGTCAAGTGCCGTTTCGGGTACTGCAGCTGGCATTGGAAAACGCCGGGCAGGTACACCTCCCGATCGGGCATCGCGCCCTTGCTGGCCCAGACGATGAATTCCGCCTGTTGCTTGAAGCCGTTGCGGCGCGGCCGTGCGCGGCCCGTGGTCTTGTCCCACACCGCGATACCGCGCAGCGTGAAGCCGGCCGCCTGGATCACATCGGTGAGCGCCGGCAGCTGCCGCCAGTCGATGAAGCACACCACCATGCCGCTGGTTTTCAAAGCCCGGTATGCACCCGACAGCCAGGACTGACACCAGAACAACCAGGACCGCTGGTCCATGTTGTCGAAGTCGAAGTCCTCGTATTCCTGTTTGGTGGTCGAGTTGATGTACTTGCTGGAGGTGGAAGCAGCGCGCGCAGCGCGGTGCAGGCCGCCGGAACAATAGGGCGGGTCGGTTAGTAGCATATCTACCGAGGCGGCCGGCAGCTGTCGCACGAATTCCACCGCATCGACCTGATGCAGGCGGTTCAAGTGGGGAGTGGGTTGTTCTGTTTGTTCAATCACGATATGGGTCCAGGTTGGTAGAGAGAGGCGCGGCAGCGTCCCCCCGGACTCGCGCTCTGTGAGTATTTTCGACCCCTGGCGGCGCCGGCAAAACCGCATGCTGATGTAGCCGCCCTCAGTACAAACCCCGCTTGATGCATCGCGCGCGCGTGGCCTGCACCATGGCGGCATGAATACCACCGACCTTTACCGCCTGCTGCTGAACCTCATCCGGAAGGGCATCGTCTTGGAAGTCGATCACGACGCCGAGCTGTGCCGCGTCGAGTGTGGCGACCTCCAGACCAACTGGATTCATTGGATGGCATTCGCCGCCGGCGAAACCCGCGACTGGAACCCGCCCACGCCAGGCGAGCAAGTGCTGGTCCTGTCACCTGGTGGGGACATGGCGGACGCCGTGGCCCTGCGCGGTATCACGACCGAGGACATTCCGGCACCGAGCCATAGCCCGACGACGCACACCCGCACCTATCCGGACGGCGCGCGCATCGAGTACGACCACGACGCCCACTCGCTGACGGCCACCCTGCCGGACGGCGCAACGGTCCTGCTCACCGCCCCCGGTTCGGTGACGGTCAAGACCTCAACCGCCACCGTCGAAGCCGACAAGGTCCTGGTAAAGGCCAGCGAAATCACCCTGGACGCCGGCAAGACCAGCTGCACCGGGACGCTGGCCGTTTCGGGCGACGTCACCTCGGGCGGCGACGTGAAGGCCGGCGGTATCAGCCTGACCAAGCACACCCATGCCGACAGCGGCAAAGGAAAGCCCCAATGATTGGAATGAACGCAACCACCGGCCGCGCGATATCGGGCCGGGACCACCTCTACCAGTCCATCGGGAAGATACTCGGCACCCCGGCCGGCTCGCGCGTGCAGCGCCGCCGCTTCGGTTCCGGGTTGTTCGACCTGGTGGACTCCCCCAACAACCTGGTCACGCGCGTGCGCGTCTACGCCGCGATCGCCACCGCGCTGATGCGCCAGGAACCGCGCCTGCAGGTCCGCCGCGTGTCCCTGAGCGGCATCACCCAGGCCGGCGCCGCCGTGTTCGATATCGAAGGTATCGCCACCGAGGACGGCGCCGTGCTGTCCACCAGCGTGACCGTCCCGGCTCGAGGTGTCGCATGAGCACGATCGACCTCGCCACCCTTCCCGCGCCCGATGTGGTGGAAGTACTCGTCTTCGAAACGATCTACGGTGAACGCAAGGCGCGCCTGGTGTCGCTCTATCCCGCCGCCCAGCAGGCCGAGGTGGCCAAGACCCTGGCCCTGGACTCCGAGCCGATGGCGATCCTGCTGCAGGAGAACGCCTACCGCGAGGTGGTCTGGCGGCAGCGCGTCAACGAAGCCGCGCGCGCCCTCATGCTCGCCTACGCGCAGCGCGGTGACCTCGACCAGCTGGCCGCCAACTACAACCTGGCGCGCCTGACGATCACGCCGGCCGACGACACGACCACCCCGCCCACGCCGGCGGTGATGGAAACCGACGCCGCGCTGCGCGAGCGCGTGCTGCTGGCCTTCGAAGGCATGTCGGTGGCTGGCCCCCGTAACGCCTACGTCAAGCACGCCCGCGACGCGGACGGCCGCGTGGCCGACGCCAGCGCGATATCGCCGGCGCCGTGCGAGGCCGTCATTACGGTGCTATCGAACCTGGGCGACGGCACCGCGCCGGCGGACCTGCTGCAGACGGTCGCCGCGGCTTTGAACGAGGAGGACGTTCGCCCGGTGGGCGACCTGGTGACGGTGCAGAGTGCGGAAATCCTGACGTATGAGATTCGCGCCACCCTGTACCTGGACAACACCGGGCCGGAAGCCGAGTTGATCCTGCAGGCGGCCGCCGCGCGCGCCGACACCTACCGCAACACCCAGCGCCGGATCGGCCGCGACGTGAACAGGTCCGCGATCATCGCCGCCCTGCACGTCGAAGGCGTCACCAAGGTGGTGCTCGAGCAGCCGGCCGTCGACCTGGCCCTGGACGACACCCAGGCGTCCTACTGCACCGGGATCACCCTCGCCAATGGGGGCGTGAATGTCTAACCTGCTGCCGCCGAACGCCACCCCGCTGGAACGCAACCTGGCCACGGCCGCGGCTGCGATCGAGGGAGTGCCGGTCCCGCTGCGCGACCTGTGGAACCCGGACGCCTGCCCGGTGGCCTGGCTCCCTTTCCTGGCCTTCGCCTTTTCCGTCGATCGCTGGGACCCGACCTGGTCGGAAAAGACGAAGCGCGCCGTCATCAAGGCGGCCTACTTCGTCCACAAGAAAAAGGGCACGATCGGCGCCCTTCGCCGCGTGGTCGAGCCGCTGGGCTACTTGATCCGCGTCCTGGAGTGGTGGCAGATCAACCCGCCAGGCCCGCGCGGCACCTTCCAGCTGGACATCGGCGTCCTGGACACCGGCATTACCGAGGAAATGTACCTCGAGCTGGAACGCCTGATCGACGACGCCAAGCCGTTGACGCGCCACATGCTCGGCCTGGCTATCAGCGTCGAAGTGCGCGGCACCGAATACCTGGGCGCGGCCAGCTACCTGGGCGACGAGCTGACCGTCTACCCCTACACCCCGAGCGAAGTCGCGTCGACCCTGACCTGGCGCACCTCGGGCAGCACGCACACGATCGACACCATTACCGTTCAACCGAAACACTGAGGAAAGCATGGCAAATCAGACTTATTTTTGTACCCTGACCGCTATTGGCGAGGCGAAGGACGCCAACGCCAAGGCCCTGGGCACTGCGCTGAAATTCACGGAAATGGCCGTGGGCGACGGCAACGGCGCCCTCCCTGTCCCCGATCGCAACCGCACCGCCCTGGTACGCCAGGTTCGCCGCGCACCGATCAACACCCTGAAAGCGGACCCGCTCAACCCCGGTCAGGTGATCGCGGAACAGATCATCCCCGAGGACGTGGGCGGCTGGTGGATTCGTGAACTGGGCCTGTACGACGACGCCGGCGACCTGGTGGCGATCGGCAACTGTCCGGAAACCTACAAGCCGCAGCTGGCCGAAGGGTCCGGCCGTGTCCAGGTAGTTCGTATGGTCCTGATTATGAGCAGCGCGGCCACCGTACAGCTCAAAATCGACCCGGCAGTAGTCCTGGCAACGCGCAAGTACGTGGATGACTTGAACGCGCTGCACCTGGCGGCCGCCGATCCGCACCCGCAGTACCTGACGGAGGCCGAAGGCGCCGCGCGAATTCAAGCCGCTGTGCAGGCCCTGGTGAATTCCTCCCCTGCCACCCTCGACACATTGGCCGAGCTGGCCGCCGCCCTGGGCAACGACAAGGATTTTGCGGTGACCATGACCAATGCGCTGGCATCGAAGGCGCCCAAGGCATCGCCAGTATTTAGCGACTCGCTGCGGGTGAATTTCCCTGCAGGAGCTGGCACCCCCCAGGTCGCCTTCGGACAGGCCGGCGACGATCCCTACCTGGAAATGCAACGCTGGACCGGAACCGGAACCAATTTCTATGGCGGCCGCGTGAGACTGTACCGCGGCAACATGGCCTTTGAGCTGACAAGTCCGGAAGGTCCAGTCGGTTCGCAAACCTTCGTGCAGAGCATGTTCCTGACCACTAAAGGCCTGGGCGTCGGCACGTCTACACCGAATTCGCAACTCGAGCTGCGCAAAGACGACCGAAGCAGCGGTCCTGTATTAACGATCCATAACCGCAGCAATATCGACGTGGACCCGAACGACTACACGGTCGGGGGCGTCTGGGGTGCAGGTTTCAGGGACGTGCGCAATCCGTCCTATATCGCGGGCATCGATTTTTACCGTGAGGCGGCCGCCAGCGGACTGAGTTCCCGCGGCCAGATCATCTTCTATACCGGCGAAGGCAATACCCTCTCTGACGCGCGCGCCCTTACCCAAAGGGCACGGATCGACTCCAACGGCAACTGGATCGTCGGATTCACCGGCTGGGGTTCGTCCCACATTATTTCGAAAGGAACCGACGTCACCACCACGATCCTGGACGTGTCCTATTCGTGCACCTTCTTTGTCGGTGACGGCTACGGTTACAACACGTCCGCGTGTACCGTGCGGGCGATGAAGAATATGACGACCGGCCGCTCCATCAATGCCGGCGGCACGATCAACGCCGGCGGCAACGACTACGCCGAGTACTACCGCAAGGCCACTACAGCCGGAGTGATCGCCAAGGGCCAGATCGTCGGCATCGATGTCGACGGCAAGATCACCGACAAGTGGGCCGGCGCCGTATCGTTCCTCATCAAGTCGACCGACCCCTCCTATGTCGGCGGTGACACCTGGGGCAGCGAGGACGCCCTGGGGATGAAGCGCCCGATCGAGCCCGTGTTCGAAGCCCCGCAATACGCCGGCGCGCCACACCCTGGTGAAGCACCTGGCGACGATGCCAGCGATGAGGAGCGCGAGGCTTACGAGGCCGCGATGACTGCCTATAAGGCGGACCAGCCAGCGTACGCCGATGCCGTCAAGGGCGCACAAGTCAACTTTGAGACCACCACGATGCCAGCCTACAAGAAGGCGCTGGCCAAGTTCGAAACCGCGCTCGAGCAGGCACGGCAGCGCGTCGATCGCATCGCGTTTTGCGGACAGGTTCCCGTCAACGTGTACGGCGCCAAGCCGGGCCAGTACGTGCTGCCGGTCCAGGATGGCGACGACATCGGCGGCCAGCTGGTAGACGACGCGGCGATCACATTCGACCAGTACCGCCGCGTTGTCGGCATCGTCCAGAACATCCTGCCGGACGGCCGCGCCAACGTGCGCGTCAAACCCGTGTAACCAAAGGAGCTATACCCATGCATTTCCTCTCTGTCGTCCTGTTTGTCCTGGTGGTGGCCCTGCAGGCTGCCGACGCCTTCCTGACCTGGCGCGTGCTGCGCGCCGGCGGCCGCGAACTCAACCCCGCTGTCCGCTTCCTGATGGACCACCTGGGCACCGTGCCGGGCCTGGCGGCGTTCAAGCTGTTGCTGGTGGTGATGGCCTGGCTGTACCTGCGCGAGCAGTTGCTGGTCCTGCTGGCGATCGCCGCCCTGTATGCGTGGGTAGTCCGCCACAACTGGAACCAGCTGCAGCGCGCCACAGGCAAGCTGTCCAGCGCCTGACATGGAATTCCACGTCATCACCGCGGCCGGCGCCGACCTGATCGCGCGCAAGGTCGATGGGCAACCCCTCATCATCATTCCGCCGGCACCGAGGCCGGCACCGGCCAGCGCGCCGGCGCCACCAGTCCCCGGCAAGTAATCACAATCCGACCCAGCGCGGCCGGTCCTCACAAGGGGCCGGCCGCTTTCTTTTGTGCCCACCGTGGGCACAACCGCTGCCAGGTGCGGCTCGCCCGCGCGCGGGGCATCCTGTCGCCACCGTCTGAACTGACCGACCCCCGGCCACAACGGCCACCTCTTTACTCAACCTGGAGCACAGATGCCAACCGACTACCACCACGGCGTACGAGTTTTCGAAATCAACGAAGGCTCGCGCCCGATCCGCACTATCTCGACCGCCGTTATCGGCATGGTCTGCACCGCCGAGGACGCCGACGCGGCCACCTTCCCCCTGAACAAGCCGGTCCTGCTCACCGATGTGGTGTCGGCTGTCGGCAAGGCCGGCACCAAGGGCACCCTGGCGCGCTCGCTCAAGGCGATCGGCGCCCAGACCAAGCCGGTGACCATCGTTGTGCGCGTGGCCGAAGGCCAGGACGCGGCCGCGACCGCCGCCAACGTCATTGGCACCGTCACCGCGGACGGCCAGAAAACCGGCCTGCAGGCCCTGCTGTCCGCTCAATCGGCCTTCGGCGTGAAGCCGCGCATCCTGGGCGCACCTGGCCTGGACAACCTGGCCGTGGGCACCGAGCTGGCGGCGATCGCGCAAAAGCTGCGCGGCTTCGCCTATCTCTCGGCCTTCGGCTGCAAGACCAAGGAGGAGGTCACCGCCTACCGCGCCGGCTTCAGCCAGCGCGAGGTCATGATTATCTGGCCGGACTTCGTGAACTTCGACACCGTAGCGAAGGTCGACGTCGACGCGCCGGCCGTCGCGTATGCCCTGGGCCTGCGCGCCAAGATCGACACCGAGACCGGCTGGCACAAGACCCTGTCGAACGTGGGCGTCAACGGCGTCACCGGCATCACGATCCCGGTGTTCTGGGACCTGCAGGACCCGGCGACCGATGCCGGCTACCTGAACGAGCAGGACGTCACGACCCTGATCCGCAAGGACGGCTATCGCTTCTGGGGCAGCCGCACCTGCGCGGACGATCCGCTGTTCGCCTTCGAAAGCTACACCCGCACCGCCCAGGTCCTGGCCGACACGGTGGCCGAGGCGCACATGTGGGCCGTTGACAAGGATATGCACCCCTCCCTGGTGCGCGACATCATCGAAGGCCTGAACGCCAAGTTCCGCGAGCTGGTGACCGCCGGCTACCTGATCGGCGCCGAGGCCTGGTTCGATGCCTCGACCAACACCGCGGACACCCTCAAGGCCGGCAAGCTGACCATCGACTACGCCTATACGCCGGTACCGCCGCTGGAAAACATGATGCTGAACCAGCGCATTACCGACCAGTACCTGGTCGACTTCGCCGCCAGCGTCGCGGCCGCCTGATCGGCCCTGATCTTCAATTACCCAACCAGGAGCAAAAAACATGGGCCTGCCCAGCAAGCTTAAAAATTTCAACATCTTCAACGATGGCAACAACTACCAGGGCCAGGTGGCCGAGGTGAACCTGCCGAAGCTGACCCGCAAAATGGAAGAGTGGCGCGGCAGCGGCATGAACGGCCCGATCAAGGTCGATATGGGCCAGGAGGCCATGTCGATGGAGTGGACGGTCGGCGGCATGATGCGCGGCGTCCTCGAGCAGTGGGGCGTCACGACCCACAACGGCGTCATGGTCCGTTTCGCCGGCGGCTACCAAAGCCAGGATTCGGACGCGGTGGACGCCGTGGAAGTGGTGGTCCGCGGCCGTCACAGCGAAATCGACATGGGCACCGCCAAGCCGGGCGACGATACCGCCATCAAGATCGTCACCGAGGTGAGCTACTACAAGCTGACCATCAACGGCCAGGACGTGATCGAAATCGACGTCATCGGCATGGTCGAAAAGGTCGGCGGCACCGACCGCCTGCAGAGTCTGCGCCAAGCGATCGGCCTGTAAGCCGTCGCACCTTCGCCGCCTGGGCAACCAGGCGGCCCCCTTCCCCTGAATAGCGAGATACCAACATGAACGAGAACAACCCGAACACCGTCACCCTGGAAACCCCGATCAAGCGTGGCGAACAGACCATCGAGCACGTCACCCTGCGCAAGCCGGCCGCCGGCGAGCTGCGCGGCACCTCCCTGTCGGCCCTGATGAACCTGGACATCGACGCGGTGCAAAAGGTGTTGCCGCGCATCTCCTCCCCGATGCTGACCGAAGCGGACGTCGCCCAGATGGACCCGGCCGACCTGGTGCAGCTGGGGAGCGTGTTCGCCGGTTTTTTGCTGACGAAGGCGCAGCAAGCGAGCATGGCATCCCGAACCGCGTAGAGGATGCAATGGCCGACATCGCCGTGGTGTTCCACTGGACACCGCAAGCGATGGACGGCCTGAGCCTGGCTGAACTGATGGACTGGCGCGAGCGCGCGCGGATACGAAGCGGGAACGAGTAAATGAACGATTTGAGATTGCAAGTACTGTTCAACCTGGCGGACAGAATCACCGGACCCCTGCGCAATATCCGCCAGGGGAACGATGACGTAGCGAAATCCCTACGGGAGACTCGGGACCGCCTCAAGGAGCTGAACAGGACCCAGGCCGATATCGGCGCGCTGCGCGAGCTGCGCACCGGGATGGCGGCCACGGCCACCGAACTGAACGCGGCCAAGGCCAGGGTTGCGGCCCTCGCCCAGGGCCTCAACGCTGCCGGGCCGCCAACCCAGGCCATGGTCCGGGAATTCGACCAGGCCCGCGCCGCCGCCCGCGCGCTGCAGGACCAGCACCGCCAGCAATACGTCCAGCTTAATCAACTCCGCACCGGCCTGGCCGGCGCCGGCATCGACACCCGCAACCTGTCCCAGCACGAGCGCGACCTGCGCCAGAACATCCAGGCCACCACGGCCGACATGCAACGCCAGCAGCAGCAGCTGGCCGAGCTGGCCGCGCGCGAGCGCCGCCTGGGCGAGGCACGCGCGCGCATGCAACGCACGCAGCAGACCGCCGGCAAGATCACCGCCGCCGGCGCCGGCATGGCTGCAGCCGGCGCCGTGACCACGGCCGCGATGTCGGTCCCGGTCACGGAATACGCCAAGGCCGAGGACTCGGCCACCCAGCTGTCCGGCGCCCTGATGCGCGCCGGCGGCGTGGTCCCGCCCGAGTTCGAGAAAATCAACGCCCTGGCTATGAAGCTGGGCGATCGCCTGCCCGGCACCACGTCCGACTTCCAGGACATGATGACCATGCTGACCCGCCAGGGCATCTCGGCGCAGACCATCCTGGGCGGCATGGGCGAGGCGGCCGCATACCTGGGCGTGCAGCTGAAAAAGACCCCGGCCGAGGCGGCCGAGTTCGCAGCCAAGATGCAGGACGCGACCAAGACCACCGAAAAGGACATGCTCAGCCTGATGGACGTGATTCAGCGGACCTTCTACCTGGGCGTGGACGATAACAACATGCTCAATGGCATGGCTAAGCTCAGCCCGGCCATGGACACCATCAAGATGAAAGGCCTGGAAGGCGCCAAGGCCGTGGCGCCGCTGCTGGTGATGGCCGACCAGTCCGGCATGGCTGGCGAGGCCGCGGGCAATGCCTACCGGAAGATTTTCCAGATGGGCATGGACAAGAAGAAGATCGCCAAGGCCAACAAGGGCCTGGCGCCGGCGCAACAGCTGGACTTTACCGATGGCAAGGGCGAGTTCGGCGGCTTCGACAAGATGTTCAAGCAGCTGGACAAGCTCAAGGGCCTGACCACGCAAAAGCGCCTGAGCGTCCTCAAGGAGGTGTTCGGGGACGACGCCGAAACGCTGCAAGTCGTCTCCCTGCTGATGGAAAAGGGCGTCGACGGCTACCGAGAGGTGCAAGGCAAGATGGCCGCCCAGGCCTCCCTGCAGGAGCGCGTCAACCAGCAGCTCGGCACCCTGAAAAACCTGTGGGAAGCCGCCGGCGGCACGTTCACCAACACCATGGTGGCGTTCGGTGAAACGCTCGCGCCTGAACTTAAGGCAACCACCGAATTTCTCGGAGACACGGCCCAGAAGATGGGCGCATGGGCACGCGAGAATCCGCGCCTGTCCGGTGGCCTGATGAAAACCGTTGCCGTCTTGGGCCTCCTGCTCACGGCTGGCGGCGCGCTGCTGGTGATGCTCGGCACCATCCTGGGGCCACTGGCGATGCTGAAATTCAGCCTGACCACCCTCGGCATGCAAGGCGGCCTCATGGCGAACGTGTTCCGCATGGCCGTGTCGCCTCTCAAGCTGCTGGGCCAGGCCGTGCTGTTCATCGGCCGGGCCATGCTCATGAATCCTATCGGCCTGGCGATTACCGGGATTGCCGTCGCCGCTTTCCTGATCTACAAGTACTGGGGGCCAATCAAGGAATTTTTCGGCGGACTGTGGGACCAGGTGAAAGCCGCGTTCAATGGCGGCATCGGCGCCATCGGCGCGCTGCTGGTGAACTGGTCGCCAGCCGGCCTGTTCTACCGCGCCTTCGCCGGCGTGCTGTCCTATTTCGGCATCGACCTGCCCACGAAGCTGACCGAGTTCGGCGGGAACATCATCACCAGCCTGGGCAATAGCCTGGCCCCGATCGGCGCCTTTGTCGGCGGCCTGTGGGACCAGGTGAAAGCCGCGTTCAGCGGCGGCATCGGCGCCATCGGCGCGCTGCTGGTGAACTGGTCGCCAGTCGGCCTGTTCTACCAGGCGTTCGCCGCGGTCATGTCCTATTTCGGCATCGACCTGCCGGCCAAGTTCTCGACCTTCGGGGCGAACATCATCGCCGGCCTGGTCAACGGCATCACCAGCGGCCTGGGCGCCGTCAAGACCGCGATCACCTCGGCGGCCGACAGCACCGTTGGCTGGTTCAAGGAAAAGCTGGGCATTCACAGCCCGAGCCGGGTGTTTGGCGAGCTGGGCGGATTCATTAGCCAGGGCGCAGCTGTCGGGATCGAGGGCGAGCAAGGAAAGGTAGCCAAGGCCGTGCTGGCCCTGGCCACGGTCGCCTCGACCTCATTCGCGCCCACGGTCACGGTGGCCGCCCAACTGCCCACAGCAGCGCCTGCCCAGGTGCAGCCCATGGCGGCCGCGGCCAAGTCGCCGGCAGCGGCGCCGGCACCGGCCCAGGTGCAGCCCATGGCGGCCGCGGCCAAGTCGCCGGCAGCGGCGCCGGCGCCGGTCCAGCTGCAGCCGATGGCGATCGCCACCAGGTCGCCGGCGGCGGCGCCGGCACCGGCCCAGCTGCA
>Ga0308168_1001023_pt1 | contig 27816 bp, 24 predicted proteins | sample PhyCR2_FD_202133 | JGI IMG/M metagenome (GOLD analysis project Ga0308168, IMG submission 202133) | Phyllosphere microbial communities from UC Gill Tract Community Farm, Albany, California, United States - DLSLRC.R2 | ecosystem: Host-associated > Plants > Phyllosphere > Unclassified | place: USA...
TCCTGCCGGAAGGCGCATTGGCGTTCGCCGCGCCCGAAGTCAGTTTTCGCGCGATGGCGGTTGAGGAAACAGAACGGCTGATGGCCGCTTTACAGCCGGCGGTGATTGAAGCCGATACCCTGCCGGTGATTGCCGAGATGGGCATTCGCTGGCTGATGGTGCGCCTGCCGGACGCACCATCCTGCCTGGCGGTGACGCCGGATCAGGCCACGATTAAACGGCTGCAAACGGCTTGCGATGTGGATGGCGTGGTGATCTATGGCCCCTGCTCCGCAACCGAACCGGCCGATTACGAAATGCGCGCGTTTATGGTGGAATGCGGTGTTTTGATTGAAGATCCGGTGACCGGCAGCGCCAACGCCTGCCTGGCGCGCTTATTGAGGGCCAACCGCTTTCCCGACGGCGGCCAGACCGCACAGGGCTACCAGGTGCGCCAGGGCACCCAATTGAATCGAGATGGCCGCGTGAGCGTGCGCTTTATTGACGGCGAACCCTGGATCGGCGGGCACTGCCGCACCCTGATTAATGGCACATTGGGTATTTAGTTTGGGGGAGGAATAGGAGGATGGTGAGCATCTTTTGGGAACGTCAATTAGCAACGCTCAAAGCCTATGTTTAGCTGTTCTTCATTACATAGGTCAACAAACTGCTGAGAGACAATTATCCTTTCACAATAGATGCTATCCCTGGCAATAAAGAACTCCCTGTCACACTTGTAAGCAGGCACATCAATGAGCTTGCTTCCATCCTCAAGTTCTCTGAACGTCGAGGCTTCCTCATCAATAATTGAAAAATAATTATTCACTTTACACAGAAACATCGTTTCAGTTACGTTTTCTACCGCGCACTCATAGAATGACATTTCAGAAGAAACCTTACGTTCAAATACAGCCTTAGCCCTTTTTGAAAAAATTGGAATTCCGAGACTGGCAGGAAAATAGTCATGCAAATTAAAAATGTCGCTACTCAAAACGCTTGGCACTTTCCCTTTTGGCCGTGAGTAGGATAGGAACTTACCATCACCTTCATTCCAAATAAAAAAGCAGGACAATCTTGATTTCGGATCGAGAAAATAAATCAAGTTATCGCCAAATGTAAAGCTACTGAAAGTATAGAAGTTCATGTCACTCTCACTCAACCTAATTTAACGATGTTGCATTTTATTTTCTTTCTTGCTAAGCGCTCTTTGATTAGGGAAAAAATAGCATCCCAATCACCACCTCCCAATCCTGCACCAATCATAGGCAATTGTATACTAAGCCTTTCTTTTAATGCATAATCAGAAACCAAACTTAGGCATTCTTTAAGTGCTTCATATGAAACATACTGAGCATTATCATCTTTACTTTTCTTTAGCCCATCCTGAGCCAACATATTTGCAACATATATCCGCTCATTTTCGTTCACACAGATGAATTGTACATTCCCGAGAAAAAAATCCTTTTTTTCAGAGAACCACTTTAAACATTCTTCCTTTACTGCTGGATAGCGTTTTGAAAGAGGAACAACAAAGCCTTTTCGCCACTTACCCTTATTATTCACAATATGAATGATCATTTTAGATTTTGACAAAGGAATAGATGCATCACCATAACTAAAACTGACATAGTCATTCAAAACATCAGTGGTGATTGCCTTATCCCATTCACTTTCAAATTCAAGACTAGTTATCAACTTTGACTCAGAAAGATCAAGCTCACTTTTCTTACCATCATAAAGTAAAAAACCTATATCTTCGTGCCAATCTTCCAAAGATGAGGATGAATAATACAAATCATTTATTATAGTTATTTGTCTTGTTGCAACATCGCCATTAAACTCAGTATAGATCCTCCCCTCGCCAGAAATGAGTTCACATGTACCTTCATAATAATTCTTATCGGATTTCACAGTTCTTTCCTCCTCCCACGACAGATGAAATAAGTTATTTCTAACAGTCAATCACCATGTTACTTACAATAACCCTCTAATTTTCAATGCTACTATCAAAAAACTCAAAGCTTCAATTAACCACTAGCATTCAATAATCTCGAAATCCTTTGAACTATGAAATAAGAAAACCGAAAAAATTATTTGGTTCTAAAGACAATAGCCGCTCATCGTCACCTGTCTTATACTTTAAGAAAACCCCTGAGAACGGAGCGTTACTATAATTTACTCCAACTATCCTAACCTCCTGCTCAGTTTTAAATGACTGGGAATAAATTGACATCATAGAAAATTGATCATCCACATCCACCTCAAACCACGGAACGATGTTTTCAACCAAATGTGAATTAACAATCCCATCATTACCGATGTAAACATCAAAAACAGCCTCACCTGATATAAAGTAAATCCTGTCATACATCGGGTGAAAAATCGGTGGTGTATCCGAATCTATGTAGTCAGTGACAACTATATCACTCACACCAAATTTAATTAAATTCTCACTAAACTCACTCATATACTCCATAAGCTAACGCCAGAATGAAAAATCAGATACGAAAATCTCGTTTATTATCAGCCCACCAGGAATATGGCTTATCGCATCGGCGACCTCATCATATGGAGGTGGGAGTATAAACGAAACACCAAAGTCATCATTAATAATGATTGAACCATTGTATATTTTCTGTGACATCGTCAGCTTGATTATATCTATCACTTTCATTCCGGGGAATATGATTCCATTGTAGCCCCCTTGATAATGAGCATTACATCCAAGTGACAAAATGACACCGTCCTTATCTGTTACGACGGTCAAGGCATTATCGACTGTATATAAATTTCGCTCACTCCCGTCAGGTAGGAAGCGGCTTTTAATCTTAACGCTAAATCTGGAGTGCATCTCATTAATATATAATGAAATATTTTCATTTAGAGCGACATTCCCCATGGAAACACCCGACACAATCCTAGCGTTAAAATCAATCATGTTAGACACCGTAATATTAAATGATTTGTCAATGTGTACGGATGGATATTTCAAAATTACCAAGCCTGCTCGTTTGGATATTTCTCCTTATAAATATCACCCCAGAGATTTTATCGACCTATTCGAGCCACCATTATACTTAGATGGCTCTCAATTGAACAACCTATTAGTGCATAATCATTTGAAAATTAAATGGCTAGCAATTTTCGCACATGCATGTCATTACTAGGCATATATGGTGGATAACGTTCTGAATCTTTATCAGAAACATTTTCACTATTCCCATACATATCTACTTTCTTTCTACTCCCTAAAGCACCATATACAAAATAGGTGTTTTCGAATTTTTTAGCCTGCCCTTCCTGATGCCCTATAATTCTCCACTCACCAGAGATTTTCTTATCAAACAGACTATATGCATCCAAAATTATTGGGTGTGACCCAATTTGTGGATTAGAGAACAGATCATCTGGCACCTTCGGCTCTTTCGAGAACGCATCAAATATTTCTGCCGAGTGACCAATGCTAACCTTAGATATAATCCGCCCAAAACCATACTTTTCATCCGTTAGCTTAAAGCAGAATACATCACCCGGTTTAATAAACCTGAGCATTGTCCTTGGTTTCTTTTCCCAACCCCAAAATTCGAGTTTATTCATCAACATTTACCCCCTAACCTTTTCTTATTTCCATAAGCATCTTTAAATGCTGCTGCGCGAGGATCTGTACGGCCATGATCGAATGAATTGTATTTATTCCCTCTATTGGTCGAAGATATTTCCTCACCTATAACGCCAGTGCGGGTTTTATATTTCTCTATATAATACTGCTCATAACCACGGGCTTGACCATACTTCACGTTTTCATCTAAAGGAATCATACCCGTATTGCCACCTAAACGACCAGTATCTAAATGCTCTGCTGAACGTCTAGGTAAATCATTGGTGATACCAACATAGTATGGGTCGCCAATTGGCATGCCATTCACATCTAAATTATATAAGCCATACACATGATAACCAGAAGCATCAATTGCCGTTAACCCAAACGGATCCACCCACATCAGCGGGTTCGGCGCATACTGATACAGGTTCAACCCGCCGCGCAGCCCTATCGGATCCTGCGTGGTGAAACGCCCCACCTCGGGTTCGTAGTAGCGGAACAGGTTGTAATGCAGGCCGCTTTCGTCGTCCTGATATTGCCCGGCGTAGCGCAGCGGCTGCTGATATTGCGCGCCCTGCCGCTTCGCCGCGCCGGCCACCGTCTGGCCCTGCAGCTTGCCGAAGGTGTCGTATTGCCCGGACCAGCACAGGTTGCCCGCCGCGTCGGTCACTTCCAGCGGCGCGCTGTTCAGATCGGTGTGATACCAGTAAATATCCGCCGAGCGGCTGTCGCCCGCCTGCTCCAGCGCCGCCAGCGGGCTCCACGGGCTGGCCGGATCGTAGCTCCAGCTGCGGCGGCTGCCGTCGTCGCGTTGCTCCTGCAGCAACCGGTAGCCCTGCCACAGGAAACGGGTCGTCTGTTCGGTTTTGCCCTTGTAGCACACCGCCTTGCGGCTGCAGCGGCCCAGCGCGTCGTAATGATACTGCGCCTCGAATTCGCCCTGCGGGCCGCGGCCGTGCGCCTGCACCAGCCGGTTGTCGGCGTCGTAGCGGTAGTGCTGTTCGTACAGGCCGTTGCGCCGGCTGATCAGGCTGCCCCAGGCGTCGTAACGGTAAAACAGTTTTTGCCAGTGCGTCAGGCGGTTGTCGGCAATCGGCGCCAGCGGCAGGTGCGCGTCGATGTCGTTCTGCGGGCTGCGTTCGCCCAGCAGGTTATCCGCCAGATCGTACACCAGGGTTTTCCCTGATTGGGCTCACGGTGTTACAGCAGACTGCCTGCTCTACAATAAATACTTGGAATATTAATTTTCTATGATTCTTTATTTTTAAAGAGCTGAAGATTATCTATTCACATTTTAATTCTTTCATATAAACCAGGTATTATCTGAAAGCAGACCATTATAAAAAAGTTACTCATTAGCCACCGATAGACAACACTCAGCACAAAAAACCTTGATTTAGTGAATTCATTGCTTCCAATGAAAACCCGAAAAAAATGAGTGTGCGGTTGCGGCTAAACAGAGCGTCGCAATGGTCTGACATGCCAACTCACCTCTAAAGAACGCTCTATTTAAATTATTAAAAAAGCGTCCATTAATTCAAAGTCGAGCACCTTTTTAGTACATTTTTCATTTAACCAAAAGTAATAGAATCAATGCTTCGTCACCAAACGAGATAGCACCCCTATTGACAGCCTCTACCGCCAATAAAAAATTATATCTAATATCGTCAGGCAGCGAATTTATTCCATTGATTTTCATCAGCAAATACTCATCCTTATCTAAGTGTATGCTAGTCATCCCATCATCAGGAAATCTAAGACTATTTAAACAGTCAACAAAAGCGTTGAAGTTATTCCCATAAAAATCTGGAAAACCAAAAACCCTATTCATTTCATCATGAAATTCATCATCCGTATTTATTTCTGAAAAATCAACAACTACTCGTTTAAACTTCATCATTTCCACCCTGAAAGATCTATTTCTATAAAGGAATCGTAATGATCATGACTGTAGTAAGCTTTTCCTGTCGCTTTATCAACAACAATACGTCTTGTACCTCGATTACCAACACCAGGGGTCTTAACTGTCCATTCTCTATATGGCCCACTACCTGTATCTAGTCGTTGGCTATTCGGTGATATACGATAACTATTTTCAAATTCAATACCATCCCTTGCATAAGCTGGCCTATTCAATTTGATATTGTCTACCGTTTTATGTAACTCCTTCATTTCTTTAGGAGTCATATCGTGTCCCCATTTATCCTTTATAGCAGCGTGAGCCTGCTTAGGATTCTTAGCAGAATGGCTACATGTCAACCCAAACGGATCCACCCACATCAGCGGGTTCGGCGCATACTGATACAGGTTCAACCCGCCGCGCAACCCTATCGGATCCTGCGTGGTGAAACGGCCCACCTCGGGTTCGTAGTAGCGGAACAGGTTGTAGTGCAGGCCGCTTTCGTCGTCCTGGTATTGTCCGGCGTAACGCAGCGGCTGCTGATATTGCGCGCCCTGCCGCTTCGCCGCGCCGGCCACCGTCTGGCCCTGTAGCTTGCCGAAGGTGTCGTATTGCCCGGACCAGCACAGGTTGCCCGCCGCGTCGGTCACTTCCAGCGGCGCGCTGTTCAGATCGGTGTGATACCAGTAAATATCCGCCGAGCGGCTGTCGCCCGCCTGCTCCAGCGCCGCCAGCGGGCTCCACGGGCTGGCCGGATCGTAGCTCCAGCTGCGGCGGCTGCCGTCGTCGCGCTGCTCCTGCAGCAACCGGTAACCCTGCCACAGGAAACGGGTCGTCTGTTCGGTTTTGCCCTTGTAGCGCACCGCTTTGCGACTGCGGCGACCCAGCGCGTCGTAATGATACTGTGCTTCGAACTCGCCCTGCGGGCCGCGGCCGTGCGCCTGCACCAGCCGATTGTCGGCGTCGTAGCGGTAGTGCTGTTCGTACAGGCCGTTGCGCCGGCTGATCAGGTTGCCCCAGGCGTCGTAACGGTAAAACAGTTTTTGCCAGTGCGTCAGGCGGTTGTCGGCGATCGGCGCCAGCGGCAGATGCGCGTCGATGTCGCTCTGCGGGCTGCGTTCGCCCAGCAGGTTATCCGCCAGATCGTACACCAGCCGCGCGCCCGGTTTGCCCTGATTGGGCTCGCGGTGTTGCAGCAGGCGGCCTTCGGCGTCGTAACCGTAGTGCACTTCGCCGCGCAGCGCGTCGCTCACCCCGGCCAGCTCGCCGCGGCCGGTGTAGCGATAAGCGCGCCACAGCACGCCGTCTTCCGGCCGGGTCAGTTTGTCGTGGCCAAAGGCGCTGCTCTGCCAGCTGCGGCGGCCCATGGCGTCGTAACGCCGCTGCTGCTGCAGCGCGCCCTGGCTGCGGCCGGTTTCCCGGTGCAGGCGATCGCGGGTGAACTCGCTCACCACCTGCTGGTTGAATTTGATGGCGCTGGCGTGGCCGGAACCGTAATACAGCCACTGCAGGCGATCGCCCTGGGGCAGCGTCAGCGCCTGCAGGTTGGCCAGCGCATCCCATTGGTATTGCAGTTCGCCATTCACGCCCTGCTCGCCGAGCAGCCGCCCGGCAGCGTCATAGCGCATCTGCACGCTGTCCGGCTCGATGCCCAGCGCCGCGCCGCTCGCCGTCGGCAGGCGGTTCAGCTCGCGCAGCCGCCCCATGGCGTCGAAACGGTAATGCCATTCCGCGCTGGCGTTGCCGCGCCAGACCAGTTGCCCGGCCTCGTCGAAGCGGAAGCGCTGTTCGCGCTGCGTCAGCTCGCCCGCGCTGCCCGGCAATCCGACCTCACGGTGCTCCTCCAGCAGCCCGGCCGCGCCGTAGCGATAATAATGGCGGGTGTCGTCCGGGCGCTCTTCGGTCAGCACGCGGCCCACCGCATCGTAGCTGAAGCGGTAGTCGCCGCCGTTGCCGTTCTCCAGCCGCGTCAGCCAGCCCTGCGGGCTGTAGTGATAGCGCCGGGTGCGGTTGATGCGATCGGTGATGCTGACCGGTAGCCCCAGGGCGTTGTACTGCCAGCGGGTCAGGCTGCCCAGCGCGTCCTGATGTTCGGCCAGCTGGCCGTGCGCGTTCCAGTTAAAGCGCTCTTCGCCGCCGTCCGGGTGGATCAGGGTATGCAGGCGGCCGCCGTTATCCCACAGGTAGCGCGTCTGGTGGCCTTCGGCATCGGTCTGCGCCGTCAGTTGCCCCAGCGCATCGTAGGTATAAGCCGTGACGCTGCCGGAACAGTCGGTGTAGCGCGTCAGCTGGCCACGGGCGTCCCACTCCAGCTTCACTTCCCCGCCCAGCGCGTCGATCACGCTGGCCGGCAGGCTCTCTTCGTCATCCGGATAGCGGTACAGCGTGGCATTGCCCAGCGCATCGACATAGCGCGTCGGGCGCCCCAGCGTGTCCCAGTGCTGCGCTTCGCTGCTGCCGTCCGGGTAGGCGACGGCGAACAGCCGGCCGCTGTTGCGCGAATATTGATAGCGCGTCACGCGGCCGAGCGGGTCGGTCTCCGACAGCAGGCGGCCGTAAGGATCCCATTCGCTCCGGCGCTGCGCGCCGCCGGGCAGCAGCACGCTGCACAGTTCGCCGCGTTGGTAGATAAAGCCGTAGCGGCGCTGGTCGAAATCGGTGTACTGCGCCACGTTGTCGTCGTCATCCAGCCGCCACTCCGCCCGTTTGCCGTCTCCGCGCACCGCGCTGCGGCGCCCGCCGGCGAAGTCATAGCCGAACTCAAGGGATTCTCCGGCGCTGTTGCGATAGGCCGTCACGCGCGGCACGCCGTCGATCTCTTGCCATTGGTATTCGTTCAGCAGCCCGGCGGCGTCCTGGTGGCTGATCATCAGGCCGTCGCGCCAGCCAAAGCGGCGCGTCACCTCACCGGCGCGGTTGCTCACCGTCGTCAGTTGGCCCTGCTCATCGTAACCGTAGCGCGCCAGCGTCCGTTCGCCTTCGGCGGTTGGCAGCGCCACTTCGCGCAGGCGGCCCTGCGCATAGCGGCACATCAGGCGCTGCCCGGCGCTGTCCACCAGTTCATTCAGCAGCCCCTCGTCGTCGTAGAACAGCGAGGTGGCGTTGCCGATGGCGTCGGTGATCATGCTGAGCCGGCTCGGCCGCTCGCCCGCCAGCGGCGGATAGTGGAAAATCTGTTCGCCGACGTCAAACAACTGCCAGCTGCCGTCGTCGTTGTGCATCAGCCAGCATTTTTCGGCTTCGCAATAGGTTTTGTGGCCGCGCGGCACCATGGGGAAAGCGACGAAGTCGCCGGAAGGCGCGCGCCACACCAGGCCGTCCTGATACGGCTGCAGGCTGCTCTCCCAGAACAGGTTCCAGCCGCGGCCCAGCACGCCGTCGCCGGGGTTACCGCTGCGCCAATAGCGCTGCCAGGCGACCGGCAGGCGCGATGGCAGCACGAAATCGAGATCGTCTTCGCCGTCGAGGAATTTCTGGCCGCTGACGATATCCACCGGCCGGGCGATAATGCCGACGGCGGCGGTCGCGGTCATCAGGGTGCCGGCTCGGCAGGCGATGCGCGCCAGTTTGTTGATACCAGGCAGTTTGCCCAGCAGTTTGCCGAGCGCCCCCAGCTTGCCGGCGGCGCCGCCCACGCCGCCCACCAGGCCGGCGAACAGCAGCGTCAGATCGGAGAACTTATACAGCCAATCCGGCACTTCGGGCTTGATCGGCAAGGTGGTGACGGTGCCGCCGCCGATAAACACGTTGGGCGAACCTTCCATCACCTGCGCGTCGCAGTTGGTTTTGTCCCCCACGCGCGAGGCGGGCTGGCCGTTGATGCTGACCTTGTCGGAGCCCTGCGCCATCTGCATGCTCGGGCCGTCGTCGCTGCAGGCCACCTGGCTGTTGGTGGCGAGCGCGGCGGGTTTGCCGTTGATGAAGACGTTGGGGGAGCCGGTGACGATATTGCCTTTGGGGGTCAGGCTACCGGCACCGGCGTCGGCAATGCCGTCGCGCGCCGCGGTGGCCGCCTCCCCGGTGAGATACCCCACCGCCAGGCTGGCGCCGATGAGCAGCACGCCGACGCCGATACAGGAAGCTGCCAGGCCGGCGACGAACAGCGCACCCGCCGCCACCGCGCCTGCGGCGGCGATCAGGCCGCCGACAATCGTGCCGGCAATCATGCCGGCCAGGGCATGGGAATGCCCGATAATATCGCCGACGCGAGCCGCTTCGGTCATCGTAAGTTCCTTTTACGCAAAGAGTTCATCGTTAGGCCGCCCGGTAGCTGCTCAGCACCTGCAACAGCAGCGCGTCGTCTTGCGGCGTCAGCTTGCGCGCCATCGCCAGGGTGAACACCAGCACCCGGCCTTCCGCCAGCGCGAACACCGCCTGGTTTTGCCAGATGCGTTTGCCGTCGCGCAGGTAGCTGGCGCGCACCCATTCACCGGCGGCCAGCCCGTCACCCAGCGTCGCCGGCTCGCGGCTTTTGAACGCCCAACCTTTCAGCCCCTGCGCCAGCGCATCGAGCTGGCGGGTGACGTAGCCTTCCAGGTTCTCCGCCGGCTGCAGCGCATCGCGGGAAATATTGACTGAGGGGGAAACATCATCGCCGGCCAACAGGACGTTGACCGTGCGATCGGCATAGCCTTCCGGCAAAGCGACGCTGCCTTCGCTGAAAGCGCAGCGGGATAAAGCGGACATGCGAGGATCCTTTTGCATAAATAATGCTTAAGCATCGCATAACTTAGCCTTGAAATAAAACCATCAGGCATCGCCAATGTTGCGCGGCGTGACCGCGTTCACTGTGAAAAAGAGCGTGGCCGGAATCTGGCCGGGAATCAAACCGTCATATTACAGAATTATCTGAAACCACCGGCGCGCCGACGCGCCGATTGTGGCTATACTCGGCTATCGCCCTTTTCAGGAGATCAGGATGCTGAGATTAACCCGCCGCGCGCTGCTGTGCGCCACGTTGGCCGCGTTCACCGCCGGCGCTGCCGAAACGCCGAAATTCGGCCCGGAGCTGCAGGGCTTTCACTACCCCTACCCGTTGCAACAATTCAGCTTCACCTCGCAGGGGCAGCCGTTAAAAATGGGCTATATGGACGTGCCGCCGGAAGGCGCCGCCAACGGCCGCACCGCGCTGCTGCTGCACGGTAAAAACTTCTGCGCCGCCACCTGGCAGGACACCATCAAGGCGCTGAGCAAGGCCGGTTACCGCGTCATCGCGCCCGATCAAATCGGTTTTTGCTCCTCCACCAAGCCGGCGCATTACCAGTACAGCTTCCAACAGCTGGCGCAAAATACCCACGGCCTGCTGCAGAATCTGAACATCAGCAAGGCCATCGTCATCGGCCACTCCACCGGCGGCATGCTGGCCACGCGCTACAGCCTGATGTATCCGCAGGCGGTGGAACGGCTGGTGATGATCAACCCGATCGGCCTCGAGGACTGGAAGGCGAAAGGCGTACCGTGGCGCAGCGTCGATCGGTGGTTCGAGCGCGAGCTGAACACCACCGCCGAGGGCATCCGCAACTATGAGCAGCGCACCTACTACGGCGGCCGCTGGAAGCCGGAGTACGATCGCTGGGTGGATATGCTGGCCGGGCTGAACAACGGGCCGGGCCACCGCCTGGTGGCGTGGAACTCGGCGCTGATCTACGACATGATCTTCACCCAGCCGGTGTATTACGAGTTCAAGGATCTGCAAACGCCCACCACGCTGATGATCGGCACCGCCGACACCACCGCCATCGGCAGCGATATCGCCCCGCCGGCGGTCAAGGCCAAGATCGGGCACTACGCGGTGCTGGGCAAGCAGGCGGCGAAACTGATCCCGCACGCCACGCTGATCGAATTCGCCGGGCTGGGCCATGCGCCGCAAATGGAGGAGCCGGCGCGCTTCCATCAGGCGTTGCTCAAGGCGCTGCAACCCTGAGCGGCCGGTTGGCGCAGCCGGCGCGCGGCGGCTAAACTTTCAGCTGGCACTCAATTGCAGGAGACAGCCATGCGACAGATTATTGCCAGCGCGTTCGTCAGCCTCGACGGCGTGATGCAGGCGCCCGGCGGGCAGGACGAAGACCGCAGCGGCGGCTTTCGCTTCGGCGGTTGGACCGCCCCCTACTGGGATGACGCCGTCGCGGAAACGATGGGCGAACTTTTCTCTGCGCCTTTCGATCTGCTGCTCGGGCGGCGCACCTACGATATCTTCGCCGGCTACTGGCCGCATATCACCGACGAGGCCGACCCGTTTTCCGCCGACATCGCCCGCGTGTTCAATCAGGCGGCCAAGTACGTCGCCACCCACCACGGCGAGACGCTGACGTGGGAGAAAAGCCAGTGGCTGGGGCAAGACATCCTCGCCCGGCTGCGCGAGCTGAAGCGCACCCAGGGGCCGGTGCTGCTGGTGCAGGGCAGCAGCACGCTGATGCAACAGCTGCTGGCCAACGATCTGGTGGATGAACTGCGCTTGCTCACCTACCCGGTGCTGCTCGGCGGCGGCAAGCGGCTGTTCGATGACAACGCGGCGCCGGCGGCCTTCACGCTGACCCACTCGGTGGTCTCGCCCGGCGGCGTCATTGTGGCTCACTACCGCCGCGCCGGCGCGGTGAAAACCGGCTCTTTCGTGGCGGAAAGCGCCGCGGCGGCCCAGTCGTAAAAAAAGGGCCGGTCGGCCCTTTTCTCTTCCCCTTCCTCACCTCAGGCAAACAAAATATCGCTCTGCTCCACCTGCCCGACCACGTGGATCTTGAAGTCGGCGGCATAGCTGTTGCTCTGGGTGTTCATCAACAGATCGGTGGTGCCGTTGAAGGCGTCGAAGTTGAGCTGGATCTCGCCTTTCTGGCCGCTGAAGGCGCTGCCGCTGTCGATAAAGCGCAGCTCGCTCAGGCTATTGTTGAAGCGCAGGCCGGAGAGATCGATCTTGTCGATGCCGTGCTCAAAGTCTTCAATCACGTCGAACGCCGCCACCGTCGACTCTTTGGCGTTGAGATAGACGAAATAGTCGGTGAAGTTGTTGGCGTCTTTGCCGCCCCACAGATGGTCCGCCCCCCGCCCGCCGTACAGGATGTCGGAACCGGCGTTGCCCGCCAGCAGGTTGTCCTGATCGTTGCCGATGAGCAGATCGCGCCCGCTGCCGCCGATGGCGTTCTCGATGATCGCCCCGCGCGCGATGGCGACGTTCTGCGTGCCGCCGCCGACGCTGGAGAACGCGCCGTCGTTCAGGTTGATCATCTGCTGCTGGCTGTAGCCGGAGAAGTCCAGCGTGTCGTTGCCGCCGGCGTCCCACACCGCGAAGTTGACCGGTTTGCCGTTGTCCGCCGTGGCGGTCAGGAAATCACGGCCGGTGTTGGAGTTGAAGCCGTACACCGTGTCGCCGGTGCGGGTGTTCATGTTGGCGCCGTACAGCTTCTGGATCGCGGCGATGTCATCCACCATCGGCCCATAGCCATACACCCCTTTGGTGTCGGCGCCGGTGTAACCGGCGTTGAAATAGCTCATGATCGAGTATTGCAGCGAATCCTGATAATAAGCCGCGTCATTCTGATAACTCGGGTTGCCTAACGATGCGTCATAAGATCCCGGATGCGCCAGCCCCAGGGCGTGTCCCAGTTCGTGGGTGAAGGTCTGGCTGCTGAAGTCGCCGCTAACCGGCGCCTTATGGGTGGCGAAATTTTTGTTGAACCACACCGTGCCCGCAAAGGCGTTATCGCTGCCCGATTTGGAACTCGGCGGGTAATAGGCGTAAGCGTTGATGGCATTCGGGCCGCTGCCGGCTGCGGTGCTGCCGTCGGCGCGCTGCGTGAAGTAGGCGAAGGTGATATCCGCGCGGTGGTTGATATCGGTGGACGCCGCCTCGGTGAAGGTTACGTTCGCCACGTCGGCCCACGCCTGCATCGATTTCAGCGCCTGAGCCTGCGCCGCCTGGGTCAACGGCTGCAGCCCCTTGTCGCCGTCACCGGTCTGGCCGATGCGGTTCAGCGCGCTTTGCGTCAGGAAGGAATAGGTCAGCGCGACCGGCTGATGATACACCTGGTCGCCGTTGTGCGTCAGGCCCGGCCGCGTCAACTGATCGGCGGCGCGATCGAAGCTGAAGTTATCACGGATTTTACCCAAATTATTAATCGCCGCCCCGCCGCGCTGGTTACTGTACAGGTTAGCGTTGTCCAGCGTGAACAGCGCGCCGTAGCCCAATCCGTCATAGGGGCTGCCGGGCCGGTGATAGTAAAACTGATAGTTATGATCGTTGGGGGATGTGGCGGCCAGGCTGGTGAACTCATCGTCATCTTGCAAAATGTCGTTGTGGCGACTGCTCATTGCATTCTCCTTTTACACACTAGGAATCCACTCGATTTGTAAGACTATTCATCAGTCGTTCTTATCTAAGCCGAGGCTTAGGATTGACCAGTATAGTGACTCACTCCGGCGGCGCGAGCCCGCCCAGCCTGGCTTCACCGCGCCGGGCGTTAAGAAGGAGATAACCATAACAATTTGTATTCTCACTATATTAATGAGAAAAATAAGCGCAATAACAGGTTAATCACTCGTCTTTTCGCGCCTTTTAGCGACAGTTAGATCAGAATAATCGAGGATTAAAAAACCTAATCCTTGCCTCATCATCCCGCCGGGAACGTGCTAAGGTGTGAACGGACAGCCGAAAGGAGTGACCCGATGCCAACCCATTTCCTTATGCGCGCCTTGCGTCGCGCCAGCCTGACAGGAGTCGTTATGAGCGTATTGTGCAGCAGTGCCCTGGGCAGTTCACTGCCGTTGCTGGAACCCGCCGCGCTGAAGGGCGACTGGCAGCTCGCCGCCATCGGCGACGGTAAAGCCGTCTGCGAGGTGCAGCTGAGCGACGAAACGGTAGCCAACACCAACGCTTTCCGCTTCAGCGCCTCCGCCGAGTGCCTGCAGCCGCTGGCGCTGCACGCGCTGCCAGTCGCCTGGCGGCCGACGCCGGACGGCATGACGCTGACCGACGCTGAAGGGAGCATGGTGGCGTTTCTGGCCCTGACCGCGCCGAAGCGCTATGAGCTGATCGACCGCAACGGCCCTTCACGCTTTGTGCTGATCCCGCGCTAATCCTTCAGGCAAACAGCAGGCCGAGCAGCGCGCCGCCCGCCAGCACCCACAGCGGATGGAGGCGCTTGCTCATGCTCAATCCCGTCGCCAGCGCCACGATCGCCGCCAGCCGCCAATGGGGCGCGGAAGCCTCGGCGATCAAAAGGCCGCTGGCCACCACCAGCCCCACGGTCAGCGGCACCAGCCCGGCCTGCACGATGCGGCGCCACGGACGATCCTTAAAGCGCCGCCAGGCGCCCATCACCAATAGCGTAACGATGGAAGACGGCCCGAACTTGGCGATCGAAGAAACCAGCAGCCCCGCCCAGCCGGCCACGTGCCAACCGACCAGCGGCACGATCATCATGTTCGGCCCCGGCGCGGCCTGCGCCATGGCGAACAGCGCGCTGAACTCCTGGGCGCTCATCCACTGATGCACCTCTACCACCTGCCGCTGCATCTCCGGCAGAATGGTCATGCCACCGCCGAACGCCAATAAAGAGAGCTCGGTGAAGATCAGCGCCAACGCCATCAACACCCCGCTCATGACGGCCACCGCCACATCAGCAGAATGCTCAGCGGCGCCAGCACCAGCATGGTCGGCAACAGCGGCAGGCGCAGCCAGGCAATGGCGATCAGCGCCAGCGCGACGATCGCCAGCGCCGGCCATTTGCCGCGCAGCGGCAGCAGCATCTTGATCCCGGTCGAGAGCAGCAGCCCGGCGGCCGCGGCGGCCAGCCCGGCGAACACATGCTGCACATGGGGATCGTTTTGGAAGCGGGCGTACACCACGCCCAGCCCCACCACGATCGCCGTCGGCGCGCTGATGAGGCCCAGCAAGGCGCACAGCGCGCCGCGCAGCCCGCGAAATTCCATCCCCACCGCCACCGACAGGTTGATCACATTGCCGCCGGGCAAAAACTGGCACAGGCCGAGCAGCTCGGTGAACTGTTCCGCGTTCAGCCAGCGCCGGCGTTCCACCAACATGCTGCGCGCCATCGGCAGTACGCCGCCGAAGCCGATCAGCCCCAGCCACAGAAAGCCCAAAAACAGCGCCGCGTTGCCCGGCGCTGCCGCCGGGTGCGGTTTTAACGTATTGATATCTGACATGACATTGCCGTTCCACATCGCTTGTTTTGATGTCTGGTATCATGCGCGCCGCCGTGCCATGATGTCTAATGCATTCCGGAACAAAGAAAGATACCTTTGAGGTATGGCAATGATTGAACTGCGTCGCCTGCGGGCGTTCGTCACCGTGGTGGAAGAAGGCAACATCACCCGCGCCGCCGAGCGGCTGTTTATCCAGCAGCCGCCGCTGACCCGCCTGTTGCAGGGGTTGGAAGACGAATTGGGCGTGAAGTTGTTACAGCGATTGCCGCGCGGCGTGCGCGTCACCGAAGCGGGCGGCGTGCTGTTCGAAGAAGCCCGCGCCCTGCTGGCGCGCGCCGAACGCCTGCGCGAAGCGGTGCAGCGCGCCGCCCGCGGCGAGCAGGGCCACATCGCTATCGGTTTCACCAGTTCCGCCGCGCTGCACCCGTTCGTGCCCAACCTGCTGCGCCGCTACCGCGACATCCTGCCGGGCATCACCACTCAACTGGAAGAAGCCGGCAGCGGCGAACTGATGGAGGCGTTGCTGGAACAGCGCCTCGACGCCGCCTTCGTGCGCTCGCCGGCCAACGGCATTCCCGGCCTGAGCGTCGAGCCAGTGCTCAGCGAGCCGATGATCGTCGCCCTGCCGCTGGGCCACCGGCTGGCGCAAGAAACGCAGCAACCGCTGCCGTTGGCCGAACTGGCCCACGAGGCGTTTATTCTCTATCGCCGCCCGGCCGGCCAGGGGCTGTACGACGCCATCCTGGCCGCCTGCCACCGCGCCGGCTTCAGCCCGCGCATCGTGCAGGAAGCGCCGCGCCTGCCGGCCACCCTCAGCCTGGTCGGCGCCGGATTAGGGGTGTCAATCGTGCCCGGTTCCATGCGGCGGCTGGGCGGCGACGGCATCGTCTACCGCACTCTCGCCGCAGAAGCGCAGCTCAGCGCCCCGCTTTACCTGGCGCTGCGCCGCAGCCCGGCCTCGCCGATCGTCGAGCGCTTTCGTCAGCTGGTGCTGGAGACCGTGGGGCAGTCATAAAAAGCCCGAACGGCCAATAAAAAATGACGTTCGTTTATTATTTATTTAAGCCTGTGAGCGGTGAAAATTAATTCCAATCCATGACTATTCAACTTCCGGTTAATTAATTAAACCCGCTCTCACTTAGTAACAAACGCAAACAAATAAGCGCCTACGCAATACATTCCAGCCGCTAGGATTTAAGGGTCACAGCCTATTCCCGCCGATGACAAAAAATCATTTCAATGGCGATCGCGCCTTCCCTGTCGCCTGCTGCTGCAGGCGCACGGTTTTATATTGGAGAAAACGCTATGCTATCACGTCGTGATATATTGAAAGTCTCCGCCGTCAGCGCGGCCGCCGCCGGCATGATCGGCGGCATCGCCAAAAATGCCGCTGCCGACGACCATCGCAATATCGTGCCCCCCAGCAGCTATCAGCCGCCTGCCGATGCGCAGCATCTCTATAAATACAAATTCACCGACAGCAAAAAGCGCAGCCTGCCCAACGGCTGGGCGCGCGAAGCCACCGTCGAGCAATTCCCGATCTCCGAAGGCGTGGCGGGCGTCGACATGACGCTGGAGCCGGGCGGCGTGCGTGAGCTGCACTGGCACGCCATCGCCGCCGAATGGGCGTTTATGCTGGAAGGCCATGCGCGCATCACCATCCTCGATCCCGAAGGCAAATGTGAGGTGGCGGACTTCGGCCCCGGCGACGTCTGGTATTTCCCGAAAGGCTATGGCCATTCCATTCAGGCGCTGGCGGACGGCGCGCATTTTATTCTGGCGTTTGATAACGGTCACTTCTCCGAATTCGGCACCTTCAGCATTACCGATTGGGTGGCGCATATGCCGAAAGAAGTATTGGAAAAAAGCGTCGACATGCCGGCGGCGGTATTTTCCAAGGCCAAACAGGGCGAGGCTTATATTGTCGGCGGCGCCGTTCCGCCCACATTGCCATTGCCGAAAAGCGACGGCGGATTAAATAACGCCCCGCTGACCCACCGCTATGAATTAATGAAGCAAAAGCCGTTCTTTGAAAATGACGCCGGCAGCGTCCATTTGGTGTCGTCGAAAGAATTTCCCATTTCCACCACCATGACCGGCATCATCGAGATCGTGAAACCCGGCGCAATCCGGGAATTGCACTGGCACCCCAATGCCAACGAATGGCAATACTATATTGCCGGCAAAGGCCGCATGACGGTGTTCAGTTCGCACGGCCACGCGCAGACGGAAGAGTACGCCCCTTCGGACGTCGGTTACGTGCCGCAGGGCTTCGGCCATTACATCGAGAACATCGGCGATGAGGATTTGAAGGTACTGATCGTGATGGACAACGGCATTTATCAGGATATTTCGTTGTCCGACTGGCTGGCGAAAACCCCGGCCTACCTGCTGGCGGACAACTTCAATAATCAGGTTGAGGACTGGCAGGATAGACCGAAAGACAAACGGGTGATGTCGCGCCGCAGCCGCTGACGCCGCGGCGAGGGAGAATCTCCCTCGCCGCTTTCTTTACTGCTTGCGCTGCTCCGCCACCTGTTTGGCGGTGACCTTGCCCTGCTTGTCGCCGAAATGGCCAACCACAAAGTTGGCGACCGCCGCCACTTCCTCGTCGGAATACGCGCTGCCGAACGCCGGCATCATCTCATGCCGCTCGCCGACGCTGATGCTCGTCCCCTTCAGGATGGCCTGCACCACGCTGCGCCCCTGCGGATCGTTCACCGCCGTGCTGCCGACCAGCGACGCATACTCGCTCTGGCGGCCCGGCCCGTTCCACTGGTGGCAGCCGCTGCAGTCGTTGGCGAACACCCGGCGCCCGAGCGAGCTGTCTTGCCCGCCCGGCAGGATCGGCGTGGAAGCCCCCGCGCCTTTCGGCTGCAAGTTCACCGCCGCCGCGTTGTCGCCGGCGATCGGTTCGATATCGCGCAGGTATTTCACCAGCGCCAGATTATCTTCCGGCGTCAGGAACTGCAGGCTGTTTTCCACCGCTTCCGCCATCGGGCCGGCGGCGCTGCTGCGCCCCGGCGCATGACCGGTGGCCAGATACTGCGACAGCTGCTGGTCGCTCCAGCCGCCGATGCCGGTCTGTTTGTCCGGCGTGATGTTGGCGGCGAACCAGCCCTGCACCACTTCACCGCTCAGGTGCTTGCTCTGGTTAAGACCGAACCCCAGATTGCGCGGCGTATGGCACTCGCCACAGTGGCCCAGCGCCGTCGCCAGATAGGCGCCGCGGTTCCACTGCTCGTCCTTGTTGAGATCCGGCGCGAAGCGCTGCTCCTGGAAGAACGCCAGGTTCCAGAATTTCATGCCCCAACGCTGGTTGAACGGGAACGACAGATCGTTTTGCGGGTTGGCCTGTTTCACCGGCGGCAGGCTGAACAGATAATCCTTGATCGCCAGCACGTCGTCGCGGCTCAGCCCGGTGTACGAGGTGTACGGCATCGCCGGGTACAGGTTGCCCTGCGGGCCGATGCCCTCACGCACCGCGCGCACGAACTGATCGTCGCTCCAGTTGCCGATGCCGGTCTCCTTGTCGGCGGTGATGTTGGTGCCGTAAATGGTGCCGAACGGCAGTTTAAAGGCGAAGCCGCCCGCATAAGGCGCGCCGCCCGGCGCGGTATGGCACGCCACACAGTCGGCGGCGCGCGCCAGGTACTCGCCGCGCGCCAGTTTATCGGTCATGCCGGCCGGCGCCCCGGCGATCGGCGCCGCAGGCTCCGCGCCGGCAGGCCGCAGCAGGGTGTACAGCGCGTATCCTCCCGCCAACACCACCACGGCGATAATCAGCCATAACAGCCCTTTCAAGGCGTTGCTCATCGCATCTCTCCCTAACCCAACGCCTTGGCGGCCTGGTGGATGGCTGCGCGAATGCGCACATAGGTGGCGCAGCGGCAGACGTTGCCGCCCATCGCAGCGTCAATGTCCGCATCGCTCGGGTTCTTGCTTTGCGCCAGCAGCGCGCTGGCGCTCATGATCTGGCCGGACTGGCAGTAGCCGCACTGCACCACGTCCAGATCAAGCCAGGCTTCCTGCACCGCCTTGCCTTCCGGCGTGGCGCCGACGGCTTCGATGGTGGTGATTTTCTTGCCGGCGGCGGCGGAGACCGGCGTCATGCACGAACGCACCGGCACGCCGTCCAAATGCACGGTGCAAGCGCCGCACATGGCGATGCCGCAGCCGAACTTGGTGCCGGTCAGGCCGGCTTCGTCACGCAAAAACCACAGCAGCGGCATGTGCGGATCGCCCTCGAAGGTCAGCGGCTGCTCGTTTACGGTTAAATGAATCATCAGGTTCTCTCCTTGTCAGACGCCGGATTCGCAGTGGGATTATGCAGCGGCAGGCTCAGCGAGGCGCGCGGCCGCCCGAGCAGCGCCAGCGCGTTGCCGACCGCCGGAGCGATGGTCGGCACCCCCAGTTCGCCCACGCCGGTCGGTTTCTCGGTCGAGGGCACGATGATCACCTCAACCTCCGGCATCTCATTGATGCGCAGCGGGCGGAAATTATTGAAGTTGGACTGTTCGACCACGCCGTCTTTCAGCGTGATATTGCCGTACAGCGCCAGGTTCAGGCCGTAGCCGATGCCGCCTTCGATCTGCGCGCGGATCACGTCGGGGTTCACCGCCACGCCGCAGTCCACCGCGCACCACACCTTGTGCACTTTCGGGATGCCGCCTTCGCCGATCGATACCTCGGCCACCTGCGCCACATAGGTGTCGAACGCCTTGGCAACGCCCACGCCGCGCGCGCGTCCGTCCACCACCTTGGCGCCCTGCCAGTCGGCGGCTTTGGCCACCGCCCGCAGTACGCCCGCCGCGCGCGGCGCATCGCCCATCAACGCCAGTCGCCCTTCCACCGGATCCTGCCCGGTTTCCTGCAACAGCTGATCGATAAAGCTCTCCACCGCGTGGCCGGTGTGGGTGCTGGCGACCGACCGCAGCGAGGTGGTCGGCACCTTGCCGGGCACGATATGTGCATCGCAGCGGAAAGCTTCGAAGGTATAAGGCACCTCGCTGGCGCCCTCGACCATCATCTGATCGAGGCCGTTGACCACCAGCGCATCCATCGCGCTGTGGCGCGTCCAGGAGTGGCCGACTACGGTATCGGTCCAGCCCACCACCTTGCCGCCGCGAATGGCGCCGCGCAGGCGATGCAGGATCATTGGGCGATACCAGCCGTTGCGGATGTCGTCCTCGCGCGTCCACACCACTTTCACGCCGTGGCCGGGGCCGATGCCCTTGGCCGCCGCCGCCATGTCGGCCGCCAGATCCGGCCCCAGCGTCGGGTTGCCTAAATCGATGCGACGGCCGAAGCTGCCGCCCGCCAGAATGGTTTCAATCTGTACCTTGTCCGGCGGCAACTCGAACAGATCGCACAGCTGCTTATGGTCGAGCGTCTGAATTTGGCAGCCGTAGCGCGCCTTGACGCTCTCGCCGTCCCAGAACAGATAGCCGTCCAGCGGCTCCATCGGCGCGTGCGCGACGTAGGGGAAGGTGTATTCGGCCTCGATCACCTTGTCGGCCTTGTCGAACACCTCGTCCGGCTTGCCGAGACTCTTCGCCACCACGCCGGTTTTCTGCGCCACCTGGCGGAACTCGGCGTAGATTTCCTCGGTGTTGCGTCGCTCTGCCTGCGCATCGTCCCAGGTGACCCTAAGCCGATCCCGCCCCTGGATCGCCGCCCAGGTATTGTTGGCGTAAACCGCTACGCCGGTGGCGATTTGCTTCACCGCCACCACGCCCGGCACCGCCAACGCACGTTCGGCGTCAAACGTCGCCACCTTGCCGCCGAAGCGCGGCGGTTTCTTGATGGTGACGGTCAACATGCCCGGCTCGTGGATATCCTGCGAGAATTGCGCGCTGCCGTTGGTTTTCGCCAGTGAATCGACGCGGTGCAGACCGCGCGTTTTGCCGATCAGGGTGAAATTGGCCGGATCCTTCAGCGCCAGGCTGGCGGGATCGGGCGGCGGCAGCGTGGCGGCCAACTCGGCGAACTCGCCGAAACCCGCTTCGCGCCCGCTGGCGGCATGACGGATCTTGCCCGCCTGCACGGTGATTTCCTGCGCGGAGGTTTTCCAACTCTGCGCGGCGGCCTGCACCAGCAGCGCGCGCGCCATGGCGCCCATGCGCCGCATCTGTTCATAGGCATTGGCGACCGAGCTGGAACCGCCGGTGCCCTGGAAGCCGAAGGCCAGGTTTTTGTAGATATTGGTATCCACCGGCGCGGCCACGACCCGCACCTGAGCCCAGTCGGCGTCGAGCTCTTCGGCGACCAGCGTCGCCATGCCGGTATAGACCCCCTGGCCCACTTCGGTGTGTTTACTGATGACGGTGACGATGCCGTCGGCGCCGATCTGGACGAAGGCGTTGGCGTCAAACGCCGTCGCGCCGGCGGCGGCCGGGGCGTTCGAGCGCGCCAGCGCGCCGGTGGACGGCAGATAGGCGCCGATCACCAACGCCCCGGCGCCGACGATAAACCGCCGCCGCGAAAGCGGAACTTGGGATATGCTCATTGCTCATGACTCCAAAAAAACCGAAGGCGTCACTGCCTTCGGCGAAACAGCGCTAATTATGGGAATGGCTTGCCGCGCCGGTCAGGTGACATAGCACAACAGAGCAATAATTAGCGTAGCCTATTATCCAGTAGGCTTAATGTTGAAGAGGGATTTTCTATTGGAGAATCGTGCGGTGCGGGCGGAAACCCGCACCGGGGGTCAGCTCTGCGTCGTCGCCAGATAGGAGAAGACGCTGAGCAGGCGGATTGGCGCCGCCATGTTGTCGCTGTCGAAGGCCACGGTGAGCGCATCCTGGCGCTCCACGCCGGGCACCAGGCTGAACAGATCCGCCAGCACCGGTTTGGCCGCCATCAGCGTCAGCCGGTAAGGCGGCATAAAACGGCGCTCCACCGGCAGTCTGGCGCCCTGGCGCACCTGTTGCATCGCGCGCTCGCGGATCTCGGCGCGCGCCCGCTGTGGGCTGAGTGATTCGGCGGCGGTTTGCGAGAGGGCGCGCTTCACGCAAACATAGCCGGATTGCGGATAACGTTCAGCGATCCAGCGTTGCAGCTCGTCGTCACCGCTCACCAGCCACAGCGGCACGTTCAACTCGGCCGCCGCCGCCGCATACAGATCGCTTTCGCCTACCGCCTCGCCGTTCAGGCTGACACGGTAAAAGGCCCGGCCGTTGATGGTATGCGCCAGCACGCCGCGCTCGCCGGCGGCGCTGTGATAACCGATAAACATCAGGCCGTCGTAACGTTGATGCTGCAGCCCTTCCACCATCGACAGCCCGCGCGGTTTGCCCTGCACCAGGCGCGCCCGCGCATCGATGCGTTCGGCGCGCAGGTTCTGCATCATCGCGTGGCTGTCGGCCACCGTCACCTCGGTGGCGCCGCCGGCAAAAGCGCCGTCGATGGCGGCGTTGACCTCCTGCTCCATCAGCTCGCGCGCCGCCGCATAGTCGGCGTGGGCCGGGTTGCACTGCTCCGGCCCACGCCGGCGATCCCCTCGATATCCGCAGAGATAAAGACTTTCACATCAGGCTCCTGTATTTAATTTGCCGCCAGCCGATCGAGCAGCGGGCCCAGCGCCACGCGCGCATGCTGCTCGAAGCCGCTGACGCCTTCGGCGCTGAGCAACGCATCCAGCACCGCGTATTCGGTGGCGTCCGCCGCCGCGGCGAACAGCGGCTCCAGCCGTTCGTCCGGCAGCGTCGCCCCCAGCAACCGAGTGGAAAACGCCAGCGCGATGTCGCCGGAGCCGTGCCCCCAATGGCTGCCCACCCGCCCCAGGCCCGCGCCCGCGCGGCGGGCGATGCGGTTCAGCTGGCGGCTGTCCAGCGCCCGATCGCAGGCGATGATGATGATGACCGAACCGGCATCCACCTGCGGCGGCGGATCCGCCAACAGCTTACCCAGCGCCTGGCCGACGCGCACGCCGCTCAGCGTCAGCGAGTCGAGAGTGCCGAAGTTGGCCAACACCAGCACGCCGAGCGTGGTGCCGAGCCCCGGGCAATAGCGCGAGGCGGTGCCGATGCCCCCTTTCAAGCCGAAACTGCTCATGCCGCGCCCGGCGCCGACGCTGCCGCGCGCAAAGCGGGTGGAATGGTTATCCAGCGCGCTGAAGACGTGTTCCTCACGCACCGCCATCGCCTGAATATCGTTGAGGTAGCCGTCGTTGCACTCCAGCACCAGCGGGTTGATGGTGGCGCTGCCGCGGCCGATCTGCGGGTAGCGCCGGCAGCTGCGCCGCACCATGGCGTTGAACAGCGTGCCGACCGCGAAGGTGTTGCTCAGCAGGATCGGCGTTTGCAGCACCCCCAGTTCGTTCAGCTGCACCAGCCCCAGCGGCTTGGCGAAGCCGTTGAGCACCGCGCTGCCGCACGGCAGCGGCTGGTTGAACAGATCGCCCGGCGGCACGATGGCGGTGACGCCGGTCTGACATTCGCCGTCGGCCAGCGTGTGATGCCCGACGCTGACGCCCGGCACGTCGCACAGGGTGTCGGTCGGGCCGGCCGGATAACGCGCGCCCGGCAGGCGGCGGTGGCGCCGCCAATAGCTCAGCAGATTATCGAGGCTTTGTTGTTCAAATGCCTGGCTGTCTGTCATGGTTCCCTCATCCGCCGTTAGCCCATCAGAAAACCAGAATATCGCGCAATGCGCCGCGCCGTAAATTGAAAGCGGAAGCGAGCAGTAAAAATAGCCTTGCCCCATCGCCACTTATTGGGTTTTTAGGGAGAAAAGCAATGTAAATGGCTTGTGGCGCGGGTGATATCCCCCCTTATCCAATATGGATAACCCGATCTGCCGACGCAATGGTCGTTTCACGGTGGGCAATGATCAGCTTAGTGATATTGAGTCTCTTAATTGCCTGATTCACGGCAGCTTCGCTCTCCTTATCCAGCGCACTGGTGGCCTCATCCAGGAACAAAATAGCCGGTTTCTTGTAGATTGCCCGGGCTATGAATAGCCGTTGTTTTTGCCCGCCGGACAACCCTTCCCCCAACACGCCGATCGGGGTTTCATACCCCATCGGCATGCGCATGATCACCTCATGCAGATAGCTGGCACGGGCACAGGCTTCCATCCAGGCATCATCCATCTTGTCCGCGAACCCGCAGATATTTTCCCGGATCGAGCCGGAGAACAGTTTGTCGTCCTGCATCACGCAGGCAATCATTTTGTGGTAGTTGTTGATGCCGAGCTGCCGAATATCAACGCCGTTCACCTCAACCCGCCCTGCAGCCGGGGTAAACAGTCCGCACAACACCTTCATCAACGTGGTTTTGCCGGCGCCGGACGGGCCCACGATGGCCACGCTTTCGCCCGGCGCAACGCTGATGTCCAGGCCATCAAAGATAGCCGGTGACTGGCTGTCGTAACGATAGCTCAGGGCATGGGTCGTCAATCCCAAAGGTTGCAGGCCCGCCGTGTAAGGGTGATCGGGTTTACGCTCCTCCCGCGGATGCAGGGCGATATCGGCAATGCGCTCGTTATGCAGGCTCATCATGCGCAGCTGCAGCAAAAATTCCGTCAGCGACCCGATGCGGTCGGAGAACTGCCCCCGAAAGGCGCCGAACGCCACGAACATGCCGAGGGTCATCTGGTTATCGATCACCAGGCTGGTTCCCAACCACAGAATGACGATCTGGTCACACGCCGCTATAAAGGTGTTGATCCCGCCAAACAGCATGTCCATTCGGGTGACGCGGATCCCCGTGTTGATGGTGTCGATTTCAAGGTTTAGCCAGTGAGCGATGCGGCGTTCTGCCATGCCCTGCATTTTGACGGTAGCGATACCGTACAGCGTTTCCATAAAATACGAGCCGGCCCGAGCCTCTCTCACCAGCGCCTCCTCGGACAGCTGACGGTAATAGCCGTAGGTCAGCAGTCGCATCAACACATAAAGCGCAGTGAAAGTGAGCACTACCCAGGTCAGCCAGCCGCCATACAGCGCCATCATTACCAGCACACCGATCACCATGATGCCGTCCATGATGGCGCCGACGATGCTGGTGGTGAAAGTGCTGCGCAGCGTATCCAGTGAACCGAAGCGTGACTGAATGTCCCCCAGCTTACGACGTTCAAAGTAACCGAGTGGCAGGCGCAGCAGATGGGTGAACAACCCGGACTGCCACTGAACGTTGATAAGCGTCGCCATGACCAATCCTGACCATGCCCGCACCATGCCGATGGCGGCCCGCAACAAGATAAACAGCATCAATCCGGCGCAGATGAGCGACAGTAACCCGCGATCTCCGGCAGGAATAGCATGATCCATCACCAGCTGCGTGCCGATGGGCATCACCAGGTTGATAGTTTCGAATACCAGAGACAGGCAAAAAATTTTGCCGAGCGCCCCCTTGAGGCCATGCACGCTGCCGATCAGCGTGCGAAGATGAATGCGATGGCGGACGCTGTCGGCGGTGAATTCGCTGCCAGGCCAGGCCTCAAGCGCTACGCCGGTGAAACTGTGCGACAGTTCCGTCAGGCTGACGGCCCGGCGCCCGCGCGCCGGATCATGCAGCACTGCGCGGTGGCCTTTGACGCTGACCAGCACCACAAAATGGTTGAATTCCCAGTGCAAAATGCAGGGCAGTTTTAGCGCGCCGAGTTCGTCCAGATCCAGAGACAGGGGACGGGTACTCAACCCCAATTGCTCGGCGATACCGGTCAGTCCAACCAGCGTTGCACCGCGGGTTGACAGGTTGAACTGCCGGCGCAGCGCGATCATGTCGATATTTTTGCCGTAATAACCGCAGATCATCGCCAGACAGGCCAGCCCGCATTCCGACGACTCGGTCTGGTGCACCATCGAAACCCGGTGGCGCAACCGCAGATCCAGTTGGCTGACCCGTTGTTTGAATGTGGTCCTACTCATTGACTGGCCCCGTCGCGCTGTGTTTCATGTCGTAGAACGGCGACAGCATCCATTGATAAATCTTCCTTTTTTCCAGAAACAGGGTGCTTTGCGCTTTCATGCCGTTTTCCAGGCTCAGACGTTTACCGTCATAGGCAATGGCCTGTTTCTCCGGCATGACGATCACCTTGTAGTACGGCACGGCGGCGGTCAGCGCCGCTTTGGGCGCTCCCTGATAGGTCAGCATTTCCTGCGGCGAGGCCGGGGCTTTGGAGATGACGGCCACCGTACCGGCAAACTGGCCAAATTTCTCCGCCGGAAAAGCGTCATAGCGCACATTGACCTTATCGCCGGCGACGATGTAGGGGATAGCGTCGTTGGGCACCCACAGTACCAGGGCATAGCGATCGATGTTTTGCGGAATAATCTGCAGCAGACTGTCGCCGACGTTGACCATTTGGCCAACCGTGACGCTCAGCGAATCGATACGGCCGCCGACCAGCGCGCGAACGATAATATCGCCAGTGGCATCTATGTTTTGCCGCTCCTTTTGCAGCTCGTAGCGCTGCAGCTCCATCTGGTAAATCTGGTTGTCGAATTCGGCAGCCTGGATATGGATCTGGCTTTCCAGCGCGGTGATCTGCAGCGCATTCTGTTCGTTCTGGCCGGACAGGCCCAGCAGGTTGTTCTGCTGCTGGTAATACAGCGCCACCTGGTTGGTGAGCTGATCCTTATTGATCAGCCCCTTGGTCTGATAGTGCCGGTAGTTCTCCATGTTTTCCTTCATGATGCGAATCCCTTCCTGGGCGCGTTTGAGGATATCGGTGGAACGGGTGAATGCGGCGGTGTATTGCGCCTTCTGTTGTTCCAGCATGATAAGCGTGGCCTGCTTGCTGCTTTCCAGTCGGTTGATGATTTGCGCAATGCGTGCCAGCTGGCCATCGATATCCCGGCGCTGATTGTCGCTGATCACACCGCTACGGGTACTCTTGCTGACGTCGATCTGGTAAATGGGGGCACCAGCGGCAATCACCTGCCCTTCGGTGACGAATTGCTTGACCACTATCCCCTGGACGGCGGAATAAACGTTGGCGGCGCGCGGATAAGTGCTGATCTCACCGGTCACGTTGACCCGCCGGGTATAGGTACCGGCGATCGCGAAGGTGAGAAAGGCGATGAAGAAAAACAGGCAGAGCCCTGTCGTGCCCCAAACGGGAATACCGGGTAGCAGGAGCGCCCTGCCACGCCATTTCATTTTCTGATTCTCGATCGCTTCCTGGCGAAACATGAGCAGCGTCCCTTAGTGATAGCTAACATTCAAATTCACAG
>Ga0308168_1001024_pt1 | contig 27765 bp, 24 predicted proteins | sample PhyCR2_FD_202133 | JGI IMG/M metagenome (GOLD analysis project Ga0308168, IMG submission 202133) | Phyllosphere microbial communities from UC Gill Tract Community Farm, Albany, California, United States - DLSLRC.R2 | ecosystem: Host-associated > Plants > Phyllosphere > Unclassified | place: USA...
TATGAGATAACATCTTTTTTATGAAAACTTTGTCAGGATTGGCATTATTTTATAAAATACAGAAACATCTGTCTATTTTGTAAAGGAAAACTTAACCATATGAATACACGAATGAATGAGAATGCTATCCGTGATAAATATAAAAAGTGAATTAACAACTCATACTATTAATTCACTTTTAAAAATTTTTAATTTTTTAGTATTCCAAGAAATTCATTTTGAATTTAAATTTATTAATAGTATCTACAAATTTTTGACTTACTACATAGATATAAGGTTTATCCGTATCTCTAGCAATAAAAAAGTCATCTGTTGCAAGATTTTTTTTATGAAGTCATCTTCATCTAATAAATTGTTTTTTCTCATAATATACATAGCATAAATATCTATCTCTTCATTCCTCACATAGCACTTATAGAAATCACACTCATCTTCAAGAATTTCTTTCATTTCATTAAAAAATCTTTTTGAAAATAGTAAAATTCCAGAAGATGAATAATAAAAATCAGTCGCTAATATCTCATTTAATTGATCAGAAAAAATATTATCATAATCTAAATTTATTCTAGGATTTTTTAAAAAGTTATCACTTAAATCAAATTTAAAATAATCAACGATAATTTCTTGCTTTCCTTTCAAATCAAAAGAAAAATCTCTATCAATATACTCAGATGCATAAATTGTATAAAAGCTCACAAAACCTACAAGTTAGTTAAAAAAACTTATGAATATTTTCAATTATATATTAAAAATACACCTAAGAATTATTTAAGTTTTAAAAGCATTAGCCAGACTAATACTTTTAAAACTTTATCTATTAATTATTTAAAAATTCAATTTTGATTTTTTCAAAATTTTCAACAGGAATGACTACTTTAAAACTTCCTATAACTTTAAAAAAAATTTTAAATTTACTTTCTCTCAAACCATATCCACTGCTATTACCTTCTCTCACGTCATACATAAAATCACTAAAATCTGTAGAAGGAATATAAACTCCATTTTTTACACTTAGTGTATCTTTTACATTTTCAATAGATAAAAAACATATACCATTACTTTTACTCGAAAAACTACTAAAAAAGTTTTGAAAAGGAAAAGTGATACGAATAGTTTTATCAAAATGACCATGAGCTATAGTCAACGTAATTTCATCTTGATCACAACTCAAATCCAATAGCTTTGAATCATCACTGTTTTCAATTATTTCTAATAAACTCACAGATTTAAATGAAATTCTATATAACCTATTTCTAATTAACTTACATTCCTATCATTTACAGTTGGTAAAAAAGAATAACCTTTCGCATATATTTCAAAGCAGTGCGAGATGAAAGAATCCCAAATTTTGTGTGAATTGGTAAAAAATTTAATTGTGACATATAGTTTTTTCCTGTTAACGCTTTATATATTAAAAATATAGTTAAAAACACCTTGAAATTAGTTATGTATCTTTTGATATCAGATGATCCTGTATCATTTCTATTTAAGACAATTAAATAGTAACAAATATTTTTATCTAAAAATTATCAAGGCTCTATACAATAAAAAATTTAAAAATATTTAAATGGATATCTTTCATATAAACCTTCATTAATAGAATTGACTAATTTCTTAAATTGATCTTGTTCAACTTCATTAAGCTCTTCGTGTATATCCAATTCTTCTTCAAGTTTCTGATAAACAAATGCCATTTTAAGAAAATTTTCAAAATTAATTTTCATATCTAAAAACCGATTAATATTAAAATACTCTCCTTGGTTATGATCATAAAATAAAATATTATTTTTTGACTTATCTAAAAACCACTCATCATCTTGACCTGTACGACCAATCACCCAAGCTTTCTCACTAATCTCATAATAATTTTCATGAAGATGTTGATTTTCTTTTAATGCTGTCTCATATCCAAAAATTATAATATCGGGTGTAATCTCTAATTCTCTAAATTTACCTAAAAAAGACAAATAGTTATCATCAAGATACCGCAAGCTTATAGATTTTTTAATTTCATTCATCTCAAATTTAATTAACACCTATGAAAAGTATAAACATTATAAACCTTACACTTTTCATAAAACAAAAAAACAAGTCAGTTATTTGAGTAAACCACTAATTTACCATTAGGAAGATGCTCATCCCAACCACATGGAAACCCATCATTTAAATAGACTTCAAGAATTTTTTTCCAGATTTCTGGGAAACAATCATTCACATAACACTGAAAAATAATCCCTATATCTCTATACATTAATTCAGTAAGTATACAAGCTTCACCATAAACCCATTTTTCTTTAGCACCATTAAATTCTTTTTGTTCAAAATCAAAATAATTATTCTTTTTTAACTTATATTTAATTTTATCACTCCATTCAAAATCATCTGGAAATACGTTGGGCGTGTCCGTTACAGTTTCCCACTCATCAAAACTATCAAAGTCATCATTCGTAGCATAATTGATACCAACCTTAGCATCAGTAATGATTTTATAATCTCCACTCCTCTGGAATGGTTTATTAAAGAAATTTCCTTGTTCTAAGAATGAAATAAAATCACTAGCATCTTTAGTCACTTGATCCCAACTTTTCATTTATTTACTCATATAACTAACTTATATAAAACACCCTATTATTGAAAAATCATAATAAAATTATTTATTCCAAATTAAGGGTGTCTTTCAATATATTAATTTTTATTTTCTAGAACATCTCAAATTAAAAATCAATCATGTAATTTATCTAAAAACTCATTGAATGAATTAGATACTTTCTTCAACTCATCTTTTTCATGAAAGAATATAAAGATTGCACCATAATCACTATCATTAATGATTAAATTTATTAAAATATAATCCTCATTCACTGTATCACCTATTGAAAAATATCCCACAGGAAAAGAAATTACAGAATTATTATTTTTTTCAAGGGTATACATTTCAACCTTAGAATACAATGTAAAAAAATGTCCTATAACAACATCCTTTTTCTTTGTAAGATCAAAAATACTCTTTGAAGGTACTCCACCATTCGTTTCCAATAAAAAATTCTTATATTCTTCCGTAAGAACTAAATTATATTTATCCTCAAGATCTTTAAGCATATTAATATCAACAACAGAAGGATTTTTATATTCTTCTGTTAATGCTTTTTTTAATTTTTTATCATAATTAATGCCAATAAATGAGAGCGACTGTAATTGCTGTTCGCTTTTAGCAATTTTATCAAATTCTATATTTCTATATTCCATACTTAAATTACTTAATTATTTACAGTTGTATTCTATAGAGTTTTCATAAAAAACTAATAAATATCTTTATAAGTTAAAAAATATAAATTGAGTTTCTACTCTTCCTTCCATACATCTTCGTAACCCTGTTTATCTATTACAAATCTAAACCCTTCTTCTAACGCCAAATAAGGAATAACTTCGGGAAGATAGTTTTCTAAATGAGATATATGTATTGGTTTAAAGAAACCATCATCTTCAGAAAATTCTCCACAATAGAAAAACCATGAGATATTTTCACCTTCTTCCAGTAAATTACGTATTCCTATAATTGGTATTTTCCCCAATGAATCCAAAGCTACAGCAACCATTTCATTCTTTGAAGGTTGAACAAAGTTAGAATTAAATTTCATACAATTACACTTTTGCACATCTATTACTGAGTCCAAAAAATTCTCTGCTTTTTTAAATTAAATTCAAAAAATCACCAAGTAATACAATATAAATCATTAACCTAAAAAACACCTTCCTTAATATTTTTCATGGATTCAATATTTCCCCATTCATACTTAAACTCAATAAGCCCATCCAATTTAGTTTTTATTGAAAATATATTTTTTTCTATAAAATAACTTTCAACAATATTTGAAAAACTTATATTTTTAATTAACAACTCATCCACCCCAATAAAACTAATATCTATATATAATAAAAAATCTTCCCTCTTAAATACAAATCTAATTTCAAGAGTCGGATCATTATTAGAAATTACAACTTTAGTAATTTCTATATTTTGACAATCTAAATTATGACTTCTTAAAGCCATTGGATTTAACAAATTAATTCTTTCTATCATTTACTATTCCTGCAATCAAAATAAAAATGATCATCCATTCCGTCAACCGTACCCGTACGTGTATTTTCAGCGGGTCTAACATTATGATGGGATGGTTGATTACCTTTTCCATCTGCTTCACCAAAATCATGTCCAGCTGAATGATCCTGAATTACAATTTCTTTTCCTTTAACATTATATGTCAACTCTCGAGTCATTATTGGCATATTATTCTGATTAAGAATTCTTTTACCATTTTTGTCTGTTAAAGGAACCATTTTTTGCCTAATAGGTTGCTGGCTCATTGGAATACCTAGTTTTTTCCTAATATCTCTTAAACTTGCTCTTCTATATTTACTACAAGTTAAACCTAACTGATCAACCCAATTATTAGGATTCGGTGCATACGCATAAACATTTAATCCCCCCAATAATCCAATCGGGTCTTTACTAATAAACCGCCCTACATACGGCGAATAATAACGATAACGGTTGTAATGAAGCCCTGTTTCCCCATCAAAATACTGACCTTGGAAACGGATGTTGTTGCTTATAATCTCTGAATTTTCAAAGAAATCTGACTTAGCGTGTTCTACCTTACACTCCCCCCAAGCTTTATATTGAGCTTTCCAAACAATGGCGCCTGCCTGGTTACTCATTTCTTGCGGTGTGCCTAAATGGTCGCAGTGATAGAACCATACTTCATCAAAACCTTGGCTTTGTTTTGCTGTATTCCAAAGCGGGTCTTTATAAATACTATATGGTTTATCTGTCCAATCTTGAGTTTGATGTAGCTCAATTGAGTGATGATAAGCTGCTTGCAACAAAGGTACAAAACTGTCTTTTTCGTAGAAATAGTGTTTAGTTATATCAGCGCTCGATTCATACGCTAAAGTATCACCATCCCAACCATAAATAATGTTCTGCTCTTGCCCTGTATGGTGGTGCTTACTTCTTTTTTGAATACGTCGACCTAAAGCATCGTAACGATACTCTGCCGTATATTGATTATTTCGGCTACGAACAAGACGCCCCAATACATCCCACTCAAGATTTAAATCACCTTGTGATGACTTTTGTCGAATCAGTTGCCCCAAAGCATCATATTGATATTGTTGGTCAAGATATTCCTGCACGACGTTATTAACTAAGCGGTTATAACCAAGACCTTTTTCATTAGAAATGTACTGTGAGGATTGCTCTTTGGTACTGTTATATCGATCTAGAATATTACTTGCCGGGTCAAAATTAAAAGTCTCTTTACCAAGCTTACTGGTCGCTTCTAATAACCGTCCAACAGGATCATATTTATAGTGAATGGTTCCACGACGTGTATCTTTAATGAGCGTTAACTCGCCTGTTTTATCGTAATGATATAAGCGTTCAACTAATTGGTTGGTATGCTGGATAGCATTATTTTGAGTTTTGGCCTGATAGCCTTTGTCATGCCCACTCAACATTAATTGCTGAGTTAAACGTCCAACTTCATCATAACGTTGTTGTTGGCTAAGACCATTTGCATAGTGTCGTAATGTCTCTCTATGTAAATCATCACGCTCAAAACTAACAACATCTTGGCCATTTAAAGCTATGCCATAGACATGTCCACTTCCATAAGTGAGCCAATCTATTTTCTGTCCATCTGGTCGGATGGTTGTAGTTCGATTATTTAATTCATCTTAGAAATATTCTCTCACATAAAAAAGCCTATCAATTGGATAGGCCTCATATATAAAGGAGTAAAAATGTTATTGATTTTCCCTATCTAAATACCAAATAGTCTCCCCCCAAGAATTATCTTTAATTTCAGGCATGATTTCACCTTTAGCAAAGTATCTCTTCTGCATATTATTAGCGGGGCTATACTAATCCCCAGAGTATGGACAAACATCTCCTGCATCACACTTTAATAGCTGCCTATCTAACTCATCATTATCAGGATGACTAATTATCTCCCAAATATTTCCGTCATAGCGTATAAGTCTTTTATATGTTAGCACCCAAAGAATATTTTCTTTAACTTCAACTGATATTACTCCTTGGACTGCTTCTAACTCTGACACTATGGAATATCTTCCCTCCTCATACTGATAAAGGCCCTGTTCAGAAGCTATATAAATTTTATTATTATAAAAAGCAGCATTATAAAACGTAGAATTAATACTTATATCTTTTAAATTCTTAAATCCATTATCAATATTACCTCTTAATAGTGTGCCATATTGCCCCAGAACCAGAATGTTTTTTCCATCAGGACAAGGAACTATCGCATACAGTGCAGATGGCGTTATACGATCAACTTCGAACCATTTTAAGCCATTAAAAAATGCAATAAAGCCTTCATCATTTTGTGTTCCACATACATAAATATTTTTATTATCAAAACCATTTATATCATAAATATTTTTTTTGAAAGTTAAATCTTGATCATCATTTAGAAAAAAATCATCATTTTTAGGAATTTCTAAAGGTTTCTCTTCTAAGTTGTTGACGATATTTTTCCAGTTTTCATCTTCATAAATATAGATTTTTGCACCATCTCCACAAGCATAAATACTATCTTGAATTACACGTAAACGATTAAATTGTCCATATATAAACTGCTCATTAGTAACAGGACATACTTGTTGATACTCTTCACCAGCCTGCTGAAAAACCTCTACATTTCCCTCTTTATCAAGCGAGATTAGAGATCTATTATTTAATAAATTCGAGTAAGCCACTGAAATAACTTTCCAGCCATCTAAATCATGACTAGACCAGTTTATATCTGATTGATGACGATAAATAAATACTCTGCTAAAAGTATCCCATGAATCTAATTCATCAATACTAACAGAAAGGTAATAGTTGTTATTACTAATAGCGCATCCTGAACTAAAAGTAATAGGTATTTTTTTCATATTCCAATAACTTCACTTATTTCCAAGTTTTCATTTATATCTTTGGAAAATACAAAATAGGATAAAGAAAAATCTTGTGCTTTATAAAATGCCCTTGTGGGCATTCAATTAATTCTCACCATCCCAAGACCAATAAACTTCCCCCCAATCAGTTACTAACTGAGGAAAAGCATCGCCTTGTTTAAAATAAGCTCTCGAATTAGGTTTCGCAACTGTATACCAATATCCAGTTTTAGGACATTTTTCATTTGCACTCACAGTTAAAGATATTTTTTTATATTCTTTATTATCTGGATGATCAAAAATTTTCCAAAAATTTCCATCATATCTACCTATAAGTTTATTAGTAAAAATCCATAATGTATTTTCAGTAGAATCTACTTTAAAAACAAGATTATTATCTATTTCCTCATGAATATTCACTTTAGCAATTTCATTTTCATAAAATTTATATAAACCGCATGCCGAACCTATATAAAGAATATCATTAAACTCAGTTAAAGAATAAAAATCATCTTTTATACTTAAGTTTGTTTTCCGGTTAAGAGTAGCATCCTGATCAATTTCTATTAAATTTCCATATGTTCCACATGCAATTAATTTTCCATCTTTTTTCAGAATAATTGAATATAATGTAGCAGGTGTAACTTTTTTCAATATATTCCATCGCTTACCATCATAATTTGCAATTAATCCATTATCTCCGATACGACCTACACAGAAATAATTACCACTTATTTCACATATATCTATAACAGAAATATCATCCTCATTTTCAAGAGATTCAAAATCCAGTATTTGATTATTACTCGATTTTAAACCATTTGATAAGTCAAACCAGTTAAATTCGTTAATGTAAACTTGGCCATCATAGCCACAAGCAAATAACTTATTATTTTGAAATTTTATTGTGGAGAGATAACCACGATCTTTACTCCACTCTTGATTTAAACCAGCTCCATCTATATTTTTAAAATTACTAATTTCACCATCAAACTCTTCAATTTCACCTTCATCACTTAATGCTATTAACTTTTTATTATTTTCAACATTATAAAAACATACATCAACTACAATAAAATTAACATCATGATAATACCATCCACCTCCATTCTCTTCAGTATAATCGTACATAAACAATCGACTAAATTGTTGAGTGTCATCAAAGTTATCCAGTGAGCTTGCTACATACACCATATCATCTGAGATAGCGCATGCTGCATTAAAAGTTACAGATGATATTTGTGTCATAGTTTTTTTCCACCTTGTTTTGTATTGGTAGCAGGTTTAAAAATATTTGCGTCTATAGACATTTTTCCAGTTGGATCAGCTGTAACCTTAAAATCAGGCCCCATACCATACCCTGCATGATAAGCTCTTAACTCTGCTAAAAGTATAGCTTTATTACATTTCAATACTTTTGAAACTGAAAACGCCCCTATTAATTCAAGCTTTTCCAATGTTGTCACACCTTTAGGGTTTGATACTTTTCCTAAAACTCTTTCTTTTTTATCATAATAGGAATGAATTTGTCCGTGCTGAAGCTGTCTCCCTTTTCCTGTTACACATACAACTAAACCTTGTCCTTCTGTAATTGAACCAGGAATTCGATTACTAGTATCTGTTCTTAGTCCTAATCTGAATGCTCTATCTGGTACCACATGATGACCTGTTTTACCTTGTGGTTTACATGTATCAGGTTTATAAGGTCTTAAAGTACAAGGATTATTTATATCTTTATCTTTTGGTTTCTCTTTTTCAGGCACCTCTTTCTTTTGCTGATGCTTCTTTTCTGTTTTCTTACCAGAATTGACATTTACCTCATAACGTCCTGTAGGTACATTCTTACCACTCCCACCAGCATGTGCCATTGCTAATTGTTGTTGCGGTAATAAATGACCAATCGCCTTATCCACTTCATCACACAACTGATCAATATACTTTTTAATAGTATTTAAAACATGGTTCAAGGTCGCCTGAAATTTTATTAAGGCAGCTTGCAATGCGCCATTAAACTTTTTCAAACACTGATTAATTACCAATAGGATCCGGTTAATATTATTTTTTAAAGCATTAAAACCTTGTGTTGCTATACCTTTCCAAGGTCGAGACCTTAACCATGCCTCCGGTGCCTTACCCCATGGACACTTGACTTTGAGCTTTGTTAAAGCTTCTTCAAAATACTCCATGACTTTAAACAACTTTACCTTACTGACATCTTTTGCCCGACTTGATTTCACAACAGTTTTGATTGCTGAGCCAACCTCAGGAATGATACCCACACTTGTCAGAGCGAGTGCCATATAATTATCTTTTGTTCGATCTTTTTCATCCGATAATGTAATAAGGTTAGCAATGACATCACGAACATCACACACCTGATCTGCAACAGGTATAAGGCTAATGAGTCCACCGACAATAATCTGAGACATTGAAGGGTCTTTATTAAAATCACCCTTGAGCATTCCCCATAGCCAACTCCCTTGATCAGCAATTACTTTACTAGTGTTATAGTTACTTACCGCCTCATTGTAGTGAGCTTGTCCACTGTAAAATAATATCTTTTCCCACCATGACAGATTAGGGTCAGGCTTACTCGTATCATAAGTCATATAACCTTTATACATAGCTGGATTATCATTTAGATACTTTGCTAACTTTTCAGCACCATACCAAAACTGCTGTTGTATTTCCGTAGGCCGTTCTGCGATTTTTGACCAGAATTGTTGATTTTGAGGATTTGGCATAATTCTTTATTCCTCTTTTCCAGTCTTTGTACTGCTTCCAGATTGAATAAACCAGTCATCTACCCCTAAAGCTGGAAATTCATCTTTACTTTGGTCTTCCCCATATTGGATTTTGGCTCGTCCAGCAGGTATACCACTCACAATAGCTTTACCAGAAGCATCTAATTTTCCTTTACGGATAGAACCATCAGATAATAGAACCTCATAATCAGCACCTTTAACAGGTGTTCCATCACTATGTAAATATTCCAATAATAAGTCATCGGTTTTTGATTCTAGTGCTGGTAAAGGAGGTAAAACATAATTTGCCTTTGCCCCCCCCATAAACAAATGCTGCCCAGCCTTCACCTCAAACTTACCACCAGTGACAGGGAAAATTCCCGAGCCATTAATCTTGATTTGAGACCCACCAGCGGTGATCACAATTTCTTTAGAAGCACTAATTTCAATTTTGTCTTCTGTAGAAATAATCTGAACAGCTTTACGGGCAATTAAATCTGCTCCATCACCTTGCGCCTGTATTTCGACTTTACCTTTACCTGCATAGAGTCTTGCCCCTTCTTGCGCTGCGAAAAGGCTAATTTTATTTTGGGCATGTGCAATCAGGTTCTTTTGCGTAGATAGGTTGATGCTGTCACCAGCAGTTTGACTTAACTGAGCATCTGCGCTGAGATAAATATCTTCATTACTGGCTATGGCAATACTGTTAGGTGCAGTTAATATCATCAAGGCTTGTTTGAAAGCGGCAGCTTTGTCTTGATCTTTTTCTTCAATTTGTTCTATGAACGTTTTTAAGTTCTCAAGAACTTCCAATGGATCAGTTTGCTGATTTTTGGCTACTTCACTGAGTGCCTTGGCATTGTTAAGGCCGCCTTCGATTTGTTGTTTGGCCTCATTTGCATCAAGGTGCACGCCTTGAGCTTGGTCCTGTTTGTGAGTACTAATGAGTAAACCACTACCAGCTCTTACCGCTCCCCACTGGTCTGTTCTGAGCTCGAAACCTTCACCACGACCTTCACTTTCTGCTTTGTCTTTTGGATGGCTTAAGTTACCCAAGTTGAGCTGGCTTGCTGCATGGCTGCTTTGTAGCTGGGCACTGATTTGACCTGTGGTGTCATCAAAACGTAGCTGGTTAAAGCCTTTGCCGTCGACTTCTTCTGAGCGGATACCACTGAGTTTTTTGGTGTCGGGTAGCTGGCCTTTCTGATCGAACTGGGTTGGGTGACGTTCAGCTTCATGAATACGCCCAACTACAAATGGGCGATCAACATTACCGTCAAAGAAGTCGATGACAACAATCTCATCGACACGTGGCAAGAAGCGCGCGCCATAACCCGCACCCGCCCATGGGGTGAGTACATCCACCCAAGCCGAGTCGGTGTCATTGTCGTTACTTCCTGCACCACCATCATGACTATGATCATCAGTTCGAGTAAATAGGAAGCGAACTTTAATGCGTCCCCACTGGTCAACATGGATGCTTTCACCCTCTAACCCCACCACTCTAGCGCGCTGCGGGTAAGCTGCTGGTCGGTGTTCTAGTGGATGATACTCAGGAACAGCTTTAATGTTGCGTCGAACGACATTCAGTTCGGCAAAATGGCGCTGCTCAGGGTTTTGGCTATCGAGCTGGGCTGCCTTGAGCTTGTCTTTTGGTAACAGACGCTCAAGTTGCTGTTGTAATTCTTTCGGTAAATTATTTTGGTTATAGTAGTGCTTGCTTAAGATTAAAAACTCTTTGTCGGCACTGTCATGTTGGTCGAGCTCTGGATGGTCATTCAGTTCAAACCAGTAACCCACCTGTGCATCCCGAACGTTGCCTGAAACCGTAAACTGTTTAGAGCTCAGGTGATGGTAAGCATTAATGTGTTGGTTAAGCTGTTCAATCTGGCTATTGCCTGAAGCTGTAGCTTGGTCTTCACCGTTTAAGTCTTGCATCCAAGCGGGACTGACGTGCCATGCATCTTCAAGGTTTAGACTGGCATTGTCATAGTGTTCGCTGTGCTGCTGCTTACCCTGTACGCTACCGCTGCCTTCTTCTTGTTGCAAGGCATCGGCTTGCCAGCGCTGCACATGTACAGAAGTTGGTTGTAAGCGGCGCTCTGCTTTGACTTGGGTAATGGTATCAAACTGTTCTGTTGCACTGCTGCGTTGATAGCGTAAGTTACGGCGTTCAAGCGCTTGATAATACTGATTATCGTCAATTAAACGTAGCACTTGTGGCTGAATGGACGCATTCGGGTCAGCGACCAAAAGCTGTGATTCATCCACTAACCAGTTAATGCCTTCGCTACGCCAAAGTCGGGTTAAAAAGTCATAATCGCTTTCGTTTGACTGCATCACAAACGGACGCACATCGTAGTCTTTGCTTAAACCAGATGTATCGAGCGTTAAGCTTGAGGCAAATAACGGGCTTTTGCCTTGCCATTCTTTAAACAGAATTTCGCTAATATCCCGCACGCTTTTGTTCATAAACACACGGCTATTACGGCGTTTATGCCAGAGTGCAGTTGGGTCTTTTAAGGTGAGGTTATAAATGGTGAGTGAGCCATCACTTTGCCCTTGGTTCGCTTCGGTAATAATGCCTGTGGTTCTAAAGAACTGGCCCATGTCCGTCACCTGATCGATGGCAACCTGACAGCCAATAAATTGTTTTAATGCAATATGTGCGTTCGTCGAGAGACACAGTAACTCAGCAACGCTGCCTTGATTGAGCGTATGTTCGCCTTCAATACGTTGTAAGAAGACCTGATTGTTTAATAATGGGTTTGAAAATTGCACATAAAGTACACGATTTTGTGCAACCAAACCTAAACTATCTAAAATTTGAAATATTTTATGGGACATCATTATTATAAAACTGAGTCGTAATCATCGGTATTTTATAAAAAACAGACAGAATTGTCTATTTATATAAAATAGTTTAGCTTCCACAACTTACATACTTTTTAGTTTATCTAAAAGAAAGATGGGTTACTAAATAATCTATAAAGGCACGAGTTTTAGCTGATAAATTAGAAGTATTTGGGTACAGCAACTGAATATTTTGTAAGGGTAAAGAAAAATCCGGTAATAATCGAACAAGGCGGTTTTGTTGAATGTCCTCATCAACCAACCATGCTGGACAAATTGCAATACCTAAAGATGAAAGAGCCATTTGATGAATTGCGGTTACCGAATTAGATTCATACTGACTTCGAATAAAAGGTAAGGGATATTTTTCACCTAAACTATTTTGCAAAATATATTGTGAATCTTGCCAATTTAATAAGGTGTGACCTATCCAAGGTATATGTGCTAAATCGGATATATTATTTACAGGATATTTTGCTATAAATTGTGGAGTAGCGACCAGATAGATTGGATATCCTCCAATTTTTCGAGTTTTTAGAGATGAGTTTTTTAAATTCCCTAGCCGAATAACCAGATCTAATTTTTCAGTGACTAAATCATCAAGCGATGAATTAAATGAATACTGTAAGCGTAAATGAGGATAAAGATCACAAAATTCAGGAAGCAACGGCAAAATGAAACGTTGACCAAATTCATTGGTTGATGAAAACCGTAAAGTGCCTGTAATGCTTGTTCCTAAATGTTGGCTCCGTTCAAAAGCCTCATCAATCTGAAGCTGAATTTGCTTAAAATCTTCATAAAAATGCTGGCCTATTTCGGTCAATGCAATATTACGGGTGTTACGAATTAATAGGCTGGTATTTAACTGCTTTTCTAATTGTTTTATATCAATACTCACCATTGATCGGCTTAGGCCTAAAATTTCAGCAGCCTTGGTAAAAGAACCGGAATCAACGACTTGTAAAAAACTAGTAATTTGCTTGAGATTTTTTTGCACAATTCAGCCGATTGTTTGAAATTATTAAACAATGATTTTACTTCGCCTGCATCGACAATAAAAGTGCTGGATCTTACCCTGCCTGTTCGGAGGTAGGTATGTCATATCGATATAAAATAGCAACGGTGTTTTTGCTTGGGTTCTTTATTGACTGCATTAATATTTTTATGTCAGCAATCGCATTACCTAATATTGCAGCATCATTTTCAGTCAGCCCATCCATGGTTGCTTGGGTCACAAATGCTTATATTCTGGGTCTGATTTTAATTATGCCTATGAGTTTATGGTTAGCCAGCAAATTAGGGAACCAAAAGTTATTGTGTTATTCGATGCTGTTATTTTCTATAAGCATCTGTTTTATTGGTTCGAGTGCGTCAATTTATAGTTTAATTTTTTGGCGATTTATTCAAGGCGTAGCTGGAGGTTTATTAATTCCCGTTGGCCAAGCATTGGTATATGCACTATTTCCCAATCAGGAACGTCAGCGCATTTCTACCATGATTATGGCAATTGCACTGATTGCACCTGCATTTTCGCCAGCGATTGGTGGTGTGATTATTGATTCATTGAATTGGCGATGGGTGTTTTTATCGAACCTTCCCTTTTCTTTACTTGCCTCATTTCTAGCATGGTTATGGATTAAAAAAACAGAGAATGTACCTAGCGTAAAACCCGACATTTGGGGCTTACTTATTTTTAATATCAGCCTTCTTTGTTTATTTCTCTCGTTCTCATTTTATGGGGATTATCATAATGTCACGTTAGCAATCAGTAGTTTTATAATTTCGGTGGGACTGCTTACTTTTTATATTCACCATGCAAAGAAAACTACCCATCCGATTCTCAACCTACAGTTATTAAAAAATAAAAACTTACGTAATGCATTTATTGTTTATTACGCTGTTCCGGGCATTTTTACAGGCGTTAATTTACTTAATATTTTTAATTTACAGATCAACTTTGGCTTTAATGCAAAACAAACTGGCTTATTTATGTTGCTCTATGCAACGGGTGCCTTAGTTGCAATGGTCAATGGTGGTCTACTCTATCAAAGGCTGGGTAAAAAAAATTTACTTGTGATTGGCATTACATTGCATAGCCTTGGCATCTTTCTTTTATTTTGTATTTTGAGCAGTACTCAATTAGGTCTTTTAATTCTTGCTTATTTATTAATGGGGATGGGAGGCGGACTAAGTGCAAATATTGCCCAAATTAGTTCATTAATTGATTTCACCGGTAAAGACTTATTACAAGGTAGCGTACTTTGGAACATCAATCGTCAGGTTTCATTTAGCGTAGGCACAGTTGTTCTCATTTCAATCTATAACCTGATGTCTTCCTCAAACGACATAAGCCGTTATCAACATACTTTTCTTATTGCAGCAATACTCTGCTTGCTTTCACTCATTCCTATTTTAAAGGAGAAAACTCATGTCTAATCAAATGGATCAGGCGATCCAAAGTATCATTGACCTACATGTTTTAATAGAAAATGTGTTTACTGGTCAGAATGAAAAACAAAGCCTTAGTGAACTTTTAATTAGTTTTGATAACGATTTTAAGATGGTCACAGTTCAGGGCAAATGCATTGGGTTGCCTGAAGTTATTTCGCTATTTAGCCAAAATATAGGTAAAAAGCCTTCTTTAAAAATCACCATTCTTAAAAGCACAGCTTTATTTAAATCTGAGAATTACTGTTGGGTGCAATACCAAGAGCATCAACAAACTGAAGAAGGCCAAACATTACGTACTTCAACAGCATGCATTAAAGTTGAATCTGAAAAGTGTACTTGGGTTTATTTACATGAAACCTTAGTTCCACTCACTCCATAAAGAACGCTATTAAACCTCTAAAAAAAATCCCCTCAATGCAAAGGGGATTTTTTCTATTTAGATATAGGCATAATCCTAAACATGGCACTCATCTTGCTTAAAAAATATTACGTTTTATGAAAATCGTAATACTGATCAAAATGGGGAGCTTTCAATATGGGTTATGTTGCAAAGGAATTTACGAGCAAGAACAGGCTCATACTGAGTATTTGTTCTTTCGTGATTCCAATATGTCTTTGGTGCGCAATTAGTTACTTACCTTTTGTTTGGCATCCACAAGTACAAATCACAAGTTCTGGAAGTGTTTCTTACTTACAAGTAGGCAGTCGTATTGATAAAAATGTGTTCTATCTCGAAGCACAAAATGCAGTGAATCGAGATTCTGCACCACCACAAGGTATTTTGGTCAATCCGATTTATTTACCCGCTCCCCATGAAGTAGTCAAAGCACTCGTGACGGCATTTACAACCCCGCCTGAACAACCAGATACACCGTGGTTTCATCAAAGTTTATGGCACAGTATTAATCTGGTTTTTTCAGCCTTTTTTATCTCTTCGCTGGTTGGGATTCCACTGGGTATTTTATGTGGTTTTTCTAAGCGTATTTCACTACTAACCGAACCGTTTGTTGAGTTTTTCCGTTACTTGCCTGCTCCCGCCTTTGGTGCACTTGCAGTAGCAATTTTAGGAATTAATGATGCACCTAAAATCGCAATTATTGTGATTGGTACACTTTTTCAGCAAATTCTGATTATTGCTAATACCACCCGAATGGTAGATCGAGGCTTAATCGAAGCTGGCTATACCTTGGGAACCAATAAGCTAAAGAGTTTACTTCACGTTGTGATACCCGCTGCATGGCCTGATATTTACCGTGACTTACGTGTGCTATTGGGCTGGGCTTGGACCTACTTAATTGTTTCAGAGTTGATTGGTACGACTTCAGGTATTACGTGGTTTATTACCCAACAGGCACGCTATCAAAACTTTGACAATGTATATGCAGCTATTTTGATTATTGGGGTAATTGGTCTGGTCTGTGATTGGGTATTAATGAAATTAGGTGAGCGGATGTTCACATGGAAAGTAGGAGCAAAATAATGAACAATTCAACATTTAACGCACATGAATACTTTCAAAAAATTTATGAACGTCCTGTTATTTTGGAAGCCAAAAAACTGAGCCAAGTCTTTAAACATGGTCAAACTGAACGTACCGTTTTAAATAAACTCGATTTAAAAATTCACAAAAGAGAATTTATTTGTGTAATTGGCCCTTCTGGCTGCGGAAAATCGACGCTTAGCCGTGTCATTGCAGGTTTAGACCCCTATCACAGCGGAGAAATTTTAGTAGACGGCGAATGCATTACTGGCCCATGCCCCGAGCGCGGCATGGTGTTTCAGGGATATACCCTTTTCCCTTGGAAAACCGTAAAAGAAAACGTGATGTTTGGCCCTCAAATGCGTGGCGCGAGTCAAATGACAGCAGAAGCTCAAGCACGTGAATGGATTAATATTATTGGTTTAGAAAAATATGAAAATCAGTACCCACATCAGCTTTCAGGAGGTATGAAACAGCGCGTTGCAATTGCTAGAGCGTTGGTTAATCAACCTAAAATTTTACTCATGGATGAACCTTTTGGTGCACTTGACCCACACACTCGTCAAAAAATGCAAAAGCACTTAATGGATTTATGGCAAAACATTGATATCACCATTATTTTTGTGACCCATGACATGGATGAAGCTATTTTACTGGCTGACCGAATTGTGGCACTCAAAGCCAACCCTGGTGAAATTAAAGAAATTATTGAAGTTAATTTACCGCGTCCACGCTCACTCGCTTTAATGAATACACCTGAGTTTAAACAACTTCGTTCAAGGGTTGATTATCTGGTACATGCTGAAGAAGACGAGCTTGACCCTGCTTTGCAAGACTTACCCAAAATACCGCGTATGACTCAAGTCAGCACAGAGAAATAATAAAGATATTAAAAAGCCCAAGTTGAACTTGGGCTTTTTATTTATTTGGATTATTTGAGTTGTTCTACCAGTGTTGGATAAATCAGCCCATCTACATTTTGTTCAGTTTTATAAATACCGTTTTCAACGTTAAATTTATTGACGTGATAGCTAGAGCCATAAATCGAGTCAAAACCTTGAGATTTAGCAAATACTTTTTTATTGGCATTGATATCTAATAGATGTGTGCCACCTACCATCAACTCATATTGTTTCGGGTCAACTCCTGATCGGTTCGCCATGATTTTAACCGCATCCGCATGGGTTGCTGGGTCATTAATATATTTAACTGTTTTGTCCCACACCTGAATGATTTTTTTCCATTCTTCTTGATGGGCAGTTAAATGACTCATGTTGACAGTCAGAGTATCGTAAATTAAACCCGGTTTGTCTTTAGAGGTATAGATGATTTTAGAACCCGCTACTGCTTTTAAAGCCTGACCCGCAACAGGTTGCCAAACGGCAATGGCAGAAATATCTGGGCTATTAAACACTTGAGGTAATTGGTTCGTCGCTGAATTTACCAGCTTCACTTCATCCGCTTTAATATTATGGTCGTTTAAAGCTGTTGCCAGTAAAAGATGGTCAACCAAGCCTTTTTCGACACCGATCGACTTTCCTTTTAGGTCTTGAATGTTATTAATGCCCTCTTTTGCAATAATGACATCATTACCCGCAGAATAATCCGTTGCCATAATCATCATGCCTTGAGTGCCACCCGAAGCTGTTACCAAGTTATCGCCATTGGTGACTAACACGGCATCGAGCTGATTTGCCGAAAAAGCCGAAAGCGAAGCTGAGTAATCAAACCATTTAAACTCTACATTTAGACCTGCTTCTTTTAACCAGCCTTTTTCAATAGCCACTTGCCAAGCTACCCAACCCGGCCAATCACTATAGCCAATAGTAATTGGTTTTGTATTTGTGGCTGCCTGAGAGTCGTGTTTGGCCTCAGGCACTTTAGCTGTATTGTCACATCCACCCAATACAACTGCCGATAAAATAGATACGGATAAAAACGCTTTTTTAATCATATAGAAACTTCCCCAACATTTTTACTAACAACACTTTGAGCGGTTTGATTGAGTGACTGTATATAGGCTCGCCAGCCTCCAAAATGGCTAATATCGGTTGCATCATGAATGGCATAAGCTTCGCAAATAAAGCCTTTGGCCCATGTTCCATCTTTTAGTTTCAGGTTCCCAATACCAAGTGGTGCGGGCACTTCAGCCACAATGGCTCCAAAATTTGCTAAGGGAACATCCCACACTTCAACTTCAATTGATGTACCTGCTGCATCGCATTGCAGCCCTGGTTTTGGTGGTGTGGTATTTTTTAAAGCAAAGAGTTTATAAGCATCTGCCGTCTGAGTTTTCTTAAGCAATGTGGCATTGCGGCTAGTGAGCTGAAAATTAAGAGGCATGCCTGTTAAATGCGCTCCTACAACAGCTAGCTGTACTGAATGGTTGGACTTTATTTCAATATTTTTTTGATAATGTTGAGTTGATTTACCCAAGCTCAGCGATGTTTCGGTTTGCCAGTGCTGCGCAAAATTTGCGAGTGCCTGATCGTGCCAAGCTGGTGCAATAAACGTTACGCCACTTGGCAAACCATCCTCACGTAATACATTTGGTAAAGCCAAAGCCGAAAGATCGGCAAAATTGACAAAGTTGGTATAAGCCCCCATGTGCGCATTTTTAGTTAAAGGATCGGCTTCAACTTCGGCAATAGTGTAAATGGTTGGTGCTGTTGGTACCATCAATGCATCAAAAGGCTTTAACGCCAAATTAATTTTTCGAGCCAGAACGGCGCGGTTATATTCCGCTTGAAGTGCATCTGTTGCTTTGAATTTATCTGCCTGCGCAATAATTTGAGCAATGACTGGATGAGCCTTTTCACGTGTTGTCATGCGTTCAACGGCGACTGTTCTTTCCGCTACCCAAGCATCGTTATACAGTGCAACGGCAAGCTCATTAAACGCGCTGAAATCTATACTCTCAACTTCATAACCGAGTTTTTTAATGCGCTCAATTGCAACTAAAAAGGCTTTTTCAGATTCAAGATCACCATAAAACTCAAGCTGAGCAGGAATAGCTATTTTTCGTTTAGAAAACTGAGTTGGTACATTGGCTGGATGTGCTCGTGAATATTCGTCCGTTTCATCATAACCCTGCATTAAACTGGCAACTGTCCAAGCGTCATCAATATGCAGCGCAAAAATAGAAATGACATCAATAGTCCGACATGCAGGAATTAAACCTGTGGTAGAAAACCAGCCCTTTGTCGGTTTTAGGCCCACAATATTGTTATGGCCCGCAGGAACACGCCCTGACCCCGCCGTATCAGTTCCCAAACTAAAAGGCACAATGCCGTTGGCAACCACCACCGAAGAACCTGAGCTTGACCCACCGCTAATATATTCGGGATTAAAACTATTTTTTACTGCGCCATACGGAGAACGAACACCAACCAGCCCAGTCGCAAACTGATCGAGGTTGGTTTTACCGATCACAATCGCCCCTGCTTTTTTTAGCTTCGCAACGGCGACCGCATCTTGCTTAGCTAAATATTGAACTTCTTTACAGGCAGCAGTGGTGTGAAAGCCAGCGACGTCAATGTTGTCTTTAACTGCAAATGGCACACCGTATAGAGGTAAGTCAGCAATATTCTGATCTTTTAAAACATCAATTTGTGCCTGAATCTGCTCGCTCGATGCAATTTCAATCCATGCATGGTCATCATTTGTGATTTCTGCAACATAGCCAATCAGATCTTTAAGATGGATTTGTCCGTTTTGATATGCCGTTTTCCAATCTTGGATGGTCCATAAATTTTTCAACACGCTACTCCTCATTTAGTCATTTTGCTGTATAGGGGGCATGACGGCATCCATCAGTTCTAAATGCCCTTTAATCACCCCTTTAAGCACAATAAATTGCTGGCTAATTTGTCTGAGTTCAGAACTCCCGCCCTGCATTAACATGACTTGCAATATCTTTTGTTGGTCGAGCTGAATATGAAGTGAACTAATCACCTGTGCTAAAAACTGTTGTTGTAAATCAACTAATTGATTGCGCAGGGTCATTTGGCTAGCGTCGTAAAGCAGCGTCAAGGTGCCCACCATGACTTCATTGGCCTGTGCTTGCTCTGCAATCAAGTGTTTATTAATCATGTCGACAATGGCTTGCGAACGACTTTCATAGTTCTGCTCGACAATTTTTTGGTCGAGTGCGTTGAGTGTCATCTCAGGTACGGTAATACTGATTCGAGCCAACTTTTGTTTCGCCACAGTCTTATCCTTTTGTTTTAGGCGGATGATTGTTTTGTTTGATATATACGCCCGCACGTACGCTAAGTAATTCGACTAAAAAGGCTTTTAAAGTTTGCTTTGGTTGAACCACAGGTTTTACATCATTCATATCGCACCTCTAGCTTGGTATTACCAAATTCAGTTTTTGTATTACTGATAAGAGATGCAGAAAATGTGCCAGTTTTTAAGCGTGGTTTTGATGGATTGGGCGGGTATTTATGAGTGATTTTTGGGCAAATTCTTTAAATTTGTACAAAATTAGGGCATACAAAAGTGAAATAAAAAAACATTGTAAGATTGGTCAAATAAATTTTAAATTAAAATTATTTTGTAATATCATAAATTTAACAATTAAGCCTTTATCACTTTTGAAATATGAATAATAAATTATATTATTGGCCTGAAAACGTTGATAATTATACTTCTGACAATGAAGATAACTATAATAAAATTCTTGAAATAAAAAGATTAAATTTTTTTATTGGTAAAAATAATGCTGGTAAAAGTAGATTTCTAAGAAATTTTTTTAGTAGTAAAACACCATCCCACCGTTATCAAATAAAACTATTTAGACAACTTTTATCTGTTTCACAAGAACTTCAAGAAAAAGATGAATATAAATATTTAAAAGAGAGAGGCTCATATAGTGATTTCCTTTCTCAATTAAACGGTTTTCAAGAAGCCTTAAATTATTCTGTCGATAGTTCTACCGAACACTTTAAATACTGCCTTGATTACTTAAATGGTATGGGGCTTTTACATAAATTTGGCTCAAGTCAACATACCAGTAATTTAAAAAATGAATTTAAGGAACAGTATCAAGATAGTGTCGATCTAAGTTTAGACTCTGAAAAATTCTATCTTCCTATACTTAGAGGTATGCGCCCCGTTACTGAAATAGAAAATAAACAACCCTATATAGAGCGGGCACAAAAGGACTACTTCAGAAGTATTCGGAACTTTAATGCAAAAAGCATCATTACTGGCGAGTCTCTTTATCATGAGCTTAAAGTCCATCTACTTGGTGAACCAGAACAACGCGACCTTATAAAAAGCTATGAAAATAAACTTAGCCAATATTTTTTTGATAATGAGCCAATCTCACTTATTCCTAAACATGATCAGGATGTTGTTAATATAAAAATAGGTTCTGACAGACAATTTCCTATTTCAGAACTTGGTGATGGTCTACAACAAATCATTATTTTGACTTATGAAGCATTCATTAAAAAACAACAAACTCATTCTTTTTTCGTAGAAGAACCTGAGTTGCATATGCATGCTGGTATGGTCCGCCAGCTCATGAATTTTTATTTAAATGAAACACAACATTATTATTTTTTTACTACACACTCGAATCATCTTTTAGATATGGTAGATGAATCAGACAAAGTTATTATCCAAAAATTTGTTAAACAGCCTAAATCTGAAGATCCCAAAGAATTTGAATTTAAAATTTATCGTTGTGATAGAGATCGAGACTTACTTGCTTCATTAGGTGTAAAGCCCTCTTCAGTCTATTTAGCCAACTGCACAATTTGGGTAGAAGGTATAACTGATCGGCTCTATATCACAAAATATATGGAGAAATTCTTAAGTGAATTAAAAACATTAAATACAGAATTATATAAACAATATCGTCGTTTTATGCCCAATTATCACTATACCTTTGTAGAGTACGCAGGAAGTAATTTAGTTCATTGGGATTTTAGTGATGAGTTTACAGAGCATTTAGATGATCGAGGCATGAATGCTTTACTTACTACAAGTAGTGTTCTATTGATTGCGGATGGTGATATTAAAAATAAAAGGGACCGTGTAGAACAACTAAACCAAAGTTTAGGTGATAAGTTTTTATTATTACAATGTAAAGAGACAGAAAATACAATTCCAACAAGTCTAGTAAATTTAGCATGTAATATTAAGTTTTCTGGATTAAATGCAGCTTTAGCTAGCGATGAAGATTTAAAAACTATACTTAGTGATTATTTATCTATTGATGGTATGCAAGATTCAAGTAAAGAAGGTTTTGATATTAGTCGTTTATCAAAAGATGTAAGTTATTTTCATCAAGAACATGGTATTGGACAAATAATAGACAATAATATCAAAGTAAATGAAATTCAAACTTCAGATGACAAACCAAAGAGATGCTTCGCTGATAAATCAGGAACAATTAAAGAAAAATTAAAATTTTGTCGTTTAATTTTAACACTTATGGATCATGTGGACTGGGAATTAACTCAATCGGCAAGAGAGCTTTGTGAAAAAATTTTTATTCATATTAGTACCAGTAATACTTCTAAAACTCCGTAAATTAAATAAGAGCTCTTTTAAAACTAAATTTATTTTAAAAGAGCTCTTCTAAAAAAAAGCGCATCTTTAACATTACCGACCAATCATCGTATGCGCCCATACCGATAGAGACTCTAAAACAGGCTTAAAAGATTGCCCCAATTCGGTCATTTCATAGACAACTTTAATCGGTGCTTTTTCACCATAAACTGTTCGGGATATTAATCCACTTTGCTCTAGCTGCTTAAGTTGAAGGCTTAAAGTCATTTCTGTGATGGTTGGCATTAATTGATTGATTTCATTAAAACGTTTTGGCCCATCTTTTAGATAATACAAAATAACGCCTTTCCATTTTCCACCAACCAAGTCCATAGCCATACTGATATGACATGGATAAGTTTTTCCATTCATGCTGATTTCACATTTATTTTCAGTATTTGCCATTTTTAATGCCACCTATCAACTTTGATAGTTATTGTACACCCATACTATAAAAATTATAGTAACTATGATTTTTATAGTTACAAGGCATTATTATGGCTTTACTTATTTTGGCTCATCCCTACTACGCTCAATCAATTGCAAATAAGACGATAGTGAATGAACTTATAAAAACCTATCCAGACCTTGAAGTACGAGATATTTTCCAGCTTTACCCAGACTATCAAATTGATGTAAGTGCTGAACAAGAAGCGTTGTTACGCCACGACACCATTATTCTGCAATATCCAATGTTCTGGTTTAATATGCCGGCAATCTTGAAATTATGGTTTGATGAAGTTTTTACTTATCAGTTTGCTTATGGCTCTCAGGGCGATAAATTAAAAGACAAAAAAGTCATTATTAGTATGACGGTCGGCCAAACAGAAGCCAACATGGTGAACGACCAAGAAAACTTAATCGACAGCTTTTTAAAAGCGGTTCAACATTCAATTCAATATACGCAAATGCAGTTAAGCGCCACTTATTTACTTTATGACGTTTCGCCTTTATCAGGTAATCCAGAGTCTAAAATTGAGTTAAAAGCGGTTGAACATGGTCATAAAGTATTAAAGCATTTGACCGAAGCATAAGATAAAAAGAGAGCATCAATATCGATGCTCTCTTTTGGGTTTAAGCCACAGGCGCCAAGGTAAATAGCACTTGTCCTGTTTTTACAGTTTGCCCTTTTTCAATGGTAATGGTTTCAACTTTCATGCGTTCCGGCGCAATAATCGGAATTTCAATTTTCATTGCCTCAATTACCGCAAGGGTCACACCTTCTTCAACAATATCTCCTAATGCACATTCGATTTTCCAGATTGACCCCGGCATGTGTGATTCGACTGCACAGCCGCCTTCAGGAATAACCACTGTTTCGCCATCATCTACAGCATCTAAGCTTTCAGAGATATATTCTTGTAAACCTGCTTCGTGCCAACGGCGGCGTTCAGCTTCAAAGTTAGCTTGTTGCATGTCTTTAAAGGTTTGAATGCTGTCTTGATGAGTCTTTAAAAACTCGTTGTATTCTTTTAAGTTAAGTGCACCGTCTTCAATGCGAAGTTTTAGACGACCTGCCTTAAAGTCTTCACGCATTTGTAGAAGTTCAGTCTCAGAAACTTCATAGAACTTCACTTGGTCAAAAAAGCGCAATAACCACGGTTTACCCTCTTCAAAGTTGGCATTTTTACGGTACCGGCTCCACATTTGAGTGGTACGGCCAACAAATTGGTAGCCACCCGGTCCTTCCATACCGTACACACACATATAAGCACCGCCAATACCCACGGCATTTTCAGGTGTCCAAGTTCGCGCAGGGTTATATTTTGTGGTCACTAAACGTTGGCGTGGGTCGAGCGGCGTTGCAACGGGTGCACCTAAATACACATCACCTAAACCCATCACCAAATAGTTCGCACTATAGACCACATCTTTAACTGCTTGCTTAGAAGCTAAACCATTAATACGGCGAATAAACTCGACGTTATCTGGGCACCACGGCGCATCTGGTCGAACAATTTGCGTATAACGCTCGGTGGCAAGCTGAGTTTGTGAATCTTCCCAAGCCAAAGGCAAATAGACAGTCCGTGAAGGCACCTGCATATTTTGAATATCGGGTAATTCGGCTTCTGCTTGTTGAAGTTTCAGTAAAAGTTCATGTTGATCGAGTTGAATTGAATCAAAATGAATTTGTAGTGAACGAATACCCGGTGTTAAGTCGATAATTCCCTGAATGTTTTGATCTTTGACCCATTGCATGAGTGCATGAATACGGAAACGTAAATTTAGATCGAGTACTAACTCACCATATTCCACCAGCAAATAGCTATTTCCAGCTGGTCGATAGGTCACGCTTGGTAAGTCCGCTTCACCTTCTAAAGTTGCCAAAACTGCATCTTTTAAAGTTTCAGGTTCTGCTTGAATGGTTGGGTTAAAATCAATACGTGTTGTATCGGTCGCGGTTAAGCTTTGATGATATTTTTGATCGAGTGCTTTCGCTTGTGCGTAACTCACAGGTACAAATTTAACTTTATCACCAGCTTTAAGTTGTCCAATTTTCCAAAGCTCGGAATGAATCACCACCGCGGGACATACAAAGCCACCTAAACTCGGACCATCGGGACCCAAAATAATTGGCATATCGCCCGTAAAATCAATCGCACCAATGGCATAAGCATTGTCATGAATATTGGAAGGATGTAAGCCTGCCTCGCCACCGTCTTCACGTGCCCACGCAGGTTTTGGCCCAATTAAGCGAATGCCTGTACGGCTTGAGTTATAGTGAATTTCAAACTCATTGGCAAAGAACGTATCAATATCTTGCTTGGTGAAAAAATCTGGCGCGCCGTGTGGACCGTACATGACTGCAATTTCCCAGTTTTGAGTAAAGCTAGGAATTTGCACTTGAGCTAATGCATTGGTCGATTGAGCTGAATATTCAGTAATCGGTAGCATATCTCCAATTAATAAGTTACGGCCCGCGTGTCCGCCAAACTGACCCAAAGTAAAAGTCGCCTGTGACCCTAAATAGTCAGGAACATCGAAACCACCTTTAACGCCTATATAGCTACGGCAACCTGAGCGAATAAGTCCACATTTTAAAATCTGGCCTTTTTTAACATTGATGGTTTGCCACATCGGCACCTGTTCGCCATCAAGTTGCGAAGGCATATCACCGCCTGTAATCACGATTTGGCTGTCGCAGTGAAACTTTAAGGTTGGACCTTGCAAAGTACATTCAAGCCCTGCGGTATTTGATTCATTGGCTAACAGTTGGTTTGCCACAGTTAAACTGAGTGGGTCGATCGCACCCGATGGCGGTACGCCGACATCCCAATACCCTAATCGACCAGTTACGTCTTGAATGGCGGTTTGAATGCCAGACTGCAACACCTCAATTTTTTGAGTTTTCCATTCAAAAGTATTTAAAAATCGAGTGGTCTGAGTACCTAAAGCAAACACATCGCAAGCAATAATGTTTTGCAAATACTCCAAATTGGTTTCAATGCCAGCCACTTGTGTATTTGCAAGACTAGCACTCATTGCCTGTATGGCTTGCTCTCGGGTTGCAGCAGTCACAATGATTTTGGCAATCATCGGGTCATAAAAAGACGACACCGTTGAGCCTGTTTCTACCCATGTTTCAACTCGTGCTTGTGGGTCAAATTTAACATGAGTGAGTAAGCCTGCACTTGGTTGGAACTGTTTAATCGGGTCTTCGGCATAAAGACGAACTTGAATGGAGTGTCCTGTTGGTTCTAACTGTTCAGTCGGTGCTGACCAATCGCCACTTGCCAAAGTGACCATCCACTCGACTAAATCGACACCAAACACTTGTTCGGTCACGCCGTGTTCGACTTGCAAACGTGTGTTGACCTCTAAGAAATAAAATTCTTGGGTTTCGGTGTCCATGACAAACTCAACTGTGCCTGCTGAGCGATAGTTCACCGATTGCATGAGTTGAATGGCAACTTTTTGTAGGTAGTCGCGTTGCTGTTCATTTAGGTGTGGCGCAGGTGTTTCTTCAATCACCTTTTGATTACGGCGTTGCACCGAACAATCACGTTCACCCAAGGCTAGAACTTGCCCTTTCCCATCACCAAAAATTTGCACTTCAATATGGCGTGCATGTTGTACAAATTTTTCTAAATACAATCCTGCGTCTTTAAAATTGACCTGCGCTAAATAAGACACGGTTTGGTAGGCATCTTTTAATTCAGTTTCGTTCCAGACCAGACGCATGCCAATACCACCACCACCCGCGGTACTTTTAAGCATGACCGGATAACCGATACGAGCGGCTTCAAACAAGGCTTCGGTTTCATCGGCAAGTAATGAACTACCTGGAAGTAAAGGCACATTGCTTTTAATGGCGAGTTCACGTGCGGTATGTTTCAAACCAAAATCGAGCATTTGGCTTGAAGTTGGCCCAATAAAAGCAATGCTTTGGCTTTCACATAAATCACAAAACTCGGCATTTTCAGACAAAAAACCATAACCGGGGTGAATGGCTTCTGCTCCCGACTGTTTAGCAACCTCAAGGATTTTTTCAATATTTAAATAACTTTGATGAGCTGGTGCAGCGCCAATTAAGAAGGCTTCATCGGCTAAAGTGACATGTAACGAATCACGGTCGGCTTCGGAGTAAACTGCAACCGAAGCGATACCGAGTTTTTTAAGGGTGCGAATCACGCGACAGGCAATTGCACCGCGGTTGGCAATCAGAACTTTTTTAAACATGCTTATACCCCTTCCGCTTCACGGACA
>Ga0308168_1001028_pt1 | contig 27675 bp, 27 predicted proteins | sample PhyCR2_FD_202133 | JGI IMG/M metagenome (GOLD analysis project Ga0308168, IMG submission 202133) | Phyllosphere microbial communities from UC Gill Tract Community Farm, Albany, California, United States - DLSLRC.R2 | ecosystem: Host-associated > Plants > Phyllosphere > Unclassified | place: USA...
AGCAATGGTTTCAAAACTCTGGCTGAAGGTCAGCGCGTAGAGTTCGAAATCACCAACGGTGCCAAAGGCCCATCTGCTGCTAACGTTGCCGCTATTTAAGTTATCAGACAGAATTTTAAAAACCCGCCTGAAGGCGGGTTTTTTTTTGCCTGGTGTTCACGTTCAGGTGAAGCACGGCCACTAAAGCATAAAATACTGTATCAGCCAGACGAAGATGGCTGAGCCCGTCAGCAGGACGGCGAGATATTCATTTCGGCAACGGGGAAGAAGGTGCATGGCGATCATCTCAGCGATTTCAATGATAATCAGTCTGCCCGGCCTGTATTAAGGAAACATTAACATTGACCGTCGTGAAGAATAAAAAGCGCATTTTTTACACTCATCAGCTTTTGTAACATTACCCTGTGATCTGGCTCCTTGCAGGGAGTGCCTTGCTAACGCTATAACTTCAGACAGGAAATTTTACCTGTTAACCCCTGCTGCTGGCACACTGCGGAGAATGATCCATGAATGTTCGTCTGGCTGAATCGAAAGATGCCTTTGCCCTCAGCGCACTGTTAGCCGAACTGGGGTACGCTGATACGGAACCCTTTATTGAGCGTCGTCTGGCACAATTGATGGTTGATGAGACAGAACGTCTGCTTATCGCTGAACACGGCAACACGGTACTGGGTTTCCTGTCGCTGCATTTTATTCCTCAACTGGCTCTGGCCGGTGATTTTGCCCGGATCAGCTATTTCTGTATAGCGGAGGGGGAGCGCAGTAAAGGGGCCGGGCAGCAACTGCTGCAGCATGCTGAACGGCTCGCGCGTGAGCGCGCCTGCGACCGCATGGAAGTGCACTGCCATCAACGCCGTGAAAAAGCGAATGCGTTCTATGCGCGTGAAGGCTACGGTGAATCACCGCGCTATCATATCAAAGAGCTGAACTGAATGATGAAAGTGGCTTTAGGTCAGTTTGCCGTCAGTCGTGAATGGCAGGAAAATGCGCATACCTGCATCGCGTTAATGCAACAATCAGAACAGCAGGGCGCCCGCTTACTGGTGTTACCTGAGGCCGTGCTGGCAAGGGATATTACCGATCCTGACCTGGCCGTTAAATCTGCTCAGGCGCTGAATGGCCCCTTTATGAGCCAGCTGCTTGCTGCCAGCAGCGATAATACCCTGACCACGGTGCTGACGTTGCATGTGCCGGGCGAGGACGGGCGTGTACTCAACGTACTGGTCGCCATCCGTGGGGGCATCATCCTTGCGCGTTATGACAAACTCCACCTGTATGATGCTTTTGCCGTACAGGAGTCACGTCATGTGAGCCCTGGTGACAGGATACCGCCACTGGTTGAGGTGGATGGCCTGAAGGTCGGTCTGATGACCTGCTATGACATCCGTTTTCCTGAGCTGGCTCGCCGCCTGGTGCTGGATGGTGCCGATCTGCTGGTGCTACCCGCTGCATGGGTGCGCGGACCGCTGAAAGAGAAGCACTGGGAAGTGCTGGTCACCGCGCGGGCGCTGGAAAATACCTGCTATGTCCTGGCCACCGGGGAGTGCGGGCCACGCAATATCGGTAACAGCCTGGTGGTGGACCCGCTTGGTGTGGCTATTGCCAGAGCGGCAGAGGGGCCGGCGCTGGTACTGGCAGATATTGACCCTGAACGCATTGCTGACGTTCGCCGTGCACTCCCGGTGCTGGCTAATCGCCGCTTTGGGCGCCCTGAACTCTCCTGAACACCTTTTGTTACAGCTTGCGGTTGAATTGCCGCGCGAAGCGCGCGTTAATAGCCTCCGGTTTACTCGCGTTATCACGAGTATCGGTGGTCAGGTTAATTAAAGAAGGTAAGTATGGAAGGTATCAGTCTCGCCAAATTGCTGATCGTTGGCGCATTAATCGTCCTGTTATTTGGAACCAAAAAGTTGCGAACTTTGGGTGGGGACTTAGGTTCAGCCATCAAAGGGTTCAAAAAGGCGATGAATGATGACACTTCCGCCGCGCAAAAAATGGCGACAGAAGATAAACCCGCCGGACAGGTTACTCATAAAGAATGAGACTGACGGGCAAAAAAAAACGGATGACACAGTCATCCGTTTTTTTTTGCCCGAGGCGGGGCCTGCCGGAAGGCCCACCGTCGTTTATTTGACCTCTAAACCCTTCGCCTGCATATCTGCATGATAAGACGAACGCACAAACGGGCCACAGGCGGCATGAGTGAAGCCCATATCCAACGCGGCCTCTTTCATTTCATCGAACTCTGCGGGGCTGACATAACGCTGTACCGGAAGATGGTGACGGCTTGGGGAGAGATACTGCCCCAGGGTCAGCATGGTGACACCATGACGACGCAGATCGCGCATCACTTCAACGATTTCCGCGTTGGTTTCGCCCAGGCCGACCATCAGGCCCGATTTGGTCGGGATGTCCGGATGCGCTTCTTTAAAACGCTCCAGCAGCTTCAGTGACCAGTCATAGTTCGCACCCGGACGAACCTGACGATAAACGCGCGGCACGTTTTCCAGGTTGTGGTTAAACACATCCGGTGGTGTATCAACCAGGATTTCAAGAGCGCGATCCATACGACCACGGAAGTCAGGAACCAGCGTTTCGATTTTAATCGCCGGGCTTTTTTCGCGTATGGCGCGGATGCAGTCGGCAAAATGCTGTGCTCCACCGTCGCGCAGATCGTCACGGTCAACGGAGGTGATCACCACGTAGCGCAGCGCCATATCGGCGATAGTTTGTGCCAGTTTACCGGGTTCGTTTGCATCCGGGGTCATCGGACGTCCATGGGCCACATCACAGAACGGACAGCGACGCGTGCAGATGGCGCCCAGGATCATAAAGGTTGCCGTACCGTGGTTAAAGCATTCCGCAAGATTAGGGCAGGAGGCCTCTTCGCAGACGGAGTGCAGACCATTTTTACGCATCGCGGCTTTGATGCCCTGGATGCGGCTGGAATCAGCGGGAAGCTTAATACGCATCCACTCCGGCTTGCGTAAGATCTCCGTACGCTCGGTGACCACAGTTTTCACCGGGATCAGTGCCATTTTGTCTGCGTCGCGGTATTTAACACCGCGTTCCATCACGATCGGTTTACTCATATTCTTGCAGGTTCCAGGTTGGATTGCGGCAATCTGTAGGTGCTAAAACAGCCGCGAACACTCAATGAGTTGGTGATTTTCAACTTTTTTTGAAAAAGCGCAAAAAATTATATCATCTCCACGGGACAGATTCAGCCTGCCTGAGCGAGAAAGCGTTACAGAATTGTAAATCAATTTTCGCATCTCCCTATCTTAACGGGAGTTGGGGACTTTCGCTCCAGGAAACGTCAGGAATTGCCAGCTGTCTGGCAAAATTCTCAATCAGCCGCGAGCGCAAATCATCGGGGTTGACACCGGCGGTCAGCGCCGACAGCTGCGTCATCTCCATCCCGGCATAGCCGCAGGGGTTAATACGCAGAAAGGGGGTTAAATCCATATCGACATTCAGGGCCAGTCCGTGAAACGAACAGCCGTGCCGGATACGTAACCCGAGTGAGCAGATTTTTTTACCTGCCACGTAAACGCCCGGCGCATCGGGGCGAGCGCTGGCGCTGACGGAAAAATGTGCCAGCGTCGCTACCACGGTCTGCTCCAGGGCGGTGACCAGCTGACGCACACCGACTTTACGACGCTTCAGATTCACCATCACATACATCACTTGCTGCCCGGGGCCGTGATAGGTCACCTGACCGCCGCGATCGCTTTGCATCACCGGAATATCGCCGGGCATAAGAAGATGTTCAATTTTTCCCGCCTGACCCTGAGTAAATACCGGCAGGTGTTCGACCAGCCAGATTTCGTCCGGTGTCTCATCGTTACGCTGGTCGGTAAACTGGTGCATGGCGAGAGAGATGGGGGCCCACGGCTGGATGCCGAGCTGGCGTACAATCAGGGTATTTTGAGACAAAACGGAGGGTCCGGTTGACTGAAGAGGGGGGCAGTATAACGTCGGCGCAGGACAAGAGCCAGCTTGCCCGACCGACGTCAGGGTTACAGCACCATGCGAACAATTTCAATCTTACCCAGTTCATCGTACAGGGTTTCTACCTGCTCGATATGGGTTGCCGTAATGGTAATCGATACTGAGTGATAGTTACCTTTACTGCTGGGTTTGACGTCCGGAGAGTAATCGCCAGGTGCATGACGCTGTACGACTTCAACCACTTGATCAACCAGCTCCGGTTGTGCCAGACCCATCACTTTATAGGTGAAAGAGGTAGGGAATTCGAGCAGTTCTTTAAGATTGGTTTTCATAGGGACTCCGGTGACACAAACAAGTACTCCTGCCGCAGCAGGAGTTCACAGATACTAACAATATGGGGATATTTCAGCGATATTTCAAGTGGGGGTCGATCAGCGACCGACCCTCATGCAGGCAGCGTCTGGCACGTCATACAGACGGCGAACTGCGCTAAAACGCGGAGATTAACCGAACCAGTGGTGGAACATCAGTTTGATATAATCGACGATGCGACCAAAGAAACCGCCTTCCGGCATTTCGTTCAGGACGACCAGCGGGTGCTGTTCAATGGTTTTTCCATCAAGCTGGAAGTTAATGCTGCCCACAACCTGGTTTTTCTGCAGCGGAGCATGCAGTTCGGTGTTGGTCAGGGTGTAGCTGGCTTTCAGGTCTTTCATCCGGCCACGAGGAATGGTCAGGAAGACATCTTTCTCGACGCCCAACTGTACGCGGTCGCTGTTACCAAACCAGACTGGCTCAGAGGCAAATTCTTTGCCCGCTTTCAGTGGCGCAACGGTTTCAAAGAAGCGGAAGCCCCAGGTCAGCAGTTTCTTACTCTCGGTTTCACGACCTTTGTAGGTTCGACCGCCCATGACGGCAGAGATCAAACGCATCTGACCTTCGGTAGCTGAGGCAACCAGGTTATAACCGGCGGCCTCCGTGTGGCCGGTTTTGATACCATCCACATTCAGACTGGTATCCCACAGCAGACCATTACGGTTCATCTGGCGGATATTGTTAAAGGTAAATTCTTTTTCGTGGTAAACGGCATATTCGTCCGGAACGTCACGGATCAGCGCACGTCCAATCAACGCCATATCACGCGGGGAGCTGTACTGGCCTTCAGCATCAAGACCATGCACCGTCTGGAAATGGGTGTTTTGCAGGCCAAGCGCTTTCACGTAGTTATTCATCAGACCCACGAACGCATCCTGGCTGCCGGCGACATAATCAGCCATAGCCACGCAGGCGTCGTTGCCTGACTGCAGGACGATGCCGCGTGTCAGCTGCGAAACCGGTACACGATCGCCGGGTTTCAGGAACATCAGCGATGAGCCCTTAAATACCGGATTGCCGGTTGCCCAGGCGTCTTTTCCAACGGTGACGATATCATCCTGATGGATTTTACCGGCTTTTACCGCCTGGCCAATGACATAGCTGGTCATCATTTTTGTCAGGCTCGCCGGGTCACGGCGCGCATCGGCATTTTTCTCGGCCAGTACCTTCCCTGAGTTGTAGTCGATCAGAACGTAAGCTTCAGCATCAATCTCCGGTACGCCGGGGATCATGGTTTTGATGTTCAGGTCGTCAGCATAGGCGACAACGTTGAGGCTGAGGGCGATAAGTGTGCCTGTGGTCAGGCGTTTGAGCAGTCGGGATGGCTTCAGAGTGTTCATGTAAGGACGACAACATCCATGGGCTAGGTTATAAAAAGTGACTCACTATAGCAAAATCATCCTGCGACGACCCGCCTAAATCAGGCGGGCCTGCAGAGGATTACATTGAGCCAGGTGCGACGGTAATAAACGATTGTTGCTGCGCCTCGCTAGCCAGGCGCTGCTGTAATGCGGCAGCCTGCTGGCGGGAGGTGAAGCGGCCAAGCTGAACGCGGTAGACGTTACCGCTGCTTTCGACAGAGCCAGGTACGCCAAACTGTTTACCCAGGCTGGTGGCCAGCGCTTGCGCACGTGGGCCATCTTTCAGGGCTCCAACCTGCACGACATAGTTGCCGCCGGTACTGCTGGCTGCAGGCTGTGATGCAGCGGCAGGGGCGGAAACTGCTGCGGCACTGGCGGCGGCGGGCGCGGCTGAAACCGGCTCACTGCTCTCCAGTACTCCTCCCGGTAAGGGCTGTGCTGCGCCCAGGAAACCACTGCTGCGCACCGGGGCACCGGTTGCACTGTCCCCACCGGTTAGCGTGCTGTTATCCACCGGACGCGACGCTTGCTGGTCGGTTTCCTGTGGCTGGGGGCTGGAATACTGTACCGGTTGTGATGACATGGACGGTGCTGACGATGGCGCCGCCGCCGCCGCCGCCGCCGCGCCGCCGCCCATCACCGTCATGCCGCCGCCGATTTCCGGGCGTGCAGGCAGGGCGTAGCTCTGCTTCGCGACTGTCGTGCCAATGGTCCCCGGGCCTGACAGTGTGCCGTCCGGCGCCACATTAATGTAATCCACGCGGACTTTACTGTTGTTAGAGATATTCAGACGATCGCCTGCAGCGCGTGACAGATCGATAATCCGTCCCGGGGTATAGGGGCCGCGATCGTTAACACGCACGACGATCATTCGGCCATTGGCGATATTGGTGACGCGGACATAGCTTGGCAGCGGCAGCGTCGGATGCGCAGCAGTCATGGCGTTCGGATCGAAGGTTTCACCGGTAGCAGTGCGGTTGCCGTTCGCTTCTTCACCGTACCAGGCAGCGAGGCCAACCTGGCTGAAGTTTGACGGATCTTTAACGATTTTATAATTTTTGCCGTTAACCGAATAATCCTGGCTTGTGCCCGGATTAATGGGTTCATAGCGCGGCTCGGCACCGCCGATTTCGACAACCGGGCCGTTATACACCGCCTGCTGCTGGGTGACAGGCGCCTGCTGGTCGCTGTCAGTAGTACAGGCAGCCAGCATTGCTGACGCCAGGGCAATCCAAAGCCAATCCTTACGCATGTGTGTGCCTCTTAAACGCTCTTCGACAACAGTTTTCGATGGGTGTGAATCGACATAATGATCCCGAACCCGGCCATCAGAACGATCAGCGCGGAACCCCCGTAACTGACCAGCGGTAACGGTACCCCAACCACCGGCAAAATGCCGCTGACCATACCGATGTTTACGAAGACATAAACAAAGAAGATCAGCATCATGCCACCGGCCATCACGCGACCAAAGGTTGTCTGCGCGCGGGCGGCCATCGTCAGGCCGCGCATAATCAGAAGCACGTAGAGTATCAGCAGAACCAGCACGCCGACTAATCCTAATTCTTCCGCCAGGACGGCAAAAATAAAGTCAGTGTGACGCTCGGGCAGGAACTCGAGTTGTGACTGCGTTCCGTGCAGCCAGCCCTTACCGCGCAACCCTCCGGAGCCGATGGCAATCTTCGACTGGATAATGTGATAGCCAGCGCCAAGTGGGTCGCTTTCCGGATCGAGCAGCATCATCACGCGGTCACGCTGATAGTCATGCATCAGGAAGAACCACAGGATCGGAATAAAAGCAGCCACCAGCAGCACGGCGACGGCGATCAGCTTCCAGCTCATGCCGGACAGGAACAGGACAAACAGCCCTGAGGCGGCAATCAGAATAGAGGTTCCGAGATCGGGCTGCGCGGCCACCAGCAGGGTCGGCATAAAAATCAGTACCAGAGCGATACCGGTATTTTTCAATGTTGGCGGACAGACATCGCGGTTGATAAACCGCGCGACCATCAGCGGTACGGCAATTTTTGCAATCTCGGACGGCTGAAAACGGACGACGCCCAGATCCAGCCAGCGCTGTGCCCCTTTACTGATGTGGCCAAAGGCATCGACGGCAATCAGTAAGATCACACAAATAATGTACAGATAGGGTGCCCAGCCTTCATAGACGCGCGGTGGGATCTGCGCCATCACCAGCATGACGATCACCCCCATGGCAATCTGTCCCAGCTTGCGCTCCATCATGCCCGGATCCTGGCCGCTGGCGCTCCACATCACCAGCGCGCTGTAAACTAACAGCGCGGTGATGATCAGACAAAACAGGGGATCAATATGGATACGGGTCCAGATTGTCTTTTTCTGATGGCTGTCATTCATAACCGGTTATTCACCTTCGTAGCCTGGCGGCGTGGGGGCAGCGTCAGGCAGGTTAGTATTGTTATCGCCAAGAATAATATGGTCGAGGATCTGGCGCATGATGGTGCCGACTGCCGGCCCTGCGCCGCCATTTTCAAGAATGATACTGACGGCCACGCGCGGATGATCATAAGGGGCAAAGGCTGTCATCAGCTTATGGTCACGCAGACGTTCAGTCAGTTTATGGGCGTTATAAGTTTCGTTCGCTTTCAAACCAAACACCTGTGCCGTACCGGACTTGGCGGCAATTTTATAAGGTGCATCTTGAAAACTTTTACGTGCTGTACCGTTCGGACGGTTAGCCACGCCATACATCCCGTCTTTGGCAATTTCCCAGTAACCGGTATGAATATCAGCGATAGGGGCACTTTGTGGCTGACGCCACGGCACTTTCACCCCTCCCTGCATGGTATCCATCATCAGGTGCGGGGTCTTTATCACGCCGTCATTAATCAGGATCATCAGGGCTTTGTTCATCTGAACCGGAGTCGCTGTCCAGTAACCCTGGCCGATCCCAACTGGAATGGTGTCACCCTGATACCAGGGCTTTTTAAAACGCTTCATTTTCCACTCGCGGGTCGGCATATTACCCGGCGTCTCTTCGATCAGATCGATTCCCGTCAGATGACCGTAACCAAATTTGGTCATCCATTCGCTCAGGCGGTCGATGCCCATATCATAGGCGACCTGATAGAAAAAGGTATCCGCAGATTCTTCAAGAGACTTGGTGACATTCAGCCGGCCATGCCCCCAGCGTTTCCAGTCGCGGAACCGTTTTTCTGAACCGGGAAGCTGCCACCAGCCTGGGTCGAACAGCGAGGTATTGCGGGTGATGACCCCTGCGGTCAGCGCCGATACCGCAATGTAAGGCTTAACCGTTGAGGCCGGAGGGTAGGCCCCCTGGGTGGCGCGGTTAATCAGCGGACGGTTTTCATCGTGTAGCAGGCCGTTGTAATCCTTGCTTGAGATACCATCGACAAACAGATTGGGGTCATAGCTGGGCATCGAAACCATCGACAGGATTTCGCCATTTCGCGGGTCGGTTACCACGACCGCTGCACGGCTGCCAGCCAGCAGGGTTTCAATGTATTGTTGCAGCTTCAGGTCGATAGTCAGATAAATATCCCGACCGGCCTGGGGCGACTGCTCATGCAGTTGGCGGATCACGCGGCCGCGGTTGTTGACTTCCACCTCTTCATAGCCGGTTTTGCCGTGCAGTACATCTTCGTAATAGCGCTCGATGCCCAGCTTGCCGATGTCATGGGTTGCGGCGTAATTTGGCCATTTGCCTTCTTTGTCCAGGCGTTCGACATCGCGGTCGTTAATCTTGGAAACATAGCCCAGCACATGGGTGAGCGCAGATCCATAAGGGTAGTAACGGCGCTGATAGCCTTTGACTTCAACGCCGGGAAAACGGTATTGATTGACGGCGAAACGCGCCACCTGAACGTCGTTCAGGCTGGTTTTCACGGCAATCGAGGTAAAGCGGCGCGAGCGTTTACGCTCTTTTTGAAATGCGTCAATATCTTCGTCGGTCAGATCGACAATCGGCTTCAGCTCCTGCAGGGTTTGCTGCAGGTTATCGACTTTCTCTGGCATCAGTTCAAGCTGATAAATGGTGCGGTTAAGCGCCAGCGGAATGCCGTTACGATCGTAGATAATGCCGCGGCTGGGCGCGACGGGAACCAGTTTGATACGGTTTTCGTTGGAACGGGTTCTGTAGTCGTCAAAGCGAATAATTTGCAGGTGGTAAAGATTTGCTACCAGTACGCCGGAGAGCACAATAATGCCAAAAAATGCAATCAGAGCCCGGCGAACAAATAGCGTCTGCTCGGCGGTGTAGTCACGAAAGGAGTTACGTTGTAATTTCATCCGCTGCTTTGTCTGTCCGGTTAACCTTATCTGTTATTCGCGATGATAAGGATGATTCGCAGTAATGCTCCATGCACGATACAAACTCTCTGCAACCAAAACGCGTACCAGCGGATGGGGCAGGGTCAGCGCTGAGAGTGACCAGCTTTGTTCCGCCGCGGCCTTGCAGGCGGGTGACAGGCCTTCCGGACCGCCAATAAACAGGCTGACATCCCGGCCATCCTGCTTCCAGCGTTCCAGTTGACTGGCTAGCTGCGGGGTTTCCCACGGCTGGCCCGGTATATCCAGCGTAACGATGCGATTACCTTTACCTGCGGCTGCCAGCATCATTTCGCCTTCTTTTTCCAGAATGCGTTTGATATCCGCATTCTTACCGCGTTTTCCGGCGGGGACTTCAACCAGTTCAAATGGCATATCTTTCGGAAACCGACGCAGATACTCCATAAATCCTGTTTGTACCCAGTCAGGCATTTTCGTGCCGACGGCGACCAGTTGAAGCTTCACGGCTTAACTCCAGAGCTTTTCCAGTTCGTACAGCTTACGACTCTCTGCTTCCATGACATGGACGATCACTTCACCGAGGTCAACGACCACCCAATCGCTTGGGGCACGGCTGTTAACGCGGAATGCATCCAGGCCGATCAGCTTGGCTTCCTGCACCACGTGTTCTGCGATGGAAACCAGATGACGCGTTGAGGTACCGGTGCAGATAACCATGCAACTGGTGATGCTGGATTTGCCCTGGACGTCGATAGCGATGATGTCCTGAGCTTTTAAATCGTCACATTTATCAATGACGAAGTCTTGGAGTGCTTGACCTTGCAAAAGGTTCCCCCTTGGGATTTAAGTCTGAAGTTATCGCATGTTTACCCGTAAAGCGGTGTCGACAACCGTAACAGTGTGTATTTTCGGGCCTGAAACCCGTAAAAATTAGCGGCGCAGTATATCACGCTGTTGTCGCTTTCGATATAAACCCTCGCGATCGATAAAATCGCTAACGGCCGGAGGCAGTAAGTCCGCGTCAGAGAGGCCCTGATGACGACGAGCGCGGATTTCGGTCGCAGAAATATTCATCAGCGGTGTTTCTGCCAGGAAGATGTTCCCGGCCGGAGACTGCTGCAGTGCTTGCGCGTGCGGAGTACGGTGGCTGTCCAGCCATTTCTGCAGCGCCGGTGTTTCCATCTCACTGCGATAACCGGGGCGCTGACAGACCAGCAGGTGGCACAGTGACAGCAGATCCTGCCAGCGGTGCCACTTATGTAACGTTAGCAGGGAATCCTGACCGATGATAAACGCCAGCGGCTGGGTGCTTCCGCGTTCAGCACGCAGGGCAGCCAGCGTCTCAATCGTGTACGACGGGGTGTCACGCTGCATTTCCCGCAGGTCAAGGTCAAACAACGGGTTACCGGCGATGGCCAGTTTCACCATCGCGACACGCTGTGCCGGGGTGGCTTCTGGCTGTGGACGGTGGGGAGGCACATTATTAGGCAACAGTGTGACCTTCGCCAGACCGGCCACCTGCGCCAGGGCTTCAACCGGCCGAAGATGGCCATAATGAATCGGATCAAAGGTGCCGCCAAACAGCGCATGGAGCGCAGGAAGGTCAGACATCACAAAAGCTCGCCGGAAATGACGGATGACACAAAACCAGCGCAAGGGTTTCCAGTTCAGACCAGACGGACTGTCCGTAATCCTGCTTCAGCGTCAGCTCAATCTGCATCAGTAGCCGCACCGCCTGCGTGATCTGTGCTGCGCTCAGACGCTGTAAGGCGTCACTGAACAACGTGCGGCGGTTTTGCCATACACGGTGCTGATCAAACAGCGTACGCAGGGGCGTTTGCGCCATTTGACGCTGTAGCGTCACCAGCAGCAGAAGGTCACGCTGCAGTGTACGCATCAGGATCACCGGTTCGCTATCTTCTGAATGCATCTGGCGCAGAATATGCAGCGCACGTTTACTCTTCCCGGCCAGCAGGGCATCAACCCAGTGGTAAGGCGTAAAGTGTGCTGCATCGTTCACTGCCTGTTCAACACGTGGCAGTGTCAGTTTACCATCAGGCCACAGCAGCGACAGCCTTTCCAGCGCCTGGGACAGAGCCAGCAGGTTACCTTCATAGCAGTAGCAAAGCAGCTGGTTCGCGGCATCATCCAGCGTTAACTGGTATTTTTTCGCCCGTGCAGAAACCCAGCGGGGCAACTGCGCCTGCTCCGGGGTCTGACAGGGCACTGTCGCACCCTGGGCGCTTAACGCTTTGTACCAGGCACTGTTTTCCTGCGCTTTGGTCAGTTTCACAACACGAAGGATCAGCAAAATATCGCTGTGGAGCAGCGTCGAGAGCGTCAGTAGCTGTTCGCTCATTACGGCACTGGGCCCGTTGTCCGGCAGGGTCAGCTGTAGCGTCTGTCGGCTGGCAAACAGGCTCAGGGCCTGACAGATGGCAAAGATATCCTGCCAGTCAGTGCCCGCTTCCAGTGTCACGCTAAAGTGCTCGGTAAAACCCTGATGCTGTGCGGCGGCACGGATGGCATCCTGTGCTTCCTGCAGCAACAGCGGTTCATTACCGCTCAACAAATAACAGGCGCGCAGCCCCTCACGGAGTTGCGCGCTGAGTTGCTCAGGGTAAATCCTGATCATCGCGTGTAAGAGCTGTCCGACATGCTGCTCGTGTCAGCGGGCATACGGTCAACCGCGGACGGCGTGCTGTCGAGCGTATTGATGGATGGATCATCCTCTGCGGCGTGTACGGTGAGTAATTTACGCACCAGCTGCTGCACGGCCTGAGTACGCATCTCATTAATGATGATCTGCTGCTCAGAATCTTTCGCCAGGGCTGCCAGCGGATTATCGAAGAATGAACGGTAGACTGTCGCGCTGATTGGATAGATCCCTTTATTAGGCACCAGTACCTGCGCATTTACGGTCATCATCATTGAATATTCCGCCGTTTTACCGTCCTGGAATATCGACGCAGTGTCACGGCCCTGAGTCACGCCCATCAGACGCAGGGAGGGGATATCCTTACGATCTCCTGGCTGATCGACAATGGTCACGTTGTTCAGACGCAGCTGTTCACGAACGGTACGCGTGAGCGGGCCATACGGATCAGAGGTGTCCAGGATCAGCGTTTTCATTTCCGGCGGCACCGAGGTGGTGCCGCGCAGGTGATAACCACAACCTGCGGTGATTAACACCGCGAGGGTAAGAAATACAGAGACTATCGGATGTCGCACAATTCCTCCTGACATCAACCGACGACCAGGTTAAGCAGCTTGCCCGGTACGTAAATCACTTTACGAATGGTGACCCCATCAAGATATTTGGCCACCAGATGCTCCTGCGCAGCACGAGCCTGCACCTGTTCCTGGTTAGCGTCAGCCGCCACGGTGATTTTACCGCGCACTTTACCGTTAACCTGTACCACGACCAGCAATGAATCTTCCACCATCGCGGCGTCATCCGCTTGTGGCCAGGAGGCGTTATCGACATCGCCTGTTCCACCCAGAGACTGCCACAGCACGAAGCAGGCATGAGGGGTGAACGGGTTCAGCATACGCACCACAGCCAGCAGCGCTTCCTGCATCAACGCACGATCCTGTTCGCTCTCCTGCGGAGCACGAGCCAGCTTGTTCATCAGTTCCATAATCGCCGCGATCGCGGTGTTGAAGGTCTGACGGCGGCCGATATCATCGGACACTTTGCTAATCGTTTTGTGCAGATCGCGACGCAGGTTTTTCTGATCTTCTGTCAGCGTATCAAGGTCGAGGGCGACAGTCGGGCCTTTCTGCGTGTGTTCGAAGGCCAGTTTCCAGACGCGTTTCAGGAAGCGGTTTGCCCCTTCAACGCCGGACTCTTGCCACTCAAGCGTCATTTCAGCCGGCGATGCAAACATCATAAACAGACGCACGGTATCGGCACCGTAACGTTCAACCATAATCTGCGGGTCGATGCCGTTGTTTTTCGACTTCGACATTTTGCTCATCCCGGCATACACCAGGTCGTGTCCGGCAGCGTCACTGGCTTTAACAATACGGCCTTTTTCATCACGCTCCACGGTAACATCAACCGGAGAGACCCAGTTACGCTCGCCGCTGGCACCCAGATAATAGAAGGCGTCAGCCAGCACCATCCCCTGGCACAGCAGACGCTTCGCAGGCTCATCTGAATTCACCAGGCCTGCGTCGCGCAGTAATTTGTGGAAGAAGCGGAAGTAGAGCAGGTGCATAATGGCGTGTTCGATGCCACCAACATACTGATCCACAGGCAGCCAGTAGTTCGCCGCTGCCGGGTCGAGCATCCCTTTATCATAGTCCGGGCAGGTATAACGTGCGTAATACCATGAGGACTCCATAAAGGTATCAAAGGTGTCGGTTTCACGCAGGGCAGGCTGACCGTTAACGATGGTTTTGGCCCATTCAGGATCGGCTTTAATTGGGCTGGTAATGCCATCCATGACCACGTCCTCCGGCAGGATCACCGGCAACTGATCTTCTGGCGTCGGCATCACAGTACCATCTTCCAGCGTCACCATCGGAATCGGTGCGCCCCAGTAGCGCTGGCGTGAAACACCCCAGTCGCGCAGACGATAGTTAACTTTGCGCTCACCCACGCCGATATCAGCCAGCTTAGTGGCAATCGCATTGAAACCGTCTTCATAGGACAGACCGTCAAACTCGCCGGAATTAAACAGCGTGCCTTTTTCGGTCATTGCCGCTTCGCTCAGATCCGGTGCGCTGCCGTCAGCGGCAAGGATCACGGGTTTGATCTGCAGACCATATTTGGTCGCAAATTCCCAGTCACGCTGGTCATGTCCAGGAACAGCCATAACGGCACCGGTGCCGTATTCCATCAGCACAAAGTTGGCGACCCAAACCGGGACGTCTTCACCGGTCAGCGGGTGTTTCGCAAACAGGCCGGTGGCCATGCCTTTTTTCTCCATCGTGGCCATTTCGGCTTCAGCCACTTTGGTATTACGGCATTCGGCGATAAAGTCGGCCAGGGCTGGATGAGTGGCGGCGGCCTGGGCTGCCAGCGGGTGTCCCGCCGCTACCGCCAGGTAGGTCACGCCCATAAAGGTGTCAGGACGCGTGGTATAAACACGCAGCTTTTCCTGACTGTTGTTCACGTCAAACTCGATCTCCACCCCTTCAGAGCGGCCAATCCAGTTGCGCTGCATGGTTTTCACCTGCTCAGGCCAGCTTTCCAGCGTGTCGAGGTCATTCAGCAGTTCATCGGCATAGTCGGTAATTTTGACGAACCACTGTGGGATTTCTTTGCGTTCAACTTTCGTGTCACAGCGCCAGCAGCAGCCATCGATCACCTGCTCGTTCGCCAGCACCGTCAAATCGTGCGGACACCAGTTCACCGCAGAAGTCTTTTTGTAGACCAGACCTTTTTCATAGAGTTTGGTGAAGAACCACTGCTCCCAGCGATAGTATTCTGGCTGGCAGGTCGCCAGTTCACGGTTCCAGTCATAACCAAAGCCCAGCAGTTTGAGCTGGTTCTTCATGTAGTCGATGTTGGAATAAGTCCAGGGAGCCGGAGCCGTGTTGTTTTTCACCGCCGCCCCTTCCGCCGGCAGGCCGAAGGCATCCCAGCCGATTGGCTGTAATACGTTTTTACCCAGCATACGCTGGTAGCGGGAGATGACATCGCCAATAGTATAGTTGCGCACGTGGCCCATGTGCAGGCGTCCGGAAGGGTAGGGCAGCATGGAGAGGCAGTAATACTTCTCTTTACCTTCTTCTTCGGTCACTTTGAACGTTTGCTTATCATCCCATTGCTGCTGGACGTGGGATTCTATCTCTTCCGGGCGATATTGCTCTTGCATAGTAGCCAGTGGTCCTTTCTATAAATTTTTTTCGTGTTCGTTCAGATCCGCATAGCATAGCTGATCCGCACCCGGCGCAACAACAGTAAGCGTCCTGCCGGAGGGCATTTCTCTGTAAGCTGTAATCGAGGCGGCAATTTTTAGTGTGAAAACACGGAAGTTTTTCAGTTACAACTAGAATGAGAAGAAACGCGTTCGTTATCAATAAGGAGAGTCTATGAACAAGGTTGCTCAGTATTATCGTGAGCTGGTGTCTTCCCTGACCCAACGCATTGAACGCGGGGAGCGGGATATTGATGCCCTGGTGGAGAGTGCCCGTCAGAGGATGAATAATCGCGGTGAATTAACCCGAAGCGAAATTGATGATGTCAGCCGTGCCGTACGGCGTGACCTAGAGGAATTTGCGCGCAGCTATGCGGAAAATCAGGAAGAACTCAGCGATAGCGTGTTTATGCGGGTGATCCGCCAGAGTATCTGGAAAGAGCTGGCCGATATCACCGACAAAAGTCAGCTGGAGTGGCGTGAAGTTTTCCAGGATTTGAATCATCACGGTGTTTATCAAAGTGGCGAAGTGGTGGGGCTGGGGAATCTGGTGTGTGAGAGCTGTCAGTTTACCCGGGCGATCTACACGCCGGAAGTCCTGACTCGCTGTCCGGAATGCAACCACGATCAGTTTGTTCGCCAGCCATTTGAGCCTTGATGTGTGCGTCGATATAAAAGCAGATTTTCTGTTTCCGCCCCGGTGATAACAACACATTCTGTTTCTGCTGGGGCGGGCCTACTGTATTGGCCCGCCCGCGCAGTCAGTGTTAATGCAGGATTTTGGCGAGGAAGTCTTTGGCACGTTCGGACTGTGGATTATTAAAGAACTCGTCTTTCGGTGAGTCCTCAACAATCTTCCCTTCATCCATAAAGATCACCCGGTTGGCGACCTTACGCGCAAAGCCCATTTCGTGTGTTACCACCATCATGGTCATCCCTTCATTCGCCAGCTCAACCATCACGTCCAGTACCTCGTTGATCATCTCCGGATCCAGCGCGGATGTTGGCTCATCGAACAGCATGGCGATAGGATCCATACACAGCGCACGGGCAATGGCCACACGCTGCTGCTGGCCTCCGGAGAGCTGGCCCGGGAACTTATTGGCATGAGCACTCAGTCCAACGCGTTCCAGCAGCTTCAGGCCTTTTTGCCGCGCTTCCTCTTTGTCACGCTTCAGCACTTTAACCTGTGCCAGCGTGAGGTTTTCAACAATGGACAGATGTGGGAACAACTCGAAATGCTGGAACACCATGCCGACTTTAGAACGAAGCTGGGCGAGGTTGGTCTTCTTGTCATTAACCGGCGTGCCGTTCACCTCAATCTGCCCTTTCTGGATAGGCTCAAGGCCATTTACCGTTTTTATCAGCGTCGACTTCCCGGAACCTGAAGGGCCGCACACCACCACTACTTCCCCTTTTTTGACTTCGGTTGAGCAGTCGGTCAGCACCTGAAAGTGACCATACCACTTAGAAACATTTTTCAGGGTAATCATTTAAGCAGTCCTTTTTTTCTTTAAATAGCTGACCAACAGCGAAGCGCTAAGGCTGATAACGAAGTAAATTGCACCGGCGAACAGCACCATTTCAATCTCAGTACCGTTATTGACGCCAATGGTATCTGCCGTACGGAAAAAGTCCGCCAGGCTCAGGACATACACCAGAGAAGTATCCTGGAACAGGACGATGCCCTGGGTCAGCAGCAGCGGGACCATGGCACGAAATGCCTGCGGCAGGATGATCAGGCGCATCGACTGCCACTGGGTCATCCCCAGTGCCAGTGCGGCGCTGCCCTGGCCACGGGCGATACTTAATATTCCCGCGCGGATGATTTCTGAATAATAGGCGGCCTCAAACAGGGAAAAAGCGACCATCGCAGAAATCAGGCGAATGTCCGTTTTGGGCGACAGGCCCAGCACCTGCTGCAGGAAACTCGGCACCACCAGATAGAACCACAGCAGCACCATAACCAGAGGTACCGAGCGGAACAGGTTGACATAAATTTTGGCAAACCAGCTGATGGGTTTGAAGGAGGAGAGGCGCATGACCGCCAGCAACGTGCCCCAGATAATGCCGAAGATTACTGCGGTAACGGTAATTTTTAGCGTAACGACCATACCCGCCCACAGGTAGGGGAGGTTGGGGACGATAGTACTCCAGTCAAATTCGTACATTATTTGCCCCCCGGCAGTCGGACTTTACGTTCTACCAGCCCCATCAGCAGCATAATCACCGCATTGATGGCGATATAGGCCAGAGTAATGGCCGTAAACGATTCATAAGCGTGTGCAGAATAGTCGAGCAGTTTGCCTGCCTGAGCTGCCATATCCACCAGACCTATTGTGGAAGCGATGGCGGAGTTTTTCACCAGGTTAAGCATTTCCGAAGTCATCGGTGGCACAATGACCCGGTAGGCATTCGGCAGTAACACATAACGATAGGTTTGTGGCAGTGTCAGCCCCATCGCCAGGCCGGCATTTTTCTGACCACTTGGCAGGGACTGAATGGCGGCACGAACCTGTTCGCATACGCGGGCAGCGGTAAACAGACCCAGGCACAGAACCGAGCAGGTGAAGAACTGGATATTGGGGTCGATTTCCGATTTGAACCACATGCCAAGTCCTTCCGGCAACAGCTCCGGCACCACCAGATACCAGATAAAGAATTGCACGATCAGCGGTACGTTACGGAACAGTTCAACGTAACAGGTCCCCAGACCGGCAAGCAGACGGTTGGGAACGGTACGCAAAATACCAAACAGGGAACCGACAAAGAGGGCGATAATCCAGGCACAAACGGAGACGGCAATGGTGACCTGAAAGCCGGACCACAGCCAACCGAGATAGGTTGTATTACCGAACGGGGCCTCCTGCAGGAATATTCCCCAGTTCCAATCAATAGACATAAAACACTCCGGTAAAAAAAGGGTAGCGATTGCTACCCTGAAGATTGATGAAAGGCTCTGTTGTGCTCCCCGGGGAACGACCGGTTTACACCTTCGTCAGGCGTCAGCGCTTAAGCGCTGTCCACCTGACTGTGTCTGTCCGAGCCTGTGTTCAGCAATCATGGGGCAGCACAGGCCGCCCCTGTTTCTCGTTATTAATTCATTGCCTTGTCGTTCGGCGATTTGAACAGGGCTTTCATATCGTCAGAGAGATCGAAGTCCATGGTCATATTTTTTGGTGGAATGGGCTGTTTAAACCATTTGTCGAACCATTTAGCCGCTTCGCCGGTCGTCTGCGCTTGCGCAATGGTGTCATCCATCAGTTTTTTGAATTCACCATCGCCTTTACGCAACATACAGCCGTAGGCTTCATGGGATTGTGGCGTGCCGAGAATTTCCCAGTTTGCAGGTTTCTTGGCTTTAGCACGTTCACCGGCCAGCAGAGCATCATCCATCATAAAGGCCACAGCGCGGCCGCTTTCCAGCGTACGGAATGAATCTCCATGGTCTTTCGCACTGATGATGCGCATGCCCATTTTTTTCTCATCGTTCAGCTTGTTCAGCAGAATTTCAGAGGTTGTGCCTGAGGTCACTACCACGCTTTTACCTTTCAGGTCGCCGAAGTCTTTAATGGCACCGCCTTTCTTCACCAGCAGGCGCGTACCGACCACGAAGATGCTGTTGGAGAAGCTGGCCTGTTTCTGGCGCTCCAGATTGTTGGTGGTAGAGCCACACTCAAAGTCGTAGGTGCCGTTCTGCAACAGCGGGATACGATTCTGAGAGGTGATTGGCAGCATTTTTACCTGCAGATCCGGTTTATTCAGTTTTTTCTTGATCGCGTCAACAATCGCGTTGGAGTAATCCTGGGAGTAGCCCACAACTTTCTGCTGATTGTCGTAATAGGAGAACGGGACGGAGGATTCACGGTGGCCAACGACAATCACGCCGTTTTTGGCAATTTTTTCCAGGGTAGACGCCTGCTGCTGTGGTGCCGCGTCCTCGGCCTGGGCGATACCAGAGGCGAATCCTGCCAGTGCAAGGCAAAGCCCCAGTTTCCGTAATTTCATGTTCCAACTCCTTTGCAGTAGTGGCGCGAAATAAAGCGACGCCGACGTGATGTGATGTGTGTATATCCTGCTATTTATCTGTTTTATTCAAAATTAAAGCGGGTGCCATTCCCCAATAACATAGCTGAATGTTAATGGCGTGAAACGAAAAAGTTTCTTTTTTGCGATGTACCCCGCACCAATCAGGTGCGGTTTTTTAGCAATGCTCCGCAAAGGGGCAATAAATGCGCCATGACGGGGCGTGAATCTTTTCGTAACGACTTGATACGGGAGTGCCACACGTTTACACGGAAATATTTTGCAATCATCGTGCCAACGGCGGTTTTTAAGAAGAAGTGCAGCATAAGCTGTGGCGGAAAGAGAACGGGAGCGGGGGAGAATGATTGCCGGTACGAATGCCCCGCTGACCATTTTCGTTCAGCGGGGCAGCAGCGGTCGGGCAGAAAAGCGCGCCGACCTCTTCAGGTTACCTGCGGCGTGAACGCCAGCGGCAGAACACGCCGACAATAGCGAACACAAAGGCGATACTCCAGATCCCCCAGTTACCCATGCGGGCATACGGGGTTAATCCACTGGTCGGTGTCACTTTTGCTGATAACACTTCCGCTTTGAACTGCGGAATGATGTGAGCGATATCACCATGGGCGTCCACCACGGCAGTCACGCCGTTGTTGGTACTGCGCAACAGGGGACGGCCCAGTTCCAGCGCACGCATCTGCGCCATTTGCAGGTGCTGCCATGGGCCAATGGAGTGACCAAACCACGCATCGTTCGAGATAGTCAGCAGGAAGTTGGTGTCCGGTCTGAAGTTATCCCGTACCTGTTGCCCGAGGATAATCTCGTAACAGATGGCGGCAGTCAGGTTATAGCCTGCTACCTGAAGCTGCGGCTGCACATAGCCGCCCCGGCTGAAAGAGGACATCGGCAGGTCAAACAACGGGGCCAGTGGACGCAGTAGCGTTTCCAGCGGAACGAATTCGCCAAAGGGTACCAGATGATGCTTCTGGTAACGATTGTTGCTTAAGTAGCTGTAAGGCTGCGGACCGCCGAGCACGATAATCGAGTTGTAATCGTGGTAGCGATTATCTTCCAGACGGGAGTCAACGATGCCGGTCACCAGGCTGCTGCCCGCCGCACGCAGTTGCTCATCCACCGCCTTAAGAAACGGTTGCTGGCGGGTTTCAAGGTCAGGAATGGCAGACTCTGGCCAGATGATAATGGGGGCTTTGCCGACAAACGGGCGGCTCAGGGCCGTATAGGTTTTCAGGGTATTAATCAGCTGGTCCGGATCCCACTTCATCGCCTGCTCGATATTCCCCTGGACCAGCGCTACCTCAACCGTCCTGTCGGGTAAAGGCTGGAACCAGCTGATATAACGCAGGGGCCAGGGCAGCAGTAGCAGCGCAAGCGCCGCCAGGCCGGCGACCAGGCGGCGCTGCAGCACGGCATAAACGGCCAGTCCGGCAATAATCATCAGCAGGAAGGTAATGGCTTCCACGCCCACTATCGGGCCCAGGCCTTTCAGCGGGCCGTTGATCTGGCTGTAACCAAACTGCAACCACGGGAAGCCGGTCAGCACCCAGCCACGCAGGAACTCAGTGAGCTGCCACAGGACCGGAGCCGCCAGCGCCAGACGCAGCAGAGAAGTTTTTGGCGTCAGGCGGTTCAGCAGCGCAGCGAACAGCAGGGTATACAATGACAGATAGGCTGCCAGCAGTATCACCAGGAACACATTGACCGGGCCAGGCATACCGCCAAAGGTGGCGATACTGACATATACCCAGTTGACGCCGCTGCCAAACAGGCCAAAGCCCCAGGCAAAGCCAATGGCACTTGCCTGGCGGGTGGTGCGATTCAGGGTAAGCGCCTGCAAACCAAACAGGGACACCAGGGCTGCGGGCCAGACATCATAAGGCGAGAAAGAAAGGGTGCCAATGGCACCCGTTATTAGCGCTAATAGCAGGCGAACCCGCTGGCGCTGGAACAATGACGCAATTGCCATAGATGGATTACTCTTCCAGAGTCGGTTGCGGCGAATTTTCCGGGATTTTGACATGGACCTGAATAATGCGGCGGCTGTCTGCCATCGCCACTTTAAACTGGTAGCCATCGATCTCAATACTTTCACCACGCGCTGGCAGATGGCCGAAGCCCTGCATCACCAGACCGCCGATGGTATCCACCTCTTCGTCGCTGAAATGGGTATTGAAGACCTCGTTAAAGTCTTCGATCGGTGTCAGTGCCCGAATGGTGTAGGTGTGGCGGCTCAGTTGACGGATGTCACGATCTTCTTCATCGTCGTATTCGTCTTCGATTTCTCCGACGATCAGTTCAAGAATATCCTCAATCGTCACCAGGCCTGAGACACCGCCGAATTCGTCAATCACAAGCGCCATATGATAGCGCTGTGAGCGGAACTCCTTCAGCATGCGGTCTACGCGCTTACTCTCCGGTACCACTACCGCAGGGCGCAGTACCTTTTCCATACTGAACGGCTCAGATCCACTGCTCATAAATGGCAGCAGATCTTTGGCCATCAGGATGCCTTCAACATGGTCCTTGTCCTCGCTGATAACCGGGAAGCGTGAGTGAGCAGATTCAATAATAACCGCCAGGCACTCTTCCAGAGTCTGGTTACGCTTGAGCGTGACCATCTGGGAGCGGGGGATCATAATGTCTCTGACACGCTGTTCGGCGATATCCATCACCCCCTCCAGCATATCTCTGGTATCCGGGTCGATCAGGTCATTTTGTTCAGAGTCCCGAATCAACTCCAGCAGGTCATCGCGGTTCTTAGGCTCACCGTGGAACAACTGGTTGAGCATCAGCGTGAAAAATCCCTTTTTGCTACTGGGACTGTCATTGTTTTGTGAATGGTCATCGCTCATGGCGTTTTTGAGTTTGTCTCTCTATTAACAGGATCGGCTGCCCCGGTAGGGTCAAGGGCAGGCGGAGTGGCTGGCGAACCAGCCGGGTCGTTATTCTTTCTCCGAAATGTACGGATCGGGGTAGCCAAGAGCAAGCATTATCTCGGTCTCCAGCGATTCCATCTCTTCGGCTTCGTCATCTTCAATGTGATCATACCCTAACAGGTGCAGGCTACCGTGGATCACCATGTGCGCCCAGTGCGCCTCAAGCGCCTTTTCCTGCTCTCTGGCTTCCTGTTCAACCACCTGGCGGCAGATGATTAAATCCCCGAGCAGGGGCAGTTCAATGCCCGGGGGAGCCTCAAAGGGAAAGGACAGCACGTTAGTCGGTTTGTCTTTACCGCGATAGGTATGATTCAGCTCATGGCTTTCTGCCTTATCGACCACACGAATGGTGACTTCACTTTCGGGCTGGAACTGCGGCAGGACGGCTTCCAGCCAGCGCTGAAAGTCTGCTTCGGTGGGCAGGCCCTGTTCGCTTTCACAGGCGAGCTGCAGATCCAGAATCACATTACTCATTGCTTCTCCTGTGAAGCCTGCTGGGCGGCAAGGGCTTCACGTTTACGTTCTTCGGTCTGGGTATCGCGCCGCTTTTGATCGGCGGCTTCCCAGGCTTCATAGGCCACAACGATGCGCGCCACGACAGGGTGGCGTACCACGTCTTCACTGTGGAAGAAATTGAAACTCAGTTCGTCCACCTCAGATAATACTTCAATCGCATGGCGCAGGCCGGATTTCAGGTTGCGGGGCAGGTCAATCTGCGTCACGTCACCGGTAATCACGGCTTTTGAGTTAAAGCCAATGCGCGTCAGGAACATTTTCATCTGCTCGATGGTCGTGTTCTGGCTTTCATCAAGAATGATAAACGCATCGTTGAGCGTGCGGCCACGCATGTAGGCCAGCGGTGCCACTTCAATAACGTTACGTTCGATCAGCTTCTCGACACGTTCAAAGCCCAGCATTTCGAACAGTGCATCATACAGAGGGCGCAGGTACGGGTCGACTTTCTGACTGAGATCGCCCGGCAGGAAACCCAGTTTTTCACCGGCTTCAACGGCCGGCCGGGTCAGCATAATGCGACGGATCTCCTGGCGCTCCAGGGCATCGACCGCTGCGGCAACGGCGAGATAGGTTTTACCCGTACCCGCCGGCCCAATACCAAAGGTTACATCGTGGTCGAGGATATTAGCGACATACTGCGCCTGGTTTGGTGTGCGCGGTTTGATGACTCCACGCTTGGTTTTGATGTGAATGGCTTTGCCAAACTCCGGCACGCTGTCGGCCGTCTGTTCCAGCACACCGCTCTCTTTAATCGCCAGGTGTATCTGCTCAGGGTCAATATCCGGAATGTGTCCCCGCACCGGGGCGGTATCAACATACAGATGACGCAGTATATCAACAGCGGCATGAACGCTTAATGCACGGCCCACCAGTTTAAACGCATTCTCGCGGCGATTAATTTCAATGCCCAGTCGGCGCTCTAACTGTTTGATGTTGTCATCAAACGGGCCACACAGGCTCAGCAGTCGGGCATTATCAATCGGTTCCAGGGTTACTTCACGTGTTTCAATGTTCAAACTAATCCTTTGGGTCACACAGGGCCAGGTTGAGAAATGGATGGCATACCTGGCATAAGTGCCAGCGCCATAAAGGAAGTATTTATGGCAGCACGCAAAGCTGCAAGCGTTGGGGTGGATATTTGGGCGCGGCTTTCAGAAACCAAGTGTAACGCAATGAAATGATACGGCGAACCGGGAAGGCTCGCCGGAGGATAAGCGGTCAGGGCTGGAAAGTACCGACGCCCAGCTCGTTCTCTTTGCGCGTGCGTGCAATAACGGATTCCGGGGTTTCGATAGTGCGCAGGCCCATCTGATCTTCGCCACGGATGAAAATACCGCGCAGCGAGTTGGCATACACGTCGACGATTTCGACGTCAACAAACTTACCAATGTGCTCCGGCGTGCCTTCAAAGTTGACGACGCGGTTACAGCCGGTGCGCCCGGAGAGTTCCATCACGTTCTTACGCGATGTCCCTTCCACCAGGATGCGCTGTACGCTGCCGAGCATCCGGCGGCTCCAGGCCATCGCCTGCTGGTTGATACGATCCTGCAGGATGTACAGGCGCTGTTTTTTCTCGTCTTCAGAGACATCATCCGGCAGGTCGGCTGCGGGCGTCCCGGGGCGGGCAGAGTAGATAAAACTGTAGCTGGTATCAAAATTGATCTCGCCGACCAGTTTCATGGTCTGCTCGAAATCCGCCTGGGTTTCGCCGGGAAAACCGATGATAAAGTCAGAGCTGATATGAATATCAGGGCGCGCAGCCACCAGTTTACGGATGATCGCTTTATATTCCAGCGCCGTGTGGGCACGTTTCATCAGTGTCAGAATACGGTCCGCGCCGCTTTGCACCGGCAGGTGAAGGAAACTCACCAGCTCTGGCGTATCGCGATAGACCTCAATGATATCGTCAGTAAATTTGATCGGATGGCTGGTGGTAAAGCGGATGCGATCGATGCCGTCTATCGCAGCAACCAGACGTAGCAGTTCTGCAAAAGAGCAGATACCCCCATCGAAGGTAGCGCCGCGATAGGCGTTAACGTTCTGACCCAGCAGGTTCACTTCGCGTACCCCCTGGGCAGCCAGTTGGGCTATTTCAAACAGAATATCATCTGAGGGGCGACTGACTTCCTCTCCGCGCGTGTAAGGGACGACGCAGAAGGTACAGTATTTATTACAGCCTTCCATGATGGAGACAAACGCAGTAGGGCCCTCGGCACGGGGTTCAGGCATCCGGTCAAACTTTTCGATTTCCGGGAAACTGACGTCCACCACCGGGCTTTTGGTGCCACGTACGGTGTTGATCATCTCCGGCAGACGGTGCAGTGTTTGCGGACCAAAGACAATATCCACGCAGTTCGCACGCTGGCGCAGCTGATCGCCCTCCTGAGACGCGACACAGCCACCGACCCCAATGATGACATTGGGGTTAGACTCTTTTAGTTTTCTCCAGCGACCGAGCAAAGCGAAAACCTTCTCCTGGGCCTTTTCTCGAATCGAACAGGTGTTGAGCAGCAGGACATCGGCATCTTCTGCCGCGTCGGTCAGGGTATACCCGTGGGTGCTGTTTAACAGGTCTGCCATTTTGGATGAATCATACTCATTCATCTGACAGCCCCAGGTTTTAATATGCAGTTTTTTTGTCATCGACTTGCCATTTGTCATGCAGAAAGGAGTGCGGGGCGCGTATTGTAGTGGTTCGCTGCCCGTGGCAGCGGTGTCGCGGCGATCTGTTTGTCGCAGAAAAATCCGGTACACTTAACAACGATCAGGATAACAGAATTCTGCCGGTGAGGTGTAGTTGCAGAGCACGTATGATATGGCCGGTGAAGGAAAAAAAATGACGGAATTAAAGCAAAAAGTAGATGTGGCCATTGTCGGTGGTGGCATGGTCGGTGCCGCGCTGGCCAGCGGGCTGGCGCAACATGGCTTCAGGGTGGCAGTGCTGGAAAAGGAAGCTCCGCCGAAATTCGATGCAGCCAGTCATCCTGACGTGCGCATTTCAGCCATCGGGGCGGCCTCGGTGGCGTTACTGAAGCAGCTGGACGTCTGGCCCACCGTACTGGGGATGCGGGCCGTTCCTTACCGCCGGCTCGAAACCTGGGAGTGGCAGAGTGCCCAGGTGGCTTTCGACGCCGAATCGCTGGGCTTACCCGAGCTTGGCTATATGGTTGAAAACAGCGTACTGCAGCGCGCGCTGTGGCAGCGTCTGCAACAGCAGGACATCCGCCTGCTGTGTCCGGCGCGCCTGCGCGATCTCCAGCCGGTAAACGGGGGATGGCAGCTGCGGCTGGATAATGAGGATACGCTGACCGCACGGCTGGTGGTGGGGGCTGACGGCGCGAATTCCCAGGTCCGGCAGCTGGCAGGTATTGGCATCCACGGCTGGAACTATGCTCAGTCATGTATGTTGATCAGCGTACGCTGTGACCGGGACGCCGGGGATGCAACATGGCAACAGTTTACGCCGAAAGGTCCCCGTGCCTTCCTGCCTTTGTTTGACCGTTGGGCTTCGCTGGTGTGGTATGACAGCCCGGCGCGAATTCGCCAGCTGCAGGCGATGTCCATGCCTCAGTTGCAAAAAGAGATTCAGGCGAACTTTCCGGCGCGTCTTGGCAGGGTTACCCCGGTGACTGCCGGTTCATTCCCGCTGGTTCGTCGTCACGCCACGCGCTATGTACTGCCGGGGCTGGCACTGGTGGGCGATGCCGCTCATACCATTAACCCGCTGGCCGGGCAGGGCGTCAATCTGGGCTATCGTGATGTTGATGCGTTAATCAGCGTGTTAAGTGAGTCGCGTCTGCGCGCGGAGGACTGGGCATCCACGCCAGTGTTGCAGCGCTATCAGCGTAAACGGCTGAAAGATAATCTGCTGATGCAGAGCGGGATGGATCTGTTTTATTTTGCGTTCAGTAATCAGTCGGCACCGTTGAAGATCGTCCGTAATCTGGGGCTGATCGTGGCGCAGCATTCCGGCGTGTTAAAACGTCAGGCGTTAAGGTATGCATTAGGATTGTAGTCAGGGTGAGATAACGGGGTGGCCAAAACAGAGGTCGACCCCTGCCCAAGCGTATTTCAGAGGTTATTTCAGACGTAAAAAAGCCCGCAAAAGCGGGCTTCTTTACTTTGTGGCTGGGGTGCAGGGATTCGAACCCCGGAATGCTGGTATCAGAAACCAGAGCCTTACCACTTGGCGACACCCCAATTTTTTTGCGACTGGCGAACCAGGCGTCTTTTTCTTTGCGACTCGTACTACCAGCCGTCTTTATATGGCTGGGGTGCAGGGATTCGAACCCCGGAATGCTGGTATCAGAAACCAGAGCCTTACCACTTGGC
>Ga0308168_1001030_pt1 | contig 27635 bp, 21 predicted proteins | sample PhyCR2_FD_202133 | JGI IMG/M metagenome (GOLD analysis project Ga0308168, IMG submission 202133) | Phyllosphere microbial communities from UC Gill Tract Community Farm, Albany, California, United States - DLSLRC.R2 | ecosystem: Host-associated > Plants > Phyllosphere > Unclassified | place: USA...
GATCTTGCCGGAATCACGCAACCAGGCGATGTAGGTGCCCGGTGGCGGATTCTGCTGGAAGAACTGGCGCACGCCGCTGCTGATCGAACGGGCCAGCGCCTGCTGGTGGCTCGACGCGGACAGCTTGTTCGCTTCGTTGGCGTTGGAAATGAAGCCGGTTTCGACCAGGATCGACGGGATGTCCGGCGACTTCAGCACCATGAATCCGGCTTGTTCCACGCGCTGTTTGTGCAGCGGCGTGACGCGACCGATGTTGGTCAGCACCTTTTGCCCGACGTTGAGGCTGGAAGTCAGCGACGCGGTCATCGACAGGTCGAGCAACACGCCAGCGAGCATGCGGTCCTTGTCGTCGAGGCTGACGTTACCGGCACCGCCAATCAGGTCGGAACGGTTTTCACTGTCGGCCAGCCAACGGGCGGTCTCGGACGTAGCGCCACGATCGGACAGAGCGAACACCGACGCACCGAACGCGGCTGCGGACGGCGCCGCGTCGGCGTGAATCGAGACGAACAGGTCGGCGCCCTTCTTGCGCGCGATTTCGGTCCGCCCGCGCAATGGAATGAAGTAGTCGCCGGTACGGGTCAGTTCGGCGCGGAAACCTTTCATGCCGTTGACCTGACGCTGCAACTCGCGAGCGATCTGCAGTACCACATCTTTCTCGCGCTGGCCGCGCGAACCGGACGCGCCCGGGTCTTCACCACCGTGGCCGGCGTCGATCACCACAATGATGTCGCGCTTGCCCGCTGGGGCTGGCGGCAGCTTGATCGCCGGCTCAGTCGGGGTCACCGGCACTGCCGGCACGGTCGCCACCGAAGGTGTCGGGGCCGGCGGCGGCGCGGCATCGGCCGGGTTGTCGAACAGATCGACCACCAGACGGTTGCCGTACTGCGCGTTCGGCGCCAGCGAGAAACTTTTCGGGGTGACGGCTTTTTTCAGGTCGATGACCACCCGCAAGTCGGTCGGCGTGCGCTGGGCTGAGCGCATCGCGGTGATCGGCGTGTTCGCGGTCTGCACATTCAACGGCGCGCCGAGGGTGGCGCCGTTGATGTCGATCACCAACCGATCCGGGGCAGTCAGGGTGAAGACACTGTGCTGCACCGGGCCGCTGAGGTCGAAAACCAGTCGCGTATTGTCCGGCGCCCGCCACAGGCGCACGCTGTTGACCTTTGAATCGGCCACAGCGTTGACGGTTACTGCCATCAACATCAGTCCAGCGGCAGCCACCAACGCGCGAAAGCGCATACCAAACCCCATCATTTAATTGGATTCCAATGCCAAAGCGGCACACCAGGCCTCGCCACGCGAGCCCTGGGCTAAAATTTTCAGCGAACGCCCGCTGTCTTGCGGGCCAATGGTAATGGTCAGGTCAGGCTTTGGCAAAAAGCCTGCACCTTTATCGGGCCATTCGATCAGGCACAGGGCATCGTCTTCGAAGTAGTCGCGGATGCCGAGAAACTCCAGCTCCTCGGGATCGACCAGACGATAGAGGTCGAAGTGGAAGGCACGAATGTCACCGATCTCGTAGGGCTCGACCAATGTGAAGGTCGGACTTTTTACCGCGCCAACATGGCCCAAACCGCGAATGATGCCCCGTGACAGGGTGGTTTTGCCCATACCCAGATTACCTTCAAGAAAAATCAGGCCATGGCCCTGGGTGACGCGGGCGATCCGTGCGCCAAAGTCGCTCATCGCCTGTTCATCTGCCAGGTACAGGGTTACTTCAGACACGGTGCTTGCTCCTCCAACAACTGACGAATGGCTGGAATCAGATCACTGGCCGCCAGCCCACGGCCGAATTTGCCTTGTTGCATACCCGCGTTGGCGTGCAGCCAGACGGCCAGGCATGCCGCATCGAACGCGTCCATGTCCTGGGCCAGCAATGCGCCGGTCAGACCGGCCAGCACATCGCCGAGCCCGCCCGTGGCCATCGCCGGATGGCCCTGATGACAGAGGGCCAGACGCCCGTCTGGATGGGCGATCAGACTGCCGGCACCTTTCAGAACCACTACCGCTGAATACTTCTTGCTCAACGCCAGAGCAGCAGCCGGGCGATCAGCCTGCACTTCGGCGGTGCTGATGCCAAGCAAGCGCGCCGCTTCACCCGGATGCGGGGTGATCACGCAATCCTTGGGCAACTGGACAAAATCGCTGGCCAGCAGGTTCAACGCGTCAGCGTCCCACACTTGCGGCAACGCAGCATTGGCGGCCGCCGACAACAGGGCACGGCCCCAACTGGCCTGACCGAGACCCGGTCCGACCACCAGCACCGAAACCTTTTCCAGCAGCCCCATCAGTTGATTGGCTGACGAAGTGCCGAGCGCCATCGCCTCCGGCACCCGGGTCAGCGCCGCCGGCACATGCTCTGGGCGAGTCGCCAGCGAGACCATGCCGGCGCCGCCGCGCAAGGCCATTTCCGTGCTGAGCAGAATCGCTCCACCGAAACCGTGATCGCCACCGATCAGTAACACATGACCAAAGCGCCCCTTGTGCGAGGTCGGCGCACGCGGCGCAAGTGCTGGAAGATTAGCGGCGCTCAGGCGTTGAGCGCAGACGGGAATGTCACTGAAAATTTCGTCGGTGGCTTGCAAGTCGTTGAACACCAGTTCGCCGATATGATCCGCCGCGTCGCCGGTCAACAGCCCGATCTTCATAGCAATGAATGTCACCGTTAGATCGGCGTGGACCGCCACCCCCAGTTCACGTCCGGTATCGGCACATAGCCCGGACGGAATATCGACCGCCGCTACCGGCAAACCGCAGGCGTTGATCGCCTTGATCGCCGAGGCATAGGGCTCACGCACTTCGCCGCTCAGGCCAGTGCCGAGCAAGGCATCGAGGACGACACCGCGCAGCTCGCTTTGCCCCTGCCAGCCTTGCACCACAACACCAGCAGCTACGGATTCGGCATGGGCCAGTGCGGCATCGCCCTGCAAACGTTGCGGATCGCCGACGGCGAGAACGCGCACCGTCCAACCGGCCCGCAGCGCCAGCCCGGCCACCAGATAACCGTCGCCAGCGTTGTTGCCGTGCCCGGCGAGCACGGTCAGTTCGTTCGCTGCCGGCCACTTGCGCACCAGTGCGCGCCACGTCGCGCGGGCGGCGCGCTGCATCAATTCGAAGCCCGGCGTACCGGCGGCGATCAGCCGTGCGTCGAGCTCGCGCACCTGCGCGGCGCGGTACAGCGCGTCGGGTAATTCATCTTTCGTCTGCGGCATGCGTCTTCGGGCTCCGATGTCTGGCAGAATTATACGCACCTCAGCTCCGGTTTCTCTCGCCTCATGTCCGCCATCACCACAGACCTGCCCGCCCTCGCCCAATCGATCAAGGATTGGGGCCGCGAGCTGGGCTTCCAGCAAGTCGGCATCAGCGGTCTGGATCTGGCCGAGCACGAGCAGCATCTGCAACGCTGGCTCGAGGCCGGCTACCACGGCGACATGGACTACATGGGCGCCCATGGCAGCAAACGCTCGCACCCGGAAGAACTGGTGCCGGGCACGTTGCGCGTGGTTTCGCTGCGCATGGACTACCTGCCAGGCGATACCGAAATGGCCAAACGCCTGGCTGAACCGGAAAAGGCTTACGTGTCGCGTTATGCCTTGGGCCGCGATTACCACAAATTGATCCGTAAACGTGTTCAACAATTGGCCGACAGGATTCAGGCAGAGATCGGCCCGTTCGGTTTTCGTGCCTTTGTCGACAGCGCACCGGTGCTGGAAAAAGCCATCGCCGAGCAAGCCGGGCTGGGCTGGATCGGCAAAAACACCCTTGTACTGAATCGCAAGGCCGGCAGTTATTTCTTCCTCAGTGAGTTGTTCGTCGACCTGCCGTTGCCGGTGGATGAACCGCATAGCAGCGAACATTGCGGCCGTTGCACTGCGTGTCTGGATATCTGCCCGACCAACGCCTTCGTCGGCCCCTATGTGCTGGACGCGCGGCGCTGCATTTCCTATCTGACCATCGAGCTGAAAACCGCGATTCCCGAAGAGTTGCGGCCGTTGATTGGCAATCGCGTGTTTGGCTGCGACGATTGCCAGATCGTCTGTCCGTGGAACCGCTTCGCCCGGCCGACCGGGGAAAACGATTTCAAGCCACGGCACAATCTGGATAACGCACAGTTGGCAGAGTTGTTTTTGTGGGATGAGGACAAGTTCTTGAGTAGCACCGAAGGTTCGCCATTGCGGCGCGCCGGGTATGAGCGCTGGTTGCGCAATCTGGCGGTGGGGCTGGGAAATGCGCCTTCAACGATTCCGGTGCTGGAAGCGTTGAAGGCGCGACGGAATTATCCGTCAGAGTTGGTCAAAGAACATGTGGAGTGGGCGCTTGAACAGCACTCCAGACCTTCATACCCATAACGGGCAGGCGAAGTATTCAGAGTGCTCATGTGCGCGTTGTAACCATATTTTTGGCCGATCTCATTATTGCGTTGGTCTCTCCGTCGGTCCAATGGCCGCCCGCCCGCAGGACTCTGCAAACTCTTTGTTTACTGTCCTCCAGAAGATAAATACGCTCCCCACGTCCTTTCGAGGCCGTAAAAAAAACATGCGTTACTTTTCTTCCATCTCCGGCTGCGCCGAATGCCTCGTAATACATCCTGGAGCTCTTGGCTGCCTGGAGGGGGGACATATCGCTTTCCACGAGCTGGAAGAATTCGTCGGCCATCGTCTTATGAACGGCATGGACGTAGTCTTCTGTCTCTGGCCTGATTAATTGCCAAGGTCTCTCCGCCGCTTCCTCCACGGGCGCATTCGCTCTACTTGCATTTTGCCTCGCGCGTCCTCGCCCCCTGAGCTGTCGTGCTGCTCTGGCTGCGTCGTCTCTATTAGGGCTGAGGCCTTTGCTAAAAGCTGAAGCCATCTTCCTGCCCGCATTCACAGCAGCTTTTGCACCCGCCGCCAAACCTGCACCGAGCGAAGCGAGCCCGAGACCAAAACTGATCCAGCCCAATATCTCGCCCGCTTGAGAACCCGGTGCGAGTTCATTGATCACCTCGCTGGCAATACCCGCCAGGCCTGAAGCAACCGCCAGCCCCAATGCCGCCACTGCCCATGGCGTCGCCGCGCCCATCGTCACTACGCTGGCAACAATTCCGAGAATACTCAGGCCGATGCCCAGGATCGATTGCCAGGAGACATGCCCGGTAGGGTCAACCCGGTTGACCGGGTCGCCCAGGCAATAACTGTAGGCATTCAATCCGCCCGCACCGAACGGACTCATGCTATCGGGGGCAAGAAAACGCATCAGTGTAGGACTATATGCCCGGTAACCGTTGCCCAGCAGATACAGCCCGGTGACCGGATCCAGCTGTTCGCCGTTGAACCCCGCCAGGCTGAACAATCCGCCGTCGGCAGGAAGGTGCCCATAAGGACTGTAGGCGCAATCGGTGACGTGCTCCTTACCCAGTGTTGCCAGCACGCTTTGCTGTTGATCGGTGCCAAACAGCTGCGCGCTGGCGTTCAGACCGAGTTGCCGCTGTCCCACAAGCGCGCCACCGTGACGCACGACACTGGATGAATTTTCACCACTGACCTCATTGGCGACCCGGCCTGCGTGGTAGTAACGCTGCACAATCGCGTTATCGGGTTGCGACAGTTCAACCAGATCGTCGAAACCGTCGTAATGGTAACCACGGATCACTGATCCCCCTGTCTCGGACAACTGCTCAAGACGTCCGAACGCGTCATAGGCCAGCGTTCGCGCCTGGTCGTCCTTGATCATCCTGCCGTTGGCGTCGTATTCCAGCGTCACTGCTGGTGGATAGTCGACATGGGAATGTTTGACTGCGCTGAGCTGTACCGGATCGGGATTGTCATAACTGAATGTGGTCAGATTCACGCCCAGCGGGAACTTCGTCTGCACGGTAAGAATATTGTCCAGCGCATCGAAGGTGAACGTCTGCTGAATAATTTCCTTGCCATACGGGTCACGGGGCTTTTGGGTGCCAGCACAGTCGTACTGGATCAAGCGCCCGCGCACGTCGTAGGTGAACTGTTCATCACGTAAGAGTTGAGTGCCACGTCTGGACACTTTCTGCGCCAGTTTGCCAGCCAGCGTGTAAGTCGATTCAAGGGTCTGGTCAGGCTGACCCTGAATCTCGAATGTACGCCGGGTTTCACGACCGATATCGTCATAGGCGAACCGGGTGATCATCTGACGCTTGATCGAGGTGTCTTCGGTTTTCGTCCACTCCAGCATCCCCGTCTGGGCGTTGTAGTGGAACTCGGTTGTCAGCAAGCCTTGCGAGGCGGATAGAAGGCGGCCGAACTCATCGTATTCAGATCTGTTGTCGGTACCGAGCACATCAATGTGGCTGATCGGTCGCCCCTGCAGGGACCAGGTACTGGACGTTGCTTTCGTGACAGCGCCGAAGGTCGTCGTTTCGGATTTCAGGCGCCCGGAAGGATGATAGGCAAAGCTGCGGCTCCTGCCGCTTTCGGTACAGGTCAAGGGTTTGCCGCTGACGGGGTCATAGGTCATGGTTGTGACCAGGTCCTCTGCCTTGCGCTCAGTCAGCAAACCGCCCAGTTCCCGCAAATAAGTGAATTCGGTTTTTTTGCCATCAGCACTCTTGCACCACTGTGGCTGAGTGAAGCCCGCTTCATAACCCGCCTCGGACTTTCGCCCGCCCACAGTACTTTGGATCAACCGCCCCAAACCGTCATACGTTTGCTGGCCCAGCACTTTGTCACCGACCTTGATGTCGATTGCCAGCCCTTCATCACTATGCTGGGCGTACTCGGTCACGACCTTACTGCCGTCGGGCAGGACACTGCGGGTCATTCGGTCAAAAACGTCGTACTCATATCGGCTGGTGTTGCCGACAGGGTCTGTCTGGCTGGCTGTGCGCCCATAACCGTCATAGGTGTAAACGGTTTTGCCCAGACTCTTGTTCTTCACATTGAAGCTTTCGACACTCAGCGGTTTTCCGAAATCATTGACGACGGTGATCGTCTTGCCCATGCCCTGGAGCCAATTGGCTTGCCGGCGAAGCACCGGATCCGCCTCGCTGTGTTCGATACGCCCATCATCGTGCAGCGTCTTGCTGACCTGGCCCCAGGAATCGAATTCATAGCGAGTGCTGACCGGATAAGGTTTGCCATCACGCCAATCAGTCAGCGTCACTTTCACCTTGTGACCGACTGAATCATGCAGGACAGAATGAAGCGTGCGCGTCTGAATGAGACCGTCCTTGTCGGGATGGTCGCAGTCCTTTTCCTGAACGGTGATCACCCGTTCCAGTCCGTCATAGGCGACTTTTTGCTCGCCGCCAGCAGGATCCGTGGTCACCATTGTCGCCGGCTGCTGTTTGCTGGCGGCCAGATAGGCCCACCGGGTAGCGCCCGCATAGGGGGTGCCGGCAGCAACGGTTTTGCACACTGCCCGGCCGATTGCATCGTATTCATATTCGATGTGCTCGCCATCGACACCGACTTCAGAGACCTGTAATCCGGTCAGCGTCGACAGCACTTTCTCACTGGTCTGCAGCGCGCCGTCGAATCCGCGCGTGCTGGACCTGACTCGCAGCCTGTCACCCTCAAGCTCATAGGAAAATTCGATAGCGGTTTTTTTATCATTCAGGGTGACACTTTGCTCTTTTGTGGCTCCATGCTTGAGTGGATCCTGGGGCGTATTCAGATAGCTGCGTGCGGTTTTCGAACGCAACACCTCTACACCCTCCACCACTTCGAAAAAACGCTCCTCGACCGGTAACACAGAGGCCAGTTCAGCACCCTCAAGCGCCGGATGCAGCGCGTAGTCGTAGTATGTGACTGTCGAAGCGCCATCCGACGCAGCAGCACTCACCGTCCTCTTTTTCGGGAACCTGGAAAAGCCCAGCGGATCCTCCGGGCAGTTATCCCCGCCACTGGCCGGATAGAATTCCGTCGTAGTCGTCACCCCAGTGGGCTCAACCTGCTTGAGCAAGTTACCTTCGCCATCGAACTCGGTGATGGTGGTTTCCACACGCTGCTGTTGGGTGCGCCGATCGAGGTACGTCACCGTATGGACCTTAGGCATGCGGAATTGGGCCACCTGCTCACTGAACGGCTTGGTAACGGAACAGTGATACTCCGTGGCGGTGGCGATCTGCGCGTCGCCACAGGTTGTAACCTCAGCTACCAACAGATGGAATTTGTTGTAGGTGCGTTTAATGCGGGTATGTATTTTGCCGCTGACCAGCAAGTGCTCGTCCGAGGTGTAGACGTAGTTGCTGGGCGCCAGATAGAGCGGATCCAGGTCACTATCCCTGGCTGGAAGGAGGCCCTGCCCAAGGAAGTTATGGTCGGAGTACGTGTATGTCTTGCACACTCTGGGCTGGCCGCGCCCTGGGTAGACATCGTGAGCGATAACAAACGGCAGTGTCTGTTCCACACCGCTGATGAAGCGGTGGCCGTGCCGCTTGTAGCGAACGATTTCGACCCCGCGCAGCGGATTGACGATGCGATGAACATAGCTGGCCCCAGCGATGACTTCATACTCAAGGTCCCAACCCTTACCAACCGGCAGTTCGATGGCCGTCACCCGAGAGTTTTTCAAGATCAGCTTGTAGTTGGAACTGGAAGCAGTGTCGGGATGCCGGGACAGCGTCACCTGACCTGCCGCGCGGGTGATTTTCAACAGGCAGCGCTTGGCATCACTGACTTCGGCCAATCGGGGAAACTGGTTGAACAACTCATGCTTGAGGGTAATGCTCACACCGTTCGCCGCGATTATTTTTTCCACAACGGCGACCTGAGTACCGGCCAGGACTTTGAGCAATTCACGCCGTCCATCCTTGTATCGAACTTCATAGCGCCCTGCTCCAGTGACTGACACCTTTGCCGTTTGCAGTTTCATTTCCTTGAACTTCAGGCCGCTAGACGTCTCGACAGCCTTGTAGCGTTCACCGTTGGACAAGGTCATGACTTTGCTGCGCAAGTCATAATTGGTCAGGGTCAAAGACCAGCCAACGCCGAAACCGCTATCGGCCTGATTGAGCGGATTGAAGCTCACTGAAAGTGCAAGCTCCGGACCATTGAGGTCTGCCGAGTGCAACTTGCCAAGCGAAAATGCACACGTATACATGCCCGTGCGCGGATCAACGCCTCCGGAAACAAACTCACCGAAGTTGAACGCGTTGGAGTGAACAGCGGAAGATGAATTACTTTCCATAGAAAAATATCCTTTATTCCAGGTGCAAATTTAAACAGGTCGAGCTGGGCAACGAAAAATCGCCGAGTCACAAATAACATCAGGCAAATTGTTTTGTTGAGCGTTTCGACTCACCCAGAATAAAAGTCCGCTGTTCTGTATCACCCTTGATAGCAAGCCAGTGTTCCGTACCGAACTCATCAATCACGGCGAGTTCGAACGCACCTCTCGTCGCCGGCTTCTCTTCCGTCTGTAGAGTCGTGCGCTGCACCAGCGTCAATACACCAGGCACATCGTTAATCGGGAAAGTAATAAAACCCAGAGGGGTATTGACCGAAGCCGATCGCCCATAGATTGGCGCGAGATAGCCATAAAAACTCCTACCGCCACCACTGTAGTGGTTTATCGTGCCCGACGAGTACACCATTACCGCGTCTTCAGCATCATACGGATTAAGTCTTATATCGGCGCTATACCAGTCAAGCAAGTTTATCTGGCGACCGTCAGCACGAAGCCCGAGATGAAAATACTGAATGCGTTCCTCGTACACTCTTTCGCTGAAAGTACCGTATTTAAAAAGAGAGAAACTGTTCTGAGTGTATTTTTTCGGGAGAATCGCCTCCAGCGTGACACTGCTGTCGAAACCAACCCCATTACTTCGCAATACCGCGCCGTTCAAGGAAATCTCGGCAGCCACTTCCATGATTCCAGGTCGGGAAGCCGAAACCCAAAACTGTAAAATCTGTACCGGATCTGCGGCGTTGCTGATCCGGTTGTCAATGACCCGCGGGACTTCTGTCAGCCGCGTTGCCCCACCCGACATTTCGTGAGCGTAACGATTTTCCTGAATCGATACACTCCAGTCTCCCTCCAATGGGCGAGCACCGTTATAGGCAATCAGCCGCAGTGACTGCAATGCGGGATGTCCGTGCAGCGATACGCCGTCGCCGTTGTTATCGATCCCGTGAAGAAGCACCAACACACGCACCTGCATGCGACCGTTGGCGTAGAGCACTTTGTGCTGACCATGATTCGTGGCGTCGAGTTTTACCTCGATACGGGATATACCTACTTGCTCATCAAACATTTCACAATACCTTGCGGATTAATAGACTTTACCCCTAAGGGCTCAGCAAAGTATTGAGGTTCGCCTTGAATTAAAACAGCCGAAACATTCAACCAATTGTAAGCCTGCAATAACCTAACACCGTTATCACTAACTCACACAAAACCTCATATATTCAAAAATCCCAATCCCTCATGATGTAAAGCTCATAACATTGTTCCTAACCCATGATTTCAGCACGCTGCAACTCCTTCCCCTCCTGACTTCAAAACCTAACAGAATCAGGAGGGGTGCCACTGAGCGGTTTATTCTTTTCAGTATATGTTAGACCGATAAAGCAGCTGTTACTTTCGCCCACACTCAACCACTGTCTGACTCTGTCGAGAACCCGCTCTCAGAGGACTCACTATCGAAATCAAACTGAGGAACTTCCTCATCCACCTGAATTTCCATCTTGCGATCCATACTGGAGTTTTCAAGAAACTGCTTAATTCGCTGCCTCGATGCGTCATTCAACGGGTTATTTGACAACCCGACAAAGAGATTCTGTGTATCCGGAATCTCGAACAACTCATACCCCACGTCGGCAATATTATTATCATGCAATGCGACGACACCCAGTTTCCTGAGGGTATCTATACCTGAAGGAACGCTGGCAAGATTTGCGTTGCTCAGCATCAATCCGGTTAACCCTGTCATGTAGCCTACATGTGGAGTAACCGTCAGAGGGTTGTTTGCCAGATTCAACCGGGTAAGTGTTTCGATTCTGGACAACCCTTCAACTTCGACCTCCGACAGCCTTAGCGAGCACCCGTCCAGCGTAAGCTCGCTTAACTGGCGCATTTGAAATATTCCTGAGGGAAATGTCTCCACGTCAATGCCGAAGACTCCCAAGAATTGAATATTGGGGAAACTGTCCAGAAACGCACCTATCCGTGCGCCCGGTTCATTTGCGGTCAGGATCAACTCTGTGACGTACTCGAATCTGGTGGACAATCTCGGTAACTCACCAGAAAAATCGACATAGTAAGAAAAGTGATCGTCTCCCTCCCCCCACCTCGAAACCGACTTGCGTTGCCAGATATCTTGCAGCTTTGCGCTGAACCGCTCGCGAGCCTGGCGTTGTTCTGCAATTTGCGGTGCGCCCTGCGATGAATCCGTGCGGGTCGACAATCCTTGGGCACTCCAGATCGCCAACTCATTGCGCAGTGTTGCCAACTCTGTCTCCAGGCGAGTCAAGACCCTGGCTGCGTCCGACTTCAGACGCTCGGAAATGAACATGGCCAGTTCTTGTTCGGCAAGCTGCGGATAAAGATCACGGACACGCTCTTCAACGGACTTTGTCGACGTCGGGTTGACATCGCCGCCCCCTCGCAGCCCCGCTTGCACGTGCTGGGCGCTGGCCGGAACAGCCGTTACCTGTACCGGTGCCAGTCCCAGCAATTCGCTCACGCGTTGGCGCGACGGCAATGGCTGTGCACGTACCAGCTGCCGCAGAGCCGCACCACCGCCCTGCGCTACACCGAGCAATTGGCGCTGCCCGGGCAGTAAAAGGAGCCAGACGGCGGCATACAGATCCGGCCGACCTTGGGGTGACGGGACGCCGCTGAGTTGGATAACGTAGCCTTCATGCTGACGAATAAACTTGTGACGCACTGACGACCGAGCATCGCCAATAGCACTCAATAACTCACCCTCTGACGCTTGCCGACGAATCTCGATACGAATCTGTCGCGGCCAAAGATCAAGCTGCCCGATCATCTGCAATGCCAGCAGATCACTGTCCAGACTGGCTACCGAATCCAGAAAGATTCCTTCGCACGCTCTGGCGAGACGCACCTCGCGTAGCGCTACCAGCGTCTTTTCTGCCATGTGCCTCGGCATTCCCGGCTGCAGGCGCAAATGCATATGGTCGGCGGCACTGGCCTCTCGCCACAACGCCTGAGCGATTGTCTTGGGCAGATCGGGAAAGATCCGTCGCATCTGCAATGTGTTGGCATCGCAATCGAGTTCGAACGCCCGCTCACTCTGCTCAAACAGCAAGGCGCTGGATTGTTCGATAACGCGCTCGCTCAGATCATCTGCCCGTGGCGGCAACAAAGCCTGCAGTTGTGAATCAGCCTGCGCACGCACGGTGGGATCGGAATGTTGCACCTGGGTGATGAACAGCTGGATCTTTTGATCGAGGGCAAAACGTCTCGCTGTGTCCTGCAGCAATGCCAGCGAGGTGGGATGAATCTCGGACCTGTGCACTATCGTTGTGTCTACGCCGCTCACTGCGAGCATGCGTTTGATCATCAATGGAGAAAAATCTTCTATTGAATATTCCGCGCCGGTAAGCAGTTCTGCCGCGCGTTTTTGTTCGGAATAGACAGTTGCAAGCGGGTTGGTCGACTCAGGGTCGTCCGCCGGGTGCCACAACCGGCCCTCGCTGTCAGGCCTCAACAGCGGACCGGAAGGATGCAGTTCTCTGGCATGTGTGGCGCGAAGCAGACCGCTCTCAGCGTCTCGGACCACTTGCACGATGTGGTTATCAGCAACGGCAACATACTGGCGATGCTTCAAGGTTTTGATACCCAGTGCAACGGACTCATCGAGCCCCTCTTGCGAGGGTATCCAATAGCTTTCCAGGGAATCGTTCACGGAAAACCTTGGGAATTCGTCGAATGTGGAATACGTCGTGGTCGTGCTCACATTGACGCCAGGCGTTATCGCCAGCGGATCTGATGAAGATGGCGAATGCAGCGGTTCCTGATGATGTGCAACAGTCAAATGCGCCACTGTCGAAGACGAGGACAACGGTCGGTGGGAGACATCGATGCTGGAATCGGAGGGTTTGGTTGGGACAGATACAGGTTTGATCTTCGGCGGTTTGCCAGTCATGATCGCTCATCCTTGAGAGGGGGTGCGCTGGCCACACAGAGTGCAGGGCCAACGCGAGTCATCAGAAAAGCACTTTCGTGCATATGCTGATCATCGACATGGCAGCTTATCTGCAGTCGAAATGCCAAACGCATATACATCTACTACATTCACCGACATTGCATCAGTGAACGAACTCAGCCTCGTTGAAGATATAAATTACGCTCGTGAAAATTCACGCGGATTGCCAGTTTATGCTCAGTACCATATTCATCGATCGCGATGAAGGGGAGGACGCCGCCATATTTTTGTGGCCCGGTGTTTTTCGAGTATTCAGATAGAGCCTGAACGATGGTCAACTCCCCGTCGCTTTGAGTATTTACGTGATAATGCTTCGAGTTCCATGTTTGCGCATCACTGGTAAAAGTGTATGCAAACGGATCACCCCTGTCAGGCAAAGAGACGACTACACTGGAGTTTTCGGGACGCACAAAAATGCATTCCATGTAATTTGTTTTTATTTCGTTAAGCCTGTTACCACCCGCAAAATCGTAATCCTTGCCCTCTTCTGCCCCCTCTGCAATCCAGTCGACCAGCCGGATCTGCTTCCCACCCGGGTACAGTCCCAAATGGTACTTCCAGATACGGTTGCCGGGCGACTCATTACCAATCCTGGTCTGGTACAAGCGAAATACTCCGTCTACACCATATGTCGAAGGCGTTTCCGCTTCTACAGTCACGCTGCTGTAATGAACACTGGCAGGCGTGGTTCCGTTACTGAGGATCGTCTCCCCGTTCACGGACAGGCGCGCACCGATCTCAGTCGTTCCGGCGCTCGATGAGGAAACCCAGAACGTACGAACCTGTGGATGAACGCTGTCATTCTCAAGATCATCGTCGTGCCTGTCTTCGGCGTCAGGTGCAGGACGTGCCTCACGCGTAAACCGCCCTTGGACTGCGCTCGCGCCCCAACCATCGCGCAAGGTCTTGCCGGTCGCGTAATGAATAAGCTGGATGCTTTCCATTACATCCGCGGGTACATGCATTGCGTTGCCGTCGGCGTCCACTCCGGCAACGAGTACTTGAACTTTGACCTGCATTCGGCCATTAGCGACAAGTGCCCTGCTTTGAGTATTATTACCGGCATCAAACTTGACTTTTAAACTGGACAGCCCCGCCAGAGTGGGCGGATTGTCATTTTGATTATCTGTAACATCCATGCTTTCACTCATAATGCAGCTCCTTTTTGAGAATGTAATTTGATACTGACATCGGAAATATGTCAGCAAAAAAACTACATACCCATCAAGCAAAGATCAAAGTGAAAAGTGTAAGAAATATGCGCACGCATTCACAAATAACTCATTAGCTATTAATCAGCTTCAATGGCAATGACGCATGATCGATCAGTGTTCGTCGTTATAAACGAACTTCGGCATTTCCCAATGAAAACGAATGGCCAGCAGACGCAGCAAGAATCCGCCAAACAAAGTGATCAGAATGGCTTGTTCACCCGGCACATTGAGATAAAGACACAACATGTAGCACCACGCCGCAGCAAATGAGACGCTGGCGTAAAGTTCGCGGCGAAAGATCAAGGGAATATCGTTGCAGAAGATATCGCGAAGAATACCGCCAAAAACGCCGGTGATGACTCCGCTGACGGAAGCCACCAACATGCCGTGACCCATTTCCAGCGCCGTCATGCAACCGATCAAAGTAAATGCCACCAGTCCAACTGCATCGAGCACCAGAAACAGCGAGCGCAGATGGCGCATCCAGCGCGCAGCGAATACGGTGAACATCGCTGCCACCGAGGTCAGCACCAGATATTCCGGATGTTTGACCCAGGTCAGCGGGTAATGCCCAAGCAACACGTCGCGCACCGAACCGCCACCGAGCGCGGTGATGCAGGCGATCAGCACCACGCCGAACCAGTCCATGCCACGTCGGCCGGCAGACAGCGCGCCAGTCATGGCTTCGGCGGTGATGGCGATCAGATAGAGCATCAGCAACATGGTGGCAGTCCAGGCAGGAAGGCGCGCAGTCTAGCCATTTCAGCGCCGCACCAGAAGAGGGCGCGCCTTTCGCGAGCAGGCTCGCGAAGGCGGAAAGCCGCTCCCTCAGAACTTGATGAAGTGCTTGCGGTAATGCTGCAACTCGGCGATCGATTCGCGGATGTCGTCCAGCGCCAGATGCGTGCTGCCCTTCTTGAAGCTGTCGCGCACGTCCGGAGCCCAGCGCCCGGCCAGTTCCTTGAGCGTCGAGACGTCGAGGTTGCGGTAGTGGAAGTAGCTTTCCAGCGCCTTCATGTGGGCATAAAGGAAGCGACGATCCTGGCAGATGCTGTTGCCGCAGATCGGCGATTTGCCCTTCGGCACCCACTTTTCCAGGAAGGCAATGGTCTCAGCTTCTGCCTCAGCCATGCAGATGCGGCTCTCACGTACACGCTGGGTCAGGCCGGAATTACCGTGAGTGCGGGTGTTCCATTCGTCCATGCGCGCGAGCACTTCGTCGCTGTGATGGATGGCGATCACCGGGCCTTCGGCCAATGTATTGAGCTCACTGTCGGTGACGATGGTGGCCATTTCGATGATGACGTCGTTGTCCGGGTCCAGACCGGTCATTTCCAGGTCGATCCAGATCAGGTTCTGCGGGTTTTGCATATTCGGGCTCCTAGGCAATGCTGCGCAGTTTAGCCTAGGCCGGTGGCCGGGCGTGCTAAACTCGCGGCCGTTTTACCTAATCGCTGCATTCTTCAGACGGAACACCCATGGCCAAACGCCAACTCAATCGTCGTCAAAACTGGCGCATCGAAAAGATTCAGGGCGAGCGCGCCGCACGCGCCGCCAAACGCGAGTCCTCGGCGGTCGAAGCCCTCGAGGGCGGCGATCTCGGCCCTGAGCAACATGGCCTGGTGATCGCCCACTTCGGTGTGCAGGTCGAAGTCGAAGCCGTTGACGGCGAACTCGCCGGCCAAGTGTTCCGCTGCCACTTGCGCGCCAACCTGCCAGCGTTGGTCACCGGCGACAAAGTGGTCTGGCGCGCCGGCAACCAAGGCATTGGCGTGATCGTCGCGCAACTGCCGCGCAGCACGGAACTGTGCCGCCCCGACAGCCGTGGCCAGCTCAAACCGGTTGCTGCCAACGTCGACATGATCGTCATCGTGTTCGCGCCGCTGCCCGAGCCCCACGCCAACCTGATCGACCGCTATCTGGTCGCCGCCGAACATGCCGGCATCCGCCCGCTTCTGCTGCTGAACAAATTCGACCTGATCGACGAGCAGAACGCCCCGGCGCTGAACGCGTTGCTGGCGGTGTATCGCACACTGGGTTATCCGGTGCTGGAAGTTTCGGCGCACCACGGAAACGGCATGGAACAGCTGCAAAAGCAGCTCGACGGACGCATCAGCGTGTTCGTCGGCCAGTCCGGCGTCGGCAAGTCGTCGCTGGTCAACAGCCTGCTGCCTGAGGTCGAAACCCGCGTCGGACCGTTGTCCGAGCTGTCCGGTCAGGGCACGCACACCACCACCACTGCGCGGCTGTTCCACTTCCCCGGTGGCGGTGAATTGATCGACTCCCCGGGCATCCGCGAATTTGGCCTGGGCCACGTCAGCCGCGCCGACGTCGAAGCCGGCTTCATCGAGTTCGACGACCTGCTCGGCACTTGCCGTTTCCGCGACTGCAAGCACGACCGCGAACCGGGTTGCGCTCTGCTCAAGGCGCTGGAAGATGGCCGCATCCAGCAGCAACGGATGAACAGCTATCGCTCGATCATCGCCAGCCTGCCTGAAAACGGCTATTAAACAGCCACGCCGGCAGCCCTGCGCGATGGGCTGCCGGTCGTCGGACTGCATCTGACTCACCTCTCTCCTCTTAAACGTCAGCTTCTTCTGTAGGCACTTGCACGACTGCTTGCAGGACCTTTCTGTTTTGCCGCGCAGACCTTGTAGGCCTGAGCCAGCGGCCTACATTTCTTTCCTCCTTCGCTCACAGCGACCATCGAGGAAAGCCATGCCAACCGGTCTTTTGTTCATCATCCATTCGTCTCGCGACGCCCGCCCGTGCAATACCCACAGAATCCCCGGCGCGATCCGCCTGCACAAGGCGGTGTGACCATGCGCAAGGCATTGTTCATCGGCATCAACGATTACACGCATATCGGCGGGCTCAGCGGTTGCTGCAACGACGCCATGGCCATGGCTTCGGTATTGAAAAGCAACGCCAACGGCGACCCCAACTTCAAAAGTGTCGTACTGACGTCTGCCGAGGATTACCTGAGCCGAGAAAAACTCGAAGACCAGATCCGCGAGTTGTTTTCCGGCGACTGCAACGTCGCTCTGCTGTATTTCGCCGGTCATGGCGGTTTCGATGCCGACACTGACGAAGGCATGCTGATACCGCAGGACTACCGCAACGCCAAGGACGGCATCCGCATCAGCGACATTCTCAACTGGGCGGACAAAGCCACGCGGATCAAAAACAAAATGATCATCCTCGACTGCTGCGAAAGCGGTTCAGCCGGAGAAGTGCGCGCCCTGCGCAGCGAGAGCAGCATGGTCAGCGAAGGCATGACCATCCTCACCGCCTGCAAAAAAGCCGAGCCGGCGCTGGAGGGCGCGCAGCACGGCGTGTTCACCGGCCTGCTCCTGCAAGCGCTGCATGGCGGCGCGGCGAATATCCTCGGCAAAATCACCCCCGGCAGTCTGTATTCCTTCGTCGACAATGCCCTCGGCGCCTGGGAGCAGCGTCCGGTGTTCAAGACCAATGTGTCGCAGTTCATTTCCCTGCGCGAAGTCTCACCGCTGATTCCCAAGGAGATCCTGCGCAAATTGCCGGACTGGTTTGCCGAAGCCGAATCGGTCTTGCCGCTCGACCCCAGCTATGAACCCACCGAAAAGGCGTTCGTGCCTGAGCATGGCGAGATCTTCGCCCAGTTGCAGAAGTGCAACCGCCACAGCCTGATCGAACCGGTCGACGCCGAGCACATGTACTACGCCGCCATTCACTCGACCGGCTGCCGCCTGACGGCACTCGGCGCCTATTACCGCGAACTCGCCCTCAAAGGACATTTCTGATGCCAGTCTTTATCAGCTATCGCCACATGGATCGCGCCCATGCGATCGCCATCAACACCCGCCTGACTCAGGCGAAAATCAGGACTTACCTCGACGTGCTGGACCCGGAATCGCAGACCACCGACGACATCACAGGGGTCATTACCCGCAACATCACCGAGTGCACGCATTTGCTGGCGGTGGTATCGGAGAAGACGGCGTTGTCATGGTGGGTGCCGTTCGAGATTGGCGAGGCGACGATCAGCAACCGGCGGATCTGTACATTCAAGACCGGGCCGACACAACTGCCGATCTATCTGGACAAGTGGCCAAAGCTGAGCACGGCCAGCGACCTGGATTTCTTTATCGATGCGTATCGTGATGAGGTGTCGAACAAGCGATCGGTGGCGCTGGATTCGATCAGCGAATCGGTCAAAGGGGCTTACAAGCGCGATGCAGAGATGTTTCATGAACAGCTGAAGAACCGGATTCGTCGCGGGTTTTAGAATTTTGTCACTTTCGAAAAGCCCCTCACCCTAACCCTCTCCCGGAGGGAGAGGGGACTGACCGAGGTGAATGTTTCACGTACGCCGACCTGAAATACCGAGTCGAACTCGAATCCGAAAAGCATACAAAACGGCTCCCTTCCCCCCTCGCCCCTTGGGAGAGGGGGGTTGCTCTTGGCAACGCACTAAATACAAAGCCGAAAATCAGCCGAAAAAAAACCGACATCACTGTCGGTTTCTTTTTTAATCATTGCTTCGGCGCTGGCGCCGCCCCACCCGGCTCAGCCGGTTTCGGCGCCGCATCGTCAAACAGATTCAACCGCTCGCGCAACTCGTGAGCCGGCACTGGCTGTTTGTCCGCCGGCAGCGCATTCGGATCAACCGGGGCTGCCGGAGCAGCACCGTTCTGCCCCTGATCCGCCGGTTTCGCCGCCTCAGGCCCCTGCGCACCTTCGATGGCGGCCTGGGCTTTTTTGGTCAGCACGACAATGTCGATCCGGCGGTTAACGGGGTTGAACGGGTTTTCCCGATCAAACAACGCCGACGAGGCATAACCGACCACCCGCGCCACCTGCGCATCCGGATAGCTGCCCGCGACCAATGCGCGACGCGCGGCGTTGGCACGGTTGGCCGAGAGTTCCCAGTTGCCGTAATCGCCCGTGCCAATGTAGGGCTTGGCGTCGGTGTGGCCGCTGATGCTGATCTTGTTCGGCACCGCTTTGATGGTGTCGGCCATGGCCAGCAGGATGTCTTCGAAGTACGGTTTCAGGCGTGCGGACCCGGAGTCGAACATCGGCCGGTTCTCGGCGTCCATGATCTGGATGCGCAAGCCGTTCGGGGTGATTTCGAAGAGGATCTGATCCTTGAACTTCTGCAGTTGCGGGTTCTCGTCGACCTTGTTCTGCAGTTCTTGCAGGAGCAGTTCGAGACGCTCCTTCTCGACCTGCTCGGCCATGCCTTCAACCTGATCGGTGTCGACCGTGACCTTGTCCGGTTGCGGCTGCGACTTCACTTCCGGGTTGAGGGTGTTTTCCGGCGCCAGGGTCGGTGTACCGCCGAGGTCGATGATGTACGGCGTGCCGCTTTCGGAGAAGCCGACCGGGTCCTTGAAATAACCGGCGATGGCGATCTTCTGTTCCGGCGTAGCGGTGGACAGCAGCCACAGCACGAGGAAGAACGCCATCATCGCCGTGGCAAAGTCGGCAAAGGCGATTTTCCACGCCCCGCCGTGGTGCCCGGCAGCAATGCGCTTGACGCGCTTGACGATGATCGGCTGATTATTTTCCATGACTTAGCGACCGCGAACCGCTTGTTCCAGCTCGGCGAAGCTTGGACGGTGCGCCGGGTACAGAACCTTGCGCCCGAACTCGACCGCCAGCGACGGCGGCATGCCGGACGCCGAAGCCACCAGCGAGGCCTTGATGGCTTCGTAGACGTTGAGCTCTTCCTTGGCATCGTGGGCCAGGGAATGCGCCAGCGGACCGAAGAAACCGTACGCCGCGAGAATACCGAAGAAGGTACCGACCAGCGCAGCACCCACGTGCAGACCGATCGACGCCTGGTCGCCCTCGCCCAACGAAGCCATGGTCACCACGATACCGAGTACCGCCGCAACGATACCGAAACCGGGCATGCCGTCGGCAATGCCGTTGACTGCGTGCGATGGGTGCTCGAGGTCTTCCTTGAGGCTGTACAGCTCCATGTCGAACAGGCCTTCGAGTTCGTGCGGAGCCATGTTGCCGGAAGACATGATGCGCAGGTAATCGCAGACGAACGCAGTCATGCGTTCATCCTTGAGCACCGCCGGGTACTTGGCGAAGATCGGGCTCGCGGCGGCATCTTCGATGTCGCCTTCGATGGCCATCATGCCTTCGCGGCGGCTCTTGTTGAGGATCTCGTAGATCAGCCCGAGCACTTCCAGATAGAAGGTGTGGGTGAAACGCGAACCGAACATGCTCAGGGATTTCTTGAGCACGTGCATCGTCATGTAACCGGGGTTGGCCTGGAGGAATGCGCCAAGGGCCGCACCGCCGATGATCATCACCTCGAAGGGCTGGATCAGGGCGGCAATCTTGCCGTGGGAGAGCACGTATCCGCCGAGCACGCTCGCGAATACGACGATGATGCCGATAATTTTAGCCATAGGTAGAAGGTACTTGTTTAAGTCGGGTTCAAGGTCATATTCGGAAGTTAAAAAATCTCTTCTTCTACTTATCGGCAAAACTGCGCCAGACTATAGCCAGTTCAGGCGAAAAGCGAATTTAGCCCATGCCGGGCGCGTCTACAGTCAGTGAAGATCTCGTCCAGACATGGCTAATGAAACGAACATTCCAGCGGTAAAACCGAGCACCCTCCAGGCTTGGGTCAAGCTGCTCGACAGCGTCCCCCTGCCCGTGCCACAAGAGGCTCACGACAAGGTCTGCCGGGCGATCCGCGACAATCGCAGCTCGCTGCGCGACATCGCCGAGTTGATGCAGGACAGCCCGGCGCTGGCCTTGAGCATCATCCGTGAGGCGAATCGTCACACCCACGGCACCATGGCCGCGCCAGCGGAAAATCTGGAGGTGGCAATCAATCGCCTGGGCCTTGCGCGCACCGAAGAATTGCTCGCGCGCCTGCCGGCCGAACCGCACCGGCAGATTCCCAAGGCTTTGCGCCAATTGCAGTTGATCAGCCAGCACGCGACACAACAGGCCAACGGTTTTTTTGCCAGTCGCCTGGCGCGGCTGTGGCAGGACATCCACTGGGGCAGCCTGCTGTTTTTGTCGCCGCTGTGGCCATTGGCACTGACCTATCCGCAGTTGCTTGAGGAGTGGGAACTGCGGGTGATCCACAAGGGCGAGTCGGCACGAGTGGTCGAGAAGCAATTGTTCGGCGTGCGCCTGTTGAAGATTGCCGAGGCACTGGTCCAGGCCTGGCATCTGCCGATCTGGGTCGAGCAAGGCTACAAATTGCTGCTCAGCGAACGACGCGAACTGGTCAAAGTGCTGCGCATTGCCCGCGACAGCGAGCACCCGCTGCGCCAGCAGAATCGCCTCGACGAAGACCCAACATTGCGCCGCTGGCTCAACCAGCCGGCGAATACCGTGCTGCTCGCCAACGGCCTGGCGCTGTCGGCGCAACAGGCCTGGGACAGTCCGCACAGCAAGCGCTGGCAGTACCTGACCAGCCTGTACCTGCAGATTTCCATGGACGAAGTGCAGCAACAGCTGCACCAGCAAGCGGCGAACAGCGCGCGTCAGCATGCGATGCCTGATTTGTGGCACCCGGCGGTTTCGCTGATCTGGCCGTGGGGCACTCGCCGCTTGCCGGCCGGCATGCTCCCGGCTGCAGCGCCGAATGCGGATGATCTGGGCCAGTGGCGTCGGCAATGCGCCGAACTGCTCGCCGAGCCCAGCCGCTTCACCAATGCCATGAGCCTGACCGTCGCCGCCCGCGAGGCACTGGTGGCCAGCGGCATGCGTCGGGTGATGATTCTGATGGCCGACCGCACACACACGACCCTGCGCGTGCACCAGACCGCCGGTTTGCCGAAGGATGCGGCGGCGCTGAGTTTTGCCGTCGGCCAAAGCAAAGTCCTGCAACGCCTGCTCGCTCAGCAGGCGCAGGTGCGGATCACGCCGGAGAACAACGGGCAATTCTCGGCCTTATTGCCAGCGAGCCTGCGCACGCTGTTTCGCGGTGAGCATCTGTTCCTGCGTTCGCTGGTGAATAACGGCCGGGTGATCATGATCGTCGTTGCCGATCAGGGTGGCGGGCCGTTCGCCGACATCACTGTGCAGGCCTTCGGCAAAACCGCGCAGTGCATCGAAAAAGCCCTGCACAGCTTTAGCAGCCGCGGCCAATGAGCCTGCGCTACAATCCTCCCCTTTGTGCTCTGGAGACCTCACATGTCTGACTTCTCTGGCTTGCCGCTTGTCATCGAGCCGAGCGACCTGCTGCCGCGTCTGGAGTCCCCGGAACTGATTCTGGTGGACCTGACCAGCCCTGCCCGGTATGCCGAAGGTCACTTGCCCGGCGCACGTTTTGTCGACCCGAAACGCACCCAGCTCGGCCAGCCACCGGCACCCGGGCTGATGCCGGCGAAGGCCGATCTGGAAGCGATGTTTGGTGAGCTCGGTCATCGCAAAGACGCGGTCTACGTCGTGTATGACGATGAGGGCGGCGGCTGGGCCGGGCGTTTCATCTGGCTGCTCGATGTCATTGGCCACGACAAGTACCACTATATAGACGGTGGTCTGCCGGCCTGGCTGGCGGACGGTATGCCGATGTCGATTCAGGTGCCGGCCGCCGTCGGTGGCCCGGTCTCGCTGACCCTGCACGATGAACCGACCGCCACCCGCGAATACCTGCAAAGCCGACTCGGCGCCGCCGATCTGGCGATCTGGGACGCGCGCGGGCCGCTGGAATATTCCGGCGAGAAAGTCCTCGCCGCCAAGGGTGGCCACATCCCCGGCGCGGTCAATTTCGAATGGACCGCCGGCATGGACCAGACGCGTCAGTTGCGCATCCGCAGCGACATACCGCAGATCCTCGAAAACCTCGGGATCACCAAGGACAAGGAAATCATTACCCACTGCCAGACCCATCACCGGTCGGGCTTCACTTATCTGGTGGCCAAAGCCCTCGGTTATCCGCGGGTCAAGGGCTACGCCGGTTCCTGGGGCGAATGGGGCAACCACCCTGACACGCCAGTCGAGATTTAAGGTTTTTAAGGACAACTAATGAAAGAGCGTCTGTTTATCCTCAGCCAGTACCTGCTGCCGCATCACCTGCTGTCGCGCCTGGCCGGCTGCATCGCCGAATGCCGCGTGCGCTGGTTCAAGAATGCCTTCACCCAATGGTTCGCCAAGCGTTATCAAGTGGACATGTCGCAAGCACTGGTCGAAGACCTGACCGCTTACGAGCACTTCAACGCATTCTTCACGCGTGCGTTGAAAGACGGCGCGCGTCCACTGGACGAAACTCCGGGTGCGATCCTCAGCCCGGCCGACGGTGCGGTGAGTCAACTCGGCCCGATCGAGCACGGTCGCGTGTTCCAGGCCAAGGGCCACAGTTTCAGCGTGTTGGAGTTGCTCGGCGGTGATGCGGCCAACGCAGCGCCGTTCATGGGCGGCGATTTCGCCACCATTTATTTGTCGCCGAAGGACTACCACCGCGTGCACATGCCACTGGCCGGCACCCTGCGCGAAATGGTCTACATCCCGGGCCGCATTTTCTCGGTGAACCAGACCACTGCCGAAAACGTCCCGGAGCTGTTCGCCCGCAACGAGCGCGTGGCGTGCATTTTCGACACCGAACGCGGGCCGATGGCCGTGGTGCTGGTTGGCGCGATGATTGTCGCTTCGATTGAAACCGTGTGGGCCGGTCTGGTTACTCCGCCGAAGCGCGAGCTGAAAACCTTCCGCTACGACGAAGCCGCACGCGCAGCGATTCATCTGGAAAAAGGCGCGGAACTGGGGCGCTTCAAGCTCGGTTCGACGGCAATCGTGCTGTTTGGTCCGGATCAGGTGAAGTGGGCTGAAGAGCTGGTGGCCGGCTCGCCAGTGCAGATGGGCCAAGGCCTGGCACTGCCAAAAGCGTGACCCAATTTGCGGAAGTAGCCGAGGCTGCTTCCGCACACCGCGGCATTTGCTGCTATGGTTTTGCTCATGAGCCAGACCAACTTTTCTCCCAAGCTGCGCGCTCCGACTCCCACGCAAACGCGCCTGTCGTTCTGCGACGCCAGCCCGCGTGATCTCAAGCGCTGGATCGCCGGCCTGCCCAAGGCCAACATCGGCGAAACCGCCCGCCTGCTCTATCAAGGCCTCGGCGAACTGAACCTGTTGCTCACTCCCAGCGACAATCGCCTGCAACTCCTGGAACTGCTGCGGCCCGAGGTGTATTTCGTCTGCCAGCATCTGGAACGGCACTTTCTCCATCAGGCGATCATGCTCGACGAGCGCTCGCGCAAGGTCAGCAACCTGTGCCAGGCGCTGCAAGGTCAGTTGGCCATCGGCTATAAACAGATCGTTCTGCGCATCCTGCCCAAATACAGCAAGGACCGCGCGACGTTGGTCAGCACCGCATTGCAACGCGCGGCGCATGCCCTCAAGGCGCAACTGGTGCGCGCCACGCAGCTGTACAGTCCACCGCCGGAACACGTGTGGTTGGAATTGCATCATCTGTATCGCAGCGCTGCGCAATTACAGCTGCAACAACGGCGGCTGCGCGATGATCTGGCGTTTTTGACCAGCGAACTGAGCGTCGAACAGACCTACATCGCCGCACTGCTATTGGGCAGCGCCCGTTGCAATCAATTGCGTCAAAGCCAGATTGCCCGGCTGGCCGAGGTGATCGAGCCGTGGAGCGCCCTGCTCAAGCTGCATCCTGGCAGCGCCGACGACGGTTTGTTCGCCATCAGCCCGGAACTCGATGTCGGCCCGCGCTACCGCAAGATGTTTCGCAGCGAACAACAGAACGGGCTGCTGGGCTTCGATCCGCAACCGCTGGTCAAACAGCTCGAAACGCACCTGCTGCACCAGTCCACCTCGACCCCACTGCCCGTTTCCGCCGGCCTCAGCGTCGACACCCTGCAACATCTGCACGCTACTTGGGGCCAAGCGGCCGAACGCAGCTTTCAACGCATCGCCGGCCAGGGCACGCTGACCGTGTGCGTTGGCATGAGCGCCCTGCACTTCTACCTCGGCGGCGAGCGCACCTTCAGCGAGTTGCTCAAACATCCCGGTGCCCGCGCGGCAAACTTCAGCAGCGTGGTGGCCAACGGCGAAAAGGACAGCTGGAGTCAGGCGTTCGACGCTGCCCCGCAAAGTAACGATGAGCTGTTGCCGTACGAGGAAATCCAGTACGACCAATTGAGCGAGGACGAAGGCCCCGGCAACGCGCCGAACTATCCGACTTACGCCTTGCCGGTGATCAACCATAGCCCCGGCGGCTATTGCCTGGCCTGGCCGAGCGAAGTACCGGCGGAGTTGCAGGCCGGGGAAATGCTCGGCATTCAGGACAGCGAGGCCAAAGGCTGGAGCATTGCGGTGATTCGCTGGATCCGCCAGGTGCGCGGCAGCGGCACACAGATGGGCATTGAACTGGTCGCGCCACACGCACAGCCATGCGGCTTGCAACTGGTCCGAACGAAAGACGATCACAGCCAGTATTTACGCGGTTTGCTGTTGCCGGAAATCAGTGCGATCGATTTGCCAGCGACCGTACTTGCACCGCGCCTGCCCTTTCAGGAAGGCAACAAGGTGTTGATCAACACCCAGGGCGAAGAACACCGCGCCGGGCTGGATCGGCGGGTGGCGAGTACGCACAGTTTCAATCAGTTCGCCTATCGCTCGCTGGATCCTGCGCAGAATGGCGGAGGTGAAGAGGATTTTGATTCGTTGTGGAATTCGCTTTAGACCGAGGCGCGGCCTTCGCGAGCAGGCTCGCTCCCACACTGGAATGAGGTTTGCCGTGGGAGCGAGCCTGCTCGCGAAGAGGCCAGATCAGCTTATCGAGATCTCAGAGCTGCCCGTCGCGATCGCGGAAACCCAGCAGATACAACACACCATCCAGCCCCAGCGTTGAGATCGCCTGCTTCGCCGACTGCTTGACCAGTGGTTTGGCGCGGAACGCCACGCCCAGCCCGGCAATCGCCAGCATCGGCAAGTCGTTGGCGCCGTCGCCGACGGCAATGGTCTGCTCCAGACGCAGACCTTCCTTGTGCGCCAGTTCCTTGAGCAAGTCAGCCTTGCGCTGCGCATCGACAATCGGCTCGATCGCCACGCCGGTGCACTTGCCGTCGACCACTTCCAGCTCGTTGGCAAACACGTAATCGATGCCAAGCCTGGCTTGCAACTGCTTGGCGAAATAAGTGAAGCCGCCGGACAGGATGGCGGTTTTGTAGCCGAGGCGCTTGAGTTCGGCGAACAGGGTTTCGGCGCCTTCGGTCAGGCGCAGCGAGGCGCCGATCGAGTCGAGCACGCTGACGTCGAGGCCCTTGAGCAGCGCCAGACGCTCCTTGAAGCTGGCGCGGAAATCCAGTTCACCGGCCATGGCGCGCTCGGTGATTTCCGAAACCCGATCACCCACGCCGGCCGCCTTGGCCAGCTCATCGATGACTTCCGCTTCGATCAGCGTCGAGTCCATGTCGAACACGGCCAGACGCCGGTTGCGACGGAACAGCGAATCTTCCTGGAAGGCGATATCGACGTTCAATTCCTGGGCAACGCTGAGGAATTCGGCGCGCAAGGCCTGCGGATCGGCCGCTTCACCGCGCACGGAAAACTCGATGCAGCCCTTGCCCTTGTCGGCCGGTGTGTCCAGCGGCATGCGCCCCGACAGACGGTCGATATGGTCGATGTTCAGGCCATATTTGGCGGTGATCGCGCTAACCGCCTGCAACTGGCCGGCAGTGACCTTGCGCGTCAGCAGGGTAACGATATGGCGCTTCTTGCCCTGATTGCCCACCCACTGCTGGTAATCCTCTTCGGATACCGGGGTGAAGCGCACTTGCTGATCCAGTTCGTAGCCCTTGAACAGGATGTCCTTGAGCACCGATTTGCCTTGCTCGGAATCGGGAATTTCAACCAGGATGCCGAACGACAGGGTGTCGTGGATCACCGCCTGACCGATGTCGAGAATGTTCACACCACCTTGTGCCAGAACACCGGTGATGGCCGCCGTCAGACCCGGACGGTCGACTCCCGTGATGTTAATCAGGACGATTTCGCGCAACGCGCACCCCCGCAACTGGAAAAAAACCGCATTCTACCCACTTTCAGTGACCATCGGGCACCGCGAGCGCTTTGCCGGTCTGGGGCCTGTCGCTATACTGCGCGTCAACTTCACGGACAAAGAGCCGAGCTCAAGTGAACCGGCCCACGCCAGTCAAAACCGATAACTTCTTCCTGCTGATCTTCCGTGCACTGCGCCATCGCCGTGTACCGATTGCATTGCGCATTGCCAGCCACAACGTGATCCTGGTCGCTCTGGCCCTGGTGATCTATGCCGGGGTGATGGGTCTGCAATTCAAGCA
>Ga0308168_1001031_pt1 | contig 27566 bp, 21 predicted proteins | sample PhyCR2_FD_202133 | JGI IMG/M metagenome (GOLD analysis project Ga0308168, IMG submission 202133) | Phyllosphere microbial communities from UC Gill Tract Community Farm, Albany, California, United States - DLSLRC.R2 | ecosystem: Host-associated > Plants > Phyllosphere > Unclassified | place: USA...
GCCCGGACGGCTGCAATGCGCGGCCTTGCCGCAGCTGCGCCACGTGATCCGCCTGGGCAGCGACCACACACCCGGCATGGTCAATTTCGACGCGCTGCTCGAGGCGCCCAGTCCCGACCAGCTGGCCCATCTGGCGGCCGTCGAAGCCAGGCTGCAGTTCGACGACCCGGTCAATATCCAGTTCACTTCCGGCACCACCGGTTCGCCCAAGGGCGCCACCCTGACCCACCACAACATCCTCAACAATGGTTTCTTCATCGGCGAAGCGATGAAGCTCAGCGAGCGCGACCGCCTGTGCATCCCGGTGCCCCTGTATCACTGCTTCGGCATGGTGCTGGGCAACCTGGCGTGCGTGACGCATGGCGCTGCCATGGTCTTTCCCGGCGAGAGCTTCGAACCGAAAGCGGTGCTCGACACCGTGCAGGCCGAGCACTGCACCGGCTTGCATGGGGTGCCGACCATGTTCATCAGCCTGCTCGACCATCCGGAGTTCGAGCGCTACGATTTGTCCACCCTGCGCACCGGCATCATGGCGGGATCGCCCTGCCCGGCCGAAGTCATGTGCCGGGTGATCGGCAAGATGCACCTGGCGGAAATCACCATCGCCTACGGCATGACGGAGACCTCGCCGGTGAGTTTCCAGAGTTCGGTGGACGATCCGGTGCACCTGCGGGTGTCCACCATCGGGCGCGTGCACCCGCACCTGGAAGTCAAGATCGTCGACGGCGACGGCAGGATCGTCCCGCGCGGCGTCAAGGGCGAGCTCCTGACGCGCGGCTATTCCGTGATGCTGGGCTACTGGGGCGACGAGGAAAAGACACGCGCGGCCATCGATGCGGCGCGCTGGATGCATACCGGCGACCTGGCGGTGATCGATGAGCAAGGGTTTGCCGCGATCGTCGGCCGCGCCAAGGACATGGTCATCCGCGGCGGCGAAAACATCTATCCGCGCGAAGTCGAGGAATTCCTTTACCGGCACCCGAAGGTGCTGGACGTCCAGTGCGTCGGCGTGCCGGACCAGAAATATGGCGAGGAGCTGTGCGCCTGCATTGTCCTGCGACCCGGCATGGAAGCCGGCGAGGAAGAGATTCGCGCTTTCTGCCGGGACCAGATCGCCCACTACAAGATTCCCCGCTACGTCCGTTTCGTGCCAGGCTTTCCGATGACGGTGACCGGCAAGATCCAGAAATACCTGCTGCGCCAGCAAGTGAGCACCGAGCTCGGCCTGGCTGAGTGAAAGGACTTCTCGCGCGGGTTCCCTCGAACGACGCGGGGTTTGAGCCGGACTAACAGGCTTGGCGGCGCCGGGAGCTTTGGCGCCTCGTACCGGTCTTATCCCTGTGAGCGCAAATCGTGGAACGGAGCCGGCATGATCAAGACGATCCTGGTGCACATCGATGGCGGTCCCCGGCAGGCGAGCCGCATTGCCGCCGCCGCCCAGCTGGCGGCAGAGCATGGCGCGCACCTGGTCGGCAGCGCCGAGACGGGTATCAGCTGGCTGAACTATGCCGCCCTCACTGGCGCCATGGGTGCGCCGGCGCCCGACCCGGCCTCGGATTTCGGCGGGCTGCGCGAGGCGGGCAATGCGCGCCTGCAGGGTTTTCGCGACGCCGCGGCGCGGCTTGGGGTCGCATCCTGGGAAGCGCGCCTGATCGAAGACGATACCCGCTATGCCTTGCTGCTGCAGGCGCGCTATGCCGATCTCGTCGTGCTCAGCCAGGACCGCACCGACCACCCCGCCGGTCCCACTGACCCTTTCGACGATCCCGAACAGGGACTGGCCCGGCGCGAGCGGCGCCTGCCGGAAAACGTGGCGCTGCGCGGCGGGCGGCCGGTGCTGGTGGTCCCGCCAGACTATGGCGGCGCGGCGATTCCGGGCACCGCGGTGGCCGGCTGGGACGGCAGCCTGCAGGCGCTGCGGGCGATCGCGGCGGCCCTGCCGCTGCTGCAGCGCGCCGACAGCGTCAAGCTGACCCTGGTCAATCCGGACGAATTGTCCGAGCTGCACGGCGAGCAGCCGGGCGCGGACATGGCCTTGTATCTGGCGCGCCACGGCGTCAAGGTCGAGGTCGTGCTCGAAAGGACGCGCAGCACCGCCGGCCATGCCCTGACCGCGCTGGCGCACGATTGCGGCGCGGGGTTGATCGTTGCCGGCGCCTATGGCCATAGCCGTTATCGCGAATGGGTGTTGGGCGGTGCCACGCGCGAGCTGCTGGAACGGGCGCCGGTGCCGCTCCTGATCGCGCACTGAATGACGATGCGTGCCCGCCATCCGTCGCCCATCCACGAACTTCATACGAGCATGGCCTACCAGTTCCAACCTGTACCAGCCAGCGAGCAGCGGCGCGAGGGCAGCACCTGGCAGGGCGGCCGCCACACGCCCTACCCCCTGTCCAGCATCGAGCACGCCTCGATGGACCTGGTCCTGAACGCCTGGCTCGGCCGCATGACCGGCTATGTCTCGCCGGCGGCGCTGCTCACCGCCTGGCAGGACTGGTCCACCCATTTGCTGCTGTCGCCCGACAAGCAGATGGAGCTGGGGATGCTGGCCGCTTCCAACACCCAGCGCTGGCTGCAATACGGCGCCAGCGCCGCCTTTGCAGGCGTAAGCAATGCGAATGGGAACGGGAACGGCGACGGTGGCTTCCATCCGCCGGCCGAACCCCTGCAGCCGCTGGCCCAGGACAAGCGCTTTGCCGACCCGGCATGGCATGCCTGGCCATGGAATTTGCTCAGCCAGGGCTTCCTGCTCACCCAACAATGGTGGCACCATGCCACCGGCGGCGTGCGCGGGGTGTCGCCCCATCACACCGACGTGGTCACCTTCGTGGCGCGCCAGCTGCTCGATTCGGTCGCTCCGTCCAATTTCATCGCCAGCAACCCGGTGGCCCAGCAGCTGACGCTGTCCAGCGGTGGCCGCAACCTGGTGCACGGGGCGGTGCGCGCCGCCGCCGACCTGCGCAACGCCCTGGCCGGAACCGGCCCGCCCGTGGCCTACCGCCCTGGCCGCGACGTCGCCCTCACGCCGGGCAAGGTGGTGATGGCCAACCGCCTGGTCGAACTGCTGCGCTATGACGCGGCGACGCCCGCGGTGCACGCAGTGCCGTTGCTGATTGTGCCGGCCTGGATCATGAAGTATTACATTCTCGACCTGTCTCCCCAGAATTCGCTGGTACGCTACCTGGTCGAGCACGGCCATACGGTCTACATGATCTCCTGGAAGAATCCGGACGCCGACGACCGCGACCTCTCGCTCGAGGATTACCGCCGGCTGGGCGTGATGGCGGCGCTGGACGCCATTGTTGCCCAGACCGGTGCGCCGCAAGTGAATGCCTGCGGCTATTGCCTGGGCGGCACGTTGCTGGCGATCGCGGCCGCGGCCATGGCGCGCGATGGCGACAGGCGCCTCGCCAGCATGACCCTGCTCGCCGGCCAAGTGGATTTTACCGAACCCGGTGAACTGTCGCTGTTCGTCGACAACAGCGAGGTCAGCTTCCTGGAAGCGACCATGTGGCAGCAGGGCTACCTGGACACGCGCCAGATGGCCGGCGCCTTCCAGCTCTTGCGCTCGAACGATCTGGTGTGGTCGCGCCGCCTGCGCCACTACCTGCTCGACGTGCCTGACAAGGACAACGACCTGGCGTCCTGGAATGCCGACGCCACCCGCATGCCCTACCGCATGCACGCCGACTACCTGCGCAAGCTGTTCCTGAAGAACAGCCTGGCCAGCGCCCGCTACATGGTGGACGGCCGGCCCGTGGCCCTCACCGACATCGACGTGCCGATCTTCGCCGTCGGCACCCTGACCGACCACGTGGCGCCCTGGCGCTCGGTCTACAAGATCGTGCCTTTGACCGATGTCGAAGTCACTTTCCTGCTGACCTCGGGCGGACACAATGCCGGCGTGGTATCGCCGCCCGGGACGCCGGGGCGCAGCTACCAGATCGCGGTGCAGCCGCATGATGCGGCCTATGTCGATCCGGATGCCTGGCAGGCGGGCACCGCGCAGCACAGCGGCAGCTGGTGGCCGGCCTGGGAAGACTGGCTGGCGCGGCGCGCCGGGCCGCAGGTGGCGCCGGCGCCGCCGGTCATCGGACTGGCGCCTGCGCCGGGAACCTATGTACTGGCGTCATGATTCAGTATATAAATTGATGAGCTGCAATCATGGGCTTGGCCTAGCGTGCCTGTTCAGCATCCACGCGTACAGGACAATATTCACGACCAGCACGGCCGCCGCCAGCAAGTATTGCGTCGGACGTCCGAGGCCGGCGGGGTAGATCAGCGCCACCAGGTAGTGTTCGATGAAGCCATCGCCATAGCCGGCGCCGCCGGCCAGGCGGCGCAGCTGGTTTTCGGCCCAGGTCAGCGGACAGATGGCGCCGCTTAATTCGATCCCGATTCCCCAGACCGCCGCAGCCAGATGCAGCGGCATCAGCCGGCGCCAGCGCACCACGGCGAGCGCGCCGAACAGCACGAACAGGATGAAGCCGAGGTGCAGCAGCAGGACGACCCCGGCCAGGAACGCATAGCCCATGCGTCACACTATATATGACTGCGGGCTCGCTGTGGACGCGCGGTGCAGGCTGATGCCCGGCTCATTGCGGCCGGCCGCCGCCACGCGGCGAGTGCTCCTGCTGTCCCATGGTGTTCTGGCTGCGCATTGCTTGTCCGCCGCTGTGCTGCGTAGTGTGCTGCGCAGTGTGCTGCATAAGCGGCTCTCCCCCAATGCCGGCCTGCAGGCTGCTCGCCGCCCCCTGCGGCATGCGATCGTCCTTGCGCGCCGCCGCCGTGATCGTCACCGCCTTCACGCGCCATGCGCCGGCGTCCTCGAGGTCGTCGGCCAGCTCGCTGCGTCCCTCGATGCGTACCGGATGCCCGCCCACCTCGGCATCGACGGCGCGCCAGCGCACCAGCGCGCGCGGTGCGGCCGGGTCGGCCACACCGGTGCTGTACAGCGTGCTGCCGTCGATCACCAGTGCGCCGCTGCCGATCGCGGCGCGGCAAGCCTCGTTGCCGGCGCGCGCGGCGCCATCCGCCTTGCCGTCAGCGTCACCGTCGGCCGCGGCGGCACTGGCGCCGGCTTGCGCCAGGGTGTCGCCGAGCTGCCCGCACAGGCGGCCGACCTGGCGCCGCAGGCGCAGGTAGCGGCGCGCCTGCAGCCTTCCGTGTTCGCACAGCGCCGCTTTCAGACGCGGATCGCGGTCGAGCTTGGAATTCGCGCCCAGGTCCATGCCGGTGGCGGCTTCGATGGCATCGCCATCCATCACAATGCGGTCGACCTGCACCAGCCGGTCGTGGGACGCCTCGCCGCCGTCCGGCCGTGGCTCGCCAGCATCGCCATTACCATCGCCATTACCATCGCCATCGCGGCGCGCCGCGGCCAGCTGGACGGCCGACTCCATGCGGCGGTTGATCGCCTCGACGAAGCCGATCTCCTGGTTGAGCGACAGATTACCGGCCAGCGCATTACGGAGGTCCCAGATTTCGCTGCCCTGCATCACCAGGCGGTCCGCCGTGGCGGCCGGCGTGCCCGCTTGAACCCTCGTCTTCTCGACCTTGGCGCGGGTGGGGTTGATCTGCACCACCCAGATCTCGTCCGGCTTGCGCGCCACGTCCATCACGCCGGCCAGGAAATCCTTGATCGGCGGGTTTTGCGAGAACAAGCCGTCCCACAGTGCCAGCTGGCGCGCCGCCAGCGTGTCCTGGTCCATGCCTTTCATCAAGCGCGCACGGAACAGCCAGGGCACCGCCGCCGAGGCCAGCACGGCATCGACCGAAATGCCGCCGTCATCCTGCGCGCGTTCCGAGTTGAAGGCCATGAAATCGCCCTGGTGCAACTCGACCGCACCGATCAGCAAGCGGGGAATGGCACGCGTGACCATGCCCACCGCGTCGGCCAGCGCCATCAGGGCGTCATGCTCGAAGCGCAGCGGCGGCGCCCGCCACTGCCTGAAGGCGACGCGCAGCAAGGCGCTGTCACCGAGGCCGAGCTGCTCGATGCGGGCCAGCACGCGCTGGGCCGCGCCCAGCTTGTCGCCGATGGCCTGCTCCAGCATGGCGCGTTCCTCACGGTACCGCTGCTGGCAAGGCGCGTCCGGCGGAAACATCGCCGCCTGCAGGTCGCTGCGCACCCAGCGCTGGACATCCAGCGGAATGCTGGCGAAGTCGCCGTAGGCGCGTACCAGTTGCCAATCGACGCCCGGGCGCAGCAGTTGCGGCAGCGAGAAGTAATCCGGCCGCATCCAGGGATTGTCGGCGCCGAGCGCGCCGGCAACCATCGGCCAGACGCTCGTATTGAACCATTCCAGGCCCTGCATCGGGTAGGTATACGGACTGGTCTTGACGTCCAGGCCGAACATCGAGGCGGCGTCGCTCATGGCCCGCGCGTAATGGTTGAGGCTGGCCTCTAGCCAGTGGCTGGCCGCATTGCTGTCCCAGAAGGCGTCCAGCCGGCGCCCGGCTTCTTCCGCGCCCCCGGTAATGAATCCATACCAGCCCAGCAAGGCACTGATGGCGCCGCCGGAGGTGCCGCTGATGGCCACCAGCACCGGCGCGGCCGTGCCCGCTTGTGTGCCCGCTTGTGTAACGGCAGCGGTACCTGGCTCGTGATAAGCCTGCGCCCGTCCGCTCCACCCGGCCGAGTGCGCCAGCACCAGGTTGTCGAATTCGCCCAGCAGTACCGGCAACACGCCGCCGGTGAACGCCGCATGACTGCCGCCGCCCTGGCAGGCAATCGCAATGTAATTGGTCGCCATCACGCCTCCTCATGTTGTCCTTCGCTGCGTTGTCCTTCGCTGCGTTGTCCGTCGATCGGAGTTAGGCAGGCGGCGCGGCGCGGCGTTCCAAGGTGAGTCGGCTTGCGCCCCGATTTTTCGTGACGCGAACGGGAATGATGTGCTTGCCGAAGATCCGCTTGCGTTCGCGTGATGCATCACGAATAATCGTCACACCTCATCCTTAGCGAGCGATTGCCCCATGAAGCACCTGGAAGACTTGCGCACCATCGAACTCCCGCTCGACCCGTCCGCCCCGCGCAAGCGCGGCCGTCCGCCCAAGGACGACAAGATGAGCGATGCCGAACGCGCCCGTCGCTACCGGGCGCGCCAGCGCATGCTGCCCAAGGGCGAATGGAATTACGAACAGTTGACGGCACAGGCGCGCGGGGAGATCGCGCGCATGCTCGACGGCCTGGCCACCAAGCCGGCGGCCGAGGCGGAACTGGTCACCCATTGGGCGTATGGCATGTTCCTGCTGTGGGACCGGGTGACGGCCCAGACCCAGCGCGCGGACGACCGGCGCGACCTGCTGGCGCTGGTATCGGCCTGAACAGATTCAGTCGGCGCTCAGTCGGCGATAGTGTCGAAGGGATCGAGACCGAGGGCGCGCGGATGCGTGTAGCACACGAAATCGCTGCCGCGTGCAAACGCCAGCAAGGTCATGCCTGCGGCATCGGCCAGCTCGACGGCGGCCAGGGTCGGCGCGGACATGCCGACCAGCGCCGACACGCCGGCCAGGCTGGCCTTTTGCGCCATCTCGAAACTCACGCGGCTGGTAATCAAGAGGAAGCCGTCGGCCGGGTCGGCCTTGGCGCGCGTCATGGCGCCGATCACCTTGTCGAGGGCATTGTGGCGGCCCACGTCTTCGCGCACGATGCGCAATTCCCCATCCATGCCGCACCAGGCGGCGGCGTGGGCGGCGCCGGTCAGGCGCGTCAGTGCCTGTTGCGGACCGATGTCGCCCAGTGCGCGGCGTACCCCGGCAGCGTGAAAGCCGCGCGCCGGCGCCAGCGCGGGCAGCGGCCTGCTGACCTGATCCAGGCTGTCGACCCCGCACAGCCCGCAGCCGGTGCGTCCCGCCAGCGTGCGGCGGCGTTCTTTCAGGCCCATGAAGGCGGCGCTGGCGATCTCGATCTCGACCGTGATGCCGGCCGGCCCGCTGGCGGCCTCGATGCCGTAGCACTCGCCGGCATGGCCGATGATGCCTTCGCTCAGCGAGAAGCCGAGCGCGAAGTCTTCCAGGTCGGCCGGCGTAGCCATCATCACTGCGTGTGATATCCCGTTATAGACCAGTGCCACCGCTTGCTCGTCGACCACCATGTCCTCGGTCTCTGACAGCACACCTTTGCGCATCCGCAACACTGGACGCGCGCGGGCGGTTTTCGGCAGATTTTCACTGTCTTTGTCGGCTGTAGAGCTCATTATCGGCACTTTCATCAATTATCTATAACCACGCGGAAACTTAACAAGCCGTAAAGATATGTTGTGGAAACTACGTACTTTTCCACAGATAAACACCACTTTTCACACATGCTAGCACTCTCATGCGTACGGAGTGGTAAAGTACTGGGGCAACAATTTCCCCTTACAAGGATTATTCATGAACCAGATGTCACGGCGCCAGTTCCTACGGGTAACTGGTGCGACAATCGCGGGTTCGAGCCTTGCGGTACTTGGCTTCGCTCCGGCTACGGCAATGGCCGAAGTCCGGCAGTACAAGCTGGCCCGCACCACCGAAACCCGCAATACCTGCCCCTACTGCTCCGTCGGTTGCGGCATCCTGATGTACGGACTGGGCGATGGCGCGAAGAACGCCGCCGCCTCCATTATCCACATCGAAGGCGATGCTGACCACCCGGTCAACCGCGGCACACTGTGCCCGAAAGGCGCTTCGCTGATCGACTTCATCCACAGCCCGAGCCGCCTGCTGGAGCCGGAATACCGTGCACCTGGCAGCAGCGAATGGACCAAGATTTCCTGGGACCAGGCGCTGGACCGCATCGCCAAGCTGATGAAGGCCGACCGCGATGCCAACTTCATCGAGACGACGCCCGACGGCAAGACCGTCAACCGCTGGCTGACGACCGGCATGCTGGCCGCCTCGGCCGCCAGCAACGAAGCCGGCTACATCACCCACAAGACCATCCGGTCTTTGGGCATGCTGACCTTCGATAACCAGGCGCGTGTTTGACACGGTCCGACGGTGGCAGGTCTTGCCCCGACGTTTGGCCGTGGTGCGATGACGAATCATTGGGTCGACATCAAGAATGCCGATGTGATCCTGGTCATGGGCGGCAATGCCGCTGAAGCACACCCCTGTGGTTTCAAATGGGTCACCGAAGCAAAGGCCCACAACAAAGCGAAGCTGGTCGTGGTCGACCCGCGCTTTACCCGTACTGCGTCCGTTGCCGACTATTATGTGGCGACGCGTACCGGCACGGACATCGTATTCCTGGGCGCGATCGTCAACTATCTGCTGACGAACGACAAGATCCAGCACGAGTATGTCCAGAACTACACGGACATGCCTTTCATCGTGCGCGAGGATTACCAGTTCAACGACGGCATCTTCTCCGGCTACGACGAGAAGGCCGGCAAGTACACCGACAAGGGCAGCTGGAACTACGAGATGGGCGAAGACGGTTTCGCCAAGGTCGATCCGACCCTGCAGCACCCGCGTTGCGTCTACCAGCTGATGAAGCAGCACTATGCCCGCTATACGCCGGCCATGGTCGAGCAGATCTGCGGCGTCGCCCCGGCGCAATTCCAGAAAGTGGCGGAGACCCTGGCATCGACCGCGGTCCCGGGCCGTGTCGCGACCATCCTGTACGCGCTCGGCTGGACCCACCACTCGACCGGCGCCCAGACCATCCGCCTCGGCGCGATGGTGCAACTGCTGCTGGGTAACATTGGTGCGGCGGGCGGCGGCATGAACGCGCTGCGCGGCCACTCCAACATCCAGGGCCTGACCGACCTCGGCCTGATGTCGAACCTGCTGCCGGGCTACATGACCCTGCCGTTCGAAGCGGAACAGGACTTCGGCAAGTTCATCGAGGCACGCGCCTCGAAGCCGCTGCGTCCGAACCAGCTGAGCTACTGGAGCAACTACAAGAAGTTCCACGTGTCGCTGATGAAAACCTGGTGGGGCGATGCCGCCACGCAGGAAAACAACTTCGCCTTCGACTACCTGCCCAAGCTGGACAAGCCCTACGACCTGTTGCAGGCGATCGAGCTGATGCACCAAGGCAAGATGAACGGTTACATCTGCCAGGGCTTCAACGTCATCGCGTCCGCGCCGAACAAGGCCAAGACCACCGAGGCGCTGGCCAAGCTGAAGTTCCTGGTCATCATGGACCCGCTGGAGACGGAAACCGCCGAGTTCTGGAAATCCCACGGTGAATTCCACCAGGTGGATTCGAGCAAGATCCAGACCGAAGTGTTCCGCCTGCCGACTACCTGCTTCGCCGAAGAGCGCGGTTCGCTGGTGTCGTCCTCGCGCGTGCTGCAGTGGCACTGGCAAGGCGCCGAGCCGCCGGGCAAGGCACGTTCGGACATCGAAATCATGTCCGAGCTGTTCCTGCGTATGAAGAAGGCCTATGTGGCCGACGGCGGCAAGTTCCCGGATCCGATCGTCAACCTGACCTGGCCGTACGCCAAGCCCGCCAGCCCGACGCCGGAAGAACTGGCGATGGAATTCAACGGCAAGGCATTGGCCGACGTGGTCGATCCGAAGGATGCGACCAAGGTGCTGGCCAAGAAGGGCGAGCAGCTGGGCAGCTTCGCACTGCTGCGCGACGATGGCAGCACCGCATCGGGCTGCTGGATCTTTGCAGGTTCCTGGACCCAGGCCGGCAACCAGATGGGCCGCCGCGACAACAGCGACCCGACCGGCATCGGCAACACCCTGAACTGGGCGTGGGCCTGGCCGGCCAACCGCCGCGTGCTGTACAACCGTGCCTCCTGCGACACCAAGGGCAAGCCGTTCGATCCGAAGCGCAAGCTGGTGGGCTGGAATGGCGCGGCCTGGAGCGGCGCCGACGTGCCGGACTTCAAGCTGGATGAAGATCCGGCGAATGGCATGAACCCCTTCATCATGAACGCCGAAGGCGTGGCGCGTTTCTTCGCCCGTGGCCAGATGAACGAAGGTCCGTTCCCCGAGCACTACGAGCCGTTCGAGAACCCGGTCGGCAAGAACCTGATGCACCCGAATAACCCGCGCGCGACCAGCAATCCTGGCGCCCGCGTGTTCCCGGGCGACCGTGCGCAGTTCGGCACGGCCCAGGAATTCCCGGTGGTGGCAACGACTTACCGCCTGACCGAGCACTTCCACTTCTGGACCAAGCATGCGCGCCTGAATGCGATCATCCAGCCGGAGCAGTTCGTCGAAATCGGCGAAGCCCTGGCCAAGCAGATCGGCGTCAGCAGCGGCGAAACCGTGAAAGTGAGCTCGAAGCGGGGCCACATCATTTCCAAAGTGATCGTGACCAAGCGGATTCGCGCCCTCAAGATCGATGGCAAGGAAACCCATACCGTGGGTATTCCGCTGCACTTCGGTTTCAAGGGCCTGACCAAGCCTGGTTATCTCACCAACACCCTGAGCCCTTCGGTGGGCGATGGCAACTCGCAGACACCGGAATTCAAGTCGTTCCTGGTGAAAGTCGAGAAGGCATAAAGACAGGGGAGAAACAACATGGCATTACAATCTCTGGATATCAAGCGGGTTTCCGCTACCACCACCCCGCCGCCGACCGCGCGCAATCCGGTCACCGGCACCGTCGCCAAGCTGATCGACGTTTCGAAGTGCATCGGCTGCAAGGCTTGCCAGACCGCCTGCATGGAATGGAACGACGTCCGTGACGAGGTCGGCGTCAACGTGGGTGTCTATGACAACCCGCTCGACCTGACCCCGAAATCGTGGACCGTGATGCGTTTCGCGGAACACGAGAAGGAAGACGGCAACCTGGAATGGCTGATCCGCAAGGACGGCTGCATGCACTGCGAAGACCCGGGCTGCCTCAAGGCCTGTCCTTCGCCGGGCGCGATCGTGCAGTACAACAACGGTATTGTGGATTTCCATCAGGAAAACTGCATCGGTTGCGGTTACTGCGTGAGCGGCTGCCCGTTCAACGTGCCGCGCATCTCGCAGCAGGACAACCGCGCCTACAAGTGCACCCTGTGCTCGGACCGCGTGGCCGTCGGCCAGGAACCGGCTTGCGTCAAGACCTGCCCGACCGGCGCGATTGTCTTCGGCACCAAGGAAGACATGAAGCAGCACGCGGCCGACCGCATCGAGGACCTGAAGGAACGCGGTTACGAGAACGCCGGCCTGTACGACCCGGCCGGTGTCGGCGGCACCCACGTGATGTACGTCCTGCACCACGCGGACCGTCCTGCGCTCTACCACGGCCTGCCCAACAATCCGTCCATCAGCCCGATGGTCGGCCTGTGGAAAGGCGTCACCAAGCCGCTCGCCCTGCTGGGCATGGCGGCGGCAGCGGTGGCCGGCTTCTTCCACTACACCCGTGTCGGTCCGAACGAGGTGAGCAATGACGAGGAAGCCGAGGCACTGCACGACGCCCAGCGTCTGAAGTCCGAGGCCAAGGGGGAAAAGCATGAAGCGTGATCAAGACGGCAACCCGATCGTGCTGCGCCACGACAAGCACGGCCACCCGGTGATCCAGCGCTACACCGCCAATGAACGCAGCAACCATTGGCTGACGGCGATCCTGTTCGTGCTGCTGGCGCTGTCCGGCCTGGCCATGTTCCACCCGGCCATGGCCTGGCTGGCGCTGCTGTTCGGCGGCGGCCAGTGGACGCGCATCTTGCACCCCTTCTTCGGGGTGGTGATGTTCGTCTCCTTCCTGCTGCTGGCACTGCGCATGCGCGCCCACAACCGTTTCGAGCAGGGCGACAAGCAGTGGCTCAAGCAGATCGACGACGTGCTGGCCAACCGCGAAGAGAAGCTGCCTCGCATCGGCAAGTACAACGCCGGCCAGAAGCTGCTGTTCTTCACGCTGGTGGTGTGCATGATCGTGCTGCTGTTGTCCGGCATCGTGATCTGGCGCCAGTGGTTCTCGCACTTCTTCCCGATCGGCCTGATCCGCTTCTCGGCACTGATGCACGCGTTCTTCGCGTTCGTGATCATCATGTCGATCATTGTGCACATCTACGCCGGCATCTGGATCAAGGGTTCGATCGGCGCCATGACGCGCGGTTTCGTGACCTATGGCTGGGCGCGCAAGCACCATCCGAAGTGGTTCGAGGAAGTCATGCGCAAGGGTGAGGGCAAAGGTCATTGATCTGACCTTTTACCGTCGTTCCCGGCAATGCTGGGAATGACGACGGGCAACGCACTTTTCCACATTCATTTAGAATAGGCCGGGATCGCTCTTCGCGACCCGGCCTTTTTTTAGTCGAGATACACACTTGGTACAACGTCTACTCCAACCCGGCGAGATCGAAAGCCTCGATCACAACGCCATCCCGCGCCTGCTGCTGCCGCAGCCCGCAAAACATTTCGAGGCCCGCGCCGAGCGCCTGCGCCAGCTGGCCGCCGGCGCCGTGCCCGGCATTCCGGTCGAGGAAGCCCTGCGCGGCTACCTGGGCCTGATGGCGAGCCTGGCCGATGCCCAGCACGCGGTGGTGACCCGCCTCGGCGCCACCGGCGTGCCGCTGCCCGAGATGGCGGCGCTGAAGCAGGCGCACGACCACAACATGCCGCCGCTGCCCGCCACCGGCGCCCGTCCGGCCGTCTGGCTGGGTGTGTTCGCCAGCCTGCTGGATGCGCTGGACGCTGCCAAGGACGCCCCGCCGCAGCTGGCGCCGGCCCTGGCCGCCCTGCGCGCCACCTCGAGCGCCGAACTGGAAGGCACGGCGGACGCGATCCTGGGCGGCTTCACCGAAGGTGCCGACCCGCTGCGCGCGCCCTTCGTGGCGGCCGCGCTGCAAGTCACCTGGAGCCTGATGGCGGCCCAGCTGGACGCCGCCTGGGCTCAGCCGCTGGTCACCGGCACCCTGTGCCCGATGTGCGGTTCGCATCCGGTGGCCAGCGTGGTACGCATCGGCGGCCAGTCGCAGGGCTACCGCTACCTGCACTGCAGCGTCTGCGAAAGCGAATGGCATATGGTGCGCGTCAAGTGCTCCTGCTGCGAAGCCACCGGCAAGGTCGCCTACCAGGGACTGGTCGGCAAGGATGCCGACCCCACCGCCGACAACATCGCGGCGGCCAAGGAAGGCAAGGCGATCAGCAAGGCCAACGACCCGACCAAGGTCGCGCGCGCCGAAACCTGCGACGATTGCCACACCTACCGCAAGATCTTCAACCAGGAACACGACTTCCACGTGGAGCCGGTGGCCGACGACCTGGCCAGCATGATGCTGGACGTGCTGGTGTCGGAAGCGGGCTATGCGCGCGCCAGTGGCAATCCGCTGCTGTGGCTGAAGGAAAACCCATAATGGCGGCGGACGGGGCGGCGGTGCCGAACTTGCGCCTGCCGGCGGTACACCTGCTGCTGGACGAGCCGGCCTGTGCGCCGCTGCTGGCCGAGTATGGCCGCGAACAGAGCGTCGAGGCGCTGCGCGGCGTGCTGGCCGACCTGCGCGCGCGCCTGATGGCCGGCGCGGAGGAAGACGTTTCAGCGGCGGCCATCCTGGCGCTGCTGGCGACGCGCCTGCGCGCCGCCAACGTGTCGAAGCTGCGCCCCGTCTTCAACCTCACCGGCACCGTGCTGCACACCAACCTGGGCCGCGCCCTGCTGCCCGACGAAGCCGTGCAGGCGGTGGTGGAAGCGCTGCGCTGGCCGATGAACCTGGAATGGGACCTCGAGACCGGCAGCCGCGGCGACCGCGACAATCTGGTCGAAGCCCAGCTGCGCGAACTGACCGGCGCCGAAGCCGTCACCATCGTCAACAACAACGCCGCCGCGGTACTCCTGATGCTGAACGCGCTCGGCGCGGGCCGCGAAGTGATCGTCTCGCGCGGCGAGCTGGTGGAAATCGGCGGCGCCTTCCGCATCCCGGACATCATGACGCGCGCCGGCGCCATCCTGCGCGAAGTCGGCACCACCAACCGCACCCACCTGAAGGATTACGCGGAACACGCGGGCGAGCAGACCGCGCTGCTGCTCAAGGTCCACTGCAGCAATTACGCGATCAGCGGCTTCACCAAGGAAGTCAGCGTCGCCGAATTGGCGCCGCTGGCGCGCGAGCGCGGCATCCCGGTCGCCGTCGATCTCGGCAGCGGCACCCTGGTCGACCTGGAACGCTATGGCCTGCCGCACGAAACCACGGTGAAGGAAACCATCGCCGCCGGCGCCGACCTGGTCACTTTCAGCGGCGACAAGCTGCTCGGCGGGCCGCAATGCGGCATCATCGCCGGCCGTGCCGACCTGATCGCCGCCATCAAGAAAAATCCTTTGAAACGCGCGCTGCGTGTGTCGAAGCTGACCCTGGCGGCGCTGGAACCGGTGCTGAACCTGTACCGCGCGCCCGACCTGTTGGCGGAACGCCTGACCACCCTGCGTTTGCTGACGCGCCCGGCGCAAGCCATGCGTAGCCTGGCCGAAGTACTGATGCAGCCGCTGCAGGACGCCGTGGGCCCTGCCTATACGGTAGCGGCCGAGCCGATGGCCAGCCAGATCGGCAGCGGCGCCCTGCCGGTGGACCGCTTGCCGAGCTTCGGCCTGGCCATCCGGCCGGTGCCGGTGGATGGCAAGCCGGCGCGCGGCAATCCGCTCGGCGCGCTGGAACGGCGCCTGCGCGCCCTGCCGCGCCCCGTGGTCGGCCGCATCGGCGACGACACCCTGTGGCTGGACCTGCGCTGCCTGGAAGAGCCGCAGCGCGACGTCTTCGTGAAACAGCTGGCGCAGTTGGAATCGATGGCAGCATGATCGTCGGCACCGCAGGCCATATCGACCATGGCAAGACCACGCTCACGCGCGCCCTGACCGGGGTCGATACCGACCGCTTGAAGGAAGAAAAGGCGCGCGGCATCTCGATCGAGCTTGGTTATGCCTACCTGCCGCTCGACGAGGGTAGCGAGGGTGGCCCGGTGCTGGGCGTGATCGACGTGCCCGGCCACGAGAAATTCATCCGTACCATGGCGTCCGGCGTCACCGGGATCGACGTCGCCCTGCTGGTGGTCGCGGCAGACGACGGCATCATGCCGCAGACGCGCGAACACCTCGCCATCCTGCAGCTGCTGGGCGTGCGCCGCGGCGTGGTGGCGCTGACCAAGGCCGACCGCGCCGATGACGCCCGCATCGCGGAGGTGGAAGGCAATATCGCCGCGCTGCTGGCGGCGACGCCCTTCGCCGGCGCGCCCGTCTTCCGCACCAGTGCCACCACGCCGGGCGACCCGGGCGTCGCCGCGCTGCTGGCGCAATTGCGCACGATCGCCAGCGCACTCCCGGCGCGCGCCGAAGCGCGCCTGTTCCGCCTCGGCGTGGACCGGGTATTTACCCTGTCAGGCCAGGGCTCGGTGGTCACCGGCACCGCGCTGGCCGGCCGCGTCGCCATCGGCGACACCGTGGTGCTGGCGCCGTCGGGCCGTCAGGCGCGGGTGCGCGCCATCCACGCCCAGAGCCGCGCGTCCGACAGCGGCCAGGCCGGCCAGCGCCTGGCACTGAACCTGGCCGGCGTGGCGCGCGAGGACATCGAACGCGGCACCTGGGTCGTCGACGCCCGCATGGCCGCCTGTGCCGAACGCATCGATGCCGACCTCACTTTGCTTGCCGACGCCGGCGCCGCACTCAAGGCCTGGAGCCCGGTGCACGTGCACATCGGCGCCGCCCACCACACCGCCCACGTGGTGCCGCTCGATGGCGACACGCTGGAACCGGGACGGCGCGGCCGCGTGCAGCTGGTGTTCGAACAGCCGCTGCACACGGTGCCGGGCGACCGCTTCGTGCTGCGCAATGCGCAAGCCACCCAGACCATCGGCGGTGGCGCCGTGCTGGACCCGTTCGGCGCCGCGCGCAAGCGCCGGAGCGCGGCGCGCCTGGCCTGGCTGGATGCGCTGGCCGCCTATGTGGATGCCGGCGACGCCGCGCCGCTGCTGCGCGCCAGCCCATCCGGCCTGGCGGCTTCGGAACTGGTGCGCCTGACCCAGCTGCCCTTGGAGCGCCTGGCGCTGCCGGCCGACACCCTGCGCCTGGCGCTGCCGGGCGGCGACACCTTACTGGTCGATCCGGCGATGCTGGCGCCGCTGCAGGAAAAGGTATTGTCCGTGCTGGCCGAGTTCCACGCGCGCCAGCCCGACGAAGCCGGCCCGGAACTATGGCGTCTGAAACGGATGGCGGCGCCGGATGCCAGCGACGCCTTGTGGAGTGGCCTGACGGCGCGCATGCTGGACGCCGGCACGCTGACGCGCACCGGCCACAGCCTGCACCTGCCGGGCCACAGCGTGGCCCTGAGCGCCGCCGAGGAAGCCCTGGCCGCGCGCCTGCTGCCGGCGCTGGAAGCCGGCCGCTTCGATCCGCCCTGGGTGCGCGACCTGGCGCGCGAATTCGGCGTCCCCGAGGACGCGGTGCGCGCGCTGCTGCGCAAGCTGGCCCGCGCCGGGCAACTCAGCCAGGTGGTACCCGACCTGTTCTATCACCCGGCACCGCTGGCGGAACTGGCTCGGATCGTGGCCGGCCTGACGGAAGTGCAAGCCGCCAGCTTCCGCGACGCCACCGGGCTGGGGCGCAAGCGCGCCATCCAGATTCTGGAGTTTTTCGACCGCGTCGGCTATACTCGCCGCGTTCGTAACAGCCACATGATCAGGCCGCATGTGAGCTGGCAGTAGAACAAAGGAAGGCATTCTCATCCGGTGATGGGGCCGGGCTTCAAACCCGGTGGGGGGCGTCAGCCGCTCTCCTGTAAGTTCGACTCTTTCTGCCTTCCGCCAATTCCCCCTTAGCGTTAACGTAAAAACGTCATTCCCGCGCAGGCGGGAATGACGGGGTTTCAGCGCTTCACCGGCGTTTCATCAAACGCATGCTTCTGCGCCGTATTCGCATCCGCCTCCGACGGGTCCTTCTGCATGGCCTGCTCGTCGTTCTCGGTCGGCTTGCCGGTCTTGGCGCTGTGCTTGACCTTCTTCACCGGCTTGGCCTTGCGGATGGTACCGGAGGGCTTGTTCTGGTCGGCGTGGTTGGCATCCTGGCGGCCGGCGGTGGCGCTCAGGCCCGGCGTGGCGTCGGTGGCCGCCTTGCTGTCGGCCTGGGTGGTGGGCGGGTTCGAGTAGTTGACCACCGAGTGGCTCTGGGCTTGCGCCAGGCTGGCGCCCAGCAGGCCGGCCAGAAGCGCGGCGGAATTCAGATACTTGCTGTTCATGGGATTTCCTTTCAAAGATGATTCAAATCGCGCGGTTCGGCGATCTCGATGCCATTGCGTTCTGCGCGGAAGCGCTTGGACATGGCATACACTTCCTTACGTACGCGCATGATGGAACCCAGCGGACGGTGGGCCGCCAGTGCGTGCCAGGGGTTGAACTGCATGCCTTCGTCGATGGCCTTGGCGCGCGCTTCGCTCCAGGCCTGTTGCGGTGCCACACGCAGGCGTGCCACCGCCACGTAGGGGCTGAGGTCTTCGGGCCACTCGACCGAGGCGTCCTCGATCGGCATTTTTTCCAGGTCGGTGCAGAGCTGGATGCGCAGCTCCCACTCCCCGCCCTGGGTGGCGAAGTAATCGACGACGGCGTCGCGCAAGCCGTCCGGCTTGTCCTTCAGGTCGACCGGCGCATCCTTCAGCGCGCTCAAGGAAGGGGCGACCGGCGCCACCGACACCTTGGCCATGTAGTCGCCGAACAGGATCGGCGCCTGGCTGTAATAGGTCTCGCCGAGCGGATTGGTCTCCGGATGGCCGCCGAGCGCCTTCAGGGTGACGCTTTCGCCGCCCACTGCTTCCACCGCCGACTCCACGCCGCGCAGCACCGCCGAGAAGGCACGCTTCAGGTTCGGCACCTTGTCGGTGGTGGACGCCAGCAGTTTGGCGCTGCCGAGGAATTTCTTGGCGGTCGGCACGTTGAAGGCGGGGCCGTTCACCAGCACGAAGTCCTGGGTCGACGCGTCCTCGCTGCCTTCCACACGGGCGCCGGGCACGCCCACCACCTTCAGCGACATGCCGCGCGGCGTCGACACGTCGTCGCTCAGGATGTCGCCCGGCGTGGTGGACAGGCGCAGCGCCACCGGATAGCTGCCCGGCTGGGCGAACAGACCCTGGGCGTAGGCAGGTGCCAGGCCCTCTAGCACGCTCAGTTCGCCGACCAGCAGGCCGTGGGTCTTGGCGTGCACGCTGCGGATGGCGTGGCCGGAATCTTCGTAGGTCTTGACCGAGATGCCGCGCATGGTGTCTTTGAGATCGAAGATGGTGACGGCTTCGTCTTCTTCGGGCACTTCGACGGCCGGCGCATAGGGCACGGGACGGATGGCGGCGGGAGTGGGCATGATGGCGGTCGAATCGGTTACGGAACAGCAATCATGCCCCAAGCGACGCCAACTCATCTGTGCTGCGCCGCACGCAAGCACACATCGGCGCACAAGGATGGCCGGGCACATGTGCGCTCGCGAACAGACGGCCTTGCACTCATCCATCACGCTGGACTCTCGGATACCTGCGCGCTGCCACTGCGCGCCGGGTGCACAAAATTACCGGGGACAGAGGCGCAACCATGAGCACAAAAGGCAACAGCAACGAACCCACGATCCCATCCGGCGGCTGGGGCTCGATCAAGGAAGTCACCACCATCCTGCTCAAGGAGCGCGTGCCCGTGGAAGGCGCCGCCCTGCTCCTCAAGCAGAACAAGCCGGACGGCTTCATGTGCGTCAGCTGCGCCTGGGCCAAGCCGGCGCACCCGCATCCGGCCGAATTCTGCGAAAGCGGCGCCAAGGCCACCGCCTGGGAAGTCACGACCAAGAAGATCGGCGCCGATTTCTTCGCCCGCCACACGGTGCGCGAGCTGGAAACCTGGCATGACCACGAACTTGAGGAAGCCGGGCGCCTGACGGTGCCGCTGCGCTACGATTCCACCATCGACCGCTACGTCGAAATGTCCTGGGACCAGGCCTTCGACGAGATCGGCGCCCGGCTGCGCGAGATCCGCGCCCAGGATCCGAAGTCGGTGGTCTTCTACAGTTCCGGCCGCGCCTCGCTGGAAACCTCGTATATGTACCAGCTGCTGGCGCGCCTGTACGGCAACAACAACCTGCCGGACAGTTCCAACATGTGCCATGAAAGCACCTCGGTGGCCCTGCCCAAGTCGATCGGCGTGCCGATCGGCACCGTGGTGCTGGACGATTTCGAGAAGACCGATTGCATCTTCTTCTTCGGCCAGAACGTCGGCGTCAACAGCCCGCGCATGCTGCACCAGCTGCAGGAAGCACGCAAGCGCGGCGTCCAGATCATTACCTTCAATCCGCTGCGCGAGCGCGGCCTGGTCAGCTTCACCAACCCGCAATCGCCGGCCGAGATGCTGACCGGGAGCGAGACCTGCATCAGCACCCAGTACCACCAGCTCAAGGCCGGCGGCGACACCGCGGCGCTGGTGGGCCTGTGCAAACTGGTGCTGGAAGCCGACGAAGAAGCCGTCGCCAACGGCAGCGCGCGTGCGGTCGATGCCGCCTTCCTGGCCGAGCATACCCACGGCTTCGCCGGACTGGCGGCCTCGGTGCGCGCCACCGGCTGGGACGAGATCGAACGCGAATCCGGCCTCACGCGCGCGGCCCTGCAGGAAGCCGCCCAGGTCTACATGCGCTCGAACGCCGTGATCGGCATCTTCGGCATGGGCCTGACCCAGCACCGCAACGGCGTGCAGAATATCCAGATGCTGGTCAACCTGCTGCTCCTGCGCGGGAACATCGGCAAGCCGGGCGCCGGCATCTGCCCGGTCCGCGGCCACTCCAACGTGCAGGGCCAGCGCACCGTCGGCATCACCGAAAAGCCGGAACTGGCGCCGCTCGACAAGCTGAAGGAACAATACGGCTTCGAGCCGCCGCGCGACAAGGGCATGAATACCATCGAAGCCTGCGAAGCGCTCCAGGCCGGCAAGCTGCAAGCCCTGGTCAGCCTGGGCGGCAACCTGGTGCGCGCGGTGCCGGACCACGGCGAGATGGAAGCGGCCTGGCGCGCCCTGCCCCTGAGCGTGCAGATTTCCACCAAACTCAACCGCAGCCACCTGGTGCACGGCAAGGTGGCCTACATCCTGCCTTGCCTGGGCCGCATCGAGATCGACCGTCAGGGCGGCGTCGAGCAGGCGGTGTCGATGGAAGATTCCACCGGCTGCATGCACGGCTCGCGCGGGCGCGCCGAACCGGCGGCGGACACCCTGCTGTCCGAACCCGCCATCGTCGCCCGCCTGGCCAAGGCGACGCTGCCGCACAACCCGAAGGTCGACTGGGACGCCTGGGTGCGCGATTACAGCAAGGTGCGCGACGCCATCGCCGAAACCTATCCCGACATCTTCCACGATTTTAATGAGCGCATGTGGACCCCGGGGGGCTTTCGCAAGCCGGTGGCCGCCGCCAAGCGCGAATGGAAGACGCCGAACGGCAAGGCCAACTTCACGGTGCCGGACGGCCTCGCCGCCGACCCCGACCTGAAGGAAAGCGCGGGCAGCATCCGCCTGTTCACGGTGCGCAGCGACGGCCAGTTCAACACCACCATCTACAGCCTGGCCGACCGCTTCCGCGGCGTGGAAGACCGCATGGTGATCTTCATGGCGCGCGAGGACATGGATGCCCAGGGCCTGGCCGACGGCGACACGGTGCAGGCCAGCACGGTCACCGACGACGGGGTCGAGCGCCGCGTGGATGGCCTGCGCGTGGTGGAATATCCGGTGCCGGCCGGCTGTGCGGCGGGCTACTACCCGGAGTGCAATCCGCTGATTCCGTTGTGGCACTATGCGAAGGACAGCAAGGTGCCGGCGGCGAAGTCGATTGCGGTGCGGATTCAGCGCTCATTATCGTGACGCGTCACGGCAAGAAAGACGCCAGGACTTCGTCAAGTGCCCTTATGCCAGCTTGACCGCTCCGTAGGGATGAACAATCGTGTCCGTCGCTACGGCGAAGCCCGTCCGGAATATTTCGCACATCGGATCTGGATCTGGCAGCTAGCTCTTGGGTGTCGCCAGGCTGTGACGCTCGATCCGTGGAGCGTTAGCGGGCGAATAATGGATGGTGATCATTTCCTTAAGCTCGTAGTTCGGCTCGGCATTCCCGGAACCTTTTCGGCCAGTGTCGAGCAGGAGGCGGTCGTGTATCACAACTTCGTTGGCAGCATCGTTTAACTGCGCCACATAGTAAGCGGTTGTCAACAGCACTTGTCCCGCGTAGGTGCCGCGCAGTTCGTCCGTGTCGCCAAGCGCATAACCATTCTGTTCGAACAGAACGACCAATTCGTTCAGCTCGCGCTCGCGCTGCTGCAGTGGATGTACAAGCCGGTGGACGACCCAGTCCTTGACGTTCGGCGCCACCGAGAATTGACCGTCGCGTTCGATGACGGCCTGCAAGACCGGCTTTTCGAAATCCGTGGAATTGTCATAGATATAGACAGCATCCGCAATCTCGGCTGCGCGTGGAAGAAGTGCAAGTGTGCGTTCATAGCGCTCGCGCACCTTGTCGGGCGCGACATAGTGGCCCGTCGTAGTACCCGTTTCATAGCGAAGCGTCACACGGGCCACGTTCTTTTCGGGATCATCCGTGGTGATGAAAGTAAGGAAGAGCCGGTAGTCTTGCTCCTTGAGCATCAACATTTCATTGATGCGAGAGGGATGGGACATTACTGTTTCAAATGCGAACGGCAGCTTGCTCGAAATAGCCTCGGCACGGATGCGCATGGCCGCGCTCTGTGCCGCCTCGTCCCTGGCATTCTGGCTGGAGAAGTCGCCCGGCAAGTCTTTCGCCACCTGATCTGGATTGATGAAATAAGCAGGTAGCGGATAAACACCTCTGACGGTCGCCAGCCCGGTTTCCTTGATTTCATCGATCAGCGATGTTTTCCCTGAACCGTTCGGCCCAGCGAACACGACCACGTGGAGGTCGAGCTGATGATCTTCGTGTTTATCGGACATACAAAAAACGCGGTCAGGCCGCGTTTTCCGTTATTGAAAGAATGTTTTATTTTGCGCCGGCGAGGCGTTTGCCAGCGAAAGTAGCGAGATCGAAGGTCGTGGCTTTCGAGGCGTCACGCTTGGGAGCGTTTCCCATCGCACACAGCTTCACTTGGGCAAGCGTCTTGTCCATGTTGCCGGTAATGGCCTTGTCCCATTCCTGTACGGTTGCGCCAAGAAATGGCGCATCACCCTTCAATACTGTTGGGGAAGCAAACCTATGCGTGTTGTTGCGAAGTTTAAGCTTCATGATCGTGTCCCTTCGGCGGCCTGGTCGAGGTTATTATAGTCCAATGTCAAAGCGCTAGTGTTGACCGACTCGCCCCACCCGAATTTTGCGGGCACGCTGACCACAGTGCCATGTACTCTTTCGCAGCGACCAAGAGTGACATAAACCCTTGATCTGGCTATAATTTCCGCCTTTCGCGCCCCGCGCGTCGCCAGCCAGGAATCCCGCCATGTCACTGCTCGCTCACCAGCTCGAACTGCTGTCCCCCGCCAAAACCGCCGAAATCGGGCGCGAAGCGATCCTGCATGGGGCGGACGCGGTCTACATCGGCGGCCCCGCCTTCGGCGCGCGCCACAATGCCAGCAACCCGCTGGAAGACATCGCAGCCCTGGTCGAGTTTGCCCACCGCTACCGCTCGCGCATCTTCGTCACCATGAATACCATCATGCACGACGCCGAGCTGGAGACCGCGCGCCAGCAGATCTGGCAGCTGTACGAAGCCGGTGTCGACGCCCTGATCATCCAGGACATGGGTCTGCTCGAAATGGATCTGCCGCCGATCCAGATGCATGCCAGCACCCAGTGCGACATCCGCACCGTCGAGAAGGCCAAGTTCCTCAGCCAGGTCGGCTTCAGCCAGCTGGTGCTGGCGCGCGAGCTGACCATCGAGCAGATCCGCGCGATCCGCGCCCAGGTCGATACGCCGCTCGAATACTTCGTCCATGGCGCCCTGTGCGTGGCCTTCTCGGGGCAGTGCTATATCTCGCACGCCGACAATGGCCGCAGCGCCAACCGCGGCGATTGCTCCCAGGCTTGCCGCCTGCCCTACACCCTGTCCGACGGCCAGGGCCGCGTGGTCGCCTACGAAAAGCATTTGCTGTCGATGAAGGACAACGACCAGAGCCGCAACCTGGAAGCCCTGGTCGATGCGGGCATCCGCTCGTTCAAGATCGAGGGCCGCTACAAGGACATGGGTTACGTGAAGAACATCACCGCCCATTACCGCCTGCTGCTGGACGAGCTGCTGGAGCGCCGCCCCGAACTGGCGCCGGCCTCGAGCGGCAGCACGCGCGTGCTGTTCACCCCGGACGTCGACAAGAACTTCCACCGCGGCCACACCGATTACTTCGCCCAGGGCCGCCAGCAGACCATCGGCGCCTTCGATTCGCCCAAGTACGTCGGCGTCGAGCTGGGCACCGTGGTGCGCATCGGCGGCGACAACTTCGACATCCTGGCCCACGAGTCGATGGCCAATGGCGATGGCTTGAACTACATGCTCAAGCGCGACACCGTCGGCATCCAGGCGAATACCGTGCAAAAGCTGGGTGACGAGGAAGACGGCCAGCGCTGGCGTGTGTTCCCCAACGAGCCGGTGTCGAGCCTGGTCGGCCTGAAGGTCGGCACCGTCATCCACCGCAACCGCGACCACCAGTGGGAAGCCACACTGAACAAGAAATCGTCCGAGCGCAAGCTAATGCTGGACCTGACCCTGTCGGAAGTCGAGGGCGGTCTGCGCCTGGCTTTGCGCGACGAAGACGGCATCGCCACCCACGTCGACGCCGAGATCGCCCTGCAGCCGGCGCGTGAAGCGGCCCAGGCCGAGGGCGCGCTGCGCGCCAGCCTGGCCAAGCTGGGCAACACCATGTTCGAGGCCGGCACGGTCACCCTGAACCTGTCGCAGCCGTGGTTCGTGGCCGCCAGCGCCATCAATGCGCTGCGCCGCGATGCCATCGCCTTCCACGAGTCGGCGCGCCTGGCCAGCTGGGAGCGTCCCGAGCGCGCCGCCGTGGCGGAGCCGGCGCCGGTGTACCCGGAAACCCAGCTCAGCTACCTGGCCAACGTCTACAACGAGAAGGCGCGCACCTTCTACCAGAAGTATGGCGTGCAATTGATCGACGCCGCCTACGAGGCGCACCAGGAAGCCGGCGACGTCTCGCTGATGATCACCAAGCACTGCCTGCGGTTCTCCTTCAACCTGTGCCCGAAGCAAGCCAAGGGTGTGCAGGGTGTCCAAGGCCAGGTGCGCGCCGAACCGATGACCCTGGTCAGCGGCGAGGAAACCTATACCCTGAAGTTCGACTGCAAGCCCTGCGAGATGCACATCATCGGCGCCATGAAGCCGCATATCTTGAACTCGCCGCCGCCTTCGGCGATTCCCTACAGCCCGCTGGTGTTCCACCGCCAGCGTCCGCGCGCGTGAGGGGTAGGGCTTCAGCGCGGCGGGCTTGATCCAGGCCGGCGGCTGGCAGTTATAATCTTGCCAGCCGTCAAACTCCCCTGGAAAGAGCTCCCATGCACGCCAAGACCCTCCCGCTGTTCCTGCTGTTCGCCACCGCCGCTGCGCTGGCCGACGATGCGCTGGCCGACGATGCGGCCATCCTGCAGTGCCGCGCCCTGCCCGCCACCGCCGCCCGCCTGGCTTGCTACGATGCGATCCCGGTCGGCTCGGCGGCCGCTTCGGCGAATGCGCCAGCCGCTTCGGCAGCAGCAGCCGGCGCAGCACCCGCCACCGCCGCAGCCACGCCGGAACAGCGCTTCGGCCTGGGCCAGGTCAAGCCGGTGGCCAAGGCCAACGAACCGACCTCGATCGAGAGCACCATCGAAGGCAACTTCAACGGCTGGGGACCGAACACCCGCTTCAAGCTGGCGAATGGCCAGGTGTGGCGCGTGATCGACGGCAGCTCGGCCGAGCTCGGCCCGGTCAAGAACCAGCAAGTCCGGATCGTGCGCAATATCTTCGGCACCATGTTCTTGGAAGTCGCAGGCTCCAACAACAGCGCCAAAGTGCGGCGTTTGCAGTAATTTCAAGGAAATTTTCCCTATCGGCCGACACCGGTTCACCAGCCGGTCGAAGCTGTCGCTTTCCTGTTGCGCCTCTAACAACTTTTTCATGCAAACGGGCTAATATCCCCTCCTGAGCTTTGCCGCCACGGAGGACGGATGACCCGAAAACGCCTGCTCTGCATTGCCGCCGGTGACCTGGATGCCGCCGCCCTGCTCTACGGCGGCATGGTCGACTGGGACATCCGTACCGTATCCGGCCTGGACGAGGCGGCGCGTGTCCTGCGCGACGGGCGCTACCCGGTCGGCCTGCTGATGCCGGTGCGGCGCCAGCACCGCGCGGCCGACCTCGACAGCTTCCTGCGCCGCCATGGCCACATGCAATGGGTGGGCGTGTTCAGCCCGCGCGACCTCGACAACGCCGCCTGCCGCGAACTGATCGTGGAGCACCTCCGCGATTACCACACAGCGCCGGTCGACCCGATCAGGCTGGCGCACACGCTGGGGCACGCCCATGGCTTTGCCACCTTGCGCTCGGCTGCAAACTCGCCTGCAAACGCAGCTGCAGAGTCCGCCGGCGCATCGGCAAGCGCCGCCGCCGACAGCGTCCTCATCGGCAATTCGGACGCCCTGGTACGCCTCCGCGTCCAGGTCGCGCGCATCGCCAAGGTGGCGGCGCCGGTGCTGATCTGGGGCGAGAGCGGCAGCGGCAAGGAACTCACGGCCCAGGCCATCCACGCCTGCTCCGAGCGCGCCGGAGGCCCGTTCGTGCCCATCAATTGCGGCGCCATCGCCCCCACCCTGATCCAGTCGGAGCTGTTCGGCTATGAGCGCGGCGCCTTCACTGGCGCCACGCGCGGCAAGGCCGGGCTGATCGAATCGGCCGATGGCGGCACCCTGTTCCTGGACGAGATCGGCGACCTGCCGCGCGAACTGCAGGCCAATCTGCTGCGCTTTTTGCAGGAAAAGACCATCTGCCGCCTTGGCAGCACCCGCAGCATCCGGGTCGACGTGCGCGTGGTTGCCGCCTCCCACGTGCAATTGCAGGCGGCGGTCGCCAACGGCAGCTTCCGCGAAGACCTGTATTACCGGCTGGCGGTGCTGCCCGTCAGCGTGCCGCCGCTACGCGAACGGCGCGAAGACCTGGCCACACTGGCCGAACACTTCTTTCACCTGTACGCCGATGAACGATCGCCGCGCCTGACCGGGTTTTCCAGCCGCGCCGTGGCGGCCATGCTTGACCACGCCTGGCCGGGCAATGTGCGCGAACTCATCAACCGCGTGCGGCGCGCACTTGTGATGGCCGACGGGCGCCTGATCACGCCACTCGACCTCGGCCTCGACCCGGCCGCCGCGATCCCGGCGCCGGCCGCGCTGGACGATGCCCGCGCCCGCACCGAACGCTCGGCCTTGCGCGAATGCCTGCAACGCAGCGGCCGGAACGTCAGCCGCGCGGCACGCGACCTGGGCGTGTCGCGCACCACCATGTACCGGCTCCTGAGCAAGCACGGCATGCAGCCCTGAGCCGTTCACGCCCGTGGCCGCCGCCGCCGGCTGTCACACGGGCTGGTGCCTTGGCCGAGCCCACGGCACGCTGCTGTGCCACCCACGTTACAGGCTGTCGGCAAACCCACCCGCGCCATGCGGGAAGGAATCCGAAGCGGCTTTCGGACACAGATCAGGGTTTCAAGCA
>Ga0308168_1001038_pt1 | contig 27442 bp, 24 predicted proteins | sample PhyCR2_FD_202133 | JGI IMG/M metagenome (GOLD analysis project Ga0308168, IMG submission 202133) | Phyllosphere microbial communities from UC Gill Tract Community Farm, Albany, California, United States - DLSLRC.R2 | ecosystem: Host-associated > Plants > Phyllosphere > Unclassified | place: USA...
GCCAGATGGGCGAGATCGCGCTGGATGTCGAGCGCACGCGCGATCGCCAGGACGCGCATGCGGCGTCGGGCCTGGTGCGGATCAATACCGACGAGTGGCTATCGTATTTCCTGACGACCCGGTTTGCCGGTTTCCACGACGCCTATCCGAACGTCGAGGTGGAAATCATCACCTCCCACCGGCCCTACAGCCTGACGCGCCGGGAAGCCGATATCGCGATCCGGCCTTACCGCCCCGAGCAGCTCGACCTCGTCACGCGCCGCATCGGCACCTTGTCCTTCGGGCTGTACTGCAGCCGGGATGTGGCGACGCGCCATGCCGCTGCGCTGGCCAAGCGGGAATGGGCGAACGTGCCCTTCGTGGGTTTCGACGAGCCGCGCGCGGAGTTCCACTCCGACCGCTGGTTGCGCGCCCTGCCCGGCGCACCGGCGCCATGGATGAAGTGCAGTTACGGGCTGGGTATCCTCGACGGCGTCACCCATGACGCCGGCCTCGGTGTGCTGGCGACCTTTCTTGCCAACGACGCGCCGAACCTGGTCGCCGTGATGCCGCATATTCCCGAGCTCGACCAGGAAATCTGGCTATCGATGCACGGCGGCTTGCGTACCAGCGCGCGCGTCAGGGCCGTGGTGGATTTCATGGAACAGGTGTTCAGTGCATACCAGGAAGCGGACCGGTAGGGGATGACCCGGTCATCGTTGCATGAACGTACGGCAGGTCCTACACGGCGACTTGCACTCATCCTATTCTGAACGCTGCCGAGCGCGTCCATGATGGTTGTACATATCAACGAGAGGAGCAATCATGAAAACGTATCAAAGCGTACTGATCGCAGGACTGATGGCCATGGGCCTGGCAGCTTGCAGCTCGACCGACATGAATTCCGGCAGCAGCGGCAGCTCGTCGATGGGCGCGACCCGCAGCGGCACCCCGGCAGACATTGCCAACGCAACGGACCGTACCAACGGTAGCAACGGCGGCGGCGCCGACAACTCGGCGGGCAATAACGCCGGCACCGGTAACAGCGGTGCCGGCTCAAAAAGCCGCTGAGTCAGCGGCTTTGCTCGCCCAACCTCTTTAGGCCGGCGCTGCGCAATTCTGCTACATGCGGCGCCGGCGTCCCGCGTAGGCGTGGGTAAAACCGGCGAGCACGTGCGCGGGCAGCATTTTTGCCATGCTGTGCAGCACCAGCGGCACGATCATGAGCTCGTCGATCGCGCCGAGTACCGGCAAGGTGAAATTCAGGGGCTCGACGGCGAACAACCCCAGCACCGCCAGCCCGGGCAGCAGCCATACGGGCCGTTGTTCATGGCGGATGGCGAACCACAGCAGGCGCAGATCCTGGCCGGCTACCACGCGCCACAATGCAAACATGCGTTTCATGCGTTTTCCTCCATGGCTTGGGTGTTTCCCTGCCCCTAGATGGGTCGTCGCGGCCTGAACACAATAGGCAATTCAACAAGCCGGGGTCATATTATAGTGAGCATGACTTCGTCTTCACACGGAGAACACCATGCATTTCAGCCTGAATTTTCTTGAACACGACGTATCGATCGCCGAGGACACCTGGACCGCGCTGGTGACGACGGGCAGCGATGTGTCGCTTGCGAGCGTCCACGCCACCATCCTGGGCGTGTTGGAGCGCAACGGGACGTTTACGGTGGAAGACAGCAACGACCAGGCGGTGCGCCGTATCGAGACGCCAGCGGACTTCGAAGGCTACATGCAGGAAGTCGACATGCAGCGAAAGCAGGTCCAGCAAGAGCAGTCCTAGCATCGATAGCCGGCACCCCGATCATGACCAAGTTCTTGATTTCCTTCCCCGCGGAGGCGATGCAGGTGGCTGCCGAGGACATGCCTGCCGTGAGTGCCGCGTCGCGTGAAGTGATACGGCAGGCAAAGGCGGCCGGCGTCTACGTGTTTGCCGGCGGCATCAACAGCGGGGCCGCGCCCGTGATGGTGGCGGCCGACGCCAGCTGCACAGCCGGGACCTACCCCCAGACCAGGGAGTTCGACGGCGGCTTTTGCGTGCTTGAGCTGCCGACCAGGGCAGTTGCCGTCGAATGGGCGGCCAGGCTCGCTGCCGCGTGCCGCTGTCCGCAAGAGCTGCGCGAGTTCTACTACGACCCTGAAAGCTGACCGGCGCGAATGCCGGACCGGCGGCGCCGCACGGCCCCGCCCAGCCCCAGTCCCGCCAGCAGCAGCGCCAGCGAACCCGGTTCCGGCACCTCGGCGGCGCTGCCAAAGCTCAGGTCATCCATCACGTAAGTCGCCTGGAAGTCGCTGGCCACGACCACCGTGTCGACAAGACCGTCCCAGCCGGCGTCCAGGAAGGCCGGCGTGCTTGAGAGCTGCAGCGACGCCGAACTGGCGACCAGCCGGCCGTTCGCGTACAAATCGAAGCGCACGCTGCTGTCGCTGTAGCCGGCAAACCAGGCGCCGTCGAACACCGTCGGCGCCAGGAAGCGGATGGTGCTGGCGACCGGGCCGCCATCGATCCAGTCGGTCGTCACCCTGCCCTGGCCGGAATGGGCCGTGAACGGCCATTGCTCGCTGGTGATGACCGACAGGCCGGCGCTCGACCAATCCAGTCCACCGTAGTTGGCGGGGACGGCAGCGATGTCGTCGGGACCGGCGATGTCGTCAAAATGCAGCACGGTCGCCGAGGCGAAAGGAGCGCACAGCGCAATGGCGGCGCTCAGGGCGACGCTGCGGAGCATGGAATGCATGGAAATTCCTTTGGATGCGTGATGAAAAAGGTGGCTGCAGCCGACGCCGCGCCGGCTGCACATGGCTGGGCTGGTCAGGCGCGGCCCAGTGCCGGGTCGCTGACCGTGTGCCGCCCGGTCTCGACGCGCCCGGCGAAGCGCCGCAGATAGTCGGTCTGGCCCGAGACGGTGGCGCTGAAGTCGTACCAGTAGCCGTTGGCCGCCACCGGGAGGCGCACCGTGAGTTCGCTGCGTGCCGCCAGCGTGTGCAGCTGGCGCAGCTGCGCGTAGGCGTTGGCGACCAGGCTGAAGGTGCACGGCGCCGCCCCGGTATTCACCAGGCGCAGCACCAGCTCGCCGCTGGCGGCGTCGCAGCGTACCTGCACGTCGGGGCGCGGCTGGCCTGCCGCGACGGCGCGCAGCGCGCTGCCGGTGAAGTGGCGGAAGTAGCCGTTCGGCCCCAGCACCCAAAGATCGTACGGCGCGCCGCTGACGCCGGGCGTCCAGCTGTCCGCCAGCGACTTGCCCGCCTCGACCGCATAGCGGCGCGGTACAGCTGCCAGGTCCTTGCGGTCGTACACGTGGAACACGGCGGCCTGGCGGCCGGTGTTGGTGAAGGTCAGCGCCACGCGCACGGAAGCCATGGTGGCGCCCGGCTGCACTTCGCAGGTGGTCGCCAGTTCATACGGCAGCGCGCGCGCGGGCCGCGTACCCGCGGCCTGCAGCGGCATCTGCGGCGACGCCGGCGGCGCGATCTGCGGCAGGCGTTGCTGGGCGGCGCGCAGGGCGTCGGCCTGGCTCCTGTCCTTGCGGCCCTGCAGCACCGGCAGGGTTTCGCTGTTGGGCGTGGCGAAGTTGAAGGCGCTGGTCAGGTCGCCGCAGACCGCCCGGCGGAAGGGGCTGATATTCGGTTCCTTGACCCCGAAACGCGCCTCCAGGAAGCGCAGCACCGAGGTATGGTCGAACACCTGCGAGTTGACCCAGCCGCCGCGGCTCCAGGGCGAGATCACGAACATCGGCACGCGCGGGCCGGGACCGTAGACGCGGCCGTCCGCAGCCGGCTGCTTGGTACTGCCGGCCGGCTTGCCGTGGGTGTAATACTCGGGGCCCATGTCGGCCGGCGCCAGCGTGGTCTTGCCGGCGTAGCCGCCCTTGCCGTCGGGCGACGGTGCGGACGGCGACGGCACGTGGTCGAAATAGCCGTCGTTCTCGTCATAGGTGACGATCAGGACGGTCTTGCTCCAGACCTCGGGGTTGGCCGTCAGCGCATCCAGTACTTCCTGGATGAACCAGGCGCCCTGCACCGGGCTGGACGGCCCCGGATGCTCGCAATAGATCGACGGTGCGTTCAGCCACGATACCTGGGGCAGCTTGCCTTCGCGGATGTCGCGCTTGAAAGCGTCCAGGTACTGTTCGGGGCGGGTGCCCGGCAGGGTGTTGGCGATGCCTTTGTACAGCGGGTTGTTGACGTTGTCGATTGCCGCGTCGTAGGCGTGATAGGGCAAAGCCTGGCCGGTGCTGGTGTAGGGCTGGCCGGGGGCGCCGCCGCTGGAGACCGGGTAGCCGGAAGCGATGTTGGCGCGCCGGAACTGGCGGAACGCGCCCAGCATGTTGTCGCCCCACTCGTCGGGCATGTTCTGGTAGCTGATCCAGCTGACGCCGGCCTTTTCCAGGCGCTCGGCATAGGTGGTCCAGGTGTAGCCGGTGTTGACGCCACTTTGTACCCCGTCGATCGCATCCCACTCGTTGGTGACGAAGGCGGTACCGGTCGGCACCGCGCCGTTGGTGCCGGTGATGAAGAACGAGCGGTTGGCGTCGGTCCCGGTGTGCATCGCGCAGTGGTAGGCGTCGCACAGCGTGAACGCATTGGCCAGCGCGAACTGGAACGGGATTTCGTTCTCGTTGAAGTAGCCCATCGAGATCGGGTTCTTGTAGCGCGGCCACTGGTCCATGCGGCCGTTGTCCCAGGCCAGCTGGCTGTCGTTCCAGTCGTGCGGCGTGCCGTTGGCGCGCTGCGCGTTGCCGACGCTGCCGTCCAGGTGGAAGGGCATCACCACGGTGCCGTTACCCAGGCGCTGCTGCCACACGGTGCGGCCTTCCGGCAGCGGGATCGGGAAGCGGTCGCCGAAGCCGCGCACGCCGGCCAGGGTGCCGAAATAATGGTCGAAGGCGCGGTTTTCCTGCATCAGGATCACGACGTGCTCGACGTCGCGGATGGTGCCCGTCGCGTTATTCGCGGGAATCGCGAGCGCGCGCTGGATTGCCGGTGGAAAGGCTGCGTAGGTAGCAGCGGCGATACCCGCGCGGGCGCTGCCGCGCAGGAAACTGCGTCGTGAGGTCATGAGGTTTGTCCGGGCGTTGGTGGATTACTTTTATGCAAGCAAAACGCGTGCATGTCGTTGCCATGCCGATATGGCTTTGCAACGTCGCCAATGTAAACCGCGTGCATGACGACGGCATGACAGACGGCCAGCCTGGCCCGGGCCTGTATTTGGATAGCCGGCCTCGTCTGAGAAGTACAATGGATGGTTTCAGTTTATTTCATCAAAGTACCTACCAAGCCTCGATGACCATCCAACATCTTGTCGTGCCGCTCAATGATTCCAAGGTCCAATCACGCTTGCTTGATGAGTGGACATGGTTGATAGGCGCGGAAAAGCATCCCCATCTCGTCACTGCCGGCGGCGATGTTTTCGTAAAGGATTTGCGGGATGGATCCATCCACTTTCTGGAGGTGAGCTTCCGCGACTTTTCGCCAGTCGCGGACACGGCAGAGTCGTTCGAAGTGCTGCTCGCCGACCCGGATTTCATCTCTGCCTATCTGCGCTCGGAACGGGTAGCGATGTTCCGGGAGCGGGGTTTGCTTCTGAAGAAAAATCAGGTCTACAGCTGGAGTGTGCCACTGTCGCTTGGCGGGCAAGCCAGCGTGGAGAACGTCGACATAACGGATGTCGAGGTTCACTTTTCGATCGCCGGCCAGCTCGAATGCCAGCTGGCCGAGCTACCTGAAGGCGCCCCGGTGACCGGCATCAGGATCGACAGGCTGCCCGGCAAAAAGCCCTGGTGGAAGTTCTGGTAACGAATTCCTATCCCATCACCGCGACCTTGGGCGCCTGGCGCACCGGCTGCATGTCCGTCTCGCCACTGGCCACGTTCGCCGCCGCCCCGTCGAAGCGGTAAGCCGTCGCATCCAGCAGTTCCCACTCTCCTTCCCCCATCAGGTGCAGCACATGGGTGTGATGCCGCAGCACCGCCGGCCGGTGCGCAATGCTGATCAGCGTGGTGCCGCTGTCGCGCAGGCGCCCGTACAGCGCCGCTTCGTTGGCACCGTCGAGCGCACTCGTGGCTTCGTCCAGGATGACGATCTTCGGCGCATGCACCAGCACGCGGCCGAAAGCCAGGCGCTGCTGCTCGCCTACCGACAGCAGCTTGTCCCAGTCCTGCACGGCATCCAGGCCGCCGACGCGGCCGGCCAGGCGCGGCAGGTGCACCTGTTCCAGGATGGCCTGCAGCTCGGCGTCGCTCAGCGACGCGTGCGTGCTCGGGTAGATCAGCTGGCTGCGCAGCGTGCCGCGCTGCAGGTAGGGCTGCTGCGGCAGGAAGAAAAAGTCCTCTTGCGGCGGATGCTGGATCGTGCCGCTGCCGGTCTGCCACAGGCCCGCGATCGCCCGCAGCAGCGAGCTCTTGCCGCAGCCGCTGTCGCCGGTGATGAGCAGCGCGTCGCCCGGCTTCAGGGCCAGGTTCAGTTCCTTGATCAGCACGCGGTCGGACTGGGGCGGATGCAGGGTCAGCGACTGCAGCGCCAGGTGCTGGCCCGGCCGCCGCTCGATGATTGGATGCGCAGCGCCGCCGTCAGCAGTAGCAGGCGCCGCATCGTCCAGCACCAGCCGCGACAGGCCATGCAGGCGGCCAATGCCGGCGATGAAGCGGCTCAGGCTTTCAAAATTGTCGACGATCACGCCGACGGCGCCCAGCACCGCGGTAAACGCGCCGGCGGCCTGGATCGCGCGCCCGACTTCCAGCTCGCCCGACAGCACGCCGCTGGCCAGGATCACGCCCGGCAGCACCAGCGTCAGCTGGCTGAAGGTGCGCTGGAACATGTTCAGATTGCGCTGCTTCTTGATCAGCTTGGCGAAGTTGTGAATCGCCTTGTCGAGCTTGAGATTGATGCGCGTCCGTTCCTGTTCTTCACCACGGTAGAAGGCGATCGATTCGGCGTTTTCGCGCAGGCGGATCAGGCTGAAGCGGAAGTCGGCTTCGCGCCGCAGCTGCCAGAAATTCAGGTGGATCAGTGGATTGCCGAACACGTACAGGGCGACCACCGTGCCGATCGACGCGTACAATGCCAGCACGCCCACGAGCATGTGGGAGATCGACCACAGCACGGCGCTGAAGGCGACCAGCTGCATGATCGAGCCGATGAAAATCAGGAGAAAGTGAATGGAGCGCCCGGTGAAGGTGTTGATGTCTTCGCTGATGCGCTGGTCGGGATTGTCGATGTCCTTGTCGGCGTCGAGCGCGTAGTATTTGCGTCCTTTGAGGTAGCCGTCGAGGAAGCGGCCGGTGAGCCAGCGCCGCCAGTGGTTGGCGAACATGTCGCGCATGTAGTAATAGAAGGCGTAGACCGGTACCGCGAACGCCAGCGTGAACAGGCAGGCGCGCACCGCCGTCCAGAAGCGGCCGCCGTTTTTGGCGGCCAGCGCCGACGTCATCTCGCCGGCCTGGTCGTTCAGCATGACGGCCAGCTTGGTTTCGACCAGCATCAAGCCGATCAACAGGAACAGCAGCCACCAGGCCTTCTTTTTTTCTTCGCCCAGCCAGTAGGGTTTGGCCACGTCGACGAATTGCTTCCATGCGGCGACGGAGAGGAGCGCGGTCCGGCGCCGTTTGGGTTGGGGAGTGGCAGAGGTAGGCGAGGTCATGGTTTTGCAGACAAGCGTAGTTTACGACTTGAGCATATGACCGGGCATGAATTTGTTCGGTGCGGAAACATACATAGCGACAAGTCCGTCACTGGACCTGCCGCTATTACTACAATCCCTTGCGGGCGATCAGCCCTGGGTCAGGGGATTCGGCGCGATGTAGACGCGCACTTTCGGGGCCGTCACGCCCTCCGGGGCGATCACGGACAGGTCGACCACGTCCTTGTTCGGCCAGTTGTTGAACGCGAAGGCGAAGCGCTGGCCGTTCACGTCGAACTGCACGGTCTCGCCACTGGTGACGTTGATGTGGCGGGTTTTCTCATGGACGACGATGGTGCGGTGCGCATGCTGGGCGGCTACGCCGTAGTCGGCACGTGCATGCTTGGTCGGTGCCACGTCGGAGGCGGTAGCGCAACCGGTAGCGAGCAGGACACTGGCGAGCAGCGGGAGGATCAGGGTACGGGTCGAGCGATTCATCATTTTTCTCCTCTAGGTTGGATGAGGCTAGTCTAGAGTTTTGCCCCTGACATGAGGATGACCCGAATATGACAATTGCATGACAGAAGCAGGTCGGATTTGTCACCCGCAAGCCCGCCAGAGTCCGGCACAATGGCAATGATGCAAAATGACTGCGAATAGACGCGAAATAGATGCGAATACTGATTGTTGAAGATGATCCCAAGACCGGCGACTACCTGAACAGGGGCTTGCGCGAATCCGGTTTCAATGCCGACCTGGCGCGTTCCGGCCCGGACGGTCTCTACCTGGCGCTCGAGCACGAGTACGACCTGATCGTGCTGGACGTGATGCTGCCGAAGATGGATGGCTGGACCGTGCTGCACGAGCTGCGCCAGCGCAAGGACACGCCGGTGCTGTTCCTGACTGCGCGCGACGAGATCTCCGACCGCGTGCGCGGCCTGGAACTGGGCGCCGACGATTACCTGGTCAAGCCCTTCGCCTTTGCCGAACTGCTGGCGCGGATCCGGACCCTGCTGCGGCGTGCGCCGGCGCGCGAGCCCGACGTCATCCGGGTGAGCGACCTGGAAGTGGATTTGCTGCGCCACCGGGTGTCGCGCGGCGGTGCGCGCATCGACCTGACGCCGCGGGAGTTCGCCCTGCTGAAGCTGCTGGTGCGGCGCGAGGGCGAGGTGCTGTCGCGTTCCCTGATCGCCTCCCAGGTGTGGGACATGAACTTCGATTCGGATACCAACGTCGTCGACGTCGCGGTCAAGCGCCTGCGCGCCAAGGTCGACGACCCGCATCCGCGCAAGCTGATCCACACGGTACGCGGCATGGGATACCTGCTGGAAGAGCGCGCGTGACGCGCACGCCGCTGTCGATTTCGCTGCGCCTCGGCGTGCTGTTCGCCGCGATCGCCGCCGGCGTGTTCGGGGTCGTGGACGCCTACCTGTACCAGACGCTGGCGGTGCAGATGGAAGAGCGCGACGATGCCGACCTGCTGAACAAGGGCTTGCTGGTGCGCCAGTTGCTGAGTACCCTGCCGGCCGGCGGACGCATGCCGCAGGAACAGCTGCAAGCCGTGCTGGCGCCGGTGATCGGCCAGGAAGGCGTGAGCCTGCATGTGGCGCTGCCGGACGGGCAGGTACTGGTATCGACCGTGCAGGACGAGGGCCGGCTGTCGGCCTACGTGCCGGTACCGCTGACGCGTGCGCCGGAACGCCTGGACATCGTCGAAGTGGAAGGCGAGCAGTCGCCGACCCACGTGCTCGACATGCTGGCCGACTACGGCGGCCTGGGTGCGCGCACCCAGGTACGCGTGCTGCTGCTGCGCGAGCGCTCGGACCGCCTGGCCATCCTGCAGCGCTACCGCGTCGACCTGCTGACCGCGCTGGGCGCCGGCATCCTGCTGGCCAGCGCGCTCGGCTTCTGGGCCGTGCGCAGCGGCTTGCGTCCGCTGCGCGGCATGGTCGCCAAGGCCAACGACATCCATACCCACCACCTGAATACGCGCCTCGATCCGTCCAGCATGCCGGCCGAACTGCGCGAAATGGCGGTCGCCTTCAACGACATGCTCGACCGCCTGGAAGAAGGCGTGCAGCGCCTGTCGGGCTTTGCCGCCGACCTGGCCCACGACCTGCGCACGCCCCTCAACGCCTTGATGATGCAGACCCAGGTGGCGCTGGGACAGGAACGCAGCATCGACGAATACCAGGCCCTGCTCGCCTCGACCCAGGAAGAGTACGAGCGGCTGTCGCGCATGATCGAGAACACGCTGTTCCTCGCGCGTGCCGAAAACGCCCAGCTTGCGCTGCGGCGCGAGCGCCTCGACATCAAGCGCGAGCTGGCCCACATCGCCGATTATTTCGAGATGCTGGCCGAGGAGAAGAACGTGCAGCTGACGCTCGGCCCGATGGCGCCGGTGCCTTTGTTCGCCGATCCGGTACTGCTGCGCCGCGCCGTCAACAACCTGATGTCGAACGCGATCACCTACACGCCGCCGGGCGGCCGGGTCCGGGTGGAGGCGCGCGCGGAAGAGTCGTGGATCACGATCTCGGTGAGCAACAGCGGCGACGGCGTTCCTTCGTTCGACCTGGAACGCGTGTTCGACCGCTATTACCAGGCCGACCCGGCACGCGCCAGCGGCAGCTCGGTCGGGCTCGGCCTGCCGATCGTGCGCGTCATCATGCACCTGCACGGCGGCGGCGCCCAGGCCGAGATCCACCCGGGGGCCGACACCGTGTTCAGCCTGTGCTTCCCGCGCCAGGTGCCGGAAACGTGACCTGGGCCTCGAGACCTTTCAGACGTGCCGATTCGCCCAGCGTCAAGCGGGCGCCATGGCGCTCGGCGATCGACTTGATGATCGCCAGTCCCAGCCCGCTGCCGGCGGCGTCGCTGCCCGGCACGCGGTAAAAACGGTCGAACACGCGCTCGCGTTCCGCCGCCGGGATGCCGGGACCGCTGTCCTCGACCGTCACCACCACCGCCCCTGCCCGCGCTTCCACCGACACGTCGACCGTGCCGCCGCTCGGGGTGTACTTGATCGCATTGTCGACCAGGTTACGCAGCAGGATCATCAAGGCGTCGCCCTGCCCCTGCACCGCGGCGGCGTCGGCGCGCTGCAGGCCAAGGTCGATGTGCCTGGCCTGCGCCACGCCGGCCAAGTCGGCCACCGCGCGTCCCGCAAGCGACGCCAGGTCGACCGGCTGGCGCGGCGCTTCGTTGGCTTCCTGGCGCGCCAGCACCAGCAGCTGCTCGACCAGGCGCGTGGCGCGTTCGATGCCGGCGGACAGCCGGCCGATGGCGACATGGCGCGCCTCGTCGCAGTGGGCGCGCTCCAGGCTCGTTACCTGCAGCTTGAGCGCGGCCAGCGGCGTGCGCAGTTCGTGGGCGGCGTCGGCGACGAAGTTCTGCTGGGCGTCGAAGGCGGTGCGCACGCGCCCGAACAGCAGGTTCAGTTCCTGCACCAGCGGACGCACCTCGTCCGGCAAGCCGCTTTCCGACACCGGCGACAAATCGTCGGCCTGGCGCGACGCCACCTGGCGCCGCACGCGCGACACCGGATCGAGCGAGCCGCTGACCACCCACCACACGACCAGCATCAGGATCGGCATCATGACCGCGATCGGCCCCAGCGTGCGGAAAGCCAGGTTGCTGGCCATGCTGCGGCGCACGGCCAGGTCCTGGGCCACCTGCACGGTCTGGTTATCGGTCTGGATCGAGAAGATGCGGTAGGTGGTGCCGTTGGCGCGCACGTTGGAAAAGCCGAGCACGGCGCGCTGCGGCAGGCGCGCGTGCGAGGCACTCTTGAACACCTGCACGCCGTCCGGCGACCACACCTGCACCACCATGTCGTCGCTGCCCGACAGCGGCGTCTCGACGTTGTCCGCGGTCTCGCTGCTGGCGAGCGGCACGCGCGAACGCAGCGACAGCGCCATCTGCTGCATGTGATAGTCGAAGATCTGGTCGGCGTCCTGCAGCGCCGTGCGGTAGGCGATCGAGGCCTGGGCCACGGCGGCGATCGTGATCGCGGCCAGCAAATACCAGAGCAGCCGGCCGCGCAGGGAATGGGTCAATACACGCCTTACTTTCACTGCTAGACCTTGGGAACCATGTAGCCGACCCCGCGCACGTTCTGGATCAGGTCGCTGCCGAGCTTCTTGCGCAGGCCGTGGATATACACCTCGACCGCGTTGCTGCTGACTTCATCGCGCCAGCTGTACAGCTTTTCCTCGAGCTGGGCGCGCGACAGCACCGCACCGGGACGCGCGACCAGCGCTTCCAGCACGGCCCACTCGCGCGCCGACAGCACGGTCGGGGCGCCGTCGACCAGCACTTCGCGGGTGGCGGGATTGATGGAGATGTTCTTGTACTCGAAGACCGGTTCGGCGCGCCCGGCGGCCCGCCGCAGCAGCGCGCGGATGCGCGCCAGCAGTTCATCGAGATCGTAGGGCTTGAGGACGTAGTCGTCGGCACCGGCATCGAGCCCGGCGATGCGCTGCGCCACCGCATCGCGCGCGGTGGCGACCAGCACCGGGGTGCGGTCCTTGCGCGCCCGCATGCTGCGCAACACTTCCAGGCCGTCCTTGCGCGGCAGGCCCAGGTCCAGCACGACCAGGTCGTAGTTCTGGTTCTGCATCAGGGCCGTGTCGGCCATTTCGCCGTCCTTGACCCAGTCGACGGCGTAGTGCTCGGCCCTGAGCAGGTCGAGCACCACTTCGCCGATCATCGTATCGTCTTCCACCAGCAGCAGCCGCATTCAATCCCCCGATTATCTGAAACCCATGCGGGTGGAAGACACCACGATTCGTCAGCCAATCCGCACGGGAATGAAGATTCTGTCATCCCCGCGCTGGATCAGCAAGGCCACCGACTTGCTGGACTTGCCCACCACGTCGCGTACCTGGGCCACCGAGGTCACCGGCTTGCCGTTGACCGACAGCAGGACGTCGCCCGGCTGTATGCCGGCCATCTGGGCGGCGCCGCCCGCATCTTCGATCAAGAGGCCCGACGGAATACCGGACTGGCGCTTCTCCATCGGGTCCAGCGGACGCAGGGCCAGGCCCAGCTTGGCGCCACTGTCGTTGCTGGCCAGGCTGTTGCGGTCGGCAGGCGCCGCCTTGTCGGTGGCGCTGCCCAGTGTCGCGTTCACCTCCACGTTTTTGCCGTCGCGCCAGACATCCAGCGCCAGCTTCTCGCCCGGCTTGGCGACCGACACGATCGCGGTCAGGTCGCCGCCGCCGATGACCGGCTGGCCGTTGACCTTGCGGATCACGTCGCCCGACTTCAGGCCGGCCTTGTCGGCGGCGCTGCCGCGTTCGACATTTTGCACCAGCGCGCCGTCCGGCGACTCCAGCTTGAAGGAATCGGCAAAGTCCTGGCCGATGTCCTGCAGGCTGACGCCCAGCTTGGCATGCTGCACCTTGCCGGTGGCGACGATCTGGTCCTTGATGCGGATCGCCGCATCGATCGGGATCGCGAACGACAGGCCCTGGTAGCCGCCGGTCTGGCTGTAGATCTGCGAGTTGATGCCGACCACTTCGCCACGCGTGTTGAACAGCGGGCCGCCCGAGTTACCCGGGTTGACCGCGACGTCGGTCTGGATGAACGGCACCGAGTCGCCCGGCAGCGAGCGCCCTTTGGCGCTGACCACGCCGGCGGTCACGGTCGACTCCAGGCCGAACGGCGAACCGATCGCCAGCACCCATTCGCCAACCTGCAGGTTGCGGGTGTTCCCCAGCGGGACCACCGGCAGGTTCTTGGCATCGATTTTCAGCACCGCGACGTCGGTCTTGGTATCCGATCCCAGGACTTTCGCGCGGTATTCGCGGCGGTCCTGCAGCTTGACCGTGACTTCGTCGGCATCGCGCACCACGTGCGCGTTGGTAAGGATGACGCCGTCCGGGCTAACAATGAAGCCCGATCCAGCGCCGTAAACGACCTCGCCGCGGCCACCGTTGCCACCACGTGGCTGTTGCGGTTGCTGGAAGCGGCGGAAGAATTCAAAGAAGGGATCGTCCTCGTCGAACTGCGGCATCTGGCGCTGCTGCGCCTTGGCGCTGCCGACGACACGGATGTTCACCACGGCCGGGCCGTTGTGGGAGACGATCTTGGTAAAGTCCGGCAAGCCGGCTGCGGTCGCGTTGCCGGCGACAGGCGCCGGGGTCGCTGCGACCGGTGCCGGTACGCTTGCCGGCGCGGGGACGTTGGCCGCCGCGGCGGCTTCTGCGGCGGCAGTTGCGTTATTGTGATTGACTGCGATCGCGCCAACCGCTCCGCCAACGACGCCGGCCGCGCACAGGGCCAGCGTGAGACGTTTTGCGGTGATGGCAACTGCACCTTCGGTTTGCATGTACGTGCTCCTGGGTTTGGAAAAGTGGTTCTGAGGACTGCTGTTTTGGTAAGGAGTATATTGAGCTTGCAGTCTTAGAACATGCTTAAGCTCGAGCTTGCAGCAGCTTAGAGTTGGCTTAAGTAGGGTGGACGGGTCCCCGTCCACGCGGCGATAGGTGATGTTTTCGTGGTCGTGTAAACGGAAAAGAGGCGCCGAAGCGCCTCTTTCTGACTACTGTGACTTACTGCCGATTACGCAGCTTGCTGGGTCGGTTGCTCCAGCACTTGCACGTTGTCGGTATTGCCCAGTGCATCGGCAATCGCGATCTTGCGCGGCTTGAAGGCTTCCGGCACTTCGCGGACCAGTTCGATGGTCAGCATGCCGTTGTCGAAGCCGGCGCTGACGACCTTCACGTGGTTGGCCAGCTGGAAGCGCTGTTCGAAGTCACGCGCAGCAATGCCACGGTGCAGGAAGGTGCGCTGCACGTCGTCTTTTTGCTTGCGGCCGGTAACCAGCAGGGTATCGCGTTCGGCGACGATGTCGATTTCGTTGCGGTTGAAACCGGCGAGCGCCATCACGATACGGTATTTGTCTTCGCTGACCAGTTCGACGTTGTACGGCGGGTAGCTCGGGGCGGCCTCGGCACGCTGCTCGAGCAGGTTCACCAGGCGGTCGAAACCAATAGCGGAACGGTACAGGGGAGTCAGATCGAAAGTACGCATGGTAGATATCCTTTTAAAGTTCAAGCGATAAAGTTGTCGGACCTCATCGTGAGCATCCGATGGAACCAATCTATGTCCCGTAATACGGTTTTCAAGACATACAAAATATCGATTTTAAGGTAATTTTTCGAATTTTATTCGCATCGCCAGGGCTTGAAATTTTGCATTGTCGAGCGTGCTATATTCATTTGTTTGCGCCTTCGTTCGTACGCTGTTTCTCGTCTCCCTCCTCGCTCATTTTCGACATGACCGCACTCCTTTCACGCTCCGCATCCGCCCTCGCCCTCGCGCTGGCACTGGCCTTCCCTGCCGCCCACGCCGACGTTCCTGCTCCGGTCAATCCGACCTATCCCGGCACCATCGTGCTGAACGTCGACGCGACCAACCTGTCGCAGCAGATCTTCCGCATGCGCATGTCGATTCCGGTCAAGCCGGGCCCGCTGACGCTGCTGTATCCGCAGTGGCTGCCGGCCAACCACGGCCCCAACGGCCCGATCACCCAGCTGGCCGGCCTGAAGTTCACGGCGAACGGCAAGCCGGTGGAGTGGACCCGCGATCCGGTCCAGGTCTTCGCGTTTCACGTCAACGTGCCGGAAGGCGCGACCACGCTGGAAGCCGAGTACCAGTACCTGTCGCCGCTGGACGCGAGCCAGGGCCGCAACACCATGACCGACGACATCCTCGGCGTGCAGTGGATCTCGACCACGCTGTACCCGGCCGGCTACGTGGCGCGCGGCGTGACCGTGCAGGCGAATTTGAAGCTGCCGACCGGCTGGCAGTACGCCACCGCGCTGGAGACCGACAACCGCCAGGGCGACGACATCCGCTTCAAGCCGAGCGACCTCGAAACGCTGGTCGATTCGCCGCTGTTCGCCGGCCGCTACTACAAGCAGTTCGACCTCGACCCGGGCGGCAAGGTACCGGTGCGCCTGAACGTGTTCGCGGATACGCCGGAAAGCCTGGAAGCGAAACCGGAGCAGATCGAACCGCACCGCAAGCTGGTGCAACAAGCGTATAAACTGTTTGGCTCGCACCACTACGACCACTACGATTTCCTGTTCGCACTGTCCGACGAATTCGGCGGCATTGGCCGCGAGCACCACCAGTCGAGCGAGAACGGCGTCAAGCCGGGCTACTTTACGGACTGGTCCAAGAGCGAAGCCGGGCGCGACCTGCTGCCGCACGAGTACACCCACTCGTGGGACGGCAAGTTCCGCCGCCCGGCCGGCCAGAACGTCCCCAACTTCAACGTGCCGCTGCAGAACGAACTGCTGTACGTGTACGAGGGCCAGACCCAGTACTGGGGCAACGTGCTGGCCGCGCGTTCCGGCCTGGTCTCGATGGCCGGCGCCCGCGACGCCCTGGCCGCCACCGCGGCGCGCTACGACAGTGTCGCCGGCCGCGCCTGGCGCTCGGTGCAAGACACGGTCAACGACCCGATCATGAACGCGCGCCGCCCGCTCGGCTGGGCCAACTGGCAGCGCAGCGAGGACTACTATTCGGAAGGCCAGCTGATCTGGCTCGACGTCGACACCCGCCTGCGCGAAATGTCGAACGAAAAGCGCTCGCTGAACGACTTCGCGCGCGCCTTCTACAGCATGAACGACGGCAGCCACCTGCCCGCCTTCTACACCTTCGAGGACGTGGTCGCGACGCTGAACAAGATCCAGCCCTACGACTGGGCCAGCTTCCTGCGTTCCAAGCTCGACGGCCACGGCCCGGGCGCCCCGCTGGACGGCCTCGCGCGCGCCGGCTGGAAGCTGGTCTACACCGACACCCCGACCGACCTGATCAAGGGCGCGGACGACCGCAACAAGGTCACCGACCTGACCTACTCGCTCGGCTTCACGGTCGCTGCCGATGGCGCGATCCGCGGCCTGGTCTGGGACGGCGTGGCCTTCCGCGCCGGCCTGGCGGCGAATTCCTCGATCGTCGCGGTCAACAACCGGGTGTACAAGCCGGAACTGCTAAAGAAGGCGATCACGGAAGCCAAGGACGGCAAGCCGATCCAGCTGCTGGTCAAAAAGGGCAACGTGCTGCGCACGGTCTCGCTCGACTACCGCGGCGGCCTGCGCTATCCGCGCCTGGAGCGGATTCCAGGGACCAAGGATCGGCTTGAGGCGATCTTCTCGGCGTTGAAGTAATTTTCACCTGTGGCTGCCTCCGGGCAGCCACATCTTCCCGAAGTCCGTCTCCCTTCGATCATTATTGGGGCGCCAGCCACGATGCCGATGACAACTAAGCGAAAAGCAAAGGCGGCGAAGCAGAAGAAAAATTCGGCGACCGAGTATGTGTTCTGCCTCTTTTTTATCGTAGGGCTGCTTTTCCTTGGCATTTGTGGCATCCATGACGGGACCGTCACCGTAAGGCCCAACCGTCACCTCCCGGCTACCCTGCTCCAAGGTGAGGAAGCCATGACGGTAGCCGTCGGCGCCATCAGTTGCGCGAGCCTGTTGGTCCTGTGGCTGTGCAGGCACCGGACGTGGCTTCCGCTGGCGGTAGGCGCAGCCATCATAGGGAATGTGCTTGTCGCAACGCTAGCCTTTAGCACCGTGAGTTAGGTTGGATACGCTATGCGAGCCATGGCCGCTTCGGGTCGATTGCAGGCGTCCAGCAGAGAGCACGATCGGCCAGAAGCGGACTTTGGAAAGCCTCTTATAAACAACTTTTATGACGCGAAGCCTTCACGAGTATTTGGGATCACTACGTTGGAATGATGGCGAACCGCCTCCGGTGGTCCCGCTAGCTCTTTTTTTCGAAGACAATTGCGAAGAAGAGTCCATTGCGCCAAACCAGTGGGAGTTTGGACGGCCTTCTATTGCTTCGCTATACAGCAGATTCAAGGAGATAGCGGCTCGGCCTGACGTATCTGACGTCTATGTAGGGTTGCATTGGGAGTGGAATGATCCAGAGTATGCGGACACATTTCCGCCTGCAGAAACTGTTTTTATCGTGACATCGGCAGCCAAATCGCAAGTCGAGAGCTGGCTGACCGGTTTGGAAACAGACGGGGCACTACAGGGATGGCCTTATGGGAAACCGAAAAACGCTCCAGACCCTGCAGAGGGGCACAAGGTTTACTGGGTAATCTGGGACTGATCCCGCCGACATCCTCATATCCGCTTCAAGCAGCCGGCTGCGACCGCTCTGGGTCGAAAGCGGTCTCAGCCGAAGGACCGCGACCGGCCAAAATCGGACGCCCGCAACCATTTATGATCTCTCTTCCCTATTCATGAAATTCATGCGATTCGCGCTCATATCGCTCATGCTTGCATGTACGCTGACGGCACTTGCGGACGGCCAGTCTGACACGTTCGCTTCAGGCACTGTCGCGCTGCTAGATCGCGAACTTCCCCAAATGAACAAAGCTGTAGCTGAAAATAGTCGTACGTATTTCGGTCCCGCTCTCGAACGCGTGCAAGCATTCCTTGCTTCATGGGAAAAGCGGCAAGGACCTACTGTGCTGGAGCAGAACACTGCATGCACGGATGCGGCAACTGACTTTCTCATCGTCGGCCTCTGCAAAATATCGCCTCCAGGGTCGATTTGCGAGCCTACTACCTTCTTTCCTAAAGCAGAGCGCAATATTCGGCAATGCCGTGCTCTGTCCGCTCCAGAGAAAAGCTCGAACAAAAAGTAAGCGCGTCCGCTTGGGGTCAGTTGCAGTCCTTGTAATAGTCTGTGAACTTTCCTCGAAATCAACCTGCTATGCTTGCCTAAACGGCCGAGTTCGGCCAGAAGCAGACGTCGCCTGATCGGCAGGTAAAAGCTCTCCTGCCCCCTTATTTGGAGAACTTATGTATACAGTAAGGCGTGGGCAGCACCGCTTTAGAACGCCGTTAGATCACCGTTACCGCCTTTATCCACTACCATCGCTTGCTGATGTCCGATGCCCGAAATGTCGGAGTAGATGCGAGTTTTGTATAACACCCCGGCAGACGTTTGCTAAAGACGAGCAGTCCGGCGGTTACAGCCTGCTGCCGTTACCGATTGAAGGAACTGTCCTTGGCAAGGGAGCCTGCACCGTATGTAGTAATAGCTTTTCTGCTATCCAGTGGCCACAAGCCGCATACTTTTCAGTTGATATTCACGGCGGAACTGTGTGGGCATGGAATACGACATACTTAAGGGCTTTGCGTGCCCGCGTCGCTGGCGACAGGGTCTTGGAGCGACAGCTAGCAGCTTCCAACGGATACTTGCACTACTTCCTCGCCAGAATACCAAAGCACGCTGTCGTGAAGCACAACAGGACCCGCCTGCTGCGGACGCTTGATGAGTGGCTCTGTAATGCAACGTTGTCTTCCTCACGGCCTAGCTAAAGGCTTACTTAACGGATCAGCGACGTCTGCTTTGGATCGGAAGCTGCCCGTAGTAACAGTCTGAGAGTTTGTCAGCTCAGCAACCTGCTATGCTGGCTCGATCTTCTGCAACCGGCCAGGAGCACACTTTTGGACAGCTACTCTTTTTACGGAAGAGAACTGAGGATGACATGGTGTACTTAGCACTAACTCCGCAAAGCTCGCGAGACATTTTGGATGCATTGGAGACAGCGAAGACTCCGGTATTGTGCAGCGCTGATGCGTTGTCGGAAGCAGAATTTGACAACTGTGTTGAAGGCCAGAGGTAGCGCGAATGGACATAAGCCAGGTCGATTCTGCGCAAATTCTTGCACGTGCACTGGTGCGGGTCGCTGCCGATCTTGACGGGTTGCTAGCCGAGCTCGCGCAGGCAGGTTACGGCGAAGAGGCGGCAATCGGGCGGGCGCGTATCTTGCACTTTGCCCCCACCCTTTACGACAAGGCCCGGGTCGCCGAATACTGGCGCGAACTCGCGATGGAACGTCTGTCGACGCTTTGCGCGCCAGGCGGCGTGCGGTACCAGCCGCTGTACCGTTCACATTTGCTAGACGTGCTGCGCGCAGGATTCCCACCACTGGCGCGCGAGCGGAAGTTGCCGATGGTCGAACTGGCACACAGGCGTTGCTACGAGGAGAGGGAGGACCCAGTCCATCAGGAAACCATGCGCCGCGTGGGGGACGCCAGGGCGCGTGCGATCTCCGCTTCCGGCCTGCAGGACGATCCTGATTTTGCTTCAATGCCATGGCTGGAGCGTAAGCGCCTGCAGCGCGAACGCTGGACAGCGATGCTCGAGCCGCACGGCTTCGCCATCAAAAACAAGGCGCGCAACGTGGTCGTGGCCGAACGGCACACGAGCGACGGTAAGTTCGTGTTCGCCATACTGGATGAGAGCAGATCGAACCTCGAGCGCTATGGCCAACTGGAACACATCATTACTGTCCGCAAATCGGGCCAGCCGCTTTCTCATATTCCGGAGAAGGATGGCTCGCTCGCACGCTTCGAGATCGACACATTGGTCCCGGAATTCCACTGGACGGCAAGGCACTTTTCTACTTACCCAGAATTCTGCCGCATGGTCGACGCCACGACGTTTGCAGCCTTGTGCATCTATCGCAGGCTGGACTTAGCCCTGGCGGATCTCTAGAGTTAACGCGACCAGCTGATAAGCGAATCATCTGGCAAGGGAATTTTGCTATGGAGCGGTTAGCGAGGAAGCAAAGGGATTGAAAATCCACTTCGGGTCGATTGCGGTTACTCAGCAACGTCGGCGACCGGCCAGAAGCAGACACTGGGCCGCAATTGGTGGCGCCAGACGCTACCTCAAGTGCCGCGTTGCAAGACATAGCACATTGGGCAGACGGTATTTTCCGTTCAATGTTGAGCTCAAGCATTATGACAATTTGTTCAACATTTCTTCCAATGCCATGAGCCACCTGACTTTTCTAACTGCTGCCGGCCCGCGTATATGTCTATTGCTGGCAGGGCTACTTCTCGGCTTGCAAGGATGCGGCGCAGTGCTCGTGTTGCCTTTCGTCGCCACCACACAAGAGTTGATCCGGGATAGAAAGGGAGAATTTGAAAAGGCACGGAACGCCGTCATCGGAAGAAACTTGTACAAGGCCTGCGATTCCCCTCGCTTGCCGGGCCAGCTCGACTTTTGCGGCAAGCACGTCGCGGCGCGCAACCTGCAGAGTTGGAAAGAGTACGTCTTTGAGACCGTCCCGCGCAACTGTTCTTATTCTCTTCACGTCGACTCTGACCAGCAGATCGTTGGTTGGAGTTACGTCAGCGAACCCGCAGAATGCTGGAAGTTCTACCTCCCACCACCTTAGTGTACCGCTCAGAAGCGAGAGTCCGCTCCAGGTCGGAAGCGGCCTGTTAATACATCCCACCCGTCACCGAAATTCTTCGAGGTTTAGGGCATAGCAGCCAAAATTTTCACTTTTTCTGTCACTTCACCAGGCCCGGAGTGACAGAAGTAGTGAAAAAGCCTTTCGAATTAGTACTTGATTTTCCACTTATTGCGTCGTTCGACACCCTTGCCGATCTCAGTGGCAGCGCGTGTGAAGGCGCGGCAAGTAGCGACGACAGGCTCGAGCGTGGTGTCGTAGAACTTCCGCCACTCGAGCGTGGCGAGTAACAGGACCTTCACCGTCAGTAGGACTGCGTCGTCGCTGTATAGCAGCGGATTCCAAGCATAGATGGTCGGGCTGTCCGCGAAGTACAAGTTGACCCAGCTCTCCCCCTCGACATCCTCAACCTAAACGGCACCGAGCGCGAGCGCCGCTAACTCGAGCAGCTCGCGATAGGCCTCTACGATTGTCTGGCGCGGCCGGGCCGGCGATTCATTGAGTGTATTCTCATGGTCCAGGTTCATTGCTTTTCAATGTTGATTTCGACAACCGATTCTATCGCGAGCAACGTGGGAGCGAGCATGTTCCCGATGAGTCTTTATTATTTGTAGAGCCTTTATAGACAGGGCGTATTAGAAGGCCTGTGCCACTTTCGAGCCACATCTACAGGTATAATTGCACTTTGAATTAAGGTGAATTCAGACAACATTCCTCACATGCCAAAACCAATTCTGCTTGTGGAAGACAACCTCAATGATCAAGCGCTTGCTCGGATTGCCCTAGCTCGCGCTGGGTTACTGAAAGAGGCGCATGTTGTAGGTGATGGCGTCCAAGCACTTGACTACCTGTTCCGCCGTGGAAATTATGTAGCACGTCCGACAACGAACCCCGCGCTTGTCATACTTGATATCAATATGCCAAAGTTGAACGGCATTGAGGTACTCAGACAGGTGCGAGCTAACCCAATCACTTCAGAAATACCGGTCGTCATGCTAAGCGGTTCGGGCGAAGAGCAGGATCGCGTTCAATCATATGAAGCCGGCGCTAACGGTTTCGTAGTTAAACCTCTAGAGTTCTCCGAATTTGTTATAGCTGTCGCTGATCTTGGAACATTCTGGGCGCTGCACAATCTGCCTCCTGGAAACTCGAATCAATACCGTCCAAGACGGAAACCCGCGTAGACCATATCCGCTCCAAAAGTTCACTTCAACAATTAGCCCGGCTATCGGCGAAAAGGCACGGCACACATTTGCTGACTCTACTTGACCCCGGCCTTTAATCCAATATTATCTTGCGCTAGAACTGCTAGCTCGAGGTTCTTCTCCAGATGTGCCATCGTAGTCGCATGGCTTTTGTGCCGCATTACTCGTTGAATCGTCTGCACAGGCACACCTGAATCTGATAGCAGAGGTAGCGAAGGTGCCACGTAGCCGGTGCGGCGTGATACCCTTAACCGGACATGCCTCGTTCACCTGACGCATGGCCTGGCGCGTGAACCCGGGATTGAATGGCTCGCGTCGCCCTTGGCGACGATGAGGCCCTGCGGCTAGCGCAGCGGTTGCAAGTGCTCGCGCAACCATGACCACACTGGGACTGGCTCCGCCTCCCTGCCCTTCGTGATGCGAGGTGTGTAAGTGCCGCGCTGCCAATCCATCCATTCCCAGCATGCTGACAGCTACTCCCCCTCACGCAAGCCCAATCCGAACATCAAACGCACTGCGGTGCCGATCGCCGGCGCGTGCCCAGTGGCGTAGTCACCCGCCTCTAACCATGCCCGGACCACGTCCACAGGAAGGATTGCGTGAGGCCGCTTCTGGCCGGTTGCGGTCCTTCGGCTGAGACCGCTCTCGACCCAAGGCAGACCTTTGACTACCACGGCAACAGTTTAGTTTACCTAGACAGTTCGGCATGGGCTACCGTACAAACCCATTAAATGTCCAGAGTACTTGCATCGTTGCGAACTCGATAAACCACCATTGACCGGTAATCAATCCCAGCACCACTCCGATTACTGGCCAATTTTTTAGTCCAGTTTGTCTAAGAACCCTGCCCCCTAAGGCAACACTCACTACGCCGAGAATGGAGAGAAAGTACCAATACTGCTCCTTCGCCCACAATGTTTCATGAACAACTATCGTGAGCAACGATGCGATGATGAATGGCGCCCAAGCAGACACCGTTGAGCTTTTTCTCATGGCAAGTAAATTATTTTCGCGATAGACGTTAATGTCGGCACGAGCATGGTTTCTTTACATTTGAACGGCTGCTTGTGGCCGAGCTCGGCCGTTCGATACAGGTCAGTTTAAGGCCGTGGTTGTTCTCAAGGCAAGCAAAGGCTGCGCTAAGGGTCGCTGGGCCATCAGGTGCCGACAATGGGACTCCACAACCACGGAGGCCTCATGGATTCGATTTCTAGCAAAGCCAAAAGTGCAGGGTTCTGGAATAAGGGACGTCTTGTCGGGCAAAAGCTCCCGTTGAAGTTACGGGAAATTTGGGCGATTCGCATTCGCCTACAGTTGTCCACGCGGGTGCGGGACCTCGCGCTGTTCAACCTCGCTATCGATAGTAAGCTGCGTGGCTGCGACCTCGTCAGTCTGCGCGTCAAGGACATCTCGCAGGGGCGAAGCATCTTTCACCGCGCGATCGTCATGCAGCGTAAAACCGGCCGGCCCGTTCAGTTCGAGATTACGGATCAAACCCGGCAGTCAGTGCTTGCCTGGATCGAGCGGCGCCAGCTGTCCGGAAGTCAGTACCTGTTCCCAAGCCGAGTGAGCGAGTCCCCACACCTGTCTACCCGCCAGTACGCGCGTATTGTTACCAGGTGGGTGGAATCGATCGGTCTGGATGCGACCGCTTACGGAACACACTCGATGCGCAGAACAAAAGCGACTCTCATCTACCGGCGAACGAAAAATCTTCGAGCAGTTCAGTTGCTTCTTGGGCATACTAAGCTCGAGAGCACCGTCAGATATCTTGGGATCGAGGTCGATGATGCCCTAGAGATAGCGGAGCAGACCGAGGTCTGACCCGGCCGTTAGCCGACTGCACTAGAGGCTAGCCAGTCGCCTGTTATGATCCCGGACTGCAGTCGGCAATTGCTATACGCTGAACGGCCGGGTTCGGCCAGTTGCGGACCCTCGATGGATTGAACACATGAGAAAATACCTATTCGTATTGGTTGGAATGATCTTCGCTACGGCTAGCGTTTCAGCTTGCAGTTTTCCTGTGACATCTCTTGAGCATCAGGTTGAAGCTGCCGACGACATATTCATCGCAACTCTCATTGAAGCTAAAGTCGTGCCAACCGATGACCGTTATAAGTGGCCATCAATTGAAGGACGGTTTCAGGTTAAGAAAATTCTCAAAGGCAGGGGCCAACCTAAGGAAGTTATCCTAACAACAGGATTAGGTCGTAGTGATTGTGGGGTGGGAATGATGGTGTCGTGGAATTACGTCATATTCAAAGGGCGAAAAGACACGGGCATCGCTGACGTAAGCGGTACGCATATCATTGAAGATTTTCAGGTGGAAGAACTGGCAAAAAAAATTCAATTGATAGCTCGCCATCGACCGAGCAATTCACTGCAAAATTAGCTTGCTGATATCGTATCACTTCACTTTTTACGAACTTCCGCTATGGGTCGGTTGCGGACGTAAACTCGAGGCCTGCAACTGGCCTGAAGCCGACGCTGGCGATACGTGGGCTGAAAATGGATAATGATCAAAGCAAGATCGAGTGTCTACTTGACCTGCTAAGCTTAAGATAACCGCTGGCCGTGATCGAGTGCGTCGTACGGTGATAAGGGAGTAGCGCCGGATCCAACCCGCTGGCGCGGCTCGAAAAAAGGATGGACGCTTAAGATCAGGAGCCCAGTGATGACTGTTTCGAACGACTCTACCAATGATACATTTGCGCTGCCTGGAGCGACTGCATCTACGTGCCTCGCGCCGCTTACGCTGCGTCTGCTCGCAGCTATGGTGGACGCCGTTATCTGCGGGATTCTTCTCGTGCCAATGTTCATTCTGATCATTGGCGGCGTAGGGTTTTTATCCAGCAACGTCCACATGAGTGCCGAAGTTGCCGCGTTTAGGCTGACGTTAAGCGCGTGGATGGTTCATCCATTTGTCAATGGCTATCTACTCGCAACGCGTGGACAGACGGTCGGTAAATGGTGCTTTGGTCTACGGATCATGCGCAGCGATGGACGCCCGGCTAGCTTGCGCCGGCTATTGCTGCTGCGCTGGCTTCCAACGGGCTTGGCACCACTGGTCCCCGCTGTCGGTGCGTGGCTGCTGTTGATCGATCCAATTTTCGTTTTTGGACGTTCGCGCCAATGTCTGCACGACCTCGTGGCGGATACTATCGTAGTACACGCCCGTCCTGACCAGGGTAAGGAGATGGGCGTCGGAGCGCTAGCCTAACTTAGCGCTTGCTTTTACAAACGGCTCCTTGGGGTGGGTTGCGGTCGGTCGTCACGGTTCGTGAGTTTTCCATCTCGGCAACCTGCTACGCTGACCGCAACGGCCGAGATCGGCCAGAAGCAGACGTCGAAATCATCACGTCAGGATAGAAATGAGTAGATATGTCGCGATGGTGTTTGCCCTGACTGTGTTCTCACCCGGCCTTTCGTGGGCTGATATTGGCCACGGGTGTAACGCCTGCAGCAGTCAAGTAGAGCTAAATGCATGTATGCTGGGGGAGTATGCATCCCATGCTGTGGAGCTCTCGTCAGGTAGAGCTAACAAAAGAAAGAACTAGGCAGCTCCGGCAGATCCTAAAAGATGGTCCCGGTCAGTAGCGGAATGCTAGAGCTGCCCTAAGCGCACTTTTCACCGCGAGCATCTGCTTCGGGTCGGTTACGGACATAGATGTAGGTCTGCAACCGGCCAGAAGCGGACCTCTTCGCCCCAGCACAAAATGGAGTCATATGCTTCCCTTTCTTATTGAAAGCAGCGTCCCTGCCGTTCGGCTTTTCGAGCTGAATGACGGCCGCTTTCAGCTCCTTGAAGCAGCACCAGTAGGCCCGTTTCTTAGCGGCCCGGGCTACCTACTTGTAGAGAGAAATTTAGGAGAATTCCTTGTCGAGCAAGGCATTGAGCGTATCGCTTGTGAGGATGCAATACTGTTCGATAGGCCATCCGACACTGAAATTCGCACTCATGTTCGTATCCGAGTCGGCCAATATTTTAAATCGGATCAGATCTTTGACCTGAACCTCGCAGGGCTACGCCTTCTGACAATGAATGACGAATACTACTTTGCAAGTCCGGATTTGCGAGATCGGCTGCAACAAGCCCCGTTTGGTTATCTCACTTTTACCGAAGGCATATCAGGGTTTGCAGGTGCACACTCCTGATGCGCGACGATCCGCTCGCAGCGCGCCATTTCGTATGACCGCAATGGGGCGACAGCGGCCGGTCGCCACAGTCCGTGAACTTTGCAGTGTGGGAAGCTGATATGCTATATCGAGTGGCCGAAATCCGCCAGGAGCGGCCCTCCCGACCGTCTTAAACTTCCTAACTAGTTGTGGAGCGCAATATTGATGGAACCCACTAATGTGCCTCCAGGCTTCATCCCAATCTTCAACTTCAAAAACCAGCTGTCGAGATCAATCACATTGGCACTGGAGTTGAACCCACTAGAAATCGTTTTGGCGCCTGGCGATGTTGTCCATGTATTTGTATACAAAGATGACATCACGCTACCAATGACCATGGAACTTAGTGACAGTTGCATGCAAATTCATCCCCACGGTAGCTGGGGCAACTGGTACGCGTATAAAAACGGGGATGACGTCTCAGGAGAGCCGTATCGAACCCTAGTTCGTAACTGGTAGCTGTAGCCGAGTTCTAATTTGACGGATGTCTGCAATGGGTTGGTAGCGGACGTTAGTGACAGTCCGAGAGATTTTCATCCTGGCAACCTGCTATGCTGGCTCGACCGTCTGCTATCGGCCAGAAGCGGACGGTCACTCGGGGCAAGCGTCCGGCTAAGGACATACAGCATATGCGACGTATATCTGCTTTCTTGCTGCTGATTGAATTGCTGTCAGCAGCCTTTTACTGCTGGTCGGCGTGGCAATGGTTTGACTGGCGCGCGGCTGGTCCTAGCGCATTCCCTGGTTCTCCAGACGCCTTTTTCTATGCTCGTAGCGCGTTTTCTGACTATTTGCGAGCCCAAGGATTCATGTCAGGAGAGCTCCTTAGCGGAGTTGCGGTCGCATTCTTGGCGTCCATTTCGCACGGCTCGCAAATAACGAAATCCACTCGGACTCTACAGATCAGCGTTGTACTATTACCGGTGGCCGTCCTCGCTTCCGTGTACGTCATTGGACTACGTGTTTGAGCGGCGCAGACTAAGCAACCCTAGTAGGTCGGCTTAGGGTCGGGAGCGGCCTGTTGTTAGAGTCTGCGACTTCCTCAGTTCGACAACCTGCTATGCTGACTTGACCGTCTGCTATCGGCCAAGAGCGGACCTTAATACGCGACCGAACTATTCGCTCAATGTGCAATGAACTTGCAACGAGACACCAAGTGATTTTTCCGAAGATTGATATAGACTACTGGGCACTTATCTCCGGCGAAGA
>Ga0308168_1001039_pt1 | contig 27402 bp, 26 predicted proteins | sample PhyCR2_FD_202133 | JGI IMG/M metagenome (GOLD analysis project Ga0308168, IMG submission 202133) | Phyllosphere microbial communities from UC Gill Tract Community Farm, Albany, California, United States - DLSLRC.R2 | ecosystem: Host-associated > Plants > Phyllosphere > Unclassified | place: USA...
ATGCGCGAATGGCGTTGGCAAGCTCTTTACGAGAAGACATTTTCTACTCCAGGTCGGATTTAACGCTTCGCCGTCCTTAACCTATTGTAATGAATGAGTTATCAGGCAAAGCCGAAGGAAAGTCGACCATCAATGTACATGAAATACGGGTAACATGTACATGGCGCAGGATGTAAAAAGAGTCACATAAGTTGCAGTTTGAGATGACGATGACTATGCAACCACGTTAACACGCGCTATAACTCTCTCCACGTCCGTACTTTTTTGTCCGGCGTGTTTTTTCAACTTTATGATTTTAAACAATTTATTACCTAAATGGATGAACTGGAATGAAGACACGTATTTCTTTCGCCGCGCTGGCACTGGCGACTACGCTGACGGGCTGTCAGAATTTTGATGCAAACACGCTGATGAAGTCCGGTACGCAGGCCTTTCAGGCCGCCACACTGAGCGATGCGCAGGTAAAAGAGTTAAGTGATAAATCCTGTCAGCAGATGGACAGCGAAGCACAAATCGCGCCTGCCAGCAGCACCTACGCGAAACGTCTGAACAAAATCTCAGCAGCCCTGGGCGACAATATCAACGGCACCCCGGCAAACTATAAAGTTTACCTGACCAAAGATGTCAACGCCTGGGCGATGGCGAACGGCTGCATCCGCGTTTACAGCGGCCTGATGGATCTGATGACCGATAATGAAGTAGAAGGCGTACTGGGCCATGAAATGGGCCACGTTGCGCTGGGCCACTCACGTAAGGCGATGCAGCTGGCTTACTCTACCACGGCTATCCGAACTGCGGCTGCGTCAGCCGGTGGCGTTGCCGCTTCGCTGTCACAGTCACAGCTGGGTGATCTGGGTGAGAAGCTGGTCAATGCTCAGTTCTCACAGAGCCAGGAGTCCCAGGCAGATGACTACTCCTTCGATCTGTTGAAAAAACGCAACATCAATCCACAGGGCCTGGTCACCAGCTTTGAGAAATTAGCCAAGCTTGAAGGGACGCACGAAAGCAGCATGTTCGACTCGCACCCGGCTTCCCAGGCGCGTGCTGATCATATCAAACAGCGTATTGCAGCAGGTAAATAACGTCTGCACGGGCCGGCCGGTAAAAGGGTCGGCCCAGACGATTCAATTACCCTTTATTGGCTGCCTGAACATGCAACATGTCCAGCGCCAGACTGGCTGCCGCCAGCGCGGTAATATCAGACTGGTCGTAGCCCGGGGCCACTTCGACTAAATCCATTCCGACAATGTTCATGCCCTGCAGGCCACGTACCAGCTTGCTGGCTTTGTCGCTGGTCAGCCCACCGATCACCGGCGTACCGGTTCCTGGCGCATGAGCGGGATCCAGACAGTCAATATCAAAGGTCAGGTAGACAGGCAGGTCACCCACAATCTGCTTCACCTGGGCGAGGATATCCTCCACGCTGCGGTCATTGACCTGCGCGGCATCCAGCACGTTGAAGCCCAGCGACTTATCAAACTCAGTACGGATACCGATCTGCACCGAGTGCTCAGGCGAGATCAGCCCCTCTTTTGGCGCCGTAAAGAACATGGTGCCATGATCGAAGGTCGGGCCATTTGAATAGGTATCGGTATGCGCATCGAAGTGAACCAGCGCCATTTTACCAAAAGTTTTTGCATGGGCGCGCAGCAGCGGCAGCGTGATGTAGTGATCACCGCCGAACGTAAGCATACGCTTGCCGCTGGCCAGCAATTTCTCGGCGTGCGCCTGTAATTTATCGCTCAGATCCTGAGAGTCACCAAAAGCGTAAACCAAATCACCGCAGTCAATCACGTTCAGGCGTTCACGCAGGTTGAACTCCCACGGCCAGCGGCAACCTTCCCACGCCAGGTTAGTGGAGATCTGACGGATAGCGCCCGGGCCAAGACGGCTGCCAGGACGGCCGGAGGTCGCGGCGTCAAACGGGATCCCGGTGATCACCCACTCGGCATCGCTGTCGTAAGGCTGGAAATTGACCGGGAAACGCATAAAACCGAAGGCGTTAGACACCAGCGAGTTATCGTACTGATTACCCAGGGTGTTATTCATAGCAACTCCTATAGTTAAAAAAAATCCCCACCGCGTCGTTAACCCGACGAGGAAGGGATTTGCTGGTTCAGAAACAAAGCCGAAGGTTATCGCTCCGGTTTTACTCGTCTTCTAAGTACGTGTACCCGTAAAGGCCCGCTTCAAACTCTTCCAGGAACTGCGCGCGCAGTTCTTCATCCAGATCGCTCTGTTTGATCTGGTTACGGAAGTGGGTCAGCAACTCTGCCGGATTCAGCTGCACGTACTCCAGCATATCGGCGACGGTATCGCCTTCATCAGAAAGCTGGACTTCCACGCTGCCGTCAGGGAAGGCAAACACGTCAACCGCTTCGGTGTCGCCGAACAGGTTATGCATGTTACCCAGGATCTCCTGGTACGCCCCCACCATAAAGAAGCCGAGCATCGGCGGGTTATCGATATCGTATTCAGGCATCGGCATGGTGGTGGCAATGCCATCACCGTCAATATAGTGGTCGATAGTCCCGTCAGAATCACAGGTAATATCCAGCAGTACCGCCCGGCGCTCAGGTACCTGATTCAGGCCTTCCAGTGGCATCACCGGGAACAGCTGATCGATACCCCACGCATCCGGCATCGACTGGAACAGCGAGAAGTTGACGTAAATTTTATCCGCCATGCGCTCCTGCAGTTCGTCGATAATCGGGCGGTGTGCACGATTGCTCGGGTCAAGATGCTGCTGAATATAGTGGCAGATGCTGAGATACAGCTGCTCGGCCCAGGCACGCTGGGTCAGATCGTAAGTCCCCTGCGAATAGCCGGTGTGGATATCGAACAAATCCATCTGGCTGTCATGCAGCCATTCGCGCAGCGAACGACGGTTACTGGGTTCGTGCATCTCCTGCCAGGTATCCCACATGCTGACAATCGGGCGCGGGGAGTCTTCCAGCGGCGGCTGAGGCTCGCTGAACTCGTTGCGCTCCACACCAATAATGTTGGACACCAGAACAGTATGGTGCGCGGTAACGGCGCGGCCCGACTCAGTAATCACCGTCGGGTGCGGCAGGTCGTGCTCGTCACACGCGTCGCCAATGGCCCAGATGACGTTGTTGGCGTACTCGTTAAGTCCATAGTTGACCGAGCAGTCGCTCTGCGAGCGCGTGCCTTCATAGTCAACACCAAGCCCGCCACCCACGTCGAAGCACTGGATATTTACGCCCAGCTTCGCCAGTTCAACATAGAACCGCGCCGATTCGCGTACGCCGGTGGCGATATCGCGAATGTTAGCCATCTGTGAACCAAGGTGGAAATGCAGCAACTGCAGGCTTTCCATCCGGCCCGCTTCACGCATGATTTCTACCAGCTTCAGCACCTGAGTGGCTGACAGACCAAACTTCGATTTTTCGCCACCGCTCGACTGCCATTTGCCGGAGCCCTGAGAGGCCAGACGCGCGCGGATACCCAGACGCGGCACCACATTCAGGCGCTCCGCTTCTTCCAGTACCAGCTTCACTTCGGTCATTTTTTCCAGCACCAGATAGACCTTATGGCCCATCTTCTCGCCAATCAGCGCGAGACGGATATATTCACGATCTTTATAGCCGTTACAGACGATCACCGAGCGGGTCATACCTGCGTGAGCCAGTACGGCCATCAGCTCGGCTTTAGAGCCCGCCTCCAGGCCCAGCGGTTCACCGGAGTTAATCAGGGACTCGATCACACGCTTGTGCTGGTTAACCTTAATCGGGTAGACCAGGAAGTAGTCACCGCGATAGCCATAGGACTCACGCGCGCGTTTAAAGGCGGCGTTAATCGAGCGCAGGCGGTGCTGTAAAATCTGTGGGAAGCAGAACAGGGCTGGCAGACGCTGGCCTTCGGCCTCACGTTCTTTAACCAGTTTGGCGAGATCAACGCGCGCTTCCGGCACATCCGGATCGGGGCAGACACTGATGTGCCCCAGCTCGTTGACGTCATAGTAGTTATTACCCCACCAGGCGATGTTGTAGGTACGCAGCATTTTGCTGGCATCCTGATCGCTCATTGCGACCTCCTGCATGGAGCGTAGTACACCCTGTTCGCCTGCTGACGAACCCTTAATTGTCTTCATGTCGTCAGACATCGCGAACCTCAAGTTGTAATGATGCAAAACAGCAATCCGCTACAGGCGTCCCCTGCAGCAATAACCCATTCCCCGCCGGTAATTTCAGCCCTGAAGTTAGCAAGGCCATTAAGCGCGGATTGTTAAGTATAACATTGTAAGACACGTCGCGGACTCCGGGTAACGGGTCAGAGAACTAATAAGGAACACTCTCAGGATAATCTGATAGCACCGCTATGAGTATAGAAAGCTTAACTGCCGCGGGTGTCGGGATTATGACCAGCGCAGAGATAACTTCGGCTCAGAGGGTAAGGAGTCGTGATAAATGAAGGGGAACTGAACACGCCCGAATGGCGTAATTGACCGGATGAAACGACATCGTGGTTCATTACTGCTATCACCTCCACACACACCACTGTGGCGTATGGAAAACCTGAGACTGAGGGTGAAGGCCAGCACGAAAGGGTTCGTGGCTGACGGGCATTTGCTGCGCCCAATGACAACGACAATGGGCAGCGGCGTTTTATACAGCTCTGAAGGGTAAAATGCAAAATCTAAATGTGCTAAATGCGTAGTCTGTCAGGATATCTTGCCACTTTTTACATTACTTAAAACATTAGTCAGCAAAAAACGCTGGCAATACGCTTATTGAGTAACCTAAAATAGACGTCCAGATGTTAATCCATCTATACTGGTTAACTTCCAAGCGTCCTTTATTACTGTTCATGGCTTTGCCTCCGGGCTGGTTTCCAGTCTTCGCGCTATGCAGTCGATTATTAACCCGTTAGAGTCAAGGTAAAGAATAAAATGGCTAAACACCTTTTTACATCCGAGTCCGTATCAGAAGGACATCCTGATAAAATCGCCGACCAGATTTCTGATGCTGTGCTCGATGCCATCCTTGAGCAGGATCCGAAAGCGCGTGTGGCCTGTGAAACTTATGTGAAGACCGGTATGGTGCTGGTCGGCGGTGAAATCACCACCAGCGCGTGGGTTGATATCGAAGAGATCACTCGCCAGACCGTGCGTGATATCGGCTATGTTCATTCCGATATGGGCTTTGATGCCAACTCCTGTGCCGTACTGAGCGCCATTGGCAAACAGTCACCTGACATCAATCAGGGCGTTGACCGCACCGATCCGCTGGAACAGGGTGCAGGCGACCAGGGCCTGATGTTTGGCTATGCCACCAATGAAACCGACGTGCTGATGCCTGCGCCAATCACTTACGCACACCGTCTGGTACAGCGTCAGGCTGAAGTGCGCAAAAGTGGCAGCCTGCCATGGCTGCGCCCGGATGCGAAAAGCCAGATCACCTTCCAGTACGACGACGGTAAAATCGTCGGTATTGACGCGGTGGTGCTGTCGACTCAGCATTCGGAAGATATCTCGCAGAAAGATCTGCAGGAAGCAGTGATGGAAGAGATCATCAAGCCGGTTCTGCCGACAGAGTGGATCAACGCCAGCACCAAATATCACATCAACCCGACCGGTCGTTTTGTTATCGGCGGCCCGATGGGCGACTGCGGCCTGACCGGACGTAAAATTATCGTCGATACCTACGGCGGCATGGCCCGTCACGGCGGCGGGGCGTTCTCAGGTAAAGATCCGTCAAAAGTCGACCGTTCAGCAGCCTATGCGGCACGCTATGTAGCGAAAAACATCGTGGCTGCTGGTCTGGCCGATCGCTGTGAAATTCAGGTCTCCTACGCCATCGGTGTGGCTGAACCGACCTCTATCATGGTGGAAACCTTCGGTACGGAAAAAATCTCTACCGAACAGCTGACGCTGCTGGTGCGCGAGTTCTTTGACCTGCGCCCTTACGGTCTGATCCAGATGCTGGATCTGCTGCACCCGATCTACCGTGAAACCGCCGCTTACGGTCACTTTGGTCGCGAACATTTCCCGTGGGAAAAAACCGACAAAGCGGCACTGCTGCGTGACGCTGCCGGCCTGAAGTAAGTTTAAGCCGGTTGCATCAGGGCACCTTCGGGTGCCCTTTTTTACGCGTATAACAAAGTGGCCACGGCCTTAAAATGATAACGATTACACTTAATAAACCTAAATATTTCATATCATTACATCAACTCTAATCTTATGCTTATTCTGAAAATGCGCTATTTTCAGCGTTGTCTGATAGTGGTTCAGGGGGAAAATAGTTAAAGCTATAAACTGCTATGAGTTACTGGTTACAAAGCGTTACAGCATGATAAAAAGTGTTTTTCAGCGATTTCAGAAGTGTAAGCGATTACACCAATGTGATCTGAAGCACAGTCTGCTGCGCCAGGCTTACCTAACATCTATAACAACAACAAGTGGGACTACTTAATGGAGGCAACTATGCCTGAAAATAAAAAACGGAGCCGGACATCGAACAAGGCTATGACCCTGTTCGTCTGTTTCCTCGCAGCACTGGCGGGCCTGCTGTTTGGTCTGGACATCGGCGTCATCGCGGGTGCACTGCCGTTTATCGCCAAAGACTTTAACGTGACACCGCATCAGCAGGAGTGGATTGTCAGCTCAATGATGTTTGGTGCCGCCATTGGTGCCGTCGGCAGCGGCTGGATGTCATCCTATCTCGGGCGTAAAAAGAGCCTGATGATCGGTGCTGTCCTGTTCGTCATCGGTTCACTGTGGTCGGCCTTTGCCCCTAACCCGGAAATGCTGATCGTTGCCCGCGTACTGCTGGGTCTGGCGGTCGGGGTAGCCTCTTATACTGCCCCACTTTATCTGTCCGAGATTGCTCCGGAGAAAATCCGTGGCAGCATGATCTCGCTGTATCAGCTGATGATTACCATCGGTATTCTCGGGGCTTACCTGTCAGATACAGCCTTCAGCTATACCGGTGAATGGCGCTGGATGCTGGGCGTGATCACCATCCCTGCCCTGCTGCTGCTGGTCGGGGTCTTCTTCCTGCCGAACAGCCCGCGCTGGCTGGCAGCGAAAGGCGACTTCCGCAGCGCACAGCGCGTGCTGGATCGTCTGCGTGATACCAGTGAACAGGCAAAACGTGAACTGGATGAGATTCGTGAAAGTCTGAAGATCAAACAGTCCGGTTGGTCGCTGTTTAAAGACAACAGCAACTTCCGTCGTGCCGTCTATCTGGGCGTATTGTTACAGGTGATGCAGCAGTTCACCGGTATGAACGTCATCATGTACTACGCGCCAAAAATCTTTGAGATTGCCGGGTTCACCAATACCACCCAGCAAATGTGGGGCACGGTGATTGTTGGTCTGATTAACGTGCTGGCAACCTTTATCGCTATCGGCCTGGTGGATCGCTGGGGCCGCAAACCTACGCTGATCTTAGGCTTTATTGTGATGGCTGCCGGTATGGGCATTCTGGGTACCATGCTGCATATGGGGATTCATTCTCAGAGCGCGCAATACTTCGCGGTGGCGATGCTGCTGATGTTTATCGTTGGCTTCGCCATGAGCGCCGGCCCGCTGATCTGGGTACTGTGTTCAGAGATCCAGCCGTTGAAAGGCCGTGATTTCGGCATTACCGTTTCTACGGCCACCAACTGGATCGCGAATATGATTGTCGGGGCAACCTTCCTGACCATGCTGAACAATCTGGGCAATGCCAATACCTTCTGGGTGTACGGCGCACTGAACCTGTTCTTCATCGTGCTGACGCTGTGGCTGATCCCGGAAACCAAAAACGTTTCGCTGGAACACATCGAACGTAATCTGTTAGCGGGTAAAAAACTGCGTAACATCGGTCAGCGTAACTAAACTGTGACCGCTCGTCGGTACGGGGCTCCCCGTACCGACGTTCTTCTGAAAGTGCCCTCATCCTGCTTCGCCGCCCTCCTCTGCCACACGACCTCGACAGCCCGATGCCCCCACAAACGCAATGTAAAGGCAGCCACAGTGATGTCACACCCTCTTGAATTGCTCTTTATCGGCCCGTATTCTTTGCGGCATGAAATCCCTCAGACTCCCTATCGCCCTGCAACAGGCCGTTATGCGTCAGCTGCGCGAAAAATTGCAGCAGGCCAACCTGCGCCTGGAACGTGACTATCCTGAACCCTCCCTGGTTTATCAACAGCGTGGCACAGCGGCTGGCACTGCCTGGCTTCAGCGCTGGGAAATTCGCCTGAATCCGGTATTACTGCTGGAAAATCAGCAGGCATTTGTGGATGAAGTCGTCCCGCACGAACTGGCTCATCTGCTGGTATGGAAACATTTTGGCCGCGTCGCCCCGCACGGCAAAGAGTGGAAGTGGATGATGGAAAGCGTGCTTGGCGTTCCGGCACGCCGCACCCATCAGTTCGAGATAGAATCGGTGCGCAGCCGGGCCTTCCCCTATTTCTGTCGCTGTCAGCAGCACCAACTGACCGTCAGGCGTCATAACCGCGTGGTGCGTGGCGAAAGCGAGTACCGCTGCCTGCACTGTGGCGATCTCCTGAAGTCGGGAGACTTCCAGAAATCCTAAAAGAAGCTGATGTGATTGAAAAACCGGCAATTTAAGACGGGTATTGCCGTGACATATTCGTAATATCTTTCATATCTGTTACTCTCCCCGCCTCTTTCATGGATTACAGATTTACTGGAATATGTCTCGCAAAATTTTGGCCACTGTGGCCTTTGCTCTGCTGTTACCCGCCTTTTTCAGCCATGCCCTCAGCCTGGATAACTATCATCAAAACAGCTTCAGTCAGGCGAAAGCCTATGCCGCGCAGATCAACAGTGGCGCGCCCGGCACGTTCTACTGCGGCTGCAAAATTCACTGGCAGGGGAAAAAAGGGGTGCCTGACCTTGCCTCGTGCGGTTATCAGGTGCGTAAGAATGCCAATCGCGCCAGCCGTATAGAGTGGGAGCATGTGGTTCCGGCCTGGAGTTTCGGCCATCAGCGTCAGTGCTGGCAAAATGGCGGCCGTAAGAATTGTGCGAAAGACGATGGCTACCGCCGCATGGAAACCGATCTGCACAATCTGCAGCCGTCCATCGGGGAAGTGAACGGCGACCGGGGAAACTTTATGTACAGCCAGTGGAATGGCGGCGAGCCGCAGTATGGCCAGTGCGCGATGAAAGTCGATTTCAAAAGCAAACTGGCTGAGCCGCCGGTACGTGCCCGTGGGGCCATTGCCCGCACCTGGTTTTATATGCGTGACCAGTACCAGCTGCAAATGTCCAGACAGCAGACCCAACTGATGAACGTGTGGAGTAAGCAGTATCCGGTCACGCCGTGGGAGTGCGAACGCGATCGGCGTATTGCACGCGTACAGGGGAATCATAACCCCTATGTACAGCAGGCTTGCCAGCAGTAAAATCACTGACCTACACTGCACAGCATTCGTGCACTACTTTTGACAGGATCACCATGCGTATACCCCGCATTTTTCACCCTGAACCGTTAGAGACAGGCAGCGAGACGGCCCTCTGCGAAGACGCCGCCAATCATGTTGGTCGCGTGCTGCGCATGGTGCCAGGCCAGGCCCTGGAGTTGTTCGATGGCACAAATCTGACTTTTGCCGCCGAGATAATTCAGGCCGATAAAAAAAATGTGCGCGTGAAAATCACCGCAAGCCGCGCCGACAGCCGCGAGTCTCCGCTTCATCTGCACCTTGGCCAGGTGATGTCACGCGGCGAAAAGATGGAATTCACTATCCAGAAAGCCGTTGAACTGGGGGTAAATGTCGTTACCCCCTTGTTTTCTGAACGCTGTGGCGTAAAGCTGGATACAGAACGTCTGTTAAAAAAAATGCAGCAGTGGCAAAAAATCGCCATTGCCGCCTGCGAACAGTGCGGACGTAATGTCGTTCCGGATATTCGTCCGGCAATGGCACTTGACGCCTGGTGTGCCGAAGAGGATCGCGGGTTAAGATTGAATCTTCATCCCCGGGCTGAACACAGTATCAACACACTGCCGCTGCCGGTTGAACGGGTCAGGCTGCTGATTGGTCCCGAAGGGGGACTGACGGCTGATGAAATCAGCATGACAGCACAGTTTGGATTCACCGACATTTTGCTTGGGCCGCGCGTTTTGCGGACTGAAACAACAGCACTGACGGCAATAACCGCCCTCCAGGTACGTTTTGGCGACCTGGGCTAACTTTTAGGTATTATTCCGCATAGCTTGAGCCTTCTCTGTCATGGGAAAGCTCAATTTGGAGACACAATGATTAAGCTTGGCATCGTGATGGATCCCATTACGTCTATCAATATTAAAAAAGACAGCAGCTTTGCTATGCTGCTGGAAGCACAGCGCCGCGGTTATGAAATTCATTACATGGAGATGAACGATCTCTATCTGCGCGGCGGCGAGGGCCGGGCACGTACCCGCCAGTTAAGCGTTGAACAGAACTATGACAAATGGTTCGAATTTGGTAGCGAGCAGGATATTGCCCTCAGTGACCTGAACGTGGTGCTGATGCGTAAAGATCCCCCTTTCGATACCGAGTTTATCTACGCCACTTATATCCTTGAGCGTGCGGAAGAAAAAGGCACGCTGATCGTTAATAAGCCGCAGAGTCTGCGTGACTGTAACGAAAAGCTGTTCACCGCCTGGTTCGCAGAACTGACCCCGGATACCCTGGTCACCCGCACTGCCAGCCAGATCCGTGAATTCTGGCAGGAGCATGGTGACATCATCCTCAAGCCGCTGGACGGCATGGGCGGCGCGTCAATCTTCCGTATTAAACAGGAAGACCCGAATCTGTCAGTCATTATTGAAACCCTGACCGAGCACGGCAGCTTCTACTGCATGGCGCAGAATTACCTGCCGGCGATTAAAGACGGAGATAAGCGCGTGCTGGTCGTGGACGGTGAGCCAGTGCCTTACTGCCTGGCGCGTATTCCTAAATCAGGTGAAACCCGTGGTAACCTTGCCGCCGGTGGCCGTGGTGAAGCCCGTCCACTGACCGAAAGCGACTGGGAAATTGCCCGCCGTGTCGGCCCAATTCTGAAAGAGAAAGGGCTGATCTTTGTCGGACTGGATATTATCGGTGACAAGCTGACTGAAATTAATGTGACCAGTCCAACCTGCGTTCGTGAGATCGAAGCCGCATTCCCGATTTCTGTCACTGGTATGCTGATGGATGCGATCGAAAAACGCCTGGCCTGATTGTTGCGGCGGGGCCGGACTGCCCGCTGCTCACCCATTAACGCCCGCGACTATCCGTCCGGGCGTTAACCAGACTACAGAACATTAAGTATGAATTTACAGCATCATTTTTTGATTGCCATGCCAACGCTTCAGGATCCGCTGTTCAAACGTTCAGTGGTCTATATCTGTGAACATAATAGTGATGGTGCGATGGGTCTGATAGTGAATAAGCCGATGGAAAATCTGACGGTTGACGGCATTCTGACCAAGCTAAAAATTTCACCCACGCCACGCGAACCCGACGTCAGGCTGGATAAACCTGTCTTTACCGGTGGGCCGCTGGCAGAAGATCGCGGTTTTATACTGCATTCCGCGCAGAAAACATTCACCTCCAGTATTCGCGTGTCTGACAACACGGTGATCACCACCTCCCGTGACGTGCTGGAAACGCTGGGAACGCCGGAGCAGCCGGATAACGTACTGGTGGCGCTGGGCTACTGTGCCTGGGAAAAAGACCAACTGGAAAATGAACTGCTGGAAAATGCCTGGCTGACGACCTCTGCTAATAGCAATATTCTGTTCCATACCCCGATTGCAGAGCGCTGGCGTGAAGCGGCGAAAAGCATGGGCGTGGATATCCATAATATAGCCAGTGAAGCAGGACACGCCTGATGAGCAGTATGACTATGTTGTCCTTCGATTTCGGGACGAAAAGCATCGGCGTGGCCATCGGCCAGCAGCTGACCGGCACCGCACGCCCTCTGACGGCACTGAAGGCCAACGATGGTGTGCCGGACTGGAACAGAATTGAAGCACTGCTGAAAGAGTGGCAGCCCGACCGCGTGGTGGTGGGACTGCCGTTAAATATGGATGGCACCGAGCAACCATTAACGGTGCGCGCCCGCAAATTCGCCAACCGCCTGCACGGACGTTTTGGCGTGCAGATAGAACTGCACGATGAACGCCTGAGCACCGTCGAAGCCCGGGCCGAACTGTTTGAGCGCGGCGGTTTTCGCGCCCTGAGCAAAGGCAGCGTCGACTCGCTCTCTGCAGTGATTATTCTGGAAAGCTGGTTCGAGAATCATTACACGTAAGCAGGCTACGGATCGCAATCCTCGCCCGACACAGGTGACTGCAAAAGGACACCCCTCAGGCTGTGACGGTCATGGCTGACCTGCTTTTTTCGTCAGCCCGCCTTCTCAATACCAGTTAACCAGCCAGAACCCCCATTCTCTGCCTTTCCGCCAGGCTTTGCTCAAACGTCTGCATCCCCTGCTGACTGCCAGTCTGCAAGAGTGCAGGCAACTGATGGGTTTTCCCCTCGCGGATCAGGTTAGCCACTGCCGGACTGTTCACCAGTACCTCGAACAGCGCGACCCTGCCGCCAGTGGTTGCTACCAGTCGCTGGGCAATCACCGCCTGTAAGCTGCCCGCCAGTTGGCTGCGTACCAGATTCTTTTCGTTTCCCGGAAAGACATCCACCAGTCGCTCCACCGCCTGCGCCGCCCCTCGGGTATGCAGCGTTGCCAGCACCAGATGCCCCGTTTCGGCGGCAGTCAGCGCCAGTTGAATCGTCTCGGCGTCGCGCAGTTCCCCCAGCAGTATCACATCAGGGTCTTCCCTCAGCGCCGCCCTCAGCCCTCCGCCAAAGTCGGTAAAATGCAGCCCTTTCTCACGCTGCTGGATCAGCGACTGCTCGCTGTGATGCAGATATTCAACCGGATCTTCCAGCGTCAGAATATGGCGCTGCTGCTGCTGGTTCATCCCGTCAATCATTGCCGCCAGCGTAGTGGATTTTCCGCTACCGGTAGCGCCGACGATCAGAATCAGGCCCTCTTCCCGCAGCAGCAGCGATTGGGTCACCGCAGGAAGAAGCAGTGACGTCATATCCGGACAGCGGCTGGCAATCAGGCGCAGCGCCAGCGATAAACCGTGGCGCTGACGAAAAAGACTGGCCCGCAGGCGCACGCCGTCCGGCATCGTGAGGGCAAAGTCCACCTGCCCTTCCTCTGCCAGCGTCTGTTGCTGAACGACCGTCAGCCAGCGTACAGCGAAGCTTTCCAGCCACTCATTGGTCATCTCCGGCATACCCTCAATCGGTGCCAGGCGGCCATTGCAGCGCCAGAATGGAGAATGACCACTGCAAAGGTGCAGATCGCCTGCATTATGCTTTACACTAAGGGCCACTAATTCCTCAATATCCATATTTGTTCCCTGACTATGACTTCGATTGAGCACAACTTACAACAAGTCCACCAGCGGATCTCAGCGGCGGCGGCACAGTGCGGGCGCGATCCACATGAGATTGAGCTGCTTGCAGTGAGCAAAACAAAACCTGCGAGCGCGATCGAAGAAGCGGTGGCGGCCGGTCAGCGCAGCTTCGGTGAGAATTACGTGCAGGAAGGCGTGGACAAAATCCAGCTGCTGGCAAATTCTGACCTGACCTGGCACTTTATTGGCCCGCTGCAATCTAACAAAAGTCGTCTTGTGGCGGAGAACTTTGACTGGTGTCATACCGTTGACCGGCTGCGCATTGCCAGCCGCCTTAACGAGCAGCGGCCTGAAACGCTGCCACCGCTTAACGTTCTGATCCAGATAAACATCAGCGATGAACAGAGCAAATCCGGTATTGCCCTTGCCGGGCTGTCTGCACTGGCACAGGATATTGCCGTAATGCCACGCCTCAGACTGCGTGGAATAATGGCGATCCCCGCGCCGGAAGCTGACTACGCACGTCAGCTGGCCGTATGCCAGCAGATGGCGGCGGCATTTAAGCAGTTACAGCGGGAGGTTCCCGGCGTGGATACGCTGTCGCTGGGAATGAGTGACGATATGGACGCCGCAATCGCGGCCGGTAGTACCCTGGTGCGCATTGGCACCGCTATTTTCGGTGCGCGTGACTACGGTCATGCCGCCGCTCATCATAACAACTGAGGAACCCCATGCTAGCGTTGATCTTTCTGGTCACAACGGTGATTGCGATTTACATCAAAGTGTTATTACTGCGCGTCTGGATGCAGTGGGCGCGGTGTGACTTCTACAACCCGTTTTCACAGTTTGTGGTGAAAATCACCCAACCAATCGTCAAACCCGTGCGCCGAATCATCCCGTCTGTCGGGCCGGTGGATACCGCCTCACTGCTGCTGGCCTATATCGTCAGCGTGCTGCTGGGGCCGGTGACGTTGCGCCTGTTTGTACCGGATCCGATTTTCCTCTATCTGGGCCTGGTCATCCTGGTTAAAGCGGCGGGCATGCTGGTATTTTGGGTCATTATTGTTCGCTCACTGATGAGTTGGGTAAGCCAGGGCCGTAACCCGGTTGATTACGTGCTGATCCAACTGACTGAACCGCTGATGGCTCCGGTACGCCGCATTATTCCGGCGATGGGTGGCATCGACTTCTCGGCGATGGCAGTCATTCTGGTTCTCTATATGCTGAACTTCCTGGGACTGGAATATATTCCTGGCTGGGCCCAATTTTAAATAGCCTTCATCCTTGAAACTGCCGCTGCGTTGGCTGCGTACATTCGCCCCGGTCACTTACTACAGTAAGCTCCCGGGGTCTCATGTCCTTGCCGCCTTGCGGCAGCTCCAATTATTGTGGCTATTGGATTAACCATGATTCTTTCCCCTGAAGGGCAAAATTCCTGGTTATATCGCGCCATCTGTTTCTGAAAATGCTTTCTTAAAATTATCGTTCTGGAATCATTATGCAAAAAGTCGTACTCGCCACCGGTAATCCCGGAAAGGTTCGTGAACTGGCCGACCTGCTGGCCGCGTTTGGGCTGGATATTGTCGCGCAAACGGAACTGGGCGTGGAGTCCGCCGAAGAAACCGGTCTGACCTTTATTGAAAATGCCATTCTGAAGGCACGTCACGCGGCAGCCATTACCGGTTTACCGGCGATAGCCGATGACTCAGGGCTGGCGGTCGATGCGCTTGGCGGTGCGCCGGGGATCTATTCAGCGCGCTATGCGGGCCCGGACGCCAGTGATCAGCAGAACCTGGAAAAGCTGCTGACCACGCTGGCAGCCACGCCGGACGGGGAGCGTCAGGCGCAGTTTCACTGCGTGCTGGTCTATCTGCGTCATGCTGAAGATCCGACACCGCTGGTGTTCCACGGCAGCTGGGCGGGCGAAATCACCCGTACCGCTGCAGGCGTCGGCGGCTTTGGCTATGACCCTATTTTCTACGTGCCTGCGCTGGGGAAAACCGCTGCGGAACTGACTAAAGCAGAGAAACAGGCAGTGTCACACCGTGGCCAGGCCCTCAGCCTGCTGTTGAGTGCCATGAAACATGCCTAATCTCCCACCGTTAAGTCTGTACATCCATATTCCCTGGTGTGTGCAGAAGTGCCCGTACTGCGACTTCAACTCGCACGCGCTGAAAGGGGAAGTCCCGCACGAAGAGTACGTGCAGCACCTGCTCAACGACCTGGATATTGACCTGCCGCTGACGTCGGGTCGCGAAGTGAGCACGATCTTTATCGGTGGCGGTACGCCAAGCCTGTTAAGCAGCGAAGCGATGCAGATGCTGCTGGACGGCGTGCGTGCGCGTCTGCCTCTGTCAGCTGCCGCCGAGATTACCATGGAAGCGAATCCGGGTGCCGTCGAAGCAGAGCGCTTCAGCGGCTACCAGCGCGCCGGCGTCAATCGTATCTCCATTGGCGTGCAGAGCTTCAGCGCGGCCAAACTGGAGCGTCTGGGGCGCATTCACGGGCCTGAAGAGGCAAAGCGGGCGGCACGACTGGCCGAAGGCCTCGGGCTGCGCAGCTTTAACCTCGACCTGATGCACGGCCTGCCGGATCAGTCGCTGGAAGAAGCGCTGGACGACCTGCGTCAGGCCATCGCGCTCAATCCGCCTCATCTGTCGTGGTATCAGCTGACCATCGAGCCGAATACTCTGTTTGCCTCGCGGCCGCCGCGCCTGCCTGATGAGGACGACCTGTGGGATATTTTCGAACAGGGCGATGCGCTGCTGACGGCGGCGGGATACCAGCAGTACGAGACGTCCGCCTATGCCAAACCCGGCTATCGCTGCGAGCATAATCTCAACTACTGGCGCTTTGGTGATTACCTTGGCATTGGCTGTGGGGCTCACGGCAAGCTGACACAGCCGGACGGAACCATTATCCGTACGGCAAAAACGAAGCACCCGCGTGGTTTTATGAGCGGAAAATATCTGGATAAACGACACGAAGTGGCCGATGCCGAGAAGCCATTTGAGTTCTTTATGAACCGTTTCCGTCTGCTGGAGGCCGCACCGCGCGAAGAGTACACGCGCTACACCGGCCTGGCGGAGAGCACCATCCGCACGCAGCTCGACGAGGCGATCGCCAGAGGCTATCTGACAGAAACGCCAGAGGCGTGGCAGATTACGGAGAAAGGGAAGCTGTTCCTGAACTCGCTGCTGGAGCTTTTCCTGGCAGAATAATACGTCGGAGGCGACCGAAAAACTGCTCGCCCCAACGTATAAAGGGTACGCAGAGGCTGACCTAGTTTTTCGGTCAGCCCGCCATATCAAACAGCACGTTATTTCAACCCGGCGATCAGCGCCTTGCGCTGTCCTTCCAGGGTGGTAACACGATTACAGACTTCATGACCAAAGTTCTGGAAATCCTGCTCCTGGTTGCTCCATTCGGCCTGAATCGCCTGCTGTAAGCCACCCAGATTGCCCATGATCGCCTGCAATGGATTATCGCCACCGGTCGATTTGCTGCCCATCTCATTCAGGCTGTCCTGCACCACGCCGCCCATCGCATTCTGTACCAGACGCTCCCCGTCCTGACGAACCTGCTCCACGGCCTGATGGTGGAAGGTTAAGCCATCGCTGCGATGCTCGATGATGCGATTCATCTGCTGCTTGAGCTGCCCGTCCAGCGAGGTCAGGCGCTGACGCACGTTACTGTCCTGCCCCAGCTTCTGCACAATCACCCGATCCAGCGCCACACGGCCTTTTTCCAGCCGCTGTTTTGCGCCGTTATCAATCCACGGCAGGTCACGGCGCAGCGCGGTCTGATAGTCGATGGCTTTCTGACGCGTGGCTGCATCAATACTGGCCACTTTGCCATTACGCTGCACATCGCCAACCGGGGAAATAATCAGCTTGCCGCTGGCCCCCACCACTTCCACCTGGTTCGGGCTGATAATGATATCGTCCTGAGGATTAACGCTGCACTGGTAATCCGCCTGAGCCTGTCCTGCGGCCAGCAGCAGTAATGCTCCACTGAAAAGCGCTTTACGCATAAATCGTCTCCTTGATATGAAAAAGGGGCAACCAGAAAAAATGGTCGCCCCCTTATGTGGTCACGCCGGAGGGCCGACCGAAAAAAGACCGGCCCCTACAGCGATCGCTTCACCTTCGCAGGGTCTGACCTTCTGTTCCGGTCAGACCGTCAGTCCCACCAGACGTCAAAGAGTTCAGTCACTTTTACGTCGTTCAGCTTGCGGGCTTCCAGCCAGTTTTTGACCAGCTCACGATGCTCATCAGTGCATTTGCCAATTTTCTGCAGGCAAATCAGACCTTCCCACTGCAGATAGCCGCTGCCATCAAAGGCCAGGCCATTCGGATCAATCACTTCATTGATAAGCGCATCAACGGTGCTGTCGATAGTCTGTTCGTCAGTTCCTTCCGGGAAGGTAAAGCCCACGGAGAAACCTAACTCCTGGAACTCATCGATATGCATTTTCTTGCGTAGACGACGACTGCGTTGTGTAGCCATTATTTAATCCTCTCAAACATCAGATCCCATACACCGTGGCCAAGACGCTGCCCACGCTGCTCAAATTTCGTTAACGGCCGTGACTCGGGACGCGGCACCCAGTTTCCGGCTTCTGACTGGTTTTTATACCCTTCAATACTGCTCATCACTTCCAGCATATGCTCCGCGTAAGCTTCCCAGTCGGTCGCCATATGGAATACGCCGCCCAGCTTGAGTTTACGCTGTACTAATTCAGCAAACGGTACCTGCACGATACGACGTTTGTTATGACGCGCTTTATGCCACGGATCCGGGAAGAACAGCTGCACCATACGCAGCGAATTATCCGGGATCATCAAATTTAGCACTTCGACTGCATCATGACACATTACGCGCAGATTGCTGACGCCGGCCTCTTCCGCCGTGGCCAGGCAGGCACCCACGCCCGGCGAGTGCACTTCAATTCCCAGAAAATTCTGGTGCGGATTACTGGCCGCCATCGCCACCAGCGACGCTCCCATACCGAAGCCAATTTCCAGCACCAGCGGTGCATCACGGCCAAACAGAGCGGTTAAATCTACCGGTTGCGGCTGAAACTCAACGCCCATTACCGGCCACAGCGAATCCAGCGCCTGCTGCTGACCTTTCGTCAGACGGCCCTGGCGGCGTACAAAGCTGCGGATACGGCGCATAGCGCGGCCATTTTCGTCAAATTCCGGTGAGATAACATCGTTTTTCATGATTCTGCCTGCGGCTGTGCACTGTAGAAAGCGGGCATTATGCCTTCAGGAAGTGAAAACATAAAGGACACCCTGTTACCGGCTTACTTCCGGGGCTGGCTGGTAGTATAGCGGCTGCTAAAAATTCGGCTGACTGAACAGACTGTTCTACAGGTTAATAAAATGCAGCGAAGATCCGGTTTACAGCCCTTAGTGTCTGTGCTGGAATCCCTGCCTGATTTTCAGAATAGCAGAACGGGAACCCGCATCATGCAGCCAGCGCAGTTTTCACATCAGGTACTGGAATGGTATCAGCGCTACGGGCGGAAAACCCTGCCGTGGCAACTGGAAAAAACACCCTATAAAGTCTGGCTGTCTGAGGTCATGCTGCAACAGACGCAGGTCGCGACCGTTATTCCCTATTTCACACGGTTTATGGCGCGTTTCCCTACCGTCAGCGATCTGGCCGCCGCACCGCTGGACGAAGTGCTGCACCTGTGGACCGGCCTGGGCTATTACGCGCGGGCGCGCAATCTGCACAAAGCAGCGAAAACCGTCGTCGATAAACACGGGGGCGTGTTCCCGGAAACGCTGGAAGAGGTCGAGGCCCTGCCGGGTATCGGCCGGTCAACCGCCGGCGCGGTGCTTTCACTGGCGCTGGGCAAGCATTTTCCGATCCTGGATGGCAACGTAAAACGCGTGCTGGCACGCTGCTATGCGGTGGACGGCTGGCCGGGTAAGAAAGAGGTTGAAAAGCGCCTGTGGCAGCTCAGTGAAGCCGTGACGCCTGCCGAGGGTGTCAGCCAGTTTAATCAGGCGATGATGGATCTCGGTGCCATGGTCTGCACCCGCTCGAAACCGAAGTGTGAGATCTGTCCGCTGAATACCGGTTGCCTGGCTTACGCCCACAGCAGCTGGGCGCAATATCCGGGGAAAAAGCCGAAGCAGATCATTCCGGAACGCACCAGCTACCTGCTGCTGATGCAGCAGGGGCAGGACGTCTGGCTGGAACAGCGTCCTCCCGTTGGCCTGTGGGGGGGGTTATTCTGCTTCCCCCAGTACACCAGCGAGGAGGCATTACGCCAGGCCCTGCGGCAGCGCGGGGTGGATGACGGTAAACTACACCAGATGACCGCCTTCCGGCATACCTTCAGCCACTTCCACCTGGATATTGTACCAATGTGGCTGGATCTGCCTTCTGTCAGTGCAGCCATGGATGATGGCGCGGGTCTCTGGTATAACTTAGCGCAGCCGCCCGCTGTGGGGCTGGCCGCGCCGGTAGAGCGTCTGCTACAGCAGTTGCGCCAGCCAAACCCTATGGCATTGAGCGCTCGCGTAACGGAAGAGGAAGAGTAATGAGCCGAACCATTTTTTGTACGTTCCTGCAACGTGATGCCGAAGGACAGGATTTTCAGCTGTACCCGGGTGAGACAGGTAAACGTATTTTTAACGAGATCTCCAAAGAAGCCTGGTCAAAATGGATGGCAAAACAGACCATGCTGATCAATGAAAAGAAACTCAGCATGATGAACCCTGATGACCGTAAGCTGCTGGAACAGGAGATGATTAAGTTCCTGTTTGAAGGCCACGACGTGCATATCGAAGGTTATACCCCGCCGGAAGAATAAGTCGTTGGGCCTCACTGATGAGGCCCTCTCAATTGTGGGCTTTTACTAAAAAATGAAGAAAAAACTGATAAGTTTGCTGATTATTGCGCCGTTGTTAGTTTCCTGCTCCGGCAAGAAGCAGAACGCCTCTCACGAAGAGTGGATCAAAGACACCAACGGTTTTGATATTTTGATGGGACAGTTCGCCCACAACATCGAAAATATCTGGGGGATCAATGAAGTCCTGATCGCAGGTCCAAAAGACTATGTGAAGTACAGCGATCAGTACTATACCCGTAGCCACATTAACTTCGATGCCGGTAGCATTACGATTGAAACTATCGCTGGCACCGATCCGACGGCCAGCCTGCGTCAGGCCATCATTACCACCCTGCTGATCGGTGAAGATCCGGGCAATGTCGATCTCTATTCCGACGCCAAGGATATTCAGGTCAGTAAAGAGCCCTTACTGTACGGCCAGGTGCTGGATAATACCGGCCAGCCGATCCGCTGGCAGGGTCGTGCCGCCAGTTTTGCCGACTACCTGATCCAGAATAAACTTCAGCGCCGTAACTCCGGGCTGCATGTCATCTGGTCGGTAACCATTCCGATGGTGCCTAACCACCTGGATAAACGTGCGCACAAATATCTGCCGATGGTGCGTAAGGCCGCCGAACGCTACGGCGTCGATCAGTCGCTGATCCTGGCAATCATGCAGATAGAGTCCAGCTTTAACCCCTATGCGGTCAGTCATGCTGACGCACTGGGGTTGATGCAGGTGGTGCAACATACCGCCGGGGTGGATGTGTTCCGTATGAAAGGGAAATGGGGCAAACCGAGCCGCAGCTATCTGCTGGATCCGGAAAACAATATCGATGCGGGTGCAGCCTACCTGTCCCTGTTACAGGGCAACTATCTGGCGGGGATCAGTAACCCGACTTCACGTCGTTATGCCGTTATCACCGCCTATAACGGCGGGGCGGGCAGCGTGCTGCGCGTGTTCTCCAGCGATAAGGATCGCGCGTTCAGCGCCATCAACGGCCTGTCGCCTGCCGAGGTATACCAGAAGCTGACCACCAGCCATCCGTCCGCCGAGTCGCGTCGTTACCTGTATAAGGTGAATAACGCGCAGAAGAGCTATCACCGCTACTAAAACGCAGGCAAGGCGCTGCAACCAGTGCCTTGCCCCTCCTTCTTAACCTCACCCGGACATTACCGGCTGATGTTTTTAAAACGGCGGGTGGTTTCGGTCAGTGCCACTTCGGTTGGCAGTCGCTCCATCGAACTGGCACCGTAGAACCCGTCGCACTGCGGGCAGTTGTCCATAATGTACTGCGCATCCTCCGGGCTGGAGATCGGCCCGCCGTGGCACAGGACAATCACGTCCTCACGCACGGCTTTCGCCGCCGCCGCCCACTCATTCACGCGGGGAACACAGTCCTTAAGCTGTAATGCCGTTGCCGCGCCGATATTGCCGCCAGTAGTCAGCCCCATATGCGGCACAATAATATCGGCACCGGCCAGCGTCATTGCCACGGCATCCTCCGCGCTGAAAACATAGGGCGTGGTCAGCATCTCTTTCTGGTGCGCCAGCGCAATCATTTCAACTTCCAGCCCGTACCCCATGCCGGTTTCTTCCAGATTGGCGCGGAAATTGCCATCAATCAGGCCAACGGTGGGAAAATTTTGTACACCGGAAAAGCCCATCGCTTTCAAATCATCCAGGAACTTATCAAAATGGCAGAAGGGATCGGTGCCGTTCACCCCGGCAAGCACCGGCGTATGTTTCACCACCGGCAGAACCTCTTTAGCCATATCAACCACGATCTCATTCGCGTTGCCATATGCCAGCAGCCCGGCCAGAGAACCGCGCCCGGCCATACGATAGCGCCCGGAGTTATAAATAACGATCAGGTCGATGCCCCCGGCCTCTTCACATTTAGCCGACAGCCCGGTGCCGGCCCCACCGCCGATAATCGGCTCACGGCGGGCAATCATCTGTCTGAACTGAGTCAGCAGTTGCTGACGGGTAAAAGCGGGCATGATTATCTTCCTCTCGACGCCATTTGACGAAATTGTGCCACTGCTTCAGCGGCGAACTGCGGGTCATTAATATTCCACGGCAGGCGAATAATTTGCCGTTTTTCAGTCTGATGACAGTGTGATTCCAGGGCGGTGATAAACGCCCGATCGGCCTCGGGTGACCAGAACGGCTGACCCGGTGCATCAAGGGCGGAAAATCCACCTTCGGGTATCAGGAAGCGCACGTCGCCTTCACACTGGTTCAGTTTACCGGCGATCCACTCGGCCATGGCGATATTCTCCTCCACCGTGGTCCGCATCAGTGTCACCTGGGCATTATGGTGGTAGAACTGGCGGGCAGCATATTTTTCCGGCACGCTGGAGGGATGGCCAAAGTTCACCATATCCAGCGCACCGCAGGATAATACGCCGGGTATCTGGCTGCGCGCCAGGGCATCAAAGCGGTCTTCACCACAGGCCAGCACGCCGCCGAAGAGTAAATCGCAGACTTCTGTGGTCGTCAGGTCGAGCATTGCGGTCAGCATCCGGCTGTCTGCCAGCTTCTCCATCGCCCTGCCTCCACTGCCGGTAGCGTGGAATACCAGACAGTCATAGTCAGCGTCGAGCCCGGCGCTGACAGCCTCGATACACGTCGTGGTCACCCCAAACATGGTCAAACCGATGGCCGGTTTATCGTCACCGGAGGAAGGCAGTGAGAATTTGACCGCCCCGGCAATCTGATGGGCCGCATTGCCCAGTACGCGCCGGGAAATGCGGTTGAGGCCGGCCACATCAGTCACTGAGTAAAGCATACCTATATCACTGGCACCGACATAGGCAGACACATCGCCCGATGCCATTGTCGACACCATCAGCTTCGGCACGCCCACGGGTAAGGCCTGCATCGCGGGGGTAATCAGCGCCGTACCGCCGGAACCACCGAGCCCGATAATCCCTGCAACGTCACCACGCTGGCTAAGGAAAATCCTAAAAGATTGCGCCATCGCATCAATGGCTTTTCCGCGATCACCACAGAACACACTATTGCGTCCCTGGGGATGATAATCGGCTACCATTTCAGCCGGAATATCGCCAGGAAAAGTTTCGCTAAGTGGTTGAGTAGACAGATCAACTGTCACGACTTTTACGCCGGTCTGCACGATCAGATCGCGCACGTAAAACAGTTCCCTTCCTTTAGTATCCGCTGTCGCAACAACGTAGACAGATCCATTCTCATTTTTCATTGGCGTTACAATAACCTGTTATTTATATTAATAAAGGGTTGATATTCATCACATAAAAACGTAAATAACTTTGGAGCGCTAAGAAAGCGCACTGGCAGGAGCTCACAGTAGCACCTTAAAGATTGATAAATCAATTGAATGAAACATGAGTCTGCGGGTGTTTTTGACTACGCTTATAACGCTGGAGCAAGGGGTTGCCCCCCGCCCCCGGCAGTAAAATGCCGGTAGCATTGTTATAATGACTACCGGACCGATACAGAGTCAGATCTACTGGAAAATGAGGTTATCGTGGAGCAAAGGGATTCCGCTGGCGTTTTGGGGTTAACATCCACACGCGCCAGAACACGCCGCTTACTGATTGATACGGCAATGAAGCTGTTTGATAGCGGCGCATTTCCATCCATTACGGAAGTCGCTCAGGAGGCGCAGCTGTCACGCGCAACGGCTTATCGTTACTTTCCTACGCAGAGTGCGCTGGTATCAGCGATTGTCGCCGAAACGCTCAGCCCGATTAAAAACTGGCAGCCGACTGAAGAAGATGCCAGCGCCCGGATTGACGAGCTGCTGAGCTTTGCCTTTCCCCGCATGTTAAAACACGAAGGTACGCTCCGGGCAGCCCTCCATCTGTCGCTGACGCAGTGGGCACAGTCGCAGTCGGTGAATGCGCTGCCGTTAAAGGAAAAGCTGGTGCGTGGCAATCGAAAAGCCATGCTGACCCAGGTGATAGAGCCGCTCAATAAAGAGCTTCCTCCTGCGCTGATGGATCGCGTCGTGCGCTCACTGTCTCTGGTGTATGGTTCGGAGATTTTTTTGGTGATGAAAGATATCTGGGGTTGCGATGACGACGAGCTGCAGGACATTGGTAAATGGATCGCAAAAGCCATTGTGCGCCAGGCGCGGGAAGATGCATTAAATCCGTCCTGAAGTGACGATTCCATGACCGGTAGTCGCCCGTTTTTTGCGGCGACTACCGGCCCATGCTCACGCAGTCAGCACGTACCCCTGCAACCGTTTTACGCCCTGCTCGTCGCTTTCAACATACACGCCCTGCAACTCTGGCGAGAAGCCCGGCAGCAGATTCAGCCCCGCTTCCAGCGCCAGGAAATAGTGCTGTACCGCTCCACCCCATTCTTCACCCGGCACCACACACAATACGCCCGGAGGATAAGGCAACGCCCCTTCCGCCGCGATACGCCCTGCCGCTTCGGCAATCGGCACAAGCTCAACGTTACCGCGAATAAAGGCGATATTCGCATCCTGCGGGTTCATCACCATTTTCGGCCAGCTCTGCTGGCGGAACATCGCCTTCTGCAGATCCTTCACATCATGGCTGACATACAGGTCATGCATCTCCTGGCACAAACGCTTAAGGGTGTAACCCTCGTAACGTGCCGCATTTTTACGGTAAATGGTCGGCAGCACGTCGCGCAGCAGCGCATCCTCTTTGATGTGCTGTTCGAACTGCGCCAGCTTCGCCACCAGCCGCGCCATCTTCTCCATGCTTTCTGCCGGCGTCAGCAGGAACAGAATGGAGTTAAGATCGCACTTTTCTGGCACAACGCCATTTTCGCGCAGGTAGTTTGCCAGGATGGTCGCCGGAATGCCGAACGCAGCATATTTACCGCTGGCAGCATCAATACCCGGCGTGGTCAGCAGCAGCTTGCACGGGTCAACCAGGTACTGATCTTTCTCGTAGCCGGCAAAGCCATGCCACGCCGCGCCCGGAGCGAAGCTGAAGTAACGGGCGTCCGAGGCGATGGTGGCCGTCGGCGCATCCTGCCATGGCCTGCCGTCGACCTCATCGGGGATAAAGGGTTTAATCATCTCACAGCGCGCCAGGATCGCCTTGCGGGCGTCAATTCCCAGCACCACACATTCATGCCACAGACGGCGACCGGCCTCCCCCTGATGCATTTTGGCGTTGATATCCAGCGCCGCAAACAGCGGATAGAACGGACTGGTTGAGGCATGAAGCATAAACGCATTGTTCAGCCGCTTATGGCTGCAAAAACGCTGCTGGCCGCGAATATGGTTATCTTTTTTGTGGATCTGCGAGGTCTGGGAGAACCCGGCCTGCTGTTTATGTACCGACTGGGTCACAAAGATCCCCGGATCGGAAGGTTTCAGCTCAAGCAGCAGCGGCGAGCAGGCTTCCATGACCGGAATAAATTGCTCATAGCCGACCCATGCCGAGTCAAACAGGATGTAGTCGCACAGGTGCCCGATACTGTCGAGCACCTTACGCGCGTTGTATACCGTGCCATCGTAAGTCCCGAGCTGGATCACGGCCAGGCGGAACGGCCGCTCATCTCCGGCGCGATCCGGTGCCACTTCATTGATCCGCTCGCGCACATAGCCTTCATTAAAACAGTGCGCATCAATACCGCCGATGAAGCCAAACGGGTTACGGGCGGTCTCCAGATACACTGGCGTGGCCCCTGCCTGGATCAGCGCACCGTGATGATTTGATTTATGGTTATTGCGGTCAAACAGCACCAGATCGCCACGCGTCAGCAGCGCATTGGTGACGACCTTATTGGCGCTGGAGGTTCCGTTGAGCACGAAATAAGTTTTATCCGCGTTAAACACCTTCGCCGCAAACTTCTGTGCATGTTTGGCTGACCCTTCGTGGATCAGTAAATCCCCGAGCTTAACGTCGGCGTTACACATATCGGCGCGAAACACGTTCTCACCAAAGAAGTCAAAAAACTGACGCCCGGCCGGATGCTTTTTGAAGAACTCGCCCCCCTGATGCCCGGGGCAGGCAAAGGTGGTGTTATCCATCGCCACGTACTTGGTCAGCGTCTGGAAAAATGGCGGCAGTAAGTCAGCCTGATACCCGGAAGCCGCCGCTTCCAGCAATGAAGCATCACCCTTTTCGCCTGTCAGCACTCCGTCCACCGCAGGCAAACTGTCGGCCTGTGAGGCATCGTCCAGCGCGATAAACACCGGCAGGTTAAATCCCGTGTGGCGCAGCAGTGCCAGCATGCCGCTCCTGGCGTCAGAAACAGACAACACCACCGCGGCCACATCGGTAAAATCAGTATTATCCAGCGTGACGACTTCGCGCCCGGTCTGGAGATGGATTGCCACAGTGGTACTGGCTGCAATTTTTAACGGTGTCATAGCACAAATGCCCGGCGTTCAAGGGTAAGTGGGTGTCAGAGGCTGTCAGCGATTAAGCGCCGCTCAGACCGATAGACATCAGTAAAATCAGATCGCATCTGTTTTTACGCATGGCCAACAGTTAAGCGTAGTAAGACCTCACCGCACGGTGAAAAAGAGTATCGACAAGGTGTGACAACATGAAGAACGGCGGCACGGCATCTGCTGATGCGGGTTACAGAAGCGATTATTCAGCGCTGAACCTCTCATGGCGACGACCTCAGTATAAAGGGATGACGGGGATGTCAAAATTTGCGCAATAATGGCATTTTTTAGCAGCGTGTTCAATGCCAGCTCCCCGACGTCAGGCGTTTACCTGCTCGACCCGGGCGCGTTTTTTGCCCGTTTGCGGGTCAATACGCGACGAAAGCTAAAAACAGTCTGTCAGGCGATGAAATGGCGCTTATCACGGTGCTTAAAGATGCAACCTAACCCAATGAAAGGATGAAAATAATTTTCATCCAGCCCGGGCACGAAACAAATTCGCGGCGGTTTCCAACGCTGGTCAGCCTGGCAGCAAGCAGGTCATGAGGAGGCCGATTGCCATTTAAACAGTCAAAAAAAAAGCGTTTCAGCGCCTGACTGGTGGAAAAGAGTGCAATCGCTCGGTTTTTCATAATAAAGCCGTTGACGCTGGCAGCGGCATAAGGTTTAATGCGACCCGTTGCCCGGATAGCTCAGTCGGTAGAGCAGGGGATTGAAAATCCCCGTGTCCTTGGTTCGATTCCGAGTCCGGGCACCATATTCAGAAGAACCCGCTTATAGCGGGTTTTTTGCTTTCTGCGAT